>Ga0105046_10011507_pt1 | contig 13752 bp, 12 predicted proteins | sample MAT03_FD_78385 | JGI IMG/M metagenome (GOLD analysis project Ga0105046, IMG submission 78385) | Freshwater microbial communities from Lake Fryxell liftoff mats and glacier meltwater in Antarctica - MAT-03 (megahit assembly) | ecosystem: Environmental > Aquatic > Freshwater > Ice > Liftoff... | reverse complement strand
GCACAACCTGCAAGGTCAGGTGCGCGAGTTGAACCGCGTCGGAGCGGCCCTCGGGCGCGAGATTGCCGATGCGTCGGGCCGCACCGTGGTGGTGGCCGGGTCCGTCGGGCCTACGGGCGAGATTTTCGTGCCGATGGGCACGCTGACCCATTCCGCCGCGGTCGAGATGTTCCACGAACAGGCCGAGGGTCTGAAAGAGGGCGGCGCGGATGTCCTGTGGGTCGAAACCATTTCCGCCCCCGAGGAATACGCAGCCGCCGCCGAAGCGGCTGCGCTGGCCGGAATGCCATGGTGCGGCACGATGAGTTTCGACACGGCAGGGCGCACGATGATGGGGACGACGTCGTCCGCGATGGCCGATATGGTCGAAAAGCTGGCCAACCCGCCGATTGCCTTTGGAGCAAACTGCGGGGTGGGCGCATCGGATCTGATGCGCACCATGCTGGGCTTTGCCGTTCAGGGCTCCGCACGCCCGCTGATCGCCAAGGGCAACGCCGGGATCCCCAAGTATCACGACGGCCATATCCACTATGATGGCACGCCGGAGTTGATGGCCGAATATGCCGTGTTGGCCCGCGACGCCGGGGTGCGGATCATCGGCGGTTGCTGCGGGACGATGCCCGAACATCTGTTGGCGATGCGCGCGGCGCTGGAATCCCGCCCCGCAGGTCCGCGCCCGACACTCGACATGATCTCGGCGGCTCTGGGCGGGTTTTCGTCGACCTCCGATGGGACGGGCGATACTTCGAACGATCCCAAGAGAGAGCGGCGCGGACGGCGCGGCTGAACCAGCGGCGCGCGGGGTGAACCGGCCGGGGGCCAGCCCCCGGACCCCCGGGATATTTTTGGACAGAAAATGCAGCAGAAGAGTCAGATCAGGGTGAGTTGATCGCCAGCGCGTGGCGAGGCTGCGAACAGGTCCTGGCGCAGCGGCGGCAGCGACACCGACAGGCCCAGCCGTGCCACGGCCTTGACGAAGCGTTGGGCGGTCAGGTCCGACCATGGCCCCTGCCCCTGCATCCGTCTGCCCCATTCCGGGTCATAAACCCGCCCGCCGTGGATCTCGCGGACAGCGCGCATGACCTTTGCCGCCTTGCCCGGTACATGGGTGGCAAGCCAGTCCTGAAACAGCGGCGACACCTCCAGCGGCAGGCGCAGCGCGATCCAGCTTGCCGCCTGCGCGCCCGCGGCTTTGGCAGCGGCGAGGATCGGCTCCAACTCGTGATCGGTCAGGCCCGGAATGACCGGGGCGATCATCACCCGCACCGGCACCCCGGCATCGGCCAGCCTGCGAATCACCGCCAACCGTCTCGCCGGGGTGGCGACGCGGGGTTCGAGGCTGCGTGCCAGACCACCGTCCAGCGTGGTGATCGAAATCCCGACCCGCAGCAGGCCGTGAGCCGCCATAGGGGCCAGCAGGTCAAGGTCGCGTTCGATCAGCGTGCCCTTGGTGGTGATCGCCAGCGGATGATTGAACGCCGCCAGCACCGTGACCACCTCGCGCATCACACGGTAATTCGCCTCGATCGGTTGATAGGGGTCGGTGTTGGTGCCGATCGCCATGGTCGCCACCCGGTAGGATTTGGCCCGCAACTCTGCCTCCAGCACCGCACCGATGCCGGGCCGCGCGATCAGGCGGGTTTCAAAGTCCAGTCCCGGCGACAGGTTCAGAAAGGCGTGGCTCGGCCGGGCAAAGCAATAGATGCAGCCATGTTCGCAGCCGCGATAGGGGTTTACAGACCGGTCGAACGGCAGATCGGGCGAGCGGTTGTAGCTGATGGCCGAGCGGGGACGCTCTGCCCGTACCTCGGTCCGCAGCAGGGGCAAGTCGTCGTCGCGCGCCCACCCGTCATCGACCGCCTCACGCGAGGTCGGCTCGAACCGGCCAGAGGCATTCGACCCGGCGGCACGCGCGCGGACGCGTGTGTTGGGGGGCGGCGGGTTTTCGTTTGGCTGCATCGGCCACAATTAGAACATTACAGGAACGACGCCAAGTGAATTTCACCTTTACAACCCCTTGCTGTCGGCTTTCAATCCGGGCATGTCGGAAACCATAAAGTGCCTCTGCCGCTTCTGGCCCATTGACAGCATACCCAAGCCCCGAGGAGTGCCCGCGATGGCCGACGACGATATCATCCTTGCAGACCTGTCCGACGACGAATTGGTTTTGCAGATGCATGACGACCTCTATGACGGGCTGAAGGAAGAGATCGAGGATGGCGTCAACATCCTGCTGGGTCGCGACTGGACGCCCTATGACGTTCTGACCAAGGCGCTGGTGGCCGGGATGACCATCGTCGGGGCCGACTTCCGCGATGGGATTCTGTTCGTCCCCGAAGTGTTGCTGGCTGCCAATGCGATGAAGTCCGGGATGTTCATCCTGAAGCCGTTGCTGGCCGAAACCGGTGCCCCGCGCATGGGCAAGATGGTCATCGGCACCGTAAAGGGCGACATCCACGACATCGGCAAGAACCTTGTGGCGATGATGATGGAAGGTGCGGGGTTCGAAGTGCGCGATCTGGGCATCAATAACTCGGTCGACAAGTATTTGGCGGCGCTGGAGGAAGAGCAGCCCGATATTCTGGGCATGTCGGCCTTGCTGACCACCACGATGCCTTACATGAAGGTCGTGATCGACACGATGAAGGAAAAAGGCTTGCGCGACGACTATATCGTGTTGGTCGGTGGCGCACCGCTGAACGAAGAGTTCAGCAAGGCCATCGGGGCCGACGCCTATTGCCGCGACGCCGCTGTGGCGGTTGAAACCGCCAAAGCCTATATTTTGCGCAAGCACAACCGGGCCAACGCCTGAAATTTGATCAGTTTTTAAGGGCGTCGAGGGAAATCTTCGGCCTTTTCTTGAGCGCCCCCTTGGATTTACCGAAATCCAAGACCAAATCAGAAGGAATAGGAGGTCTGCCATGCCATTGCCCATGTTTCTCACGCTGATCCTTGCTGTCATTGCGGCCGCCGGTTTGACGGTGACACTCGCGACCCAAGCCGGTCTTCCGCTGGCGGCCCTCAGCCTTGCCGCCCTGCTCGTCGCCGCCCTGATGCGCCGTTCGATGTGGCGCTGACACCTGACGATGCGACGCTGACGGATGTGGGGCTGGCCCCCCAAGCGCAGGGACGAGTCTTGCTTATCGCGTGCGGGGCGTTGGCGCATGAAGTGCTGGCGTTGAAGCGGGCGAACGGGTGGGATCATCTGGACCTGCAATGCCTGCCTGCGAACCTGCACCTGTGGCCCGACCGGATAACGGTTGCCGTAGCGGATGCGGTGGTGGAACATCGCGCGGCCTACGACAGCATCTTTGTCGTCTATGCTGATTGTGGCACCGGCGGCCAGTTGCAACAAAAGTGCAAGGATCTGGGGGTCGAGATGATCGAAGGACCGCATTGTTATTCGTTTTTTGAAGGCAACGCCGCCTTTGCCGCTCACCCGGACGAGATCACCGCCTTTTATCTGACCGATTTTCTGGTACGCCAGTTCGATGCCTTTGTGTGGAAGCCGATGGGATTTGATCGTCACCCCGAATTGCGTGACATGATGTTTGGCAATTACACCACGCTGGTCTATCAGGCTCAGACCGATGACCCCGGCCTCGATGCCCGCGCGCAGGACTGCGCGCGACGGCTGGGGCTGGCCTATGAACGCCGCTTCACCGGCTATGGCGATCTGGCAACCACCCTGACCCGCGTGGCCGGATAGACTCTTCCGCATGACCCCCGATGACTTCGCCCGCGCCTTTGCCATCGCCTTTGGCGCACAGGATGCCGATCGGCTGGCCGGATTCCTGGCCGAGGATGCCGGGGTACTGACGCTGACCGGGGGCTGGGCCGAGGGTCGGCCCGCCGCCAAGCTGGCGTTTCAGGCCGAGTTTTCAGGGATTTTTGCCCATGCCCGGCTGGTCACCGGCAAGGGAAAGCGCCGGGAACTGGCCCCTGGCGTGGTCTTTGTCCAGCAGCGGTTTGTCGTGTCGGGCGCGAAAGGAGCCAATGGGGCGGACCTGCCGCGCTTTGCCGCCATGCTGACGGCTGTGCTGGTGTCGGGGGTCGAGGATTGGCAGGCCGCGACGCTCAGCGTCTCAGGTCTGGCCGAGTAGCGCCCGCGCCGCAGCCCGTGCCGCGTCGGAAATCACGTCACCGGCCAGCATCCGGGCAATCTCTTCAACCCGCGCCGACGCATCGAGCGGCGTCACGGTGGACAGTGTCAGTCCCGCCTCCACCCGCTTTTCCACCCGCCAGTGATGCGCGCCCCGTGCTGCCACCTGCGGGCTGTGCGTGACGACCAATACCTGCGCGCCGTTGGCCAGCGCCTGCAACCGCCGCCCGACGGCATCGGCGGTTGCCCCCCCGACACCCCGGTCGATCTCGTCAAAGATCATCGTCACTCCCGGCGTGTCGCCGGTCAGACAGACCTTCAGCGCCAGAAGAAAACGCGAAAGCTCCCCCCCTGAGGCGATCTTGTTCAAGGCCCCCGCCGGTGCGCCGGGGTTGGTTGCCACGGTGAAGGTCACAGCATCCACCCCGTCCGGCCCCGGATCGGCAACGGTTACTTCGGTTACGAAGACCGCCCGTTCCATCTTCAGGGGGGCGAGTTCTCCCATCATCGCCGCATCCAGCCGCCCCGCAGCCTCCCGCCGCATCGACGTTACCGCTGCCGCAGCCCCGGTATAGTCGGCATCCCCCTCTGCCACCGCACGGGTCAGCTTCGCCAGACCGCTGGCCCCGGCATCCAGCGCCCCAAGCCTGTCGCGCAACCGACCCGCCAGCGCGCTCAGATCGTCAGGCAACACCCCATGCTTGCGCGCAAGTGCCCGGATTGCGAACAACCGTTCCTCCAGCGCCTCCAGTTCCGCCGGGTTGAAGTCGAGCGCGCGCAAACAGTCCGCGGCCCCCTCACCCGCCTCGCCCAACTCGGCCAAAGCCCGCATCAAGGACGCGAGCGGCGCGTCGAGCCGCCCTTCGGCCCGGTCGGCTGCACCCTCCAGCCAGCGTTGGGCATCGCGCATCACACCTTCGGCCCCCTCGGTCAGCGCCTTGTGGGCACGGGCAATGTCGGCGCGAATGCGGGCCGCGCCCTGCATGGCGCGGCGGCGGGTGTCGAGCAGCGCGTCTTCGCCGGGTTCGGGGCGCAACTTGTCCAACTCGGCCACCGCATGACGCAGCCATTCCTCCTCGGCCCGCGCCGTGGCCAGTGCCGCCTCCGCCTGCACCAAAGCTGTCCGCGCCGCAGCCTTCGCGCGCCAAGCGCCACGCAGCGCGGTCAGGTCCACGCCGGCAAACACATCGAGTAATGCCCGATGCCCTCGCGGGTTCAGCAAACCCCGGTCATCCTGCTGGCCGTGCAGTTCCACCAGCGTATCGGAAAGATCGCGCAACACCTCGCCCGAAACGCGGCGGTCATTGACCCATGCCGTCTTGCGCCCGTCGACCGAGTTGATGCGACGCAGGATCAGATCGTCATCGACCTCGATCCCGGCCTCGATCAAAACAGCGCGGGCGGCGTGGTCGGGGGGCAGATCGAACACAGCAACCACCTCGCCCTGTGACGCGCCCTGCCGGACCAGTTCGGCGCGCCCCCGCCAGCCCAGGACAAAGCCCAAGGCATCCAGCAGAATCGATTTGCCCGCACCCGTCTCGCCGGTAAGGACGTTCAGCCCCGGCTGAAAGCCAAGGCTGAGTTGGTCGATGATCAGAACATCGCGGATATCAAGCGAGATCAACATGGCGTCCACCCATCGCAGCGGTGCGTGCAAGCACGCACCCTACGCCCGTCCCCTGCGTAGGGTGCGTGCTTGCACGCACCGCTACAACCATTCACCCCGGATCATCTGACGATACACCGACGACAGCCAGTTGGTCCCCTTGGCCTCGGGTGCCAGACCGCGATCCTTCAACAGACGAAAGCTGTCCTCGTAAAATGGGCTGGACCGATAGTTATACCCCAGAATCGCCGCCGCCGTCTGCGCCTCGTCGGTCAGACCCAGCGCCAGACAGGCCTCGACAAGCCGGTGAAGCGCCTCGGGGGTGTGCGTCGTCGTCTGGAAATCCTGCACGACGACGCGGAAGCGGTTGATCGCCGAGGTATAGTTCTTGCGTTTCAGGTAATAGCGCCCGATCTCCATTTCCTTGCCCGCCAGATGGTCGAAAGCGAGGTCGAATTTCAGCATTGCCGACCTTGCGTATTCGCTGTCGGGGTATTGTTCGATCACCACTCGCAGCGCCTGCAAGGCTTGGAAGGTCAGGCCCTGATCGCGGCCAACCTCGTCGATCTGGTCATAGAAGCTTAGCGCCAGCAGGTAATAGGCATAGGCTTCGTCCTCGCCGCCGGGATAGAAGTCGATGTAGCGCTGCGCCGCGATGCGGGCTTCTTCATAGTTCTTGGCCTTGTGCTGGGCGAAGGCCTGCATGATCACCGCGCGCTTGGCCCATTCGGAATAGGGGTAAAGCCGCTCGACATCCTCGAAGTAAACCAAGGCCTCATCCGGCTTGCGTGCCGTTTCCAGCACCACCTCGCCCTGTTTGTAAATCTCTTCCGCCGTGAAGTTTTCGGGGTTCGGGGCCTTGGTTGACCGCCCCCCGCAGGCCGACAGCGTTGCTATCACCAGCGCCATGCAAAGCATCCGCGCAGCACCCGATCTTCCGCCTGCCATCTTCCGCCTATCCCATGTCTTGTATCAGACAGCCCCGAACCAGAGGCCGCTCCGACGCGCTTTGGCATGTCCTAGCACAGATAAATCCGGGGCGCAAAACGGGTTTCTCGGGGCGCGGGGTGTCAGCCCCCGACCTGCATCGGCAAATCGCCGGGATGGACGCCCACCCCCGGCAGCTTGCCGCCGGTCAGGGACCCGCAGGTGTCGATCGTAAAGGCTCCCGGCGTGGAGAACAGCACCCGCAGCAGACGGTTGGTCAGCGCATGACCAGCCCGCACCCCGGTATAACGTGCCAGCAGCGGCCCGCCCGCCAGAGCCAGATCGCCCATCGCATCCAACATCTTGTGGCGCACCGGTTCATCGCCATGACGAAGCCCGCCGGGCGACAGCACCCGGTCCCCGTCGAACACCACCGCATTTTCCAGCGTGCCGCCCCGCGCCAGCCCGCCTGCACGCATCCGGTCGACATCGGACTGCAGGCAGAAGGTGCGGCTGTCGGACAGTTCGCGCACGAAGGCGCCATTCGCCATGTTCAGGTGCCGTTCCTGCCTGCCAATGGCGGGCTCCGAGAAGTCGATGGAAAAGTCGATCTCCAGCATCTCGGCCGGGTCCAGACGTGCCATGGCTGCGCCGTCGCGCACCTCGACCGATTTCAGAACCCGGATCGCCCGTACCGGCATCGCCTGTTCCTGCACCCCGCGCGCCAGCATGCCCGCTACGAACGGCCGCGCCGACCCGTCGAGAATCGGCACTTCCGGTCCGTCAATCTCGATCAGCGCGTTGTGAATTCCCAGACCCGCCAGCGCGGCCATCAGATGTTCGATGGTCGACACCGACACCCCATCGGTATTGGCGACAAGCGTGCAGAGCTTCGACGGCACCACCGCATTCCACAGCGCGGGAATCAGCGCATCAAGGTCGGTGACATCGCTGCGGCGAAACCAGATCCCGTGATCGGCTGCGGCGGGTCGCACGACAAGCCGCACAGGTTTCCCCGTGTGCAGCCCGGTGCCCACAAAGGCCGCGGCGGATTTCAGCGTGTTCTGCACGATTTGACCTATTGTCGGATGCAGCGGGCCACAGGCACCCGCCAATTCGTGAATATTAGGTAAATCGGAACCGTTCCGACAACAACTCACGCTTTGTGACCGAGTGTTTCGTATCGCAAAGCATTGTTCTGTAAAGAAAAAGGCCCAGCATTGCCGGGCCCTCCTTCAAGACGTGCAGCCACCCGCTCAGTTGGCCTGACGGCGCAGGAAGGCAGGGATGTCGTTGCGCTCCTGTTCGGCCGACGTATCTTGTTCATCATCGTAGGCCGACATGGGGGGCTGTTGACGCGGGGCGGCGGGACGTTCGGCTGCGGGCTCGGACTGACCGCCGGACATCCGGTTGATCAAACTGCCGATACCGAACCGCGGACGATCCGCCGCAGGCTTCGCCGCAGCCGCCGGGACCGGAGCCGCTGCCGCAGGGCGCGCGGCTTGCGGGACAGCCGGACGGGCTGCGGTCTGGGCTGGTGCCTTGCTGACGGCCGCTTGCAACCGGGCCAGCGCCTCGGGGGAAGGCGTGCCTGCCGCTCGGGCACGCGGTGCCACAAAGGCGGCGGCGTCCAGATCATGCGAAGCCAAGGTGCTGGACACAGCCGCGCGGGGCTGCGGCTCCATCTGCGGGCGATAGGCCGGCGCGGGCAGATCGTCGCCCTGCGCGTCGGCAGCATCGAACAGGCTTGGCGCGGGGGTCAGCAGGATCGGCGCGGGGGCAGCAGCGATTGCCGCAACCGGCATCGGGGCTTCGCGCCGGGGTTCCGGAGCGGTCATCGTCTTGAGCGGCTCGGCCATCGAGCGGCGGGTGACGGGAACCTCGGCCTTTACCTTGGCCACGTCGATCCCGGTCGCCACGACCGACACGCGCAAAACACCCTGCATCGAAGGATCCAGCGTCGAGCCGACGATGATGTTCGCGTCCGGGTCGACCTTCTCGCGGATGATGTTCGCCGCTTCGTCCAATTCGAAGAGCGTCAGATCATAGCCGCCGGTGATGTTGATCAGCACACCCTTTGCGCCATGCAGGCTGATTTCGTCCAACAGCGGATTGGCAATCGCCTTTTCCGCCGCCTGAACCGCCCGATCGGGACCCTCGGCCTCGCCGGTGCCCATCATCGCCTTGCCCATCTCGTCCATCACGGCGCGCACGTCGGCGAAGTCGAGGTTGATCAGGCCGGGACGCACCATCAGATCGGTCACGCCCTTGACGCCCTGATACAGCACGTCATCGGCCATCGCGAAGGCTTCGGTGAACGTCGTGCGTTCATTGGCCAGCCGGAACAGGTTCTGGTTGGGAATGATGATCAGCGTATCGACCACGCGTTGCAATGCCTCAATGCCCTCTTCGGCTTGCCGCATCCGCTTGTTGCCTTCGAACTGGAACGGCTTGGTGACGACGCCCACGGTCAGCACGCCCAATTCCCGTGCCGCCTGCGCGATGATCGGCGCGGCCCCGGTCCCGGTGCCTCCGCCCATCCCCGCAGTGATGAAGCACATATGTGCCCCCGCCAGATGATCGACGATTTCCTCGATGGTTTCTTCGGCCGCAGCCGCCCCAACCGTCGGCCGCGCACCGGCACCCAGGCCTTCGGTCACTTTCAGACCCATCTGGATTTTCGACGCGGCCCGGCTTTGCTGCAACGCCTGCGCGTCGGTGTTGGCCACGACAAACTCGACCCCCTCGAGGTTCTTGTCGATCATGTTGTTGACCGCGTTGCCGCCAGCCCCCCCGACACCGAATACGGTGATGCGCGGCTTCAGCTCTTCGCGCAGCGAGGTCATCATCAGATTCAATGTCATGTTTCTGTCCGCCTGTTTCTTGTTGTGCTGCGGGTGCGCCGCCTGTTGCCGTTTCGGCTGTGTCAACTCCTGTCCCGAGGCGCTGACTGCCGAATTATTCACGATTCTATCCACAGATAGCCGGTTTCGTCACGCAAAAAGTCAAGACCCCTACAAAATATGGGCCGAGTGACTCTCAAATCCCCGCCCTGTCGGCATTTCAACATCATGTTGCGGATTACCAGTTGTCTTTGAACCATTTGAACGCCCGTTTGATCGACCGCGCCGGATAGCGTTCGTTCGGAATGTCGAAGTCCCACCATTCGTCTTGCGGGTGGGCCGCGAACAGCGACAGCCCCACCGCGCCCGAAAACGCAGGCCCGGTCGCCGCCTGCGGCAACCCCTGCACCCGCAAAGGACGTCCCATCCGTACCCTCTGCCCCAGAATGCGGCTCGCCAACCCGTCCAGCCCCGGAATCTGGCTGGCCCCGCCGGTCAGCACGATCTGCTGGCTGGGAAGCTGGTCAAAGAACCCCGCGTTCAGCCGCGCCGCCACATCCTCCAGGATTTCCTCGACTCGCGGCCGGATGATCCCGATCAACTCGGTCCTGCTGACCTGACGGCGGTCCTTGTCCCAGTCACCACTATCGCCACCGATCTCGATCATCTCGCGGTCATCCATGCCTGTCGCTTGGACGCCGCCATGTTTGGTCTTGATCCGCTCGGCCACCACCAACGGCACCTGCAAGCCTTTGGAGATGTCAGAGGTCACATGATCGCCACCCAACCGCACCGAATCCGCATAGATCATGTGTTTTTTCATGAAGATCGAGATACCTGTCGATCCGCCGCCCATGTCGATGCAGGCCGACCCCAACTCCTGTTCATCCTCGACCAGCGAAGAAATCCCCGAAACATAGGCCGAATTGGCAATCCCGGCCAATTCCAGATCGCACCGCTTGATGCAGTACAGCAGGTTCTGCACCACCGACGCTTCGACCGACAGCATATGCATGTCGCAGGCCAGCCGATTGCCGATCTGCCCGCGCGGATCGCCCAGACCCGTGCGGTGATCCAGCGCAAAGTTCACCGGATGGGCGTGCAATACCTCGCGCCCCTGCCCGATGTCAGGCACGTCGCAAGCGGCCAGCACCCGCGCCACGTCCTGCTCGGTCACCACCGAATCCTGCAAATCCCATTCGCCCGCCAGACCATAGCTGCGCGGATCGGCCCCGGCGAAACAGGCGATGCAGTGATCGACCCGCACATTCGCCATCTTCTGCGCCGCCTGCACGGCCGTGCGGATTGCCCGCTCGGTTTCGTTCATCACTGCAATCTCGCCGAACCGAACCCCGCGCGACCGTGTGGTCGCAGCGCCGATCACCCGGAAATTCGACTGCCCCGCCATCGGACCAACCCCTTCGGTATCGCGGGTATCCTCGACCCCGTCGAAGCGCAGGATAAGACAGGCAATCTTGCTGGTGCCCACGTCCAGAATGGCGATGACCCCGCGTTGCAGGGCTTGCCGCCGCATGTTCCGCATGGCGCGCTGGGACTGATAAAGGTCGGTCATAGGTCATTCTCCGTCACAGGAACAAGGCCGCGCGCGCGGCGCAATTCGGTCAGGGCAAAGGGGGCAAGGCGCAGAACGGGACGCTGGTCGCTGCGCAGATCGACGGCGGAAATATCGCGGGCCAGCAGATCTTCGGCCTGATCCAGCGCCAGCAGGCGTTCCAGCGCCGCAATCGGCGCATCGGCAGGCAACAGGATGCGTTGATCGCGGTCCAGCACGATATCCCACCGGCGCTTGCCCATCCGGACCAACCCGCGCAAACGCGGCGCAATCGGCTGGGCTGCGGCAAGGATTTCAAGCGCTTCGGCGGTGGCAAGGTCAGCGCCCTCGCCCGCAATCAGCGGCAGATCGGCCCGGTCAGTGCGCAGGGCCAGCCCGGCGACCCGGTGCCCCTTGGCATCCAGCATGGTCAAGCCGTCATCCTGCCGCCAGATCACCACCGGATCACGTTCGGTGATTACCACCTGCAACACCCCGCCCGACCGCACCCGCAGGTCCACCTCGGCCACTGCATCCAGTACGCCCGCGCGTAGCCGCGCCGCATCAAGGTCGAGATCGAACGACGACTGCGGCAGCTTGATCGCCAACCGGTCGCGCACCGCCTTGGCCAGTTCGGGCGACGCGCCTTCGATCGACACCAACGTCACCAGAAACTCGGGCCGCTCCTGAAATCGGTCCTGCAGATCGGCGAAGGCCGCGCCGAACACCGCCCGTCGTCCCTCGTCCGCCAAATAGATGCCGACTGCCAGGGCGACTACGCCCACCGGCAAACCAACCCGAAACAGCAACCGGAACAACGGTGTAAGCCATAGCCGTTGCATCCGGTAAGCCCAGCGGCTGGGAGCAGGATCGCGGCGGGGCGGAATGGCGCGGCCTAGCGATTGCATGACGCGTCCTTTACCATCCAGTCGCAGAGTGCTGCGAAATCATAACCACAGAACGCCGCTTGTTCGGGGGCAAGCGAGGTCGGCGTCATCCCCGGCTGCGTGTTGGTTTCCAGCAGGATCAACCCCGCCAGCCCCTTGGTGTCATCCCAGCGAAAGTCCGTCCGGCTGACCCCCCGGCACCCCAGCGCCCGATGCGCCCGCAGCGCATAATCCATGCAGGCGGCGGTGATTTCCTGTGGTACAGCCGCCGGCAATTCATGCCGCGACCCACCGGTGGTATATTTTGCTTCGTAATCATACCATCCAGAGGTGATGATATCCGTCACGCACAGCGCGCGGTCGCCCATCACGGTCGTGGTCAACTCCCGCCCCGGCACATAGGCCTCGACCAGAACCGTCTGCGGCATCGTCGCTGCCAGACGCGGAGCATTGGACCCCGGATGCACCAGATAGACGCCGACCGACGACCCTTCGTTGTTCGGCTTGACCACATAGGGCGGGGCCATCACATGGGCCGCACGGACCGCCTCGCGGTCCGCCAGAACAGACGGCACGATGGGCAAACCGGCGGCTTGATAAATCTCCTTGGTCGTGGCCTTGTCCATCGCCAGAGCCGAGGCCAAGACGCCCGAATGGGTATAGGGAAGGCCCATCCATTCCAGAAGACCCTGCACACAGCCGTCCTCGCCCCAGCGGCCATGCAGGGCGTTGAATACGACATCCGGTTTTATATCAAACAGTTGCAAGGCCAGGTCAAAGCCGCAATCGACCTCAACCACCCTGTATCCCGCTTGCCGCAGCGCCTTGGCACATTCGTGCCCGGAGGACAGGCTGACCTCCCGCTCTGCGGAACGCCCCCCCATCAAAACCGCCACGGTCAAGGCTGATGTGCCCGAACCGCCTGTCATCTACTGCCTCGTCCCGGTCTGTTGCCGACCGGTTTTCTCGTTAGTCTGCCGCCGGTTCACCGACGCGCATGATTTCCCATACTAGCGTGATCCCGCTGGTTTCCAAAACCCTTTTTCGCACCTGCTCGCCCAATTCCTCGAGATCGGCGGCAGATGCGCCACCGGTGTTGATCAGGAAGTTGGGATGTTTGGGCGACATCTGCGCACCGCCCAGCCGCGCCCCGCGCATTCCGGCGTCGTCGATGACCTTCCATGCCTTCAATTCATGGGTGTCGTCAGCGGCCCCCGTGGACGACCGACCCAAGGGATTGCGGAAGGTGGACCCCGCCGATCTATCCCTGGTAGGCTGCGTCGCGTCCCGTTTGGCCTGTTGATCCTCCATCCGCGCCGCGAGGGTGGCGGGATCGCCCGGTGGGGCGCGGAAGGTGGCTGCCGTGATGATTGCGCCTTGGGGCAGGTCGGATTGGCGATATTGCAGGTTCAGGGCCGAGGCGGGCAGGGTCTGGGGGGTGCCGTTTCGGGTAACTATCTGTAGTTCCGTCAGAAAATCCGCGACATAGTGGCCGTAGCAGCCTGCGTTCATCCGGACTGCGCCGCCGATCGACCCTGGTATGGTGCGCAGGAAGGTCAGGTCGAGGCCCGCTTCTGCCGCGCGGCGGGCCACATGGGCGTCGAGGGCGGCGGCACCTGCCACCACCCTATCCCCTTGAATTTCAATGGAATTAAACCCCCTGCCCAGCCGGATCACCACGGCGCGCAAGCCGCCGTCGCGGATGATCAGGTTGCTGCCGACCCCCATCGGAAACACCGCAATCGCAGGGTCAAGAGCGGCCAGAAAGCCGGAAAGATCATCCATATCAAGGGGTTGAAACAACCAATCCGCAGGCCCGCCCACCCGCAGCCAGG
>Ga0105046_10011506_pt1 | contig 13752 bp, 14 predicted proteins | sample MAT03_FD_78385 | JGI IMG/M metagenome (GOLD analysis project Ga0105046, IMG submission 78385) | Freshwater microbial communities from Lake Fryxell liftoff mats and glacier meltwater in Antarctica - MAT-03 (megahit assembly) | ecosystem: Environmental > Aquatic > Freshwater > Ice > Liftoff... | reverse complement strand
CTACGAAGGCACGACGGCCATCCAGGCCAATGACCTGATCGGCCGCAAAACGGCGCGCGATGCCGGTGCCGTGGCCCGCGCCATTGCAGCGGACATCGACAAGCTGGCGGCCAAGCTGGCATCGCGCAGCGAACCCGCGCTGCAATCGATCGGCGTCGATCTTGCTGCGGCTACCGCCGATTTGCAGGCGGCCGTCGACTGGATGGTGCGGGCCTTTGGCCAGCAGACGCGCGCCGCGCATGCCGGCGCCGTGGCGTACTTGATGCTGTGGGGGCTCGTTGCAGGTGGCTGGCAGATGGCGCGTTCCGCGCTGATCGCGGCCGACCAGATCGCCGCTGGCGACGGCGACTCGCGGTTCCTCGAAGCCAAGATCGCCACCGCGCGCTATTACATTGATTGCCTGCTGCCGCAGGCATCGGCGTACGCGCACACGATCATCCATGGGGGCGAGAGCGTACTGGCGCTCCACGAGGAAGCATTCTGACGGCGGCCTGGTCCGTCAGTGCAGCTGCACGTTTTCGATCCACATCAGTTCGCAGGCGCCATTGCCGGTGTCGTCGCGCGACAGTGACGTATTCCACCCGAACCCGCGCGGTCCGCGCACATCGACGAGGTAACCGGTCAGCGTGACCACATGGCCGGGCCGCAGGCGCCGCAGCATGCGCTCGACGCTGCGCTTGGCTGGAATGGCGTGGACCTGTGACGCATTCACGTTGATGTCGCGGGGTGATAGCGGAAACGTCGCGCGGTTGCGCGGATCCCAGTACAGGAACCGACCCATCTGCGTGAATTCGAGCTGGTCGACAATGCGGCTGTCCGACATCGGTCCCCAGCCCAGCCCCAGGTCCACCGGGGCCAGGGTTGCCCCGCCGTCGATCCGGTAGATCTCCTTGCGCAGCACGCGCGCGGTGATCGTGTACTCGGCGCGTTTGATGAATGTATGGCCCTTGGCCTCGAAGGTGATCCGGGGGTCGAGGTTGCGCTGGACCGGCGCCGCCGGCGCCACGATGCCAGGCGGCACGCCTACGCCACGCTCCGAAGTCCACCAGTTCCAGCCACCCCAGAGGCTGGCGGCGGTCAGAATGATCAGGAGCCAAGGCATCGCGCGAGGATGCAACGAAGTCAGGACGGCGCGCGTGACCGCGCGGGCACCGAGTCCGCGTCGTGCTCTGGCGGAATGGCCACCACGGCACGCAGCGATTGGATCGTCATCGGGGGAAGACTCCGGGGTCCTGGATCGAGACTGTAATATTCCGGCATCGCGGGGAGGGGGTCAACGTCGACGCCGCCGCGGTTCCCTGAAGGAGCGGGCCCGCACGATGACGCACGAATTCCGCCTGGGCGTGGACCTGGGCGGCACCAAGATCGAAGTGGTGGCGCTCGATACCGCCGGGCAGGTGCGCTGGAAGCGTCGCCTGCCCACGCCACGCCACGACTATGCGGCCACGATCGCAACCGTTGCCCAGCTGGTGCGGGCGGCGGAATCCGAACTGGGTTTCGCTGCGGGAACGCTGCGCGTGGGCATCGGCACGCCGGGTTCCATCTCGCGCGCCACGGGCCTTTTGCGCGGCGCCAATTCGGTGTGCCTTAACGGGCAGCCGATCATCCGCGACATGGCGGCGGCGTTGGCGCGGCCGGTGCGCATCAGCAATGATGCCAATTGCTTCGCGTTGTCCGAGGCGGTCGATGGCGCGGGAACCGGGGCCGATGTCGTCTTCGGCGCGATCCTCGGGACCGGCGTGGGCGCCGGCATCGTCGTCGGCGGCCGGGTGCTGGATGGTCCGAATGCCATCGCGGGAGAGTGGGGCCACAACCCGCTGCCGTGGCCGCGCGACGACGAGCGTCCGGGCGCTGCCTGCTTTTGCGGCCGCGCGGGTTGCATCGAGACGTGGCTCTCGGGTCCCGCGCTGTCGCGTGACCACGCCTTTCACGGCGGCGGCACGCTCACCACCCAGGCCATCGTCGCCGCTGCACAGCAAGGGAACACGGCGGCCGTCGCGACGATGGTGCGGTACGAGGAGCGGCTCGCGCGCGCGCTGGCGCACGTGATCAACCTGCTCGATCCGGATGTGATCGTGCTGGGCGGCGGACTGTCCAACATCGACCGGCTGTACACCAACGTGCCAGCCCAATGGGGCCTGTGGGTGTTCTCCGACCGCGTCGATACGCGCCTCGTGCAGCATGTGCACGGCGACTCGAGCGGCGTGCGCGGCGCCGCATGGTTATGGAACCGCTGACCGGCAGCAGCCGCGCTACATGCTCGTGTAGTTGGGCCCGCCACCACCTTCCGGCGTAACCCAGCGGATATTCTGCTTCGGGTCCTTGATGTCGCAGGTCTTGCAGTGGACGCAGTTCTGCGCGTTGATCTGCAGTCGGCGCGCATTGCCCCCCGCTGCCTCGTCCGCGACGAATTCGTAGACGCCGGCCGGGCAATAGCGGGCCTCGGGCCCGTCGTAGAGCCGCAGGTTCACCTCCACCGGGACGGCCGCGTTGCGCAATTGCAGGTGCACCGGCTGGTCTTCCTCGTGATTGGTATTGGACAGGAACACCGAGGAGAGTTTGTCGAAGGTCAGCACGCCGTCGTATTTCGGGTAGTCGATGCGCGGCATCCGCGCGGCGGGTTGCAAGGTCTCGTGGTCGGCCTTGCCATGGCGCAGCGTCCACGGCACCAGCGCGCCCAGGCCGAGGTCGTTCAGCCACATGTGGGCTCCGCCATGCATCGTGCCGAGCCACATGCCCCACTTCAACCCGGGCTTCACATTGCGCACCTTGTACAGGTCTGCGTAGACCCACGACGTGCGCCAGGTCTCCGCGTACGCCGACAGCTCGTCGTGCGCGCGGCCCGCGCCCAGTGCCGCGTAGGCGGCGTCGGCGGCCAGCATGCCCGTTTTCATCGCGTTGTGGCTGCCCTTGATGCGCGGCAGGTTGACGAAGCCCGCCGCACAGCCGATCAGCGCGCCGCCGGGAAACGTGAGTTTCGGCACTGACTGCAGGCCGCCTTCGTTGATCGCGCGCGCGCCACAGGCAAGACGTTTGCCGCCCTCGAAAGTACCGCGGATCGCCGGATGCGTCTTGAAGCGCTGGAACTCGTCGTAAGGCGACAGATGCGGGTTCTCATAGTTGAGGTGCACGACGAAGCCTACCGCGACCGTGCCGTCGTCGAGGTGATACATGAACGAGCCGCCGCCGGTGTCTGAAGACAAGGGCCAGCCCTGCGTATGGACGACGAGGCCTTGCTGGTGCTTCTCCGGTGCTACCTGCCAGAGTTCCTTGAGACCGATGCCGTACTTCTGCGGATCGACACCGTCGCGCAGGTTGAAGCGGTGCATCAGTTCCTGCGACAGCGAGCCACGCGCGCCCTCCGCGAACAGCGTGTACTTGGCCAGCAATTCCATGCCCGGCTGGTAGTCGGACTTGTGCGCGCCGTTGCGCGCCACGCCCATGTCGCCGGTGGCCACCCCGCGTACTGCGCCGGCGACATCGAACAGCAGCTCCGCTGCAGGAAAGCCCGGATAGATCTCCACGCCCAGTGCCTCGGCCTCCCGCGCCAGCCAGCGGCAGACGTTGGCGAGGCTGACGATGTAGTTGCCGTGGTTGTTCATCAACGGCGGCAACAACACGTTGGGAATGCGGTACGCCTTGTCCGGCGTGAGGACCATGAAGCGGTCCTCGCTCACCACCGTGGTGAGTGGCGCGCCGCGCGTCTGCCAATCCGGGAACAGTTCGGACAGCGCCCGCGGATCGATCACCGCGCCCGACAGGATGTGCGCGCCGACCTCCGAACCTTTTTCGAGGATGCAGACCGATACCTCGCGGTGGTTCTCCGCAGCAAGCTGCTTCAGGCGGATGGCTGCCGCGAGGCCGGCAGGGCCTCCACCGACGACGACGACGTCGTATTCCATGTTTTCGCGGGTCATCTGGTGGCTTTCGGGGGGCACATTCAACATCGCCCATTATAATTCGCCGACGCAGTCCGCATCGTCCTATCCCGGGTGCCCCCGGACACCATAGCCTTCGCCACGCCATTCGCCGATGACCTCACCACGCCTGCTTGTTCATACCTCGCGGCAAACCCTGCGCTGGGGCGACATGGATACCCTTGGGCACGTGAACAACACCAACTATTTCCGCTACATGGAACAGGCCCGCATCGAATGGGTCTATGCGATGGCCGCGTCGGGCACGCCGTACGACGGTGGCGAAGGTCCGGTCATCGTGAATGCCAGCTGCGACTTTCTGTTGCCGCTCGTCTATCCCGGCGACATTGAAGTGCGCATGTACCTGGGCGACCCCGGGCGCACCAGTGTGGGCAGTTACTACGACATCCATGCCGACGGCAAGAAGTATGCGGAAGGCGCCGCCAAGATAGTCTGGATCGATGTCGCGTCCGGACGCCCGGTGCCGCTGCCCGACATGGTGGCCGCGCCCTTGCGCGCATTGGCCGGCTGACGCGATGGAACCACTCTGGTCACCGTCGCCTGAACGCATCGCCGCGGCCAACATCACGCGGTTTGCCGCGGGCATCGCGCAGCGGCACCGCGCGGACGTAGGCACCTATGCCCGCCTGTGGCGGTGGTCCGTCGATCACAAGTGGGACTTCTGGCGCGCCGTCTGGGATTTCGGCGGCGTGATCGGCAAGCCCGGCGACCGCGTGCTGGAGGATGCGCAGAAGATGCCTGGCGCGCAATGGTTCCCGGACGCAACGCTCAACTACGCGCAGAACCTCCTCGAGCGCCGGCGCGCCGACGACATTGCCGATGCGTTCATTTTCTGGGGCGAGGACAAGGTCAAGCGCCGCCTCGCGCACATGGATGTGCATGCGCTGGTCGCACGCACGGCCAGTGCACTGGCAGCGCAAGGCATCGGCGTCGGCGATCGCGTGGCCGCGTACCTGCCCAACATGCCGGAAACGATCATCGCGATGCTGGCAGCAGCCTCGCGCGGCGCCATCTGGTCGTCGTGCTCGCCGGATTTCGGTGTGCAAGGCGTGCTCGACCGCTTCGGGCAGATCGAGCCGCGCATTCTCATCACTGTCGATGGCTACTGGTACAACGGGAAGGCGGTGTCGATCCTCGACAAGGTGGCGGCGGTCGTCGCGCAGCTGCCAACGGTGGAACGCGTCATCGTCGTGCCGTATTTGCAGCAAAGCGCAGGCGCAGCGGACGACCTGTCGGCGATTCCTGGCGCCGTGCCGTGGGACGTGTGGCTCGCGCCCCACATCGCCGGCCCCATCGACTACGCGCAGCTGCCCTTCGCGCATCCGCTCTTCATCCTCTATTCGTCCGGCACTACCGGCGTGCCGAAGTGCATCGTGCATGGCGCTGGCGGGACCTTGCTGCAACACCTCAAGGAACACCTGCTGCACGGCGACTTGAAGCGTGACGATCGCCTCTTCTACTTCACCACCTGTGGCTGGATGATGTGGAACTGGCTGGCCTCCGGCATGGCGGCCGGGGCCACGCTGCTGCTCTATGATGGCTCGCCGTTCCTCGATCGCGGCCGCATCCTGTGGACGCTGGCCGATGCCGAGCGGATGACGCACTTCGGCACCTCGGCCAAGTACATCGACGCACAGAAGAAGATCGCGCAGGTCCCGCGCAAGGACTTCGACCTGCGCACGCTCCGCGCCATGTTCTCGACCGGCAGCCCGCTGTCGCCCGAGAGCTTCGACTACGTGTACCAGTGCGTGAAGAAGGACCTGTGCCTGTCGTCGATCTCCGGCGGCACCGACATCGTGTCGTGTTTTGCGTTGGGCGTGCCCACGTTGCCGGTTTGGCGTGGCGAGCTGCAGGCGCGCGGCCTTGGCATGGACGTCGATGTCTACGACCAAGACGGCACGCCTCTCGTCGCCGAAACGGGCGAGCTCGTATGCAAGTCGCCATTCCCGTCGATGCCGGTGAGCTTCTGGAACGACCCCGATGGCGCCAAGTACCACGCTGCCTACTTCGATCGCTTCCCCGGGTTGTGGTGCCACGGCGACTGGGTCGCGCTGACCGAACATGACGGTCTCATCATCTACGGCCGTTCGGACGCAACACTCAACCCCGGCGGCGTGCGCATCGGCACGGCCGAGATCTACCAGCAGGTGGAGCAGTTGCCCGAGGTCGTGGAAAGCGTCGTGATCGGCCAGGATTGGCCGCCGGGTGAAGTGGGTGACGTGCGCGTCGTGCTGTTCGTCCGGTTGCGCGACGGCGAAGTGCTGACGCCGGAGCTCTCGGATCGCATCCGGCACACCGTTCGTACGAACACGACGCCGCGCCATGTGCCGGCGCGCATCGTGGCGGTGGCCGATATCCCGCGCACCAAGTCTGGCAAGATCGTCGAGCTGGCGGTGCGCAACGTCGTGCATGGCCGCGAAGTGCGCAACATCGAGGCGCTGTCCAATCCCGAAGCACTCGAGCACTACCGGGATCTCGACGAACTGAAGTCCTGACGTGGCGCTTCCGCGTCGCGCGCCGAAACGATGAGCTTCCTGGCCATCCTGATCGCCCTGGGCCTCGAACAGTGGCGCGCCTTCGACTGGCGCACGGCGGGTGAGCGCGCCTTCGTGCGCTACGCGCGCGCGGTGGAACGGAAGCTCAACGGGGGCACGCGGCAGCACGGAACCTTCGCCGTCGTGGCCGCGCTCGTGCCACCCACTGCACTCGCCGCGTTGCTGTTCCTCTTCGCCGATGCGCTGCATCCGGTGGCGGGATTGGTCGTCAATGCGGCCGTCCTTTACCTGCTGATGGGATTCCGCCGCTTCAGCCGAGCGCTGTCGGCCATCGTCGCGGCGCTGCAGGCGGGCGACCTGCAGGCGGCGCGGCGCGCGCTGGGCGTGTGGCGCGGCGGGTCCACCCTCGACCTGACCGCGCAGGACGTGGCGCGGCTGGCGATTGAACGCGGCCTCGTCGATGCCTATCGCCAGGTTTTTGCGGTGCTCTTCTGGTTCGTCGTGCTGCCGGGTCCGATCGGCGCCGTGCTGTATCGCGCCGCGGTCCTGCTGGCGGACGAGTGGCGCGGTCCCGTGCCCGGCGTGCCGCCGACGCCTCCTGTCCTTGCGCGCGCGGAGTTCGGGCAGCCGGCGCAGACCCTGCTGTCGTGGTTCGACTGGATTCCCGCACGGCTGACGGCGCTGTCGTTCGCGATCGTCGGCGATTTCGAGGATGCGATCGCGTGCTGGCGCACGCAGGCCGCGCAATGGGTCACGCATGAAGGCGGCACCGCGGTCGGCATCCTGCTGGCAGCGGGTGGGGGTGCGCTGGGCGTGCAACTGGGCGGACCGTTGCCCACGCTGGCAGGGGACCCCGATCCGCGACCCGACCTTGGCATCGGCGATCCGGTGGAGCCGGATGTGTTGCCGTCCGCCGTCGGTCTCGTGTGGCGCGCGCTGGTGCTGTGGCTGCTGCTGATCCTGCTGCTGACGCTGGCCAATCTCGCGCCTTAGGCTGCAATCGTGTCGTCAGCGGCGGAAGCCGCCGGCCTCGGCCGTCAGCCGATGCATCAACGCCAGCCGATGCGGCGCGATGGCGCCGCGGGCCACGGCGGCGGTGATCACGCAGCCGGGTTCGGCGCCGTGCCGGCAATCGCGGAACCGGCATTGACCCAGCAGCGGACGAATTTCGACGAAGGCTTCCGCCAGCGTGAGCACGTCGAGGTGCGCGAGGGCAAAGGCTTTCATCCCCGGTGAATCGACGATCCACGCTTCCTCTCCCAGCGTGGGCAGGCGATACAGCGTGGTCGACGTCGTCGTGTGGCGCCCGGTGTTGAGCGACGTCGAGACTTCTGCGGTGCGCGCTGCCGCGGCTGGCAGCAATGCGTTGACCAGCGTGGACTTGCCCATGCCCGATTGCCCGACCAGTACCGTGTGCTGGCCGCGCAGCCATTCCAGTGCGGGAGACACATCGTCGCGCGCGGAGAACGCGACGACCGGATAGCCCAGCGCCGCCACGCCCGCCAGCCGCTCCTGCAGTCCGGGGAAAGTCGGGAGGTCGGCCTTGTTGGCCAGCACGACGAAGCGGCATTGCGCGGCTTCCGCCGCGATCATCCAGCGATGGATCAATTCGGTGTCGAGCGCCACGTCGGGTGCGACCACTCCCGCGATCTGCGTGACATCCGCCGCCAGCAGCTTGGCCTTGAACGCGTCGGAGCGGTAGATGAGATTGCGGCGCGGCGCCACCGCGACAATAGCGGCACTTCCGACGTCCTGTTCGATGGTGACCATGTCGCCGACCACGAGCTGCAACAACCGGCCCTTCATGATGCAGGGAATGACCTCGCCGTCGGCGAGCGCGACGTCGTAGCGGCGGCGCATCGTGGCGACGACCAGTCCGGACTGCTGCGCCGGTGCGTGTGGCGAGGGGTCGGTCACGGTCAGGCGAAAAGGCGTTCGGTACGCGCGGCGCAGATGAAGTCGTTGCGGGTAAGGCCGCCTGCATCGTGCGTCGAGAACGTGACCTCGCAGCGCGCGTAATGCACGGCGAGGTCAGGGTGGTGGTTCTGCGATCGCGCGATGAAAGCCAGCGCATTGACGAAGGCCATCGTCGCGTCGAAATCAGCGAAACGGAACGACTTGGCGAGCACTGCACCGGTCGCGGTCCAGCCGGGCAGGGCCGCGGCGAGCGTAGCGACGTCGGCGGCATCGAGCCGCTGCGTGCCGTTGCGGCATTGCTCGGACGCCAACGTCACGAGCAGTGGATGCACGGCAACGGGCACGCTCATTGAGCGAACCGGTAATGCGTGGCATTGAGGTAAGCCGTCACCTGTTCTTCCTCATCGGGGAAATATTGGGTCGAGAGCTCCGTATTGCAACGCGCCACCTGGAGGCGAAGTGCGGCCAGTGAGCTGACCTTGCGGTCGGGCCGCACATAGATGGCGTCCGGCGTGCCGAACTTCTGCCGGTGGCAGGCCACGCAGTCGCGGTCGGACAACGCGCGGCCCGCGGCAATGTCGGCGGCCGTGGGCGGCGTCGGCGCGCTCGCCGCGCCTATCGTCGCCAGTCCAACGCATGTCGCAACGGCAACGATGGAGGCCATTCGCGTCATGTCGGTGCCTCCGGCGTGCCTGCGAACGCCGTGATGTGCGCAATTCGCACCGACGCTGGCGGATGCGAATCGTAGAACGCCGAGTGCACCGGATCGGGTGTCAACGTCGCGGCGTTGTCCTCGTAGAGCTTGACCAATGCATTGATGAGCGCCGCGGCGGACGCATGGCGAACGGCAAAGGCGTCGGCTTCGAACTCGTGGCGCCGCGAATAGCGCGCGGACAGCGGTTCGAGCACGAACGTGAACACCGGCAAGACCAGCATGAAGAGCTCCAGCGCAACGCCTGGACGGCTCATCGCCACTGGCAGCAGTGTCTCGGGGATGCCGAGGCCGACGTAGAACCAGGGCGCCTGCGCCAACCACGCCAGCAATCCCAACACGACCAGCGAAAGCAATGCCGACCACACGATGCGCTTGATCACATGCAGGCGCTTGTAGTGGCCGAGTTCGTGGGCCAGCACGGCTTCGATTTCGTCCGGCGTCAATCGGGACAGCAACGTGTCGAAGAACACGATGCGCTTGGCCCGGCCGAAGCCGGTGAAGTACGCATTGCCGTGGCCGGAGCGCTTCGATCCATCCATCACGAAGAGTCCGGCGCTGCGAAACCCGCAACGCGCGAGCAGGGCCTCGATGCGTTCGCGCGCCGGACTTTCACCAAGCGGCGAGAACTTGTTGAACATTGGCGCGATCACCAACGGATAGAGCACCAGCAACAGCAGCTGGAACCCCATCCAGGCGGCCCACGCCATCAGCCACCAGGCGGCACCCGCTGCGCCCATCAGCCATAGCACCAGCACCAGCAACGGTACGCCCAACACCAGCGCCAAGGCGGTGCCCTTGGCGAGATCGGCCAGCCACAGCCGCAGCGTGACGCGATTGAACCCGAAGCGCTCCTCGATCCGGAACGTGTGCCACCACGAGAAGGGCAGTCCGACGGCAGCGTAGATCAACCCGGCCACGCCGAACATCGCCACGTCGCGCCAGAGCGGGGTGAGCGGCAATGTCTCCGTCCACGCGACGATGGCGGCCAGCCCGCCCCCCAGCGTGAGCGCCAGCAACAGCATCGCGTCGACCATGGTGTGCAGCATCGCCTGCCGCTGCTTGGCGACCGTGTAATCGGCCGCCTTGGCATGCGCGGAGGGCGTCAGCCGTCCCGCAAAGGCGGCCGGGACCTGATCGCGATGGCGCCGCACGTGCGCGATCTGGCGGCGGGCAAGCCACAGCCGCACCGCCAGCGAAGCGGCAAGTGCCAGGACGAACACGAGGGTGGTGGCAGCGGCGGTCACGACGAAGGAAGAAGCAGGCATGCGACAATGCAATGCCAATTCTACGCCAAGCTCTCATGCCCCAAGACGCGCAACGCCTCATCTGGATCGACATGGAAATGACCGGGTTGAAACCCGAGCAGGACCGGATCATCGAAGTGGCGCTGGTCGTCACCGACGTCAATCTCGTCACCGTGGCCGAGGCTCCGGTCTGGGTCGTGCATCAAGCCGACGCCGTGCTGGTCGGCATGGACGCGTGGAACCAGAGCACCCACGGCCGCTCGGGCCTCATCGCGAAGGTCAAGGCCGCGAGCGCGGACGACGCCAACATCGAGGCGCAGGCATTGGCCTTCCTCGCCGAACATGTGCCGGCCAAGGCGTCCCCGATGTGCGGCAATTCGATCTGTCAGGACCGCCGCTTCCTGGCGCGCTGGATGCCTGCGCTCGAAGACTGGTTCCACTACCGCAATCTCGACGTGTCGACGCTGAAGGAACTGTGCCGGCGCTGGAAGCCCGAGCTGATGAAGGGCATTCCGAAGGAGGGCAAGCACGAGGCGCTGGCCGATGTCTACGAGTCGATCGAGGAATTGAAGTACTACCGCGAGCATTTCATCCGCGCGTGATGCGCGACCGGTGATGAATGGCGCTCCGGCAATGAATTTCTGCAGCCAGTGCGGTTCCGCCCGCATCGAGACACGCATTCCTGAAGGCGATTCGCTGCCGCGTTTCGTGTGCGCCGATTGCGCGACCATCCACTACCAGAACCCCAAGGTCGTCGTGGGCTGCCTGCCGGAGTGGGACGGCCAGGTGCTCCTGTGCCGCCGCGCAATCGAGCCGCGTCTCGGGCTGTGGACGCTGCCGGCGGGCTTCCTCGAGAACGGGGAAACCGTGACCGCAGGTGCCGCCCGCGAGACGCTGGAGGAAGCGGGTGCGCGGGTCGAGGTGGGCGACCTTTACACGCTGATCAGCCTGCCGCAGATCCATCAGGTGTACATGATGTTCCGCGCGCGTCTCCTCGATACCGGTTTCGCCGCAGGCCCCGAAAGCCTCGAAGTGGCGCTGTTCGACGAGGCCGATATCCCGTGGGAGACACTGGCCTTCAGGACGATCACGCGCACGCTGCGCAACTATTTCCTCGACCGCAAGCACGGCGCGTTGCCGCTGCGCATTTCGTCACTGGAGCGGCGCCCACCGTTGCCGCCTGGCCTGCGCGGCGCGGGCTGACGGCCGGATTTCGGTGCCAGCCGGGGAAATTCGGTAAACTCGGGCATCGGTGGGGACTCAACGGGCAGACCTACATGGGGCCCCGGCCCGGACACGTCGACAAGATCCGGCCCCGCCACCACGGAAATCTGCGCCGGCATAACGCTGCCGGCGACCCTGTTCGGAGGAATGGATGGCTATTCGCAAAATTCAGGCCGCGTTCGCGGCCTGCGCATTCGTTGCATTCGCCGCGGCACTTCCCGCCGCCGCCCAGCAGGGCAACCGGATCTCGATCACGACCGGCGGTACGGGCGGCGTCTATTATCCGATGGGTGGGGGCATGGCCGCCGTGCTGTCGAAGTACCTGCCCGGCCTGCAGGCCACGGCTGAAGTGACCGGCGGTTCAGTGGACAACCTGAAGCTGATCGGCGCCGGCAAGTCCGAAGTCGGATTCTCGATGGTCGATGTGGCGTGGGATGCGGCGCAGGGCAACGACAAGTTCAAGGACGCCAAGGTCAATGCCCGCACGTTGATGGTGCTCTATCCCAACCGGATGCAGGTCGTCACCGTCGATGGCACTGGCATCACGAAGCTGTCGGACCTGAAGGGCAAGCGCGTCTCCACCGGCGCGCCGGGCAGCGGTGTTGAAGTGATGGCGCTGCGTGTGCTCGAAGCCGTCGGCATCGATCCCAAGAACGACATCAAGCAGGAGCGACTCGGCGCCGCCGAATCGGTCAATGCGATCAAGGACCGCAAGATCGACGCGTTCTTCTGGGTGGGTGGCGTTCCTACCGCGGCCATCACGGACCTGGCGGCAACGCCCGGCACCAAGTTGAAGATGATCGACCACGCCGAAGCGCTGGACGCGATGACCAAGAAGTACGGCCCGCTATACGTCAAGGGCATCATTGCGCCGTCGTCGTATTCCGGCATGGACAAGCCGGTCGAGAACATCGACGTGTGGAATATCCTCGTCACCAGCGACAAGATGACAGACCAGATGGCCTACGACATCGTCAAGACGCTGATGGAGAAGAAGTCCGAACTGGTGGCCGTGCACAAGGAAGCCGAGAACATCGATCTCAAGTACCAGAAGATCGGTTCGCCGCTGCCGTATCACCCGGGTGCCAGGAAGTACTTCGAGGAGAAGGGCGTCAAGTTCTGACGCCCGCGGCGTCGGTATGAGCCCGACGGGCCGCCCCAAGGGCGAATACCGGAGTGCGCAGCACGAAGGTTCTCCATGAGCCCGACGGGCCGCCCCAAGGGCGAATACCGGAGTGCGCAGCACGGAGGTACTCCATGAGCCCGACGGGCCGTCCCAAGGGCGAATACCGGAGTGCGCAGCACGAAGGTACTTCGTGAGCAATCCGACGCATCCGCCCGAGCCCGCCGTCGTCGTCATCGACGACGCGCGGCTGGCGAAGGCCACCGCGTTCATCGAGGAAGAAGCGGGCGCCACCAACCGCTTTCGCGGCTGGCTGGGCCGCTTCACGGCGGCACTGCTCGTCGCGATGTCACTGTTCCATCTGTATGCCGCGGTGGACATCGTGCCAGCACACGTGCTGCGACCCGCGCACGTGGGTTTCATGCTCGTGCTGGTCTTCCTGCTGTTCCCGATGACGAAGCACTATCGCAATCGGCTGATGTGGTGGGACATCGTCGGTGCGCTTCTCGGTATCGCCACCATCGCCTATCTGCTGGCCGGCGGTGACACCTTCTGGGATCGCAATACGACTCCCAGTGCATCCGATGCATTCTTCGGCGTGGTGTTCGTGGTGCTGGTGCTTGAGGCATGCCGCCGCACGTCGGGCTGGATCTTGGTGATCGTGATCAGCCTCTTCCTTGCCTACGCATTCGTGGGGCCGTGGCTGCCGGGGTCGTGGCAGCACCGTGGCTACGACATCACCAGCATGACGGGCTTCCTGTACCAGACGCTCGAGGGCATCTTCGGCACGGCGGTGGACGTGTCGTCCACGCTGATCATCCTGTTCACGATTTATGGCGCCTTTCTGCAGCAATCGGGCGCGGGCAAGTTCTTCCTCGACTGGAGTTTTGCCGCGATGGGCGGCAAGCCCACCGGTGCGGGGCGCACGGTGGTCCTGGCGTCATTCCTGCTCGGCGGGCCATCGGGGTCAGGGGTGGCCACGACGGTGACGATCGGCTCGGTCGCGTATCCGATGCTGGAGCGCGCGGGCTATGGCAAGGATGCGGCGGGCGGGTTGCTGGCGGCCGGCGGCCTGGGCGCGATCATCTCGCCGCCG
>Ga0105046_10011505_pt1 | contig 13752 bp, 10 predicted proteins | sample MAT03_FD_78385 | JGI IMG/M metagenome (GOLD analysis project Ga0105046, IMG submission 78385) | Freshwater microbial communities from Lake Fryxell liftoff mats and glacier meltwater in Antarctica - MAT-03 (megahit assembly) | ecosystem: Environmental > Aquatic > Freshwater > Ice > Liftoff... | reverse complement strand
CTGCGTCTGCGCGCGCTGGCCGAGGCCGCAGAGCCAAGGCCTGCCGGGCTGATCGGGGGGCACCAGGTGGCGGCGATCCGCCGGGCAGAGCTTGTCTGGCTGGACGATCTGGAGGGCGCGGCCTGGGCGATGGACCGGATGGTCGGCCTGGTCGCCCGCGCCAATCGCGACGGTTTTGGCTTTGATCTGTCCGAGTTTGGCGAAAGTGCGCAGATCGCCCATTACATTGCCGAGAGGGAGGGCCATTTCGACTGGCATTCCGACATCGGCGCCGGGCCATTGGCGTTGCGGCGCAAGCTTACGGCGGTGGTGCAGCTGTCATCGCCCGGCGAATATGCGGGCGGCGCGCTGGAGCTGCGGGCTGACAGCAATGTTCACGTGTTGCCGAAGGAGCAGGGGACGGCGGCGGTGTTCCCAAGTTTCGTGCTGCATAGGGTAACGCCTGTCACGGCGGGGCGGCGCTGGTCCTTGACCCTATGGGCGCACGGGCCTGCGTTTCGCTGACAAGAACGGTGCTGCGTGCTGCCTCATTCGCATTGTCCCGCGTCCCGGGCCGGGCCCGGGCCACTCGTGCTAGCCTTGCGTACAAAAGCTCTGCGCCTGATTGCTGAACGCCTCATACCGGTCCCAGAAAGTGTCGTCTGCCCGCGATTTCGAGATCCAGGTCTTATGCGCCAGTTCCGGGTTGCCGAAGAGCTTGGCCGCGCGGCGCTGGTCGTGGCCCTTCAGCGTCTGATCCGCCACGTTCTGGATGCAGCGGCACAGGCTGCGGTTTGCGGCTTCGCGGCCAGAGCGGTTGCAGGCGGTCTCGATCGGACCGGCCCCCGCGCTGCTCCCCAGCACGGCCAGACCTGCAACAAGCAAAATTGCCTGCGCCCGTTGCGTGATCATCACTTCGCCTCACCGCTCGCGGATGGGTTAACCCGCATCCTTTGCGCGAGTATCCCCCAGGCGGGAGGGGTTTTCAAGCCATGCCTCCGTCGCGCCGCCTCTTGTGATCGGGGTCGCAACACCGGCTCGGGATGCCAAGATATTGTGGATAAGGCGCAGGAACCCGCCATATCGTGGGGTATCGCGGTTGACTTCGGGTGCCTCAGCCCGGACGATATGCCTTTGATGCGGAATCAAAAGGGCGCGTCTTGCAGTTCAACCGGCTCAGGCTCAACGGCTTCAAGAGCTTCGTCGATCCGACGGAGCTGATCATCCATGACGGTCTGACGGGCGTCGTGGGGCCGAACGGCTGTGGCAAGTCGAACCTTCTGGAGGCACTGCGGTGGGTGATGGGTGAAAACCGCCCCACGGCCATGCGCGGCGGCGGGATGGAGGATGTGATCTTCAATGGTGCGGCCACCCGGGGCGCGCGGCATTTCGCCGAAGTGGCGCTGGTGATCGACAACCGGGAACGACTGGCGCCTGCGGGTTTCAATGATGCCGACCAGATCGAGATCGTGCGGCGGATCACCCGGGACGCAGGCTCGGCCTACAAGGCCAACACGCGCGAGGTGCGGGCGCGCGATGTGCAGATGCTGTTTGCCGATGCCTCGACCGGGTCGGCGAGCCCCGCGCTGGTGCGTCAGGGGCAGATATCCGAGCTGATCAACGCCCGCCCCAAGGCGCGGCGGCGGGTGCTGGAGGAGGCGGCGGGGATTTCCGGCCTTTATGCCCGCAGGCATGAGGCGGAGTTGAAACTGTCGGGGACCGAGGTGAACCTCACCCGCGTGGATGACGTGCTGGAACAACTCGCGCAGCAGCTGAGTGTGCTGACGCGGCAGGCAAAACAAGCCGTTCGCTACCGCGAAATCGGGGAGGAGTTGCGTCGGGCGGAAGGCGCTCTGCTCTACCGGCGCTGGCGCGAGGCGGAAGACGCGCGGGCGGAGGCCGAAGGGCTGCTTCGCGCGCGGCTGGTCGTGTCGTCGCAGGCAGAGGCCGCGGCACGAACGGCGGCAGGGGCGCGCGAGGCCGAAGAAGACCGGCTGCCGCCCCTGCGCGAGGAGGAAGCCATCGCCGCGGCCATTCTGCAGCGCCTGATCCTGCAGCGCGACGCGCTGAACGATCAGGAGGCGCGCGCCCGTGCGATCATCGGCTCGCTGACCGCGCGCCTCGACCAGCTCGCACGCGACACCGAGCGTGAGGTCGGGCTGAACCGCGATGCGCAGGACACGATGGCCCGGCTGGATTGGGAGCTGGCGCAGCTGGCCCGGGCGCACGAGGGCCACGAAGCGCGTCTTGCCACCACCGCAGGGACCGCACGCGAGGCGGGGTCTGCGTTGGCGCAGGGCGAAGCGACGCTGAGCGAGGCGACCGAGGACGCCGCCCGCCTTGCCGCCCGCCACCAGTCGGCAGAGCGGTTCCTCGCCGACAGCCGCCTAAGCCAGTCGCGGGCAGAAGGCGAGACTGCGCAGGCGCGCGAAGCCGTGGGCGGAGCCGAAACCGCCCTCACTGCCGCCGAGGAGGTTTTCGCCGCCGCCGAAGAGGCACAGCAAGCAGCCGCCGCCCTCGCCGACGCGACAGAAGAGACGTTGCTCGCCGCCGAAGAGGCCCGCGCGGGCACGCAAGCCCGTGAGGCCGATGCCCGCGCCGCACGGTCCGAAGCCGAGGGCGAGGCCAGCGCCCTGCGGGCCGAGGTGGCGGCCCTGACACGGCTGGTGGAACGCGACGGGAAAGGCGGCGGACAGCTTCTTGACCGGCTGCGGGTGGCCAAGGGCCATGAAAAGGCGCTCGGCGCGGCCCTTGCCGATGATCTGCGCGCGCCCGAGGTGGACGCGGCTGCGCGCACGGGCTGGGCGACGCTCGCCGATTACGCCGATGCGCCCGCCTTGCCTGACGGGGCCACCCCGCTTGGTGCCCATGTGGCATCACCCCCGGTTCTGGCGCGCAGGCTGGGGCAAACCGGTTTGGTGACCCGCGGCCAGGGGGCAATGCTGCAACCCGCCCTGCGCCCCGGCCAGCGGCTGGTGAGCCTGGAAGGCGATCTCTGGCGGTGGGACGGCTTTCGTGCCGCTGCCGAGGACGCGCCCTCCGCCGCAGCCGAGCGTCTGGTGCAACGCAACCGGCTGGCCGAACTGACCGAGGCGCTTGACGCCCGAACGGCTGAAGCCGAGGCTTGCCGCGCCACGCATGAAGCGCTGCAAGCCCGCCTCGCCGATCTTGCCCGCGCCGACCAGATGGCGCGCGAGGCCCGCCGCGCGGCGGACGCGCGCGTGACCGAGGCCGCCCGCAGTGCGGCGCGCGCCGAGGCTGACCGCTCCATCGCGACCGGTCGGCTCGAGGCGGCCCGCCTTGCGGTTGATCGGCACGACACCGAGGCGGCCTCCGCCCACGCCCGCCTGACCGAGGCGGAGGCCGCGGTCGCAGTGCTTGGGGATCTGGACGGCGCGCGGGCGGCGCTGGAAGCTGCGCGCCACGCCGTCGAGGCTGCGCGCATCACGATGATGTCGCGCCGTGCCGCCCATGACGAGACGCGCCGCGAGGGCGAGGCCCGAACCCGCCGCATGCAGGAGGCGACGAAAGAGCTCTCCGGCTGGCGCCACCGGCTGGAGACCGCCGAACGCCGCATGGCCGAACTTACCGAACGGCGGGAGGCGACCGAAGAAGATCTTGGCGAAGCCATGGCCGCGCCCGAAGACATCGCGCAAAGGCGCGCGGCGCTGGAGGAGGCGATCATCGCCGCAGGCAGTCGCCGCACCCACGCCGGCAATGCCCTCTCCGCCGCCGAAGGTGCCCTGCGGCTGGCACGCGACGCGGAGCGGGAGGCCGAGCGGGCGGCCGCCGAGGCCCGCGAGGCGCAGGTCCGCGCTGAGGCCCGTACGGATGCGGCCCGCGAGACGCTGGACCAGGCCGCCGGACGCATCCATGAGGAGGCCGACCGCACGCCGCAGCAACTCCTCGCCTCGCTGCGGATCGACGCGGACCGCATGCCGGACGCCGCCAGCCTGGAGACCGACGTCGGCCGTCTGAAACGCCAGCGTGAGGCGCTCGGCGCCGTCAACTTGCGGGCTGAAGAGGATGCGGCGTCCCTTTCCGCAGAATACGACCGCCTCGCGCAGGAAAAGGGCGACCTAGAAGAGGCGGTCAAGAAACTCCGCGCCGGAATAGCCGGGCTGAACCGTGAGGGCCGCGAGCGGCTCTTGACTGCGTTCGAACAGGTCAACGCCAATTTCTCGATGCTGTTCAAGCACCTCTTCGGTGGAGGCGAGGCGCGCCTTGTGCTGGTGGAATCCGATGATCCGCTGGAAGCGGGCCTCGAACTCATGTGCCAACCCCCGGGCAAGAAACTCGCCACCCTGTCACTCCTCTCCGGCGGCGAGCAGACTCTGACGGCACTCGCGCTGATCTTCGGGGTCTTCCTCGCCAACCCGGCGCCGATCTGCGTGCTGGACGAAGTCGACGCCCCCCTCGACGACGCGAACGTCACCCGCTTCTGCGATCTTCTGGACGAGATGGCCCGCCGTACCGAGACGCGGTTCCTCATCATCACCCATCACGCCGTCACCATGGCGCGGATGGACCGGCTCTTTGGCATCACGATGGCCGAACAGGGCGTGAGCCAACTCGTCTCGGTCGATCTGAAACGCGCCGAAGCTCTTGTCGCCTGATCTGAGGGAAGCCTGACCTCAGTAAAGCCTGACCTGAGCAGGGCCCGGCATCATGAAGGGGAGGCGCGCTGCCCCCCCTTTCATCTTTGCACAAGTATCCCCGGGGTGAGGCCCGGCATGGGCCGAAGGGGGCGGCGCCCCCTCCTGCCGCATCCAGGCTCACTGGTCCATGTAGACGTGCCGCTCCGCCTTCGCCCTCGGATGCGTCACGGCGCCCCACCGCGCCCCGCCGACAAGGCGCGTGAACTTCCAGATCGCCCCGCTGGCATAGGCCGTCTCGCGCGGGCCCTTCCAGTCGGCCTTGCGCGCCGCGAGGTCTGCGTCGGTCAATGCAACCGACAGCTCCCCCGTCAGCGCACTGATGGTGATCGCGTCGCCGGTCTTCAGCAGCGCAATCGGCCCGCCATGCGCGGCCTCAGGCCCTACATGCCCCACGCAGAACCCGCGGGTGGCGCCCGAGAACCGGCCATCAGTGATCAGCGCCACCTTCTTGCCCATCCCCTGGCCCGACAGTGCAGCGGTTGTCGACAGCATCTCGCGCATGCCGGGTCCGCCTGCCGGTCCTTCATTGCGAATGACCAGCACTTCGCCTTCCGCGTATTCCCGCGCCTTGACGGCATCAAAGGCATCTTTCTCATTCTCGAACACGCGTGCGGGGCCGGAAAACACCTGCTCCGCGTCGCTCATCCCCGCTACCTTCACTATGGCGCCATCAGGGGCAAGATTGCCCTTCAGCCCGACAACGGCGCCCGTCTTGGTGATCGGCGTGCCCACCGGATGGATCACCCGGCCATCCGCCTCACCGCGGATCTCCGCAAGGCTTTCGCCCAAGGACTTGCCGCTGGCCGTTATGCAATCGAGATGCAGGAGCCCCAGCTTCGCCAGCTCTTTCATCACGACCGGTACGCCTCCCACCTCGTAAAGGTCCTTGGCCACATACTTCCCGCCCGGCCGCAGGCCGACGAAATAGGGCGTGCCGCGCATGATATCCGCCACGTCGAACAGGTCGAAGTCGATCCCGGCCTCGTTGGCAACCGCAGGCAGGTGCAAGGCTGCATCGGTCGCCCCCCCCCCCGTGCAGGCCACGACGCGCGCTGCATTCTGCAAGCTTTTAAGCGTCACCACGTCGCGCGCGCGGATATTCTTTTCGATAAGGTGCATCACCGCGACACCCGAGGCCTCGCCATACCGATCGCGGCTTTCATAAGGCGCAGGCGCGCCGGACGAATTCAGCAGCGCAAGCCCGATCGCCTCGGACACGCAAGCCATGGTGTTGGCGGTATACTGTGCGCCGCATGCGCCCGAGGACGGGCAGGCCACGCGTTCCATTATGTCGACCCGGCTTCCGACATCGTGCCTGCCTGCACCTTGCCCACCGCCTCGAACATGTCCTGCACAGTGATGTTCTGGCCCTTGTAGCGGCCCGAAAGGATCGAGCCGCCATAAAGGAACACCGAAGGCACGTTCAGCCGCACCGTTGCCATCATCATCCCGGGCAAGGATTTGTCGCACCCCGCAAGCCCCACGATGGCGTCATAGCAATGCCCGCACATCGAAAGCTCGACCGTATCGGCAATCGAATCGCGAGAGGCGAGCGAGGACCGCATCCCCTCATGCCCCATGGCGATGCCGTCGGTCACGGTGATGGTGGTGAACTCGCGCGGGGTGCCGCCGCCCTTCTTCACGCCGTGCTTCACGATCTGCGCCTGCCGGTTCAGCGCGATGTTGCAGGGCGCCGCTTCGTTTCAGCATGTCGCCACGCCCACCCAAGGCTGGTGAATCTCCTCCTCGGTGATGCCCATCGCTTAGAAATAACTGCGATGCGGCGCGCGCGCAGGGCCTTCGGTCACATGGCGGCTTGGCAGTCTGGCTTTGTCGAAGCGGGTATTGGTCACGCGGGTCCGCCCGGGGATTGGCTGGAACAGGGATAATGGGACGAGCCGGGGGCAGCAAGGCGGGAACTGGCAGCCACTTCAACAAAAACCCGAGCGCGAGGGTGCAAGGAGTTAAGAGCGCGCGTGGCTGTAGACCCGGCCTTTGATGTCGCAAGTGCGTTTCAACAATTCGATTTCGCTCCTCCGCCGAACGGGCTAATACTGGAGGGAAAATTCGCGTATGGTGCAGGGAACGCCGTCGCAGGCTGTAGCGTTGGGCAACATGGGTCATTTTTCATTCCTCGACGCCGGGCTCGAAAAGATCGACAGGATTGCGACGGCCGGATGCTTTCTTTCGTTGCGCATCCGCGGCACCACACCGCTTGTAACACTGCACAGCTATCCGCAGGCCTGGATCGACCAGTACACTGAAAACGGTTATGTCCTGCGCGATCCGATCACGACCTGGGCATTGACCGTCGGCGGCACCGTCCGCTGGAGCGCGCCCTTCCTGCCCGATCCCTTCCGCATTTTCCGAAAGGCCGCCGAGCATGGGCTGAACTTCGGCGTCTCGATCACCGAAGGCCCGATTGGCGCACGCACCATCTGCTCTTTTGCGCGCGGCGACCGCGAGCTGACCGATGCCGAGACTGCCGATGTGCGCGCCATCGTGGTTGACCTGCACGAGCGTGTGCAACTGCCCCGCAACCTTGATGCCGAACAGGCCGTCATCCTGAAGGTTCTGGGCGCACCGGGAGGCGTGCAGGGTGTCGCCTCCGCGCTCGGGATCGGCGAGGATGCGGCCCGCCGCCGCATTCGGCAGCTGTGCGACGTGCTCATTGCGCGCACACCGGACGAGGCGGTACAGCGCTCGCGCGACTACAAGCTGATCTGATCGCAAAGCTGATCGGATCGCAGAATCCCGCTTCCTCTTTTAGCGGGCTTCAGGTAGCCAACTGGCATTATGATGCAGTTCGCCCCCTTTCGCCGACGCCAAGGCTGCTGAGCCTTTCTTCCGCGTCTGCAAGGTGCCTCGTCATCCTTCACATTGATTTTCGCGCGGTCAGCCATTAGGGCTAGCCGGGTCGACCAGAAAGGGTCTTGCCATGACCACCATGACCGTTGCCTCCGCCGTTCTGCCAACCTATTCCCGTGCGTCTCTGGCATTCATCCGTGGCGCGGGGTCGTGGCTTGAGGCAGAGGATGGCAGCCGATATCTCGACCTCGGCGCCGGGATCGCGGTCAACGCCCTTGGCCACGCGCATCCCGCCCTCGTGCGTGCGCTGGCCGATCAGTCGGCCCGGCTCTGGCATGTCTCGAACCTCTACCGCATTCCCGAACAGGAACATCTGGCCGATATGCTGGCAGAGCGGACCTTCGCAGAAACCGTCTTCTTCACCAATTCGGGCACCGAGGCCGCCGAGCTTGCCATCAAGATGGCGCGCAAACACCATTCTGACGCAGGCCATCCCGAACGGGTCGAGATCATCACAATCGAAGGCGCCTTCCACGGGCGTTCCACCGGGGCCATCGCTGCGGCAGGGTCAGAAAAGATGATCAAGGGATTTGGCCCCCTGATGCCGGGCTTTCGCCAGATCGCCTGGGGCGACCATGATGGCTTGCGCGCGGCAATAACCGACCAGACCTGCGCAGTGATGCTCGAACCCCTGCAGGGCGAGGGCGGCATCCGGTCGGTGCCCGACCAGTGCCTGAAGGGCCTGCGCGATCTCTGCGATGCCACCGGCACTCTTCTCATCCTGGACGAGGTTCAGTGCGGAATGGGCCGGACTGGCAAGCTTTTTGCCCATGAATGGTCCGGCATAATTCCCGATATCATGATGGTCGCCAAGGGCATCGGCGGCGGCTTTCCGCTTGGCGCGGTTCTTGCCACGCGCCACGCCGCCTCCGGCATGGTCCTTGGCACCCATGGCTCGACCTACGGGGGCAATCCGCTCGCCTGCGCGGTCGGCGCGGCCGTCCTCGGCATCATCGGCGAGGACGCCTTCCTCGCCGACGTCAGCCGCAAGGGCGCCCGTTTCCGCCAGGGCCTCGAAGGCCTTGTCGCGGCCCATCCCGCGGTGTTCGAGGCCGTCCGCGGTCAGGGCCTGATGCTCGGCCTGAAATGCCGCAAACCCAACGCCGACATCGTCAAGGCAGCCTATGCCCAGCACCTTCTGACCGTCCCCGCCGCGGACAATGTCATCCGCCTCCTTCCCGCACTGAACATCCCCGATGACGACATCGCCGAGGCGCTCGCCCGGCTCGACCGTGCGGCGTCCTCCCTCGCACCGGTCAACTGACTTCATCTATTCAAAAATATCCCACGGGGGGTCCGGGGGGGTGCGAAACCCCCCGGCGCTGCCCAGAAAGCCCGATCCCATGACCCATTTTCTCGATATCCACACAACCGACGCGGTCGACCTGCGCTGGATGATCGACGCGGCCCATGCGATGAAACGCGCCCGCATGAACCGCCCCAAGGGCATGGCGGATGACGAGCAACCGCTTGCGGGCCACATGGTTGCGCTCATATTCGAGAAACCCTCCACCCGTACCCGGGTGTCCTTCGATGTAGGCGTGCGGCAGATGGGCGGGCAGACCATGGTGCTTTCCGGCAAGGAGATGCAGCTTGGCCATGGCGAGACCATCGCCGACACTGCCCGCGTCCTCAGCCGCTATGTCGATCTCATCATGATCCGCACCTTTGAGGAGGCCACGCTGCTCGAGATGGCAGAGCATGCGACTGTCCCGGTGATCAATGGCCTGACGAACCGCACCCATCCCTGCCAGATCATGGCCGATGTGATGACCTATGAGGAACACCGCGGCCCCATCGCCGGACGCAAGGTCGTCTGGGCGGGCGACGGCAACAACGTCTGCGCGAGCTTCCTGCATGCAGCGGGCCGCTTCGGCTTCGACTTCACTTTCACAGGCCCCGAAACGCTGGAACCCGAGCCTGCCTTTGTGGGCTTTGCCCGCGCGTCCGGTGCGCGCGTTGCGATGGAGCGTGATCCCTTCGCGGCGGTAGAGGGCGCGGACCTTGTGGTCACCGACACCTGGGTGTCGATGCACGACGCCGAGTCTGCAAAGGAACGCCGCCACAACCAGCTGCGCCCCTATCAGGTGAACGAGGCGCTGATGGCCCGCGCCAAACCCGACGCGCTCTTCATGCACTGCCTGCCCGCGCACCGCAACGACGAGGCGACCAGCGCCGTGATGGACGGCCCGCATTCGGTGATCTTCGATGAGGCCGAAAACCGGCTTCACGCGCAAAAGGCGATCATGCGCTGGTGTCTGGGGCGCTAGCCTATACGGTGGCGCAGAACGACCGGCACGACCAGATCCCCTCCATCCTCCAGCTGGCGGCAGAGCTGGCGGTCAAACTCTTGCAGATGCGCGAGAAACGCCGCCACCTTCTCGCATTGCGCAGCTTTGCCCTAAGTGCAAAGGGCCCGCGTTTGCGGTTGCGGCAACTGTTCGATCAGGGCGTGCTGCGCGTGGTGGTCAGCGTCCAGCATGGCAAACCCGCGCGAAATCCGCGGCCCAGCCGGGCAAGCTCGGGAAAGCAAGCCTCGTCCTCGATCTGGTGGTGCCCGATCAGATCGTGCGGAAGCCCCGAGCCTTGATGCGCAAGGCGGCGGGCGTGCTCGTCGGGGGCGAGCTTGCGGTCGATCCGCGCTTCCGCATCCACACGCAGCGGCGCCGAAACCCGGCGAAAACCAAGGTGCCGGTCGGGCCAGAAGGCCGCCATCCCGTTGAAATCGCAATGCGAAATCCGGCACGTCCGCGAAAGCTCCGCCAGAATCAGCCGGAATTCGGCGGGAAACGACTGGCGAGAGGCCAGCAGGGGCAGGGTTCCGGTCATCCGGACTTCTGGCAGTATCAAGCCAGGCCTCCCAACGGCTGCCTGCATCACCGCTTGCCTTCGGCGCGAAAATCCGGGCAATCTTTGCCGCGAAGACAGGGCCTGCTCAACGTCAGGGTTCGATGTGGCAACAAAAGCTGTCGAACACGCTTAGGAACGGCGAGACCTGGCCGCGCGACCAGGTCAGGGTCGGCTCTTTCGGACCCTGGCAGGCTTGCGCCGGGCGACGTCCGGCTTTTCACCAAGACGAGGCGTGCAAGGATCAGGTTGCCGCCAGCCACAGACACTGACCGTAGCCCGGTCTGAACGCAGGAGACCTTGATGCACGCCTATGTCATTGCGCCGATGGACCGCACGCTTGGCGCGCTGTCGCGAATCGTGGGGAAAGCCGCCGCCCATTGCGAGGCCAAGGCGATCAAGCCCGAGGCCTTGCTGACCTTCCGGCTTTATCCCGACATGTTCCCCTTCACCCGGCAGGTTCAGTTGGCCTGCGATTTCGCCGCCCGTGCGGCCGCCCGGCTGGCGGGGGACGAGCCGAAAGGCTTTCCCGACACCGAGACAAGCTTTGCCGAACTTGCCGACCGCATCGCCGCGGTGCGTGCCTATACAGCGGGCTTTCCTGTCGAAGCCTTTATCGGGGCGGCGGAACGGGTGGTGACCATCAAGGTCCGCGGGCAGGACATGTCGATGCCGGGGCTGCAGTTTCTGACGATGTTCGCCATCCCGCAGTTCCATTTTCACGCGACCACAGCCTACAACGTCTTGCGCCACAACGGCGTTGAGATAGGGAAGGGCGACTATATGGGCGCCTGAGCGGGCCACGAGGCTGGCCGCAGGGCACGGGTTTGGCAGGATCGGCAAACAGATGGCTGACACGAACGCGACACCTGATGCATTGGCGCCGCGCGCCCGCGACCTCGGCCTGCCGTTTCCCGGGCGGCCGGGGCGGTGGAATGCGATCACCGATGTGCCCGGGGTGAGGGTCGGTTTTACCACGTTGACCGACCCCGCTCGGGGGATGCGCACCGGGGTGACAGCGATCCTGCCGCGCACGGATGCAGGTATCGCGATGCCGGTCTGGGCTGGTCAGTTCAGCCTGAACGGCAATGGTGAGATGACGGGCACCCATTGGATCAACGATGCGGGGTATTTCCTCGGACCCGTCTGCATCACCAATACCCATGCAATCGGGGCCGTGCATCATGGCGCCGTGCGCTGGATGATCGACACTTATGCCGCGCATTTCGCCGGTCACGCCTGGGCCATGCCTGTGGTGGCCGAGACTTATGACGGCGTGCTGAACGACATCAACGCGTTGCATGTGACGCCCGATCACGCGATTGCCGCGATCAATGCTGCAGCCTCGGGGCCGGTGGCCGAGGGGTCCAGCGGGGGCGGCAACGGGATGATCGCCTATGAGTTCAAGGGTGGGACCGGCACGTCCTCTCGCAGGGTGGCAGTCGGCGAGGGCTACACGGTCGGCGCGCTGGTGCAGGCCAACCATGGCCTGCGACCCTGGCTCACGATCCTCGGGCGTCCCATCGGTCGGTTGATGTCCGAGGGGAGGTTGCGGGACCGGGAGGCGGGGTCAATCATTGTGATCCTGTCCACGGACGCGCCGCTCTCAGGCCTCGCGTTGCGGCAACTCGCCCGGCGGGCGGCTCTGGGCGTGGGGCGGGGCGGGACGCCGGGGGGCAACAGTTCGGGCGATATCTTCCTTGCGTTCTCCACCGCGAACGCCATGCCGATGCCTGCAGGGCCGCTGGTCACGAAGGTGGAGCTTCAGGAGGATCTTCTGGACCCGCTATATCTGGGCGCAGTGGAGGCGGTGGAAGAGGCGGTGGTCAACGCCCTTGTTGCAGGGGAGGACGTGGTGACGGTGAAGCCCGCCGGAATGGTGGTGCGCGGGATCGACCGGGACCGGTTGCGCGCGATTTTTGCGGGGTGACGTTTGCGGGCGCGTGGGTGAACCCCTGCTGGCTGCCCCGGGAGCCAAGCCAATTTCGCAAGTTCGAAGGGTCCGAAGCTGCTACGCGAAGGTGGCAGGGCTTTTCCTGCTTCCCATCAAGTTCGGGTGTGACCCCGTATCGGGCCACGCGCGTTTGCCCTTATCGGTGAGGGGGCGGGTGATAACGTGGCTTCTGAGGACGCCGGGCAGGGCGCCCGGCGCGGGTTGCGCGGGATCACCCAGTGATGCCGTCGCCGCCCATGCAGACTATCGTCACTTGGGCGAGGCGATTGGTGTAATTCAAGCCGGTCTTACAGGTCACCTGAACGAAATTGGCAGGCAGGCGGCTGATCGGCAACTGAAGAATAGGCACAAGGCGGTCCGGGCGGCCGTCGCTGAACCGCAACCCCACCCGGTAATCGGCCCGGGGTCGCGACCCGGGGCAGGCGCAGGAACCGGTGGAAATCCCCGGTCAGGATGGTGCCGGAGTGGGGGGGGTACCGATAAGGGTGAACTGCTCGAAGCCATGCGCGGCTTTCAGCGCGTGCCCTGCGACAGCGCAATGAGGCGCGCGCGGTGCACTGCGGGCAAGACCCAGAAAGACGCGTCATTCCCAAGGGTCGCGTCGGCGGCGCGGCCATGGGGTGCGGTTTCAAGCCGGGCGCAATCGGGCCGGATGAACTGACAGGCACGCCCGCAGGCCTTGCGGTGCCTGGCCGCGACACGCCGCAAACGTGCACAGGCCGGACCGCGCGGCCTGATGAGCATCTGGGCAGAGAGCGAGGAGAGGGGTCGATCGACCTGGGAACCCTCCTCTGGGCGGCCAGAACAACGCCTGCTGATACCATTTATACCTTCAAGCTGCGGAGCAGTTGTCGCGGCGGAGGATTTGAGCGGGCGAAGGAGGGGTGCATTTCGGTTGGGGGGATGGCGGCGGATGGGCAGGGTGAGTAGCGTTTGACGGCGGGCATACCGGGAAGATGGAAATGCGCATGGCGGAGAATCGGGTAGACCCGCTGCCGCCGGACGCGCCCGAGCTTGCGCGGCGCGGCCCGCATCCGGCCGGGGTGCGTACGGTTTCCCTGCAAGGGGCTGCGGGGCGTGGGATGGTCGTGGAGCTGTGGTATCCCGCCGTGGCGGGCGCGCCCGCGGGCGGAACCCATGATACAATGTTGCGCGACGGGGCGACGCGGATCGTGCTGCGTGGGGCGGCCTGCAGGGATGCGCCTCCGGCGCCGGGGGAATGGCCGCTGGTGATCCTGTCGCATGGCTATCCGGGCAACCGGCATCTGATGGCGCATCTGGGGAAGGCGCTGGCGGGCCACGGTTTTCTGGTCGCGTCTCCCGATCATCCCGGCAGCACCTATGCCGACCATGGCGCCTTTGGCGAGACGCTGCTGCACCGGATGGACGACGTGCGGGCGGTGGCGGACGGGCTGGGTGCGGGACGTTATGCCATCATCGGCTATT
>Ga0105046_10011504_pt1 | contig 13753 bp, 15 predicted proteins | sample MAT03_FD_78385 | JGI IMG/M metagenome (GOLD analysis project Ga0105046, IMG submission 78385) | Freshwater microbial communities from Lake Fryxell liftoff mats and glacier meltwater in Antarctica - MAT-03 (megahit assembly) | ecosystem: Environmental > Aquatic > Freshwater > Ice > Liftoff... | reverse complement strand
CCAGATTGGCCGTCGTGAGGGCCGGAACCACCTGCACACCCGCCACCGTGATGGCGCCCAGCCTGGCTGGATAACCCGCGGTCTGGTCGGTGGTGCCGACAGTGATGGTCGCCGTAGCCGCGGTGGCCGCCGTCGCCGGCCCGTAATAGATCTCCACATCGAAGTGCCCGCCGTCCACCCCGCGGTTCAGCTGCGGATAGGGAACGAGAATGTCCGGATTCTGGTTGAACAGGGTGTCGTTCAAGGTCACCAGTTGCACCAGGATGGGCTGCGACAGCAGGCCGATCGAGATGAACTTGCCTATCGAAATGCCGTCGCTGGTGAGAATCGGGTCGCCAACCGCCGAGCCTGTGGGGATGGTGTCGGTCGCCACGTACTTGATGCGGTCCTCGTCGCCCAGTTTCACGTTGCCGCTGAGATCCAGAAACGGCACATTCTTGCTGCCACCCGTCAGGTAATCGAGCTCCATCAGCCAGGCGTCGCCTTTGACCACCGAGGTGGTGTTCGGGATCGCATTCGAGATCGTGGGGTTGCTGCCGGTGAAATAGAAACGCCCGTTTTCAATGAAGCTGCCCTCGCCGAGCACCCGCTCACCCGCGGGCAAGGCGGTGCGCCAGCCCTTGTGGTTGCCCGCGCCGCTGTTCCAGACCGGCTGGTTCGACGTGGCCCGGCGGACCCGCGTGGTGACCGATCCGCTGACGAATTCACGCTCGGTCAACGTCTGGCCCAGCAACAGGGCGTTTGGCGCCGGTGCACCGTCCCAGATGCCATAGACATAGTGGATGCTCGTGTCGGTCAGGTCCGCATTGACGAAGGCCTTGCCGGTGCCGAAGGTGACCATGTACCCGCCCTCGGGGTGCACGGCAACACCCGGGGTGGAGGTGACGGCCTGCGCCGGCGAAGTGACCAGCAAGGCGGCAACGGCCACCGGTGCATCCGCGGTGGTGGCTACCGTCAGGGGGTTCGACAGGTTGTCCAGGCTGAACTTCCACATGGTGCCGTCCAGGTCGCCCGCGTAAACAATATCGACAATGCCATCGTTGTCGTCGTCCACCGCCACCGGGGTCGACAGGCCATTGGGGCTCAGCGCGGTGCCCGAGCCGCCCTTCATGCGCTTGATGAGCGCACCGGTGTCGGCATTGATCACGAACAGGTAAGAGCCGTAGTCGCCGCCATCGTTGTACCCGTTGCCGATGATCACGGCGTCGGTGGGGGTGCCGCCAACATTGACCTTGGCGATGGTGATCGAACCATAGGTGTAGCCCAGGTTGGCATAGGAGTTCGAGGGGCTCGGTGCAGCGTAGTTGACCTGGGTCGGGGTGATTTCCCACTTGACCTTGGCGGCCACATCGGCCTCGTTGGACGCATCCAGGCCGGCACTGCCGGTGATGTCCAGCGCGTACAGGCCTTTGCCGCCGGCACCCAGGCCACCCACCAGGATGCGTTTGGTGCCATTGGCGATCTTTGCCACATTGATCTGGCCATCGACGTAGTAATCGTGCACGTAGGGCGCGACCGACAGCTTTTTCATCTTTGGAAGCAACATCGAGGGCACATAGGCCCAGCGCTCGCGCCCGCCATTGGCCCCGTCGTTGCTTGCATCGATGGCATGCAGCATGCCGCCGTTGGAGCCCACGAACACCGTTGGCTCGGTTGCGTCGGCAACGTAGAACGGCCGTGAATGCACGATGTCGCCCAGCACCGAGATGCGTTGGCGCAGGGTGCCAGAGTTCTGCACCTCGTTGCTGCGGTCACCGCGCAGGTAATTCAGAGTCGCAGGGTCTGTCAGAAAACCCTGCTGCGTTGCCGACAGACTGGCAAACCGGAATGGGATCTTGCTGCCGTCGTCCTTCATGGTGGCGATCAGGCGCCCGGTGTCGAAGTTCTGGCCATTCATCAATTCGCCCGAGTCGCCGGTCCACCAGACGGTGCCCCCGGTCAGGTTGCCGGCAGCGTCCGCCTTGTAGGCCAGCAAGGTGCCGCTCCAGAACTCGCGCTCGTATTGGCCGCGAAACACGATCTCGTTGCCGGATTTCAGATTGAAGTTGGTGATCTCGTCCTGTGCGACATAACCGATCGGTTGGTCCGCCGGCGAGAACGCGGTCAAGGCCACTGCCACCTTGAATACCAGCAGCCCCGCGAGCGGCACCGCAATGGCGGCCGCCCATACCGCCTTCCTGGAAATCTTTTTCATGGTGTTTTTTCTCCCTTAAGCCGGACAGTTCAGCACGCTGTAATACGACTGAACAAACTTGACTGCGCCCCGGGCACTGGTGCCGCGCCCGGTGATAACGTAGGTATTGACCTGGTTGCAGCCCGAGCTCGCACGGCCGCCCACTGCCTGGCTGGAGCCCTGCAAGCGGTTGTTCTGCGACATCAGCTCGATGTGGTAGCGCTGGGTCGTGCCCCCGACAGCGATCGAGTTGGTGTCGTCCCAGGTCATCGTGTAGGGGCTGTTGGCACCGGTGTCGCGGCCGGCGCGGACCGTTGCCACCGACGTGCGAGGAAACAAATGCGGCGTGGCCACGTTGGAGCGCGGATCGGGGCTGGTGGTGGCCGCCACACCTGTGAATGCGGCGTTGTTGTAATTGAGCCCCGTTGCCAGCCAGTTCTCGGCCGCGGTCACTGCGGTCTCGGCATTGTTCATCGCGCTGTCCTCGAACTGCAGGTTACCGGCCAGCTTGAACTGGGTGTTGGAGGTACTGACAGCCGTGATGCCGATCATCATGATGAGGACCAGGATCAGCAAGGCCACCACCAGGGTGGCGCCCCGCTGCCGGCTGCGCAAGGAGGGAGAAACGGTGCGACGCATGCTGAACCCCTTCAATTGCGAAGTTGGACGACGGTGGTAAACAACTGCCGGCGGAAGTTGTCGCCGGCGGTGAAGTTGGCATCCCCCATGGCGTAGGTCGTCGTGTTGGACAACCCGGGCTCGGCCGTGGTGTTGCGCGCCAGCAGCCAGATACGCACCGAGTTGACCTCGTCCCAGGCGGTTTCGAGAGCGTCGGATGACGTACCGGCCACTGTGTTGAGGTACTGGGTGTCGGGTGCGGTCGTCAGGCGGCCGTATTGCACCTGCATGCGTTCGATGCCGCTGGCCACGAGTTCATCGACCATGGTTCCGGCATTGGCGCCTGCTGTCTGCAGCGTCATGCGGCGCAACGAAGGAACCAGCGGGGTCTCGGCAGCCGACACGGTGAAGGGGCTGACGTAATAGACGAAGATTTGCACCTCGAATGTCGAAGCCAGTTGCGTGGAGCCCGTGAACGGGGGTGGCACCGGCACACCCACCGTGCTGCGAAACAGCTGGCCGCGCTCGTAGATAGTCCGGAAGTACACCGTGTTTGCAGCCAGCAACGCACTGGTCGGCAGCACCGCCAGCCGCCGCACGACCAGCACATCGCTGCCCGCCACATACCGGGCATCCGGAAGGCAGGTGGCCGCGAACGGGTTGGCGTTGTTGGAACCCCATACGCCCTGCCGGATATTGATCACGAAGCCATTGGCCGACGCACCCCCCTCGGTGCCAAAGCAGCCGGTGCCGTTGGCGACGGCCGTCCACGGGCTGGGCGTCGACGGTTCGGCCCAGGTGTAACCGCGAAACCCGGCCTCGCGCAGCTCTTGCTTCATCGAGTTGAGGGCGTAGCGGCCAGTGGTCATCAGCTCGGACGTACGATCGTTGGTTTTCGAGTTGCTGGAGTTGGTGGCCAGCACGCCGACCAGCCCCGCCAGGATGGCCAGGCCGATGGTGATCGAGATCATCATCTCGATCAGCGTGAAGCCGCTCTGGCGCTGCGGCCGGGGCGGCTTCAGACGCTGCAGGGGAATTGTGGGCGTGGTCATGGCGTCAGTTGGAGAGCGTGCGGGTCGCGGTGTAGAAGAAGCGCTCGCCGGTACCGGTCACATTGCTGCCCAGCTGTGACCCGGCAGAGAAAGCGGCGTTGGTGGCGTCGCCCTGCCGGTCGACCCAGCTGATCGTGATGGTGTAGGTCGAGGGGTTGCCCGCGACGGTCTGGGCCACCGCCCAGGACGCCTGTGGCAATGCCGCTGCCACCGCGTTTTGCCATTGCGACAGGTCGTACGTGGCCAGCGCGACGGCGCCGCAGGCGGCAACGTTGCAGGCGGTACTGAGTGGATCGGCCACGCTGGACGTGGCCAGGACGTAGCTGCCGGCCACGGCGCCCACCTTGTTGGCTTCGATGCGCTCTGCCAGGTCGGCCGCTAAAAACACCGCCTGGGTGCGGAACTGGCCGCCCTGGTTGAGCTTCATCGAATAGGCCTGCAGACCCGCCGTGCCAAGCAAGGCCAATGACATGATGGCGAGTGTGACCAGAATCTCGATCAACGAGAAGCCGGCCTGGGCTCGGGGCATGCCGACCGGCCGCCGCAACAAGAACGAAGACGCGTTGTTCATGGATGCCAATGGCCCGTCATTTGGAAATATTGCCGGTGACCGCAATGTTCACCGCGCGGTTGGGGGCGCCCGACCAGGTGCCGCCCAGCGTCAGGGTGCCGGAGGTCGACGAGCTGTTGGGATTGAAGCGGATGACAGCGGTGGATGCCGTGAGCGTCAGGCTGTCGGTCAAGGGCGGGCGCGCGATGACGGGGTTGGGATCCAGCGCCGCACTGACCGCACATTGGTTGGCTATGGTGCCCTCGCGGCAGACCAGCCAGCCGTTGCGCCAGTTGGTGCTGCCGGAACAGTCGGTCGCACCGGCATTGGTGGCGCACACCAGAATGCGCGCATTGCGCTTGATCGCCTCGCCACGGGCCTGGTTCAGGTCGCTCATGACCAGGCCCATGGCCGTGGTCTGGCGGGTGCTGTTCAGCGTGTCGCGCAAGCCCGGGATGGCAACAGCGGCCAGAATCGCGCCGATGGCCACCACGATCATCAATTCGATGATGGTCACACCGCGTTGCGAGACGATTCGAGCATGCATGACCGCAGGCTAACGCAAGCCAGCGGTCTGGTGGGCCTGATTGCGACGAGCGGTCGCATTCGCCCGCCGGGCGGCACCCCGCCAGCATCAGCAGCAGCCCAGAATCAGGCCCATGGATTCAACTGGAAGCCCCGTACCTGCCAGCGCTGCCCGCCGGCGACTGCTGCTTGCTGCTTCGTGTGCGCTGTGGGGCACCGGGCGGCTGCATGCCACCGAAATGCCAGCTCAGAATGCCGTCGAGACCATGCGCGCCCGGGTCGAGGCAGCGCGGCGGCTGTCGGTGCCCAGGCCGCCACCGGGTGTGCGGGACATGCGCTGGAACGAGCTGTCGCCCCCGGGCTTCAATCCGGGCCGCTTCCTCGAAGAGCTCGATATCGGGCGCCTCGGCGACAGCGACCCGCGCGCAGTGCAGGCGATGGAAAAGATCCAGCGCGAGTGGGATGCCGCACCGGCCGTCACCTTCACCGACGACCAACCGGTGCGCCTGACCGGCTTTCCGGTCTTGCTGGAGCCCGGCGACGGCCTGTCGCGCGCGATCCTGCTGGTGCCCTACTACGGCGCCTGCATCCACCGCCCTTCTCCACCGGCCAACCAGATGGTCATGGTGGTGCTCAAGAATCCCATGCCGCGCAACATGGACCACCTGCCGATCTGGGTGCTGGGGCGCATCTATGCGGTGCGCACGGCCACCCAGCACGGCAAGGCGGCCTACACCATCACCGAAGGCACCTGGCTCAAGTACCCTTACGAAAAGTACCCGATGCCGCTGTATAGCCCGCTGCGCTGAGCCGGGCACTTCTTCTGCGCGCAAGCCCCCCCTTGAACCACGACCACGACCTGCACTGCATGCGCGAGGCGCTGCAGCTGGCGGCCCGCGCGGTGGGTCTGACCGAGCCCAATCCCCGCGTGGGCTGTGTGCTGACCGATGCGGATGGCAGGGTCATCGGCAGCGGCCACACACAACCGGCGGGTGAGGCCCATGCCGAGATCATGGCCCTGCGCGATGCCCAGGCCCGCGGCCACGCCACCGTTGGTGCCACGGCCTACGTCACGCTCGAGCCCTGTGCCCACCATGGGCGCACCGGCCCGTGTTGCGACGCTCTGGCGGCAGCCGGCGTCGGGCGCGTCGTGGCCGCGCTGGCCGACCCCAACCCGCTGGTCGGCGGCCAGGGCTTCGCACGGCTGCGCGCTGCGGGCGCCCGGGTCGACACCGGCCTGCTGGCCGACGAGGCCCGCGAACTCAACCTCGGCTTCTTCAGCCGCATGGTCCGCAAGACGCCCTGGGTGCGCCTCAAGGTGGCGGCATCGCTGGACGGCAAGACCGCGCTCGACAACGGTACCAGCCAATGGATCACCTCCGGGCCGGCACGCGCCGACGGCCATGCCTGGCGCGCCCGCGCTGGCGCCATCCTGACCGGCATCGGCACCGTGCGCGAAGACAACCCGCGGCTGGACGTGCGCCTGGCGCCCTGCCCGCGCCAGCCGCCGCTGGTCATCATCGACAGCCGGCTCGACACGCCACCAGATGCCCAGCTGTTCATCGAAGGCCGCGCAGTCTGGATCTATGGCGCCGTACCGCCAGACGACCGCGCCCGCGCGCTGCAGCAGCGCGGCGCCACCGTGCGCCTGATGCCCGGTGCAGGCCACAAGGTCGACCTGCCCGCCGTGCTGCGCGACCTGGCGGCCCAAGGCGTCAACGAGCTGCATGTCGAGGCCGGCCACAAGCTCAACGGGTCGCTGCTGCGCGAAGGGCTGGTCGATGAACTGCTGGTGTATCTGGCACCCACGCTGATCGGGCAGGGGCGCGATATGGCCGCCTTCGGGCCGCTGGCGCAACTCGACCAGGCCATCGGCCTGGAATTCATGTCGAGTGCGATGGTCGGGCCCGATCTGCGCCTGCTGGCGCGCCTGCCGGGCCGATCGCGCTTTTAGTTCACCCTGGCGCCCGGCAGGGCGCGAAACTCGGAGAAAATAGCGCCATGTTCACCGGAATCATCACCGGCGTGGGGCGCATCGTCGCCACCGACGCCCTCGGCAGCTCACCCGCCCATGGCAAGCGTCTCACCATCGAAACCCCTGCCACCTACCTGGACGATGTCGGTCTGGGCGACAGCATCGCGCTCAATGGCGCCTGCATGACGGTCACCCGGTTCGATGCGGCCCGGCGGCAGTTTTGCATCGACGTCTCGGCAGAATCGCTGGCCTGCACCGCCGGGCTGGACGGTGCCGGGCCGGTCAACCTGGAAAAGGCGCTGCGCGCACACGACCGCCTGGGCGGCCACCTGGTGTCTGGCCATATCGACGGCGTCGGCAGCGTGCACAGCTTCGAGCAGGTCGGCGAAAGCTGGCAGCTGTGCCTGCAGATTCCCGCGATGCTGGCGCGCTATCTGGCGTACAAGGGGTCGATCACCGTCAATGGCGTGAGCCTCACGGTCAACCGGGTCATCGATGCCGCCGACGGGTGCACGATCAGCATCAACCTGATTCCCCACACGATCGAAAATACGGCGCTGGGCCATCTGGCAGCCGGCGCACAGGTCAACCTCGAGATCGACCTCATCGCGCGCTATGTCGAGCGCATGCTTAGCGCCCCCGCATCTGCAGCTACATCCGCACAAGGACATTCATGAGAAGTTTGGTGGCCGCGTCCATTTCGCCGGTGGAGGATATCGTGGCCGACCTGCGCGCTGGCCGCATGGTGATCCTGGTTGACGAGGAAGACCGCGAGAACGAAGGCGACCTCATCCTGGCGGCCGACCATGTGGATGCGGCTGCCATCAACTTCATGGCGCGCTTTGGCCGCGGCCTGATCTGCCTGACGCTGACACGCCAGACCTGCGAACGGCTGCAGTTGCCGCCGATGGCAGCGCGCAACGGCGACAAGAAGGGCACCGCCTTCACGGTGTCCATCGAGGCGGCCGAGGGTGTCACCACCGGCATCTCCGCCGCGGACCGGGCGCGCACGGTGCAGGCCGCCGTGGCCGCGCGGGCGCGGCCCGACGATCTGGTCCAGCCCGGGCACATCTTTCCGCTGCAGGCGGTCGATGGCGGGGTTTTGATGCGCGCCGGCCATACCGAGGCCGGCTGCGACCTGGCCGCGATGGCGGGCTGCTCGCCGGCCGCCGTCATCTGCGAGATCATGAAAGACGACGGCACCATGGCACGCCTGCCCGACCTGCAGCTGTTCGCCGCCGAGCACAGCCTGAAGATCGGCACCATCGCCAGCCTGATCGAACACCGCAGCCGGGTCGAGTCGCTGATCGAACGGCTCGGCACGCGGCCGTTGCAGACCGCCAGCGGCGTGTTCACCGCGCATGCCTTTCGCGACAAGCCGGGCCAGGGCATCCACCTGGCGCTGGTGCGTGGCAGCTGGGGCCCGCAGGACGTCGTGCCGGTGCGGGTGCACGAACCGCTGTCGGTGCTCGACGTGCTCGAGGTCAACCGGGCCATGCATTCCTGGAGCCTGGACGCCTGCCTGGCGCGCATTGCCAGCGAGGGGCGCGGCGTGGTGGTGCTGCTCAACTGCGGCGAGTCGGCCGCGCAGTTGCTGTCGCAATTCGAAGGCACGGCGCAAGCCAGCCATGGCCCGCAGCGGGGCCGCATGGACCTGCGCACCTATGGCGTGGGCGCACAGATCCTGCGCGAGTGCGGCGTGCACCGCATGCAATTGATGGGTAACCCGCGCCGCATGCCCAGCATGGTGGGCTATGGGCTCGAAATCGCCGGCTACCTGTCCCGTTGAGCGGCAGCCAGCCCAGTACAGACCACGAACCACGGAAACCACTACCATGTTTGGCGCAGACAAGGGAAAACCCGGCAGCGGCGAAGACCGCCTCCAGGGCAAGAAGCTTCAGATTGGCATCGTGCAGGCGCGCTTCAACGCCGACATCACCAACGCCCTGGCCGAGGCCTGCAAGGCCGAGCTGCGCACACTCGGCGTGCCCGACGCCCATGTCGACCTCGTGCAGGTGCCCGGCGCCCTCGAGGTGCCGGTGGCCCTGCAGGCGATGGCCGAGTCGGCCCGCTACGATGCCCTGATCGCGCTGGGCTGCATCATCCGCGGCGAGACCTATCACTTCGAGCTGGTGGCCAACGAGTCTAGCGCGGGCGTCAGCCGGGTGGCACTGGACTACCAATTGCCGGTGGCCAATGCCATCCTGACCACCGAGAACCTGGCGCAGGCCGTGGCGCGCCAGGAGGACAAGGGGCGCGATGCCGCCCGTGTTGCGGTTGAAATGGCCAATTTGGTGGAGAGCCTGGCATGAGCACCGCACGCCCCACGGCAGATGCCATGTTGCTAGCTGCAGACCACGATGCTGGCGCTGCGGCCGGCCGGCCCGCAGCGCAGCGGCAGCCGGTAGCCCGCCCGCCGCGCCAGTCGCGCACCGGCCTCACCAGCACCGGCGTGCGCAAGGCCGGCAGCAAGTCGGCCCGCAGCCGCTCGCGCGAATTCGGCCTGCAGGGCCTCTACCAGCACCTGGTGGGGCGCAACAGCCTGGCCGATATCGATGCCTTCACGCGTGACCTGGTCGGCTTCGGCAAATGCGATAGCGCCCACTACGATGCCCTGCTGACCGGCTGTGTAGCCGAAAACGCGCAGCTCGACGCCTGGATCCTGCCCCTGCTCGACCGCAAGATGGAAGAGATTTCTCCGGTCGAACGGGCCACGATGTGGATCGGCGCCTACGAGTTCCACCATTGCCTCGACGTCCCCTGGCGGGTCGTGCTCAACGAATGCATCGAACTCGCCAAGGAATTCGGCGGCACCGACGGCCACAAGTACGTGAATGCCGTGCTCAACAAACTGGCAGCACAGTTGCGGGCCGACGAAGTTGCCAACGACCGTGGCAACCACCGCTCGCGTGCCTGATAGCCCACCCGCCGCTGCCGCTGCCGCTGCCGCTGCCTTCAGCATGAGGATCTCGAACCGCGCGCAGCGCATCGAACCGTTCTATGTGATGGAGATCGGCAAGGCGGCGGCGAAGCTCGCCTCCGAAGCGGGCCCGGCAGATGCGCCCGTGCTGCACCTGAACATCGGCGAGCCCGATTTCACGGCGCCACCCGCCGTGCAGGAAGCGGCCGCACGGGCCATCCGCGACGGGCGGACGCAATACACCGCAGCCACCGGCCTGCCGGCCTTGCGCGAACGCATCAGCGACTGGTACCGCGGCCGGTTCCAGGTGCAGGTGCCGGCTTCGCGCATCATCGTCACGGCCGGTGCCTCGGCCGCGCTGCAGATGGCCTGCCTGGCCCTGATCGATCCGCACGACGAGATCCTGATGCCCGACCCCAGCTACCCCTGCAACCGGCAGTTTGTCGGTGCCGCCGATGGCCGTGCCGTGCTGCTGCCGGCCACCGCTGCCGAACGGTTCCAGCTCAGCGCCGACCGCGTGCAGGATGCCTGGCAGGCGGGCCGAACGCGCGGCGTGTTGCTGGCGTCGCCGTCCAACCCCACCGGCACCTCGATCGACCCGCGCGAACTGCAGCGCATCCATGCGCTGGTGCAGCAGCGCGGTGGCGTGACGATCGTCGACGAGATCTATTTGGGGCTGAGCTTCGATGCCCATTTCGGGCAGACAGCGCTGGCCCTGGACGACCAGGTCATCAGCATCAACAGCTTCAGCAAGTACTTCAGCATGACCGGTTGGCGGCTGGGCTGGCTGGTGGTTCCCGAGGCGCTGGTGCCGGTGATCGAGCGGCTCGCGCAAAACCTGTTCATCTGTCCCAGCACGGTGGCGCAACACGCCGCGCTGGCCTGCTTCGAGGCAGACAGCCTGGCCGAGTACGAGCGCAGGCGGGCGGAGTTCAAGGCCCGGCGCGACTTCTTCGTACCCGCCCTCGAGCGCCTCGGCCTGCCGGTGCCGGTGCTGCCCGACGGCGCGTTCTACGCCTGGGCCGACTGTTCGGCGGCCTGCGCCCGCCTGGGCATCGCCGGCAGCTGGGACTTCGCCTTCGAGGTGCTGCACCGGGCCCGGGTGGCCATCACCCCGGGGCGGGACTTCGGCCAGGCCGACACGGCAGGTTTTGTCCGCTTCTCTACCGCCAGTTCGATGGACCACCTGCGCACAGCGGTGGATCGCCTGGCGCACCTGCTCGGATGAATCCCATGGCCCAGCCACCCACGGGCGCCTTCGTCTGGCCGGTGCGGGTCTACTGGGAAGACACCGATGCCGGCGGCATCGTTTTTTATGCCAACTACCTGAAGTTTTTCGAGCGGGCTCGCACCGAGTGGCTGCGCAGCCTGGGCATCAGGCAGCAAGCGCTGCGGGTGGCAACCGGTGGCATGTTCGTGGTCAGCGAAACGCAGCTGCGCCACCACCGCCCGGCACGACTGGACGACCAACTTCTTGTTACAGCCTGGCCGCTGAAGATCGGCCGGGCGTCACTGACAATCGGGCAGCAGGCGCATCGCGGCACCGCACCGGGTGGCGACTTGTTGTGCGAGGCCCGCATCCGCATCGGATGGATCCTGGAGAGCCGCTTCCAGCCTGCGAGAATCCCCGCCGACATCCTGAAAGCACTGCAACCATGAACCAAGACCTCTCGATCCTGCATCTGGTGCTGAACGCCAGCCTGGTGGTGCAGGCGGTCATGGTGCTGTTGGTGCTGGTGTCGGTTTCCAGCTGGGCTGCGATCTTTCGCAAGCTGTTCGCGATCCGGCGCATCAAGGCACTCAACGAAACCTTCGAGCGCGAATTCTGGTCTGGCACCAGCCTGAACGACCTGTTTGCCGCTGCCACCAAGAACGCCCGCGAGTCCGGTGCCATGGAGCGCATCTTTGCCAGCGGCATGCGCGAGTTTCAAAAGCTGCGCGAGCGTCGCATCACCGACTCCGGCACCCTGATGGACGGCGCCCGGCGCGCCATGCGGGCCAGCTTTCAGCGCGAGATGGACGAGGTGGAGTCGAACCTGTCCTTTCTGGCGTCGGTCGGTTCGGTCTCGCCCTATGTCGGGTTGTTCGGCACGGTCTGGGGCATCATGCATGCCTTCACCGGCCTGGCCAACCTGCAGCAGGTGACGCTGGCGTCCGTGGCGCCCGGCATCGCCGAAGCCCTGGTGGCCACGGCCATCGGGCTGTTCGCGGCCATTCCGGCGGTGGTGGCCTACAACCGCTTTGCGCGCGACATCGACCGCATCGCCATCCGGCTGGAGACCTTCATCGAGGAGTTCTCCAACATTCTGCAGCGTAACGTCGGGGCCCAGCCGGCCTCGGGGCGCTAGGGAGCCGCACCGATGCCCTCCACGGTGAGCCGGGGCCGGGGCCGCCGCGCCATGAACGAGATCAACATGGTCCCGTTCATCGACGTGATGCTGGTGCTGCTGATTATTTTCATGGTGACCGCACCCCTCATCACACCCAGCGTGATCGATCTGCCCAGCGTGGGCAAGGCGGCCAAGCAGCCTGATCAGGTGGTGCAGATCGTGATCGCCAAGGACGAAACGCTGCAGCTGAAGCTGCAGGACAAGACCAGCCGCACGACCTTGCGCGATGTGGCTGCAGCCGTCAAGAAGGCCCAGGCCGGGGCCAGCAACCCGGCTGTGGTGATCAGTGCCGACCGCAGTGTCAAGTACGAGGTGGTCGTGAAGGTCATGGACACGCTGCAGCGGGCCGGCGTACAGCGAGTCGGGCTGTCGGTGCAACTCACCCCCTGACACGGGCGACATGGCAATGAATGCAACGGCAGACCGGCTCGAATTTGCGCCACCCCCGACCCCAGGGCTGGTCCGGGCCATCGGGCTGGCCATTGTGGCCCACGCCTTTCTGGCGGCGGCCCTGACCTGGGGCGTGCATTGGAAGCAGTCACCCGCCACCACCGTTGCAGAAGCAGAGTTGTGGTCGGCGGTTCCGCAGCAGGCCGCACCGCCACCCGCACCCCCGCCCCCACCTCCCGCGGCCGTGCTACCAACGCCGGCCCCGCCCCCGGTGACCACAACGCCCCGATTGCCGGATCCACAGATCGCCCTGGAGCGGGAGAAGCAGCGCCAACAAAAGGAAAAGCAGCAGACGGCCGAGAAGCTGGAGCAGGACAAGCAACGCAAGGCGCAGGAAAAGCAGCGCGAGCTGGACCAGCGTCTGGCCGCCGAGAAGCTCAAGGCCGAGCAGGACGCCAAACGCAAGAGCGAGGTCGTTAAGGCGCAGCAGGAGGCGAGCCAACGCCTGGAGGAGCAGCGCAAGGCCAATCTGCAGCGTATGGCTGGGCTGGCGGGCAGTTCCGGCACGCCGGCGTCCAGCGGCACGGCATTGCAGTCGTCGGGGCCATCGGCGGGTTATGGCAGCAAGCTGGTGGCCAGGATCCGGCCCAACATCGTGTACATCGAAACCCTGGTCACCAATCCCGAGGCGGTGGTCGAGGTACGGACCGCACTCGACGGGACGATTGTCAGCCGCAAGCTGACCAAGAGCAGCGGAATCAGGTCATGGGACGAGGCGGTACTGAAGGCGATCGACAAGACCGAGGTGCTGCCGCGCGATGTGGACGGGCGGATTCCACCCGTGCTGGAGATCAGCTTTCGGCCGCGGGACTGAAGGGCCGGCTCGGCTGCGTTGACGTTGACGTTGACGTTGACGTTGGCGTTGACTTGGGTTGGGTTGGGTTGGGTTGGGTCGGGACTACCTTGGCGGTGGCCCGCGTCGCGGCAGGCGGTTCCCGGTGGGGGCTCACGTCGGCGCGGTCGGGCGCTGAACGCGCCGACGGACCTGCGGTGCTCGGTGGCGGGTCGCATCGCCAAACTCGCGTGGGCGCGCAGGCCAAACCGGCGCGCGACCAGCCGCCGCAGGCCCACCACGCTCCACCCCCCCGCCAAACACTCGT
>Ga0105046_10011502_pt1 | contig 13754 bp, 11 predicted proteins | sample MAT03_FD_78385 | JGI IMG/M metagenome (GOLD analysis project Ga0105046, IMG submission 78385) | Freshwater microbial communities from Lake Fryxell liftoff mats and glacier meltwater in Antarctica - MAT-03 (megahit assembly) | ecosystem: Environmental > Aquatic > Freshwater > Ice > Liftoff... | reverse complement strand
CGCCAATCAGGGCTATTTTAAATCGATCATTCCCGTCCATGACGCAACGGGTAAGTTACTGCTGGATCACGACGAACACGTGCGCCCTGGCGCCACGCTGGCAGGGCTGGCCGCATTGCCAGCAGCTTTCCAGAAGATGGGCGAAGCGCGTTTCGATGCGATTGCCTTGCGCAAATATCCCCAGGTAGACCACATTGAGCATGTCCACACCGCTGGCAACGCCTCTGGCATTGTCGATGGCGCGGCGTTGGTGCTCGTCGGCGCCAAGGAAGCGGGTGTAGCGTTGGGGTTGCAGCCGCGGGCGCGGGTGGTGGCTACAGCGCTGGTGGGTGATGAGCCGACAATTATGCTCACGGGTCCGGCACCCGCCACCCGCAAAGCGTTGCGCCAGGCGGGGATGACGATCGACGATATCGACCTGTTCGAAGTGAACGAAGCCTTTGCTGCAGTCATTCTTAAGTTTATGCGTGAAGTGGCGCCCAAAAGCGAGGCCGCAATTGCGGCCAAAGTGAACGTCAACGGCGGTGCGATCGCGCTGGGCCACCCGTTGGGCGCTACTGGCGCTATGCTCCTGGGCACAGCGCTAGACGAGTTGGAGCGGCGCGATCAAGCGACTGCACTGATTACACTGTGCGCTGGTGGTGGTATGGGGATTGCCACAATTATTGAGCGGGTGTAACATTATTTATAAAATGTTGGTATGCGACCGAGATTGCTATATACTATACTAGATAATGCTCACTAAACACACGCTTAGCACAGACTAACAACTCAGTGGCCGATTGGATAGCGCTCAAACGCCTGGAGTTTTGCACTGTATGGAAAACTTAGTTACCCGCACAAAAATAATCGCCCCGCGGCGACGCACAGACCTGCTGACTCGCCAACGCCTGCTCGATATTTTGCATGAACTGGTCGACTACAAGCTCATTATTCTGGTGGCGCCTGCTGGCTATGGAAAAACCATTCTGCTCGTAGATTTTGCCCATAATACCGAATTGCCTGTCTGTTGGTATGCATTAGACTCGCTTGACCAAGATGCACATCGCTTTTTTGTGCATTTTATCACCACGATTGTAAATCGCTTTCCGGACTTTGGGCGGGCTTCGCTGACGGCGCTGCAAAGTATGTCGGCTGGACAAGGATCGCTGGAACAACTTGTAACCACCATTGTCAATGACCTTTACGATCACGTCCAAGAACACTTTGTCGTAGTCATCGATGACTATCACCTGGTCGACCAAAACAATGTGATTGGTGATTTTATCAGTCGTTTTGTGCAACAGGTGGATGAAAATTGTCATTTGGTGCTGGCCTCGCGCAAATTATTGAGCATCCCCAACATGGCCCTACTCATCGCCCGCGGTTATGTAGGTGGTCTGGATTTTGAAGACCTTATCTTTGAACGCGCTGAAATTCAGGAGCTCGTCTTGCAAAATTATGGCAAGTCGATGTCCAATGTGGAGGCAGAAGCACTCTTTAAGGCCACCGAGGGCTGGATCACCGGGCTACTGTTATCCACCCAAAGCAAGCTCCACAATATTTCGGGCCGCATGCGTATCATGCGTGCCTCTGGCCTCAATTTATACGACTACTTAGCTCAACAAGTGCTCGATCAGCAGCCAACAGCCCTGCGTGAGTTTCTTTTACGCACCTCGTTGTTAGAAGAATTTGATGATGCGCTTTGCGAACTTGTCTTCGGAGCGTCATGGCAGCCGGCGGGCGAGACGTGGCAGAGCTTGCTGACTGAACTTTCGCAACGCAATCTCTTTGTCTTGCCGGTGGGCGATAATGGCAACGCCCTACGCTATCATCTTCTTTTTCAAGAGTTTCTCCAAAAAAAGTTGGTGACAGAGCGGCCCGACGAAGAAAGTGTAATCTTGCGCCGGCTGGCCGCCGTTTATACCGAACGCGAAGAATGGGAAAAGGCGCATCGGGTATATCAGCGAATCGACGATTTGGCGGCCATTGCAGCCTTAATTGAACAAGCTGGGCTGACATTATTAAATGCGGGCCGCACACAATTGCTGGCTACCTGGCTCTTTGATCTGCCAACAACGTTTCTCCATGCCCGCCCAGCTTTACTGTCGCTTAAAGGGGAAGTGCTCTCGCGTCAGGGTGAAGTACAACAGGCACTGTTGTTATTCAACCAAGCCGAGCATGCGCTGCGCAACGAGCAGGATTCACTTCATTTAGCCTATACGCTTGTGCGCCGCGCCGTTGTCTACCGCTTGCTGGGCGATTATCAAGCCGCCATTGATGATACAGATGGCGCGTTAACGCTCATTCAAGCGGGTGATGCACCACCCGCCGAGTTAGCCACCATCAAAGCTCTGGCGCTCAAGTCTAAAGGGCAAAGTCTCTATTCCAGCGGCAATCTGGGAGACAGCCTGCATTTTTTACAAGAGGCGCTACACGTCTTCCAAACGCTTGCCGATGCCCAAAACGTAGCCGCCGTCTCTACCGATATGGCCGTTATGCATATTGCTCAGGGGCAGCATACCCAGGCATTTACCCTGCTTCAATCTGCCCTGGATGTATGGCGTACGCTTGCCAACATTTCTGCGCAGGCCACAGCGTTGAACAACCTAGGCGTTCTCTTTCATTTACAGGGCCACTATGAACAGGCGCTAACTTTTTTAGAAGAATCTCACCGCTGCGCAGAACGTAGTGGTTACATACGTTTTGTAGGCTTCTCTTTAACCAGCTTGGGCGATCTCCTGATTGATCTAGAGATGTGGAGTGCAGCACAGGCGCTCTATCGCCAAGCACTTGTTGTAGGGCAAAAGATTAACGAGCAATTTATGCTCCTCTATTTAAAACTGGCGCTGGCCAGAATCGCCAGTGCCACCAGTAACCTGGAACAGGCCTTTGAGCATTTAGATGCGGTGAGCAAGATGATGCTAAACCGCAAATCTGGCTACGAGTGGGGGCTCTATCAACTTGCCATGGGCAGATATTACCTGGCCCAAGATAAGCCGCGTGCGGCGATCGAGCCGTTGCTGAATGCGCAAAAAAGTTTTGGTGAAAGTGGCCAAACCGTTGAAGAGGCGAGCACACACTTCTTACTTGCCGCTGCCTGTCAAACTGCCAACCGCCCCGAGCAGATGCAAACTCACCTTACCCTGGCTCTCAACCTGGCCTTTACGATTGAGAACCGTCATCCATTGATTGTAACATTACGCCCGCTCAAAAATTTTCTCCGTCTGGCGCAAACAGAAGCGTTTAATGCGGAACGTATAAAACGGATTGGGCACGAAATCGAAAATTTCGAACAAACGTTGGTGTCAATCAGTCGTCAATTGCGGCAAGCCTTTTCCCCTACACTGTTAGCTTTATTGGCGGATGTGCCCCCCAAATTGACAATTCGTGCATTGGGAAGAGTCGAAGTCTTGATCGATGGCAAAGTGATTAACAACAGTGAGTGGCAGACGTTGGTGGCCCGCGATCTCTTCTTTTGTTTGTTGGCTCATCCAACTGGACTCACCAAAGAAGAAGTGGGGATGCTTTTTTGGCCCGACGCCTCACCGACTGAATTAAAAACTCGCTTCAAGAATGCCATCTATCGGCTACGCGGCGCTTTAAACCAGGACGTTATTCTATTTGAAAATGAGATCTATCGCTTTAATCAGGCGGTAGATTACGAATACGATCTGGAAGCCTTTCTGCAAAAGGTGGCCGAAGGGAAGCGAGCCGCCGATCCAGTGTTGCGTATAGTAGCTTATCAGGCAGCGGCAGAGCTCTATCGCGGTTCTTATCTGCCCGAGATTGCAGAAACTTGGGTTTGGGCCGAGCGCGAACGTATACAACAGATCTTTGTCGAGATGATGCTCGCATTGGCGCATTTACAATTTGAAGCCGAGGATTATCAGGCGGCGCTTGAAACTTGTCAACGGCTTCTGACCGACGATCCATGTTTAGAAGATGCTCACCGCCTTTCGATGCGCATCCATGCTGCGAATGGCAACCAAGCAGGGGTAGCGCGTCAATTTGCTCAATGTCAGCGCGCCCTTCAAGAAGAGATCGACGCGCCGCCATCGCTACAGACCGAAGAATTATATGCGTTGCTGATGCGGCGCTGGCGCGAACCTTCATAAATCATAAGCTTAGTTTGTACCTTACCTAACATTTGCCGCTTAGGGACGATAACGCATGCGTTAAAATCGCTGCGTTATTTTTTTACCCTGAGATATAGGCGTTGGTCGCCAACAATCGCATCAGTGGTGACCAATTGCCCATAATTGAACTGATTTTTCAAAATTCATCCAATTTAGCCCCTTTTGAGCCTCTTTTGAGCCTCTTTTGATGCCACCTTTGATGCCTGCCCGCTGCGAAAATAAAGACATTAGTCAATGAGCGATATCTGAGTCGCACATTTATATAACTAAGCAGGGGGAACAGACCATGAAAAGCAAATTGTTCAATATCAGCCTCAAGACCAGCTACATCAACCAACAGCACGTACGCGCTGCCTTAGGATTGGGCGCTTTGGTTCTCTTTGTACTAGGCGCTGGCGCACCGGCGGTCATGGGTCACTAATTATAGCATTCGTGCTGGAGCGACAAAGACCTTTTTATAGATTCAGCTTTCAAAGTTTCATTTTTGTTGTGGTGCACCATTGGTTTTACTACCCGCAGTTCTACTTGGCCTTATAGCAGGTGCAATACGAGCCAGCATCGGCAAGCGGGCGTTTATCATACCGGATTTGGCTGAAGTTTGGCTTGTCATCGTTGCGTTTATACCCCAATGGGTAATCTTCTTCTTGCCACTCGGGCAAGGGTGGGCCAGCGACGAAATTGCAGCGGCGGCGTTAGTCATTTCACAAGGTTTACTATTGCTTTTTGCGTGGCTCAACCGGACACTCATTGCCTTTTGGGTGCTGGGTCTGGGGCTCACTTTAAATCTACTTGTCATTGGCGCCAATGGCGGACTTATGCCAATCAGCCCAGAGACCTTGCAGCGCGCAGAGATCGATTTTCCTGCCGAAGAATTACAGCTTGGCGAGCGTGTGGGTGGTTTAAAAAATGTGCTTTTGCTAGCGGAACAAACCCGTTTCGAATGGTTGGCAGATCGCTTTGTCTTACCCAACGAGTTGCCGTTTAACTTTGCCTATAGTGCAGGCGATGTATTTATTGCCGTCGGTGCCTTTTGGTTGTTGTGGGCGTGCGGTGGCCCGAAAGCAGAAAAACTAGGTCTGGCTGCTCGCACCTGAACTGCAAATGTTAGAAGCAAGGTAAACTTAGCCAAGTGAATTTGTCGAGCAAGCGCGTGGTGTTGAAACTATTTGTTTTTTATCATTTATGCAGGATATGAGTTATATATGATTGCAACTACCCCTATGATTCATCAAACCATAGAGCTGCGTCACTACCAACGCGGCGTCCGCCCCCAGTCATTGGCGGAAACTGAGCTGTTACACAGCAAAGCCATCAGCCATTTGTTGACGGCTGCGGTTATCAGCCCGAAGTTCTGTTGCTTATTGTTAACTGACCCAATGAGCGCGATCCAAGTAGGCTATGCGGGGGAAATGTTTGAGCTGACCGCCGAAGAAATTGAACAGATCTGCTTGATCAAAGCAGGCTCGTTACGGGAATTCAGTACACAACTTTTAACACAAAGCCCAGGCCGTTTAGAAACAGTCGTGCAACCAGAACGGGTCCGATGGCAAGACAAGTTCTATGCAACGGCGTAATTGACGGTAGTAGACTAGTTGTTATCGATTATAACAAGCAGACTGCTAGATAGATTCGATGTTTACATCGGGTTATATTCTCCAGCTAAACACGAGAGTATAACCCGTTTTTGTCATTAGTGAGTTACGTAAGCCCTAAAGTGAGTTTTAATTTTGCGCATCCAAGCCCATACACTCCGGTTACCTTGTGATACTCCGGAATTAGATAGTTCTTCGCGCCATGCATCGTCTATCCTCTATCTACCGGAATCTTATCAATTTTCCAATCCTATTTTCTATAATTCGGTTGAACCTGCCCATTATGTTCAACAAAATGTAGAGAGTAGTGATTCGCGCGCCACCGGGATTTTTCACGATTTCAACAATCTCCTGGCGATCATTCTCAGCCATTCTTCGATTGCGCTGGCTAAGTTAAATGCCGATCACCCTGCTCATAGTTATGTGGAGCGGGTGGTACGCGCCACGAAGCGAGCGGCGGATCTTTCTAGCCAACTGATGGTGAATACCAGCCATCAACAAGCTGAATTGCCACCGATCAATCTAAATCTGGTTGTTCAAGATATGATTGAGTTATTGGAACCCAAACTGGCCCCAAAAGCGAAGGTTAAGCTAAACCTTAAAACCGATCTGCATTCGATCCTGGCCAACATCTCACAAATTCAACAAGTGGTTATGAATTTGCTGCTGAATGCGGCGGAAGCTATTGAAAAAATGCCCGGTTCGATTACGATCGAAACGGGGCACTTGGTTATACCCGAATCCCATCATTTCCTGGGCGCACGAGGGTTGACAGCCGAACACTATATTTTTTTGCAAGTGATCGACAATGGCATCGGCATGGACCAAGACACCTTGGATCATATCTTTGAACCTCATTTTACGACAAAGCCCACTGGCAGCGGCATCGGTTTAACCGCAACATTAAATATTGTCCATGCCCATAATGGTGCGGTGCGTGTGCTGAGTACACCAGATCATGGCACAAAATTCCAGATCTTTTTGCCAGCATGTTTAAATGAACTTTATCCGTTTACACCAGAAGATTAGCTGCGAGCTTACTGTGCCAAACTAGTGTAAACAATGGCTCGATACCTCCCCCAATAGCTTCCTATATTTTTAGAGAAGGCAAATAAACGCCGTCACTATTGGGTAATCGATATTGGATATTACTCGCCTACTATCTACTATCGATTACCCAATTTGTAGTGCGAATTTTAATTAAGTTGCCGATGAGATTATATAGCCTATCCACAAGCCCACCCACCAGTCGCCGGCGCAAACGCAGGTGTAATTATAGCTTTGCACCGACCGGCAAATTTCCCCACATTGGGATCGTCTTTCAAGCTGAAACCAGTGGTGACCAGTGAAAGACACTGACCTAACACTTTACAGCATGCGCCCCTGGAATGCCAATCTTTGGTCATTTTCTCCCAATATGATACCATAGCCCCACTATGAATCGACTGGACCGCCATGATCACATTCTCATCGCGCGGCGTAAACGCCAGCGTGCTATTGATAACCGGCCCCGCCCGTGGTTATGGGCTGGCCAAGGCCTTGCCACTATTCTGCTCACGCTCTTACTCATTTTTGGGGTTGTCGTTGGGGCCGGCTTTGCTACCGTGCTGGGCGTATATAACACTTATGCTGCACAACTGCCAGATGTGAGCGCAATTGAATCGCAGCAGGACAAATTTGAGACGGTGCGCATCTATGATCGCACCGGCAACCACTTGCTCTACGAAAGCGTGGACCCGCGCCCATTCCGCGGTGATCGCACCTTTATGCCGCTGGATCGCATGTCACCCTATGTGACAATGGCCGCAGTCGCCTTGGAAGATCGTGGTTTTTGGGAAAATTCTGGTATTAATGTACGTGGGCTTTTTCGCGCTTTCATCTCGAACTTACAAGGTGGCGCCGTACAGGGTGGCTCTTCAATCACCCAACAGTTGATCAAAAATGTGATTATTGAGCCAGAAGAGCGAGCGCAACAAAGTTATGCCCGTAAGCTGAAGGAAGTAGTGCTCGCCTTGGAAGTAACGCGGCGTTATTCCAAAGAAAAAATCCTGGAGTGGTATCTTAATTATAATTCCTATAACAACCTGGCCTATGGCATTGAAGCGGCCAGCCAGGTCTATTTTGGTAAAAGTAGCCGCGATCTAACACTGGCAGAAGCCGCAATGTTGGCACCCATTCCCCAATTCCCTGCCCTCAACCCCATCGACAGCCCAGAAGAGGCCAAAAGTCGCCAAGGCGTGGCTTTGCAGGCGATGGTCGTAGCGGGCTATATTTCCAAACCCGAAGCCGATGCTGCTTTTGCCGAAACGCTGGCGCTGCGCAAATCGGTAGCAGAGCGATTTGATGTCCTTACAGCGCCGCATTTTGCCCTCTACGTGTTAGAGCAGGTAAAACAAGAGTTTAATACCAGCGCCGATCCCTTTGCTATCTGGCGTCAAGGTCTCACCATCTATACGACGTTGGATGTAGACTTACAGAAATATGCCGAGCAGGTAGCGCGCGAGCAGGTACTGAAATTGATCGACGAGGGCAAAAATGCCCACAACGCCTCCGTCGTTGCGATCAAGAATGACACCGGCGAAATCCTGGCCATGGTTGGCTCACTCGACTACAACAACGAAGAGATTGATGGTCAAGTCAATGTCGCAACATCGGATCGCCAACCTGGCTCCAGTTTTAAGCCCTACGTCTATTTGACTGCACTAGAAAAGGGGATGACAGCGGCCACCATGGTCCTAGACGTACCCACGGCCTTGCCCCAATCGGACGGCAGCTATTACCGCCCAGAAAACTATGATCGCCAATACCACGGTCCGGTCTCGCTTCGCAATGCATTAGCTCGTTCGTATAATATTTCCGCCATCCGTGTGCTTAAAGATGTAGGCGTGGCCGATGCTCTGCGCATGACACACAAGATGGGGATCAACGGGTTGGATCGCGGGCTCGATTATTACGGTCTAAACCTGGTGCTAGGTGGCGGTGAAGTTTGGTTGCTCGACCATACCTACGCCTACAGCGTCTTTGCCAACCGTGGTTTCATGATTGGTGAGCCTGTGCTGCCGAATCAGACCCGTCCTGGCTTCCGCAATTTGAATCCTGTCTCTATGATCAAAATAGTCGACAGCGATGGGGTGGTGGTAAAAGAGTATACCACACCGCAAGCCGAACAAATCTTTAGCCCAGAAGCCGCCTATGTGATGGCGGATATGATGAGCGATGACGTCGCGCGCGCGCCAGCCTTTGGCGCAAACACAGATGTAACGCTGCCCGACCGCAAAGGCGCAGCCAAAACCGGCACCACGAACGGTTTTAAAGATAACTGGACAATGGGCTTTACGCCTCAATTGACAGTGGGTGTTTGGGTCGGCAACACCGATAACGAATCAATGGAAAATGTGACTGGCCTCTCCGGTGCGGCCCCAATCTGGAATGCGGTGATGCGTAAGTATCACGAGGGCAAAGAAGCCCAGTGGTATGACCGCCCACCGGCGATTACCAATCGCGTGGTTTGTACACCAAGCGGTCTGTTGCCCAGCCCCAGTTGTCCCGGCGCCAACCAGCGTGACGAAATCTTTATCGCTGGCACCGAACCAAGTATTGAGGATAACGTCTGGCAAGCGTTCGAAATTGATACCGGGAACGGCCAATTGGCCACCGCCACGACACCACCGGAGCGCCGTGCTTTTCAGGTTTTTCAAATCTTGCCACAGGAAGCGGCCGATTGGGTGCGCGAAAGTGGGATTCCCCAACCACCTACCACGGCGTCGGCCGGCAGTTTCCAAGATTTCGACCCAGATGTGGCGATCATTTCGCCGCTGATCAACAGCTATCTCAATGGTACACGCGAGATCAAAGGCAATGCACGCGGTGGTCCTTACCGCATGGAGATTGGCGCAGGTCTGGATCCCCAACAGTGGACGCAAATTGGGCCCGAGCACACCAATGAAGTCATTAGTGGCACCCTGGAGATGTTGGATACGGGCGGCTTGGCCGAGGGTCCCTATACGCTGCGGCTGACGGTACAACGCAGTGAAGGACCACGCGAGTGGCGAACGTTGATCAACGTTGACTACACACCGCCTACCCTTGTCGTCAGCGAACCAAAGCCCGATCGCCTCTACGTGATGGAAAGTGATGAGCAGATCAATATCAATGCACTGGTCAATGATGGCTGGGCCGTGGAGCGGGTAGACTTTTTCGTGGATGGTGAAAAGATCGGCACGAGCACGGTGGCGCCTTACAACCAGGCATGGACCATTTTGATGCGTGATATTGAACAGGTAGAGGTAGATGGCACCCAAAACTGGCTGGGCTTCGTCAGCGACGATCCCGATGTACAGCCAGGGCGCGCCCGTCCTTTTGCCGATGGTCTGTTGGCGGTGCGCACCAGTGGCGGCGTCTACTTTGAAGGCCATCTGATCAAAGTTATTGCCTATGATCGAGCGGGCAACGCCACCACGAGCGATGAAGTGCGTGTCTATGTGCGCCACGAGAAGGCGCAATAGCCAGAGAAAATGACAGGATGACAAATGACAAGATGAAGCTCGAAATATTTCATCTTGTCATTTGTCATCCTGTCATCTGAGTACTAACGAGTACTAACGGTAAGGATTGTCCGCGATGGTCTTCAAACCAATTCCTTGCAAAACCCGATGGGAAGGTCTGCTTCTTTCATTTTGGATCGGACTAATCGATATTCTGTTACTCTACTGGGCCATGCAGCGAGCGACAGATACGGTGCGATTTGCCTTGATCTTACTGGTGGTAGCCAGTGTTCCACTGCTTATTCATTTACTGTATCGTGTGTGGTCGATCTTTACGCTGGAATATTGGGTGGATCGCAATGCGGTAACAGTATGTTGGGCAAATGTTCGCCAACGCATTCCCTTGCATGGTATGCAGCGCATGGTCGAAGGCGGCGCAGAAGAGTTGACTAAAGCCGGCTGGGGACACTGGCCTGGCCCCTATCTGCGCCCAGGCCGCACCCGCCAGATAGCCAGTTTAACATTGCTAGCCACGCGACCGTTGGATCAATGCCTGTTGCTGGATACGGGCGACACTGTCTTTGCGCTTTCGCCCTCCAATAAGGATGAGTTTCTTACTGCGGTTCAAGAGCGGTTTCGGATGGGACCATCCACACATCTTACGGTGGCGCGTGAACATACGGCGCTCATTTCGCGCGTCTTTGGCGAAAGCCGAATGGGCGTTCTTCTATTAGGTGCAGGGCTACTGGGTGTATTAGCACTCTTTGGCATGGTCATGGTACGCTTTCCCAACCTGCCCGATATGCTGCCTTTTCGGTATAGTGCCGATGGCCTACCCGAAGCCATCCGCAGCAAAACGGCCCTCTTCTTGTTACCCGGCATTGGCTTAAGCGCTTGGCTTGCCAATGGGCTGTGGGGCATGTGGATGGCCAACCGCAAACAATTTCTGGGCGCCTATATGTTGTGGGGTGGCGCTATTATTGTGCAACTCTGTTCATTAATGGCATTGGCCAGTTTGTTGCCGTGAAGAACAGTGACCAGTTATCAGTCACAACTGGTCACGCATAACTGATAATTGATGACTGACTAACCGGAGACTACGTTACGTGGGTGACTTACAACGCCCGTTTTTAAGCATCATCATCCCTGCTTACAACGAGGAAGCACGCATACAGCCGACGCTGCAGCACATTGCTGATTTTTTGCGCCAACAGCCCTACCAGTCCGAAGTGCTGGTGGTAGAGAACGGCTCTAACGATGATACAAATGGCGTAGTCACCCGCTTTTGTCAAACGGTGCTTGACCCAGCCGATCGATTTCAAGTGCATCTGTTACATTCGTCTAAAGGCAAAGGCGCAGCCGTCAAACTAGGCATGCTCACGGCCAAAGGCGATTACCGCGTGATCAGCGACGCCGATCTGGCAGTGCCAATTGAAGAAGTGACAAAATTTTTGCCACCAGTCTTGGATCCACGCACCGTTGATATTGCAATTGCTAGCCGTGAAGCGCCGGGCGCAGTGCGCAATGGCGAGCCATTTTATCGCCACCTGATGGGCCGGGTTTTCAATTTTCTGGTCCGCCTCTTGGCCGTGCCGGGTATCCAAGATACGCAGTGTGGCTTCAAGTGTTTTAGCAAAGAAGCAGCCGAGCTTGTCTTCCCACTGCAACGGATTGATGGCTTTGGCTTTGATCCCGAAGTGCTCCACATTGCGACACGTCGTGGACTGCATCTGGTGGAAATACCGGTCAACTGGTATTACGGCCACAACAGCAAAGTTCGACCGATCCAAGATACGATCGACATGGTTGCCGAGCTGATCAAAATCCGCCTTAACGGACGGCGTGGCTACTATGGAAGACGACAGCCGATCGATGATGGGTGTACAACGACGGTGATTGGCCCATAAGGCTAGTACAGCTAGGCACAAATCAGAATGAAAACCGGAATTTTGAAAAACATGTGCTAAACTGGTCTCCCAGCACAACCAAACGGATGGCAAGTGGAGGGGACCTCTTTAGTTGGGTTGGCTTTGGATTTTTTGGGTTTCTTATATGGAATGTTGAGTGCCAGGGTTTTGTAATCATCGGCAAAACCCTGGTAGCCCAAAGCAAGCCAAACTTTGACCTAAAGTGAAATCAGTTAGAAAGCAGTAGTTTTTCGAACTCTGGATCGAGATCGAATTTAGGCCAAAGACGCGTAAGGATTTGCTCAGGATCAAGATTGATGCGATCGATAAAATGCGTGCAAGCATCAAAGAGCGCCCGCAGGGTCGGATAACAATGCAGTTGTGTGAGGTCTTCGCGCATCCATTTCCATAACCCTCGGGTGCCCAGTGGGCGCGGGTTGAGGTCAGGACTGTAGCCGGGCAAAGGCATAAGCGTGAAGCCCAATGCGGTCGCTGCCGCTTGGACTGGTTGCGCACGATGGCAATCACTCGAACGCCAAGCGGGCTTGCCCACGGTCGCCCAGGTGTAACCCAAGTGTAACCCAAGTGTAACCCAAGTCGAGGTCACGATGAAAGTGCGACTCGTCAATGTAAAGATCGGGCATTGAAATGCCTGCTGATACGGAAAACGGGTTAAAACACGTTAGCTGTAACGTGCTTTAACCCGTTTTCCGTATCAGTAAATTCATTCACTGGAATAGCTCAGCATGATCGAGGGCATAGGAACCGACTGCCAGCAGCAGAAAACTGCCAATCACCACGCTCGGCAGCGCCAGGAACTCGGCGAACGCCCGCCAGTGCGTTGCGCCGAATCCAGACTGGGTCTGCTTGTTCATCATCAACCCTTTCTTTGCTATCGTTCTCTCGCGGCGCGCCGATACCCCACCACCGGCGAACGGCGGCCCCAGCACACGTTCAAGTGCGTCCGCCGTGGCCTCATCGTCGCCCAGATCGTCCTGAGCGGGCTAGAAACCGAACCGACTTAATCGATCGCCCCTTCCGGCGCTTCCGACCAAAAGCCGGGTGCGCCGCAAATGGTCGTTGGCTTGGTAAAGGAGAGCGCCTGCCAGACGAGCGCATCGACATAGGTGGCGACCACCGCCTCGCCCTCGGCGGTTTCATAGATGCCCGTATACCAATACTCGATGATCTTGTTAGCGAGCGTACGCGTCCCTGCTTGTTCAAAGATGCCGCGCTGCTCGATCGCGGCCAGGGTAGTCGGCGGTGTTGCGGCTTGCAAACCCGCCGCGTCGAATAGCTGCGCCAAGGTTGCGCCCGCTTGTGGCGTGGCTTGCAAGCTCTGCAGATAGACGCGACCCAGCACTGGGTTCAGGTTATCGATGCCCGTGAGCAGTGCCGACAACGCCAGAAACGCCGCCAGCGGCGCCCCATCCGGCTGGGCAGCGGTTGTTGCCTGGGCTACCGGCGGCTGCGGGCTGGGCAAGATCGGGTGTGGCCTGGCGATCTGACGTAAGGGTGTCGGCGAATCTACGCTGCGTTGCACACCGCAGGCTGCGAATAGGCTGCTGCCCAACGCAACAAACAGACCTTGCAAAAATTGTCGCCGGCTTAGTGGCTGGGTCTTGGGCTGGTTGATCATATTTGTTACCCTTG
>Ga0105046_10011501_pt1 | contig 13754 bp, 10 predicted proteins | sample MAT03_FD_78385 | JGI IMG/M metagenome (GOLD analysis project Ga0105046, IMG submission 78385) | Freshwater microbial communities from Lake Fryxell liftoff mats and glacier meltwater in Antarctica - MAT-03 (megahit assembly) | ecosystem: Environmental > Aquatic > Freshwater > Ice > Liftoff... | reverse complement strand
TTGAGGAGCTGGCCGCTGATGCCCAGTTTGGCGAAACCAGTCAGTTCCGCGGAGTTTTCAATAGTCAATTTCATCTTCTTTCAAGCGGGCAATGCCCGCAAAACGACCCGTGCCGCAGGGCGCAACCTGCGTCGGGTTTGGATATGTGTGAACGACAAGGCGGCGGACATTTTGTTGTCCGCGCGGCTGCGCTGCCGTGCCCACGGATCATCCGCGGGACTTTTCCGCCACTTGCCGAGAAACCGGAAAGGGAGAAAACAGACGCAACCAGTCCTAAACGATGAGGAGAGCCGGATAACCGGCCCAAGCGCCTATGAAGCCGCATATGGTCCAGTTCGCGCGAAATAGCAAGCCCGCTGCTGCAATGCAGCAATGCAACAGCTCCGTATCCTGCCCCGCTTGCACCCGCGCGCCGCCATGATACGACGATTTCGACAGGGAGATTGCCCATGAAAGATGTGCTGAAGGAACTTGAGCGTCGCCGCGAGATCGCCAGGCAGGGTGGCGGCAAGGCGCGCATCGAGGCGCAGCACAAGAAGGGCAAGCTCACCGCGCGGGAGCGAATCGACATCTTCCTCGACGCGGGCTCCTTCGAGGAATTCGACATGTTCGTCGAACACCGCTCGACCGATTTCGGCATGGAGAAGCAGAAGATCGCCGGGGACGGCGTCGTTACCGGTTGGGGCACGGTCAACGGCCGCACCGTCTTCCTGTTCGCCAAGGATTTCACCGTCTTCGGCGGCTCGCTGTCGGAGGCCCATGCCGAGAAGATCCAGAAGGTGCAGGACATGGCGCTCAGGAACCGCGCGCCCATCGTCGGAATCTACGACGCCGGCGGCGCTCGCATCCAGGAGGGCGTGGCCGCTCTTGGCGGCTATGCGGAGGTGTTCCAGCGCAACGTGCTTACGTCGGGCGTTATCCCGCAGATCTCGGTGATCATGGGGCCGTGTGCTGGCGGCGACGTCTACTCGCCCGCCATGACCGACTTCATCTTCATGGTGCGCGACACCTCCTATATGTTCGTCACCGGCCCGGATGTCGTGAAGACAGTCACCAACGAAACGGTGACCGCCGAACAGCTCGGCGGTGCATCGGTCCACACGACGAAATCCTCGATTGCGGACGGCGCCTATGACAACGATGTCGAAGCCCTGCTGCAGATGCGCCGGCTGGTAGATTTCCTGCCGGCGTCAAACACGGCGGAAATCTCCGAGATTGCCTGTTCGCAGTCGACCTCGGATATGGATCCATCGCTCGACCGGCTGGTGCCCGACAACGCCAACAAACCCTACGACATCAGGGAGTTGATCCTGAAGACCTGCGACGAAGGCGACTTCTTCGAGATACAGCAGAGCTTCGCGAAAAACATCGTCACTGGCTTCGGCCGCGTCGAGGGCCGGACGGTCGGCTTCGTCGCGAACCAGCCGATGGTGCTTGCCGGCGTGCTGGACTCGGACGCCAGCCGCAAGGCGGCGCGTTTCGTGCGCTTCTGCGACTGCTTCAACATCCCGCTCGTCACCTTCGTGGACGTGCCGGGCTTCCTGCCCGGCACAGCGCAGGAATATGGCGGCCTCATCAAGCACGGCGCAAAGCTGCTCTTCGCCTATGCCGAGGCGACCGTACCCAAGGTTACGGTCATCACGCGAAAAGCTTTCGGCGGGGCATATGACGTGATGGCGTCGAAGCACCTGCGCGGCGATATGAACTACGCCTGGCCGACGGCCCAGATCGCGGTCATGGGAGCCAAGGGCGCGGTCGAGATCATCTACCGCAAGGATATCGGCGACGCCGAGAAGATCGCAGCCCACACCAAGGCCTATGAGGACCGTTTCCTGTCGCCTTTCGTCGCCGCCGAGCGCGGTTATGTCGACGAGGTGATCATGCCGCATTCAACGCGCCGACGTGTTGCCCGGGCGCTGAAGATGCTGCGCAACAAGGACCTCCAGAACCCCTGGAAGAAGCACGACAACATCCCGTTGTAGAGACTTGCGCCTCAGCTCACCGGCGTCGCCGCGATCTTGGCCGCGAACGCATCGGCGATCTTGGTCGCTCCACTCGCCCTGGGGTGAATTTCGTCCGTGTGCCAGTCGTTTGCGCCCATATGCGGCCGCAAGTCGACATAAACCACGCCCTGGTTGCTTGTGGCGAAATCCTCCAGCTTCGTGTTGAACATGCCGACCATGTGCTTGATGATGGCTTTGCAGAGCGGTCCCACAGCCGCCGGATCGAAACCAAGGGCCTCCAGCCTTTCACCAAGGTAGGGTCCGTTCTTTTTCGGGACCGCATTCGCGTAGCCGTGCACATAGACGGTCGCGGTGCTGACTTTGCGCACGTCCTTGAGCATGGTCCCGTAGAGGCCGATGACCTTCCCCACCTGCGTCGTGAACTCTGCCTTGACGTAACTCGCCGCGTTTACCCGGCTGCTGTTGGTATCGCCATGCCGGCGCGGCAAGACGAATTCGCCGATCGAGCCAAGCACGTCGTTTCCACCTCCCGAAAACAGGAAGTGGCGGAAGCCTGTTCAGGCCTTCAGCTTCTGCACATACTGTTTTTGCTTGACCATGTTCTGGATCGTGTCGCTCCAGATCGCCATATTCACCACGTCGTGGGTCTGCCGGAGCACGTCGATCGCATCCCTGGGATAGAAAAGGTCTGGGAGATTGAACCAGGAATCGCCCTCGGCGAGCACACGCGGCCTCGCCACCAGCGTCGTGACGCGCATACGCCGGCGGACGGGCGCGACTTTCCGCTCCGCTGTTGCCAGCGCATAGAGCGCGGCCGTCCGTTTTGCGGAGAGTTCCTTGCCGCCGGTGTCGACGCGGGCATAATTCACCCTTACGGCAGGCACGAATGCCTCGCTGTGAAGTTTGTCCAGCGCGAAATAGGCACGCAATTCCTGGTTATTGAGATCGCCCTTGCGGGCGCGATCCCTCAGTTCGGCAAGCGTGATGTTTTTAGGCGCGGCGGCCATCGCTGTCCTCCTGTTTTGCCACAGCGCCCCCAGCCGTGTCAGTTCCTCCGATCCGTCAAGTCCACCCACTTTGTCTTTGTTAAGCTGCGGCGCGGACGATCTCGTTGTACTCGTCCAGGTCCACGTAGAAAATCCGTGTAATCTCCAGGATCAGATCGTCATGATCGTATCCCTGCGAGCGCAGGATGTTGATGGCCGTCAGGATGTCCAGACGGTCGATCAGGCGCTGTTTTGCATTGTCCTCGACGTAGTGATCCATGGACTGCCCCCGTTCGTTGGCTCAACGCACTGAAGGAACTGAAATTCCGGGAACACTCGGGGAGACGTTGCTTGCGCGGACCTTGCTCGCGACCGCAATGCGCCCTGTAAACGCATGCTCTGGACACTCGACTCAGCAACTCCAGTCGAGAGTATCATGGATATCTAAAATTGTATTAACGCCAGATACAGGCCGCAGTCACATGGCGCCGCCTGAAGTGCTCGGAAGTCAGTCGGCTTCGAGAACTTCCTTCACCACCGTCGCAAGCTGCTTCAACGAGAACGGTTTCGGCAGGAACCCGAATTTCGCCTCTGGTGGCAGGTTCTTGGCAAACGCGTCCTCGGCATAACCCGACACGAAGACGAACTTGATGTCCGGCTTCAGCTTCAGCAACTCGCCGAGCAGCGTCGGCCCGTCCATCTCGGGCATGACCACATCGGAGACTACGATGTCCACCTTGCCGCCGAGTTCGTTGTAGACGTCCAGCGCTTCCACGCCCGACGACGCATCGTGCACCGTATAGCCGCGCGAGGTCAGCGCCCGAACGCCCGCCATGCGCACATTGTCCTCGTCCTCGACCAGCAGCACCGTCGCCGATCCCGAGAGGTCACGCCCCGCGTCGCTCTGCTTGGCGGCGACCGGCGCTACGGCCTCGCCGCTCGCCGGCTGCATCACAACTTCCGGGATATGACGCGGCAGGAATATACGGAACACCGTCCCCTTGCCGACTTCCGAATCGCAATAGATGAAGCCGCCGGTCTGCTTGATGATGCCATAGACCATCGACAGGCCGAGGCCGGTGCCCTTGCCGACCTCCTTGGTGGTGAAGAACGGTTCGAAGATCTTCTTGAGCACGTCGGGCGGGATGCCGGTGCCGGTGTCCTCCGCCTCGACCAGCACATAGTCAGCCGGCGCCAGTTCGCGGTAGCCGAACGCCGCCGTCTCGTCGGCGGACACGTTCTTGGTCCTCACCGTCAGGTCGCCGCCGTTGGGCATGGCATCGCGCGCATTGACGGCGAGGTTCACCACCACCTGCTCGAACTGCCCGATGTCGACCTTGACGGGCCACAGATCCCGCCCGTGATCGACCTTGAGCTTGATCTGGTTGCCGACCAGACGGGCGAGCAGCATGCGGAGGTCGGCCATGACGTCGGTAAGGTTCAGCACCTCGGGCCGCAACGTCTGCTTGCGCGAGAAAGCCAGCAACTGCCTGACCAGCGAGGCCGCGCGGTTGGCATTCTGCTTGATGTTCATGATGTCGGGGAAAGACGGGTCCGACGGTCGATGGTTCGCCAAGAGCAGGTCCGACGCCATGATGATGGCGGTCAGGACATTGTTGAAGTCGTGCGCGATACCGCCGGCAAGTTGCCCCACCGCCTGCATCTTCTGGCTCTGCGCCATCTGGCCTTCCAGCGCCTTTTGCTCGGTCGTGTCGACCGCATAGACGATTGCCGCTTCCTCGGCCTCCTCGCCACCGGTGCCATCGGCCACCGCGTTGACGTAGAAACGCACATGGCGCTCCTCGTTGTTGGGAAGCGAGGTATCGATCGGAGCGATGTCTGCCTGCCGCTGCCCGGCCCTTTCGAGTGCGGCGGCAAAGGCGGCGCGGTCGCGTTCGTGGATAACCGCGTCGAGCCTGATCTTCCGGTCCACGGCGTCGCCGTCGACGACGCCCGAAAATAGCGACAGGAACGGCGCATTGGTGCGCACGATGCGCCCATGCAGGTCGACGCTCGCGATTGCCATCGGCGTCGAGTTGAAGAAGCGCGTGAAGCGGATTTCGGATGCCCGCAATTCTGCCGACGAATCCTCGCCCTGCATCCGGTTGAGCACGATGGTGCGGCTCGGCCCGGCGAGGCCGTCCCGGCTCGCCGAAACCCGGTGCATGAAGCGTACCGGCAGCGCCTTGCCGGTTGTGGTCGCCAGATCGAGGTCGATGACCGCGTTGCGCACCGTGCCCGGATCGGCCTTCACCGACCGGATCAGCGCCATGCCGTCTCCGGCCACAATCTCCTGCAACGTGGTGGCACCAGGCGAGAAGCTGGCAAGGTCAATGCCCAGCCATTCGGCAAGCGTTGCGTTGATGTAGGTGACCCGGCCCTCCTGGTCGGCGGAGAAAAAGCCGGCCGGCGCGTGGTCCAGATGGTCTATCGCCTGCTGCAGGTCGAGGAAGAAGCGCTCCTGCTCGGCGCGCTCCTTGGAAATGTCGTCGATCCGCCAGGCAAGAAGAGGCTGGCGCTGACCGGGCGCGGTGAAGGTGCGCGCGCCTACCCTGTACCAGCGTGCGCCCGGTTCGGAGCCGGGGCGAATCGCCTGCGAAAGCCGGAATTCGCCGTCGCCGGCGAGGCCGTCGCGCACCCCGGATGCCAGCCGGTAGATGGTGGAGGAGGCCTCCGGCACGTCGGACAGCAGGTTTTCGACCGTCCGGATGTCGGCCGCGGAAGAAGCACCAGTCATCTCGCCATACGCCTTGTTGGCATAGACGACGCGCCCCTTGGTATCCGTCACCACCAGGCCCTGCGGCGTCGAATCGACGAACGCCTTTGACAATTCGTCGGTGGTGGAGCGTGGCGCGATCTGCACGAAGCCGATGGCGGTCGCAAAAAGATAGCCGACGCCGATCATCGCCAGCACGCCCAGCATGCCGAGGAGGAAGGGGTCGCCGAGCCGCTCGCGAAAGATCCCGAAGACGATCGCCGCCCCGGTCAGGACGACGATGAAGATAATCAAACGGGTAACGGCTCCGGGTCGCGTGTTCTGGTCGACTATCGGTAGCGGGTAGAAGTCCCCGCGCGGCTCTTTTGCCATTACTCTCGTGCCATCGAAGCTGATTCCCGAAAGGCGGCTCCCCGGCCGCCGACCGGTTGAATCACATTCTCCCCGGCGGGGGAAGGTCCCGAAAGAGATTGCGCCGGGGAAAAATGCTGGCAGAAAGGCAACTTGCGGATGCCCGCCCTCCGGGTTTACTGTCCCGTGCGGAGCATGGGGGCCGACAAGCTGCTAACGGCTTTCGGGTCCGTTGAGTGTTCGGGTCAGGCAGTTGGACAGGCGAAGCGACTTTGTCGCGGCCGCCGCTCTCATGGCGGCAACGGGGAGTTAAATGACGGATTGGTTGGAAGGAATGGCCGGTCCGCAATTTGCCACCGCTGTTGTCTGGACGCTCGCCGCACTCATTTTGCTCGTCATCGTGCTGGTCGTGGTGCGGCTGGTCCGCTCGATGACCTTCGGCACCTTTGTCGCCGGTGGCCGCAACCGCAAGACGCGGCTCGCAGTCACGGACGCTACCGCGGTGGATAGCCATCGCCGCCTCGTGCTGGTTCGCCGCGACGACATCGAGCACCTGCTCCTGATCGGCGGTCCGACCGATGTCGTTGTCGAGAGTGTAATCCGGATTGGCCAGGGTCAGGCGCGCGGCCGGCATTCGGTGTTCGGGCCGGAGGCCGGGCAGGACGCCGAGTTCGAGGCGCAGTCGGACCTTCCGCCACTGCCGACCGCACCCCAATCGCCGCCTCCACGCCAACGCGTGCCTGAGCTCCCACCCCTCCCGCCCCGGGCCGCCCCGCCACAACCCGCCCGGCAGCCTGACAGGCAGCCCGATCGTCCGCCGCAGCCGGCACGCCTGCCCGAACGGGTCGCCGCCCCGCCGCCCCGACCGGCACGACAGACCAATTCCCGTCCGCCGATGCGCGAGGCTCCCGCGCCAGCAAGATCGAACCCGGCACGCCTGCCGCCTGCCTCCATGCCCATGACGCCTTCGCTGGCTCCTGCAAGCATGTCCACCAGCATGAGGCCACCGACATCGCGCGTGAACAATCTCGACGACGCACTGCTAAGGGAACTCGAAGTCACCTTCGACACGAGCCAGCCCAAAGCCGCTGCCAAGCCGGTCGAGATGACGCTCGACGACGAGATGACTAAGCTGCTCGGCGAACTGTCGAACAACGGTCGATAACGAGCGTCAGCTGCAACCCGGAGTCAGCCAACAAAAAAAGCGGCCCAGAGCCGCTTTTTTGTTTCAAACATGTAAGCTTCGCATCAATCGTCGCGATAGACCTTCTCACGGCGCTCGTGGCGTTCCTGGGCTTCGATCGACAGCGTAGCAATTGGCCGTGCGTCAAGCCGCTTGAGCGCGATAGGCTCGCCTGTCTCTTCGCAATAGCCGTATGTGCCTTCCTCGATGCGCTGCAATGCCGAGTCGATCTTGGCGATCAGCTTGCGCTGGCGGTCGCGGGCGCGCAGCTCGATTGCTCGATCCGTTTCCGATGACGCACGGTCGGCAAGATCGGGATGATTGGCGTTTTCCTGTTGCAGGATTTCCAGCGTCTCGCGCGCCTCGCGCAGTATGTCGTTCTTCCACGTCTGCAGCTTGGCCCGGAAATATGCCTTCTGCCGCTCGTTCATGAACGGCTCTTCGTCGGTGGGTACATAATTGGAAGTAACGAGATCGTTCATTCGACTCACCCCACTTAAGACCCGTTTTGGGCGCCTATATATTCGGGCACAAATACCGGCACAAGCCCAATCGGCTCAGCCCTCACGCAAAAGTCAGAAGCAAGGCCCGTGCCATATTTTCGCGCCAAATCCTCCGCTTCCATGGCGGAAGTTTGACGCGAGAACCGGTCTGCACGAACACTTCAACCTGCACGCTGTTGCTCCGGCGAATGGGCGTGTCTAAATGCCAGCCATGAAAGCTTTGGCGCCTGCCCGAAAACCGGGAACGAAAGTCGCGAGCAGGCTGTTTCTGCTCCGTCATGCGAAGGCAGGCTGGGCCTTGCCGGGTATGCGCGATTTCGACCGCCCGCTCGATCCCACCGGCCATGCCGACGCCGAGGCGATGGGTACGCGGATGCGCGAACACGGCTACATCCCCGACGTCACGCTCTGCTCCAACGCCACACGCGCCCGCGAGACGCTCGAGGACATCGCCGGCCAGGCCGACACCGGCCGCGTCGTCTTCTGCGACAGCCTCTACAGCGAGGACGCTGCAGGCTATCTCGCCCTGATCCGCGACAACGCTTCCAGCGGCTCGATCCTGGTCGTTGGCCACAATCCGATGATGGAGGATCTCGCCAGCGCGGTGTCCGGCGATGGCGAACCATCCGCCCGTGCTACGCTCGGACTTGGTTTCCCGACCTCCGGGCTGGCGGTCATCGCCTTTTCCGGCAGCCTCAGGAAAGCCGAGCCCGGCGCCGGTTACCTCGAAGCCTTCCATACGCCGGCGACCGGCTGACAAGAGCATCGGACCGAAAAGTGGAATCCGGTTTTCGGACCATTCCGATGCTCAATTCAACAATTTAGATCGTCCTTTGTGCGTCCAATAGAACGCACGGCGATCTAAGCGTCACGCCATTTCAAAGCGTGTCGCCAGCGCCTATATCCAGCCTTCTTTTGCCGAGGGCGGATTTTGGCGACTTCGCTGACCACATTTACCGACGAGGCCCGCATCGCGCTCGACACGCTGTCGGGCCGCGCGGCGACGCTGTTTTCCCCCTCCGTGCGCCTCGGCGTGACCGGGCTTTCGCGCGCTGGCAAGACGGTGTTCATCTCGGCGCTGGTCCACAACCTCATCCACGGCGGTCGGCTGCCGCTGTTCGAGGCCAGCAAGTCCGGCCGCATCGCCCGCGCCTTGCTGGAGGAGCAGCCCGACGACGCGGTGCCGCGCTTCCAGTACGAGGATCACATATCGGCGCTGATCGATCACCGCTCCTGGCCGGACTCGACCCGCGCCATTTCCGAACTCAGGCTGACCGTCGAGTTCGAGTCGGCATCCGGCTGGAACCGCCTGTTCTCCAGCGGCAGGCTCTCCATCGACATCGTCGACTATCCCGGCGAATGGCTCCTCGACCTGCCGTTGCTCGGCAAGACCTATGCGGAATTTTCCCGCGATGCTTTCGAGCTAGCCACGCTGCCGGTTCGCGCCTCGCTGTCGGCGGACTGGCGCGAGCTTGCCGCCACGGTCGACCCCGGAGGTGCCGCGGACGAGATGCTGGCGCGCCGGCTGGCGGAATCCTTCACCGCCTATCTCCGCGCCTGCAAGCTCGACGAGCGCGCGCTTTCCACCCTGCCGCCCGGCCGGTTCCTCATGCCCGGAGACATGGATGGTTCGCCGGCGCTCACCTTCGCGCCGCTGCCTGGACTGTCCGACGCCCGCGCCCGCTCCGGCTCCCTGCAGGCGATGATGGAGCGCCGATACGAGGCCTACAAGACGCATGTCGTGAAGCCCTTCTTCCGCGAACACATCACGCGGCTCGACCGCCAGATCGTGCTGATCGACGCCATGCAGGCGCTCAACGCAGGACCCGGCGCGGTGGCCGATCTTGAGCGCGCGCTGACGGAGATTCTGGCATGCTTCCGGCCGGGTCGGGGCAGCTTCCTGACCGATTTCTTCGCGCGTCGCATCGAGCGCATCCTGATCGCTGCCACCAAGGCCGACCACCTGCACCACGAAAGCCACGACCGGCTGCAGGCGATCGTGCGCCGTCTTGCCGACCGCGCCATCAGGCGCGCCGATTTTTCCGGCGCCGCTGTCGAGGTGCTGGCGCTGGCTGCCGTACGCGCCACGCGCGAGGGTACGGTCAAGCAGGGCCGCGAGACGCTGCCGGTCATCATGGGCACGCCGTTGAACGGAGAAACCATCGGCGGGGAGACCTTCGACGGCAAGACCGAAACTGCCATATTTCCGGGCGACCTGCCGGCGAAGATCGATTCGATCTTCGATGACGCCAAACAGGCAGACAAGCAGCCGGAGCCGCCGATCCGCTTCGTGCGGTTCCGGCCGCCAAAGCTCGAACGCGACGCAGACGGCCTGAAGCTCTCCCTGCCGCACATCAGGCTCGACCGCGCGTTGCAGTTCCTCGTCGGAGACCATCTCGCATGAGCACGCCCGTGAAGGCGCCACGCAAGCCGGCGGCATTCCGCATCGAGCAGGAGCGCGAGCTTCCCCAGGAAACCGACGTGCCGGCGCGCAAGCCGCGCGCGCTGGACCGGACTGCCGTCGTCGTCACGCCGGCCGAGATCGACGTGTTCGATGAGCCGGCCGACGACATTCCGCCGCCACCTTTGGCACCAAAACGCCGTTCCTGGCTCGGCACGATCTTCGTCGGCGCGTTCGGAACGCTGCTTTCGCTGGCGGTCGGCCTCTGGGCGGACCAGCTCATCCGGGAACTTTTCCAGCGCGCCGAATGGCTGGGATGGCTCGCGGCGGGCCTCGCTGCTCTCGCGGGCGTGGCTGCGATCGTCATGTTCGCCCGCGAGATGCTGGCCGTGGCGCGCCTTGCCTCGGTCGAGAAATTGCGAGCCATGGCGCTCGACGCCATTTCACGCGACGATCCGAAGGTTGCGCGCAAGCTGGTGGCTGAACTCACCGGCTTCCTCGCGCACCAGCCCGAGACGGCGGCCGGCCGCCGTGCGCTGGCCGGTCTGGAAAACGATGTCATCGACGGCGCGGACCTCGTGCGCATCGCCGAGGCCGAACTCCTCGCGCCGCTCGATCTGCGGGCGCAGCAGATGATTCTCGACGCGGCCAAGCGCGTGTCGATCGTGACTGCCGTCAGCCCCCGCGCGCTGGTTGACCTGGCTTACGTGGTTTTCGAGGCAGGCCGGCTGATTCGCCGCCTTTCCGAACTTTACGGCGGACGCCCCGGTACTCTCGGGTTTCTTCGCCTGACGCGCGGCGTGCTCGCCCATCTGGCTGTGACAGGGGCAATCGCCGCGGGCGACGATTTCGTCCACCAGATCGTCGGCCAGGGACTTGCCGCCCGCCTGTCAGCCAAGCTCGGCGAAGGCATCGTCAACGGCATGATGACGGCGCGCATCGGTGTGGCGGCGATGGAGGTGACGCGTCCCCTGCCCTTCACCGCGCTGAAGCGACCGGGAATGACCGACTTCCTCTCCGCGCTCGCCTCTTTCGCGCGCAAGAAGGCCACCGGCGGCGACGCCGAATAGGCATGCCGCTGGCCGACGCTCCAGGCCATCCGTACAGGTTCCATTAACCATTTCTGGGCATGGTTCGAGCAGGTCGTTTTCCCACATCGTGCAGTGCCGGATGTCCTTTCGATGAAGCGTGCAATCCTGTCCCCACTCGTGCCGCTTGCAGCGACGGTCGCCATTGCCTCCGGGTTCGCCCAGCCGGCTGGCGCGGTCGAGCGCGATACACGGTTCTTCCAGTCCATCGAGGGCACGTGGTCCGGCGCAGGCGAGATCGTCGCGGGCAAATACAAGGGCACCAAGTTCAACTGCACCTTCGCCGGCTCCACGCCCGACAAGAAGCTCGGCATGTCGCTTGACGGCGGCTGCAGGGTCGGCGTCTTCATGCAGAAGATGTCGGCCAGCGTCATCCAGGCCAGCCAGGTCGGCTACAAGGGGCAGTTCATGGACGGCGCGGCAGGGTCTGGCCTCGACATCATCTCCGGCAATGTCGTCAACGACCGCAAGGTCGTGTTCGGCATCCACCGCAACGATTTGCGCGGCATCATGCAGGCGCGCCTGCCCAATGACGACACCATGAACGTGACGATCTCTGTTCGCGTCGAAGAATCGATGGTGCCGGTCATCGGCATGAGCCTGAAGCGCATCGACGATACCGCCGTCGGCGCTATCGCGAAGCAGTAGTCCCGGTTCCGCAACTCTGCGTCGGCCCAGCCTTTGGCAGAGCCGTGATTCGGGCTGTTCGATCGCCCGGCCAGCCCCTATCTTGATCTGCTTGGCAGCACTTCCGTGACTCGCAGACAACGGGATTGCTTCAGGAATCGGGGTGAGCATGGCGGTTGAAGCTTCCGGCAGCGATCTGGTTCAGGTGGTAGCGCTTCTGACGGCGGGCGTCGTGGCGGTCCCAATCTTCAGGCGAATGGGCTTGGGCTCGATCCTGGGCTATCTGGCCGCCGGCCTCGTCATCGGGCCTTTCGGCCTCGCGGTCTTCGCGGACCCGGAAGCCATCCTCCACGTCGCCGAGCTCGGCGTCGTGATGTTCCTCTTCATCATCGGGCTCGAAATGCAGCCCTCGCGCCTGTGGGGCCTCAGGCGCGAGATTTTCGGGCTCGGCGCGATGCAGGTCTGCGTCTGCGCAATGCTGCTCACACTGGTCGGCGTGCTTGGCGGCTTTCCGCTGGCCGTCTCCTTCGTCGCAGGCGCAGGTTTCGTGCTCACGTCGACGGCCATCGTCATGCAGATACTGGAGGAGCGCGGCGACGCTTCGACGCCCAAGGGGCAGCGCATGGTTTCGATCCTGCTGTTCGAGGACCTCGCCATCGTGCCGCTTCTGGCGCTCGTCGCCTTCCTCGCCCCGTCCGCCGGGGAGGTCACGCTGTCGGAGCGCTTCATCGACGTTGCGATCGGCGTCGCTTCCATCGTCGGTCTTGTTGTTGCCGGCCGCTATCTGCTCAATCCGCTGTTCCGGATATTGGCGGATTCGCGCGCCCGCGAGGTCATGACGGCAGCCGCGCTGCTTGTCGTGCTCGGCTCAGCGCTCGCCATGCAGCTTGGCGGCCTCTCGATGGCCATGGGCGCGTTCCTGGCCGGCGTCATGCTGTCCGAATCGACCTTCCGCCATCAACTCGAAGCCGACATCGAGCCCTTCCGGGGCATCCTGCTCGGCCTGTTCTTCATGGCGGTCGGCATGTCGCTCGACCTGTCGGTCATCGCCGCGAACTGGCACACGGTGGCCATCTACGTCGTCGCCTACATGGTGATGAAGGCGCTCGGCATCTACGCCGTCGCGCGCGTCCTGCAATCAAACCACCGCGATGCGCTGGAGCGCGCTGTTCTCATGGCGCAGGGCGGCGAGTTCGCCTTCGTACTCTACGCAGCGGCCACCGCCGTCGGCATCATCGACGGCGAGGCCAACGCCATCCTCACGGCGATCATCATCGTGTCGATGATCCTCACGCCCTTCTGCATCATTCTTATGCGCGCCATCACGCCCAAGGAGGAGCAGACGCTCGAAGGCATCGAGGTCGCCGATGAACTCTCTGGCAGCGTGCTCGTCATCGGCTTCGGCCGCTTCGGCCAGATCGCCAGCCAGCCGCTTCTGCTGCGCGGCGTCGACGTCTCGATCATCGACAACGACGTGGAGATGATCCAGGCGGCCGCCGATTTCGGTTTCAAAGTCTATTACGGCGACGGGACGCGCCTCGACATCCTGCACGCGGCCGGTGCGGGGCGCGCCCGCGCGGTGCTCGTCTGCGTCGACAAGGCGGAGACCGCCGTGCGCATCGCCGAGCAGTTGAAGGCGGAGTTTCCCCTCGTCCCTGTGCTCGCCCGCGCCTACGACCGCGGCGCCGCACTTGGCCTCATCAGTGTCGGCGTCGATTACCAGATCCGCGAGACGTTCGAGTCGGCACTCCAGTTCGGCGCCGCAACGCTTGAAACGCTCGGCGTCGACAGGGTGGAGGTTGGCGACTTGATCGCCGATGTGCGCCGGCGCGACGCAGAACGGCTGGAACTGCAGATGTCAGGCGGACTGCAGGCCGGCCGCAAGCTGATGAAGGGCAACATACCCGAGCCGGTGCCCACGCCGCTCGCTCCGCC
>Ga0105046_10011499_pt1 | contig 13755 bp, 8 predicted proteins | sample MAT03_FD_78385 | JGI IMG/M metagenome (GOLD analysis project Ga0105046, IMG submission 78385) | Freshwater microbial communities from Lake Fryxell liftoff mats and glacier meltwater in Antarctica - MAT-03 (megahit assembly) | ecosystem: Environmental > Aquatic > Freshwater > Ice > Liftoff... | reverse complement strand
CGTCTTGCCACTTGGGGAAGTTACGTTGCTGTCCTCAATCGGCGCTTTACGTCCTGAACCGTTGTTGCTTTTCGCCAGCACGCTTCCCTTAGCGTGCGTCTTGATGGCTGGTTCTGTCGCACGGGCTTATGTTGTGGATGACATGCATCGCGGATTGAACGCCTTGCGCGGGATCTTGCGTGTGCGTTCGCAGACCTTCGCCTTGATTCCTTCGCTTTGTGCAATCTTCATCGTTGTACTTGCCGCAGGTTGTCTTGAGGTTTGGTCATGGGATTCCTTGGGGTACCACTTGCCCGTCGTCTTCGATGCGATTGATAGGGGAGGGTTTCGAGAGATTCCTTCGCACATTCCTTATGTGAACGTGTATCCACGCGGTGGCGAAAGACTCTTCGCGTTCGCTCGGTTGTTACTTCCTGACGATGGATGGATCGATCTGGCGCAGTTGCCCGGCGCACTTGGTGCCGTCGTCATCACCGCTGCGTTGGCCCGCCGTGCAGGGGCTAGGTTCGGTATCGCGCTTGCGTGCGCAAGTCTGTGGCTCACCGTCCCCGCCGTGGCGCTACAAATCCCAACGAACTACGTTGATATCTATTTTGCTTGTTGGTTGCTTGCGGTCGCGTACTTTGCCACGGGAACCCTTGATGCTCGTAGAGCCCTGCTAGTTGGCGTTTCACTCGCAATGTTGTTGGCCTGCAAAGCGGTGGGGCTGGTGCCTGCATTGATTTGTGGTTTGGTGTTTGCCATCCGTGTGGTTTGGCATCGCCGCGCTTGGCTTGCCGTGATCGCTGCTGCGTCAGCAACAATGGGAACCTTCACGTACATCTCCAATTTGTTTCGTTACGGAAACCCGGTGTGGCCAGTGGCAGTTTCCGTTGGCCCATTCCAGTTCGCGGGCCTCGATCCTGCAGGTCCCATGTATGTGCAAGGGCTGGAGGAGGGCATTGCGCGCTGGCCAGGTCCCCTCCGCCTGTTGTTGTCACTTGTCAGTGAGCCACACTATTACATTTACGATATGCGCCTCGGTGGCTTTGGACCCGTGGTGCAGCTGCTGGTCGTTTCATTGCCGGTCGTGATTGCGGTAAAGATCTGGAAAAGCTGGTCGTTGGGCCGTAAAGCAAGTGTTGTTGCCACTGTTAAAAAGACCACCGCCCTTTTGCTTGGACCTATCGTCGTGGTTGTCTCCACGATGTTCTTGCCCATGGCACAGTGGCCGCGCTTTTCGTTGGCAGTGCCAGCGGCCGTGCTGGTAGCCGCAGCCTGTTTGCTTGAACGCGCAGCCCCACAGCGAAGAGCTCTTGGACTCTCGTTGGTCGCCGTGGTTTCTTTGATTGGTCTGGGGCGCGCCTTGCCCGGGTTCACAGGGGGTGAGGGGGCCTCCGCGAGCATTGATGGCGCCCCCCAACTGTGGAACTCACTCAAAGCGACCTTGGCCCCCGGCGAGACGATCGCCTACGACCATAGTTTTGGCTTGCCGGGCTTACTTTGGCGCCGGGACGGAGCCACCCGGGTGGCGTACCTTGATTGGAAATCCCCTCCCACGAGTCTCACTGATTGGTTGACCAACAACCGTGTGCGCGCACTTGTGTTGGGCAGGGACCAACCGGCGCAGGCTGCGATCGCCGGGATGGGCAGCCAGTTACGGTTGCGTGCAGCGTGCCCGAGTGATCCCTGCGACGTTTACGACGTTGTATTCACGGGTCCGAGCGTTACGCCCCCATGGGAAAGGGCTGCCTCAAAGTCAGGATTGAGAGGCTTCTGGGGGCAGTCGGTCGACGGTTTAAAGGTAGCCATAGAGAACCGATAAACCTACGGAGGTGAAGTGGGGGTGGATTTCCCCTAGTCGGCCAAATAGCCAACTTCTGGTTGCCGTTGGACCAGACCGAGCGGCTCCGCCATGACCTCCGGTGGCGTTGCGGTTCAGGGCTCTGCGAAATAGGCTACGCGAATGGCGAAAGGAAAAAAGGAGGGGAGGGCTTCTCTTGACGCCAAGGAAGTTCTACGTCGGCGCCCTCACCTTTCCGCGAGGGATCTCATCGATCTGATTCACTCCGTGAATCCCACCGGCAAAGAGGTATCAACCGAGCGGGCTGCGGCCAGTTACTCAATGAAGGCGGGCCTTCAAAGTCTATTGATTGAACAGCACAAGGATCAAATGCGGGTTACGCCCGGAGAGGTTGATGGGGTTGTTAGCTTGCACCACGTAACGCTAGGGAAGGATGCGTGCCATGTGCCGTTGGATGCTCTTGAGACTGAGGCCCGCTTGTGGGTGCAGTGGCAAATCGACTTGGGGAACGAATCCGATGAACCTCAACACGAAGAGCCCCTTTCCCTCGGCAGAACTATCGCCGCTATTGAAGTGGGGACTGCATCTAGTCTATTACAAAGCGCCCAAAAAGCCTTAGTGGAATACGATTTCGGGGGCGCTCAAGAGTTCCTTAACGAAGCGCACCGCCTGTCGCCGAACGACGTTCGGCCGGTAAATCGGTTGCTCGAACTTCTTGTTGACGTCTTGGGCCTCGATTCTGACGCTCTCACGTTGGGAGCTGGACTGGCCCCTAGCTTGATCGAGATCGAACAAATCCGCGCACGATTGGCGCTTGCCGCTGCACGATTGGGGAAGGTGAATGAAGCTCTGTCTTGGCGACGCGGACTGCGAGGGATGCCGTTAGCCAGCGTTGATGTGGCCTTGGCCAACGGCGCGCTAGGCGGTGGTGACTTGGTCCAGGCTGCCCAGTATCTCCTGTCGGCGCAGAAAGAATGGTCCACGAATCCAGATATCTTGGATCTAAGCGCACGGTTGGACATCGCGCAAGCGTTGGCGGTGGTGCCCCTCGTGGAAGAACTCGACCAAGGCAATCAGCCAGATGCGGCGTTGGTCGCCCTAGCTCAAAAAATACTCTGTCTTCACCCAGACAACCACAAGGCCCGGCAGTTCATGAAAACGGTGGCCTCGCATAGTCAAGCGGAAGCGGAGGGGCAAGTTACATCGCAATTGCAATCCAGCCTTCGCGAGGGTGACCTTGACAGATTGCGAAGTGCTATTTCGCGTGCGCAACTGATTGGTTTATCGAACGAGATGATCCTAACGCATGAGCGTGGTCTCGCCAGGTTGCTGTCTTTGCAGCAAGCGAAGGCTCTTGCGGACAAAGTGGAGCAAACCGTCGCTGAACTTCGTTCTGGCCAAGCGAACGGCGCGCTTGCGCAAGGGCTTCGGCTTTATGTTCGTCTGGTACCGGAAGGTCGCGCCTTGGTTAGGAAAGCCTTCTTCACTGAGGAAATCGGATGGATCGACACGATGATCTCAAACCCAACCGGGGAAGGCCGCCGAGATCGAATCGTAGAGGCCGTGTTGGCTATGACCTTGGCAGCAGCGCGCGCGGCCAACGAACAGTACGCCGAAGCGTTGACCGAGTGTGAGCCGCACCGGAGTATTCTTGTCGAGCATAAGGTAGGCAGAGCGTTGCTTGATCGACTCGCGGTCGGACTTTCGGCGACCCAATCCGCGCAAGCAGAGTTCAACCTAATCGCGGCCGTCAACGCACTAAGGTCGGGAAGCTTAGACAACTGCGGTGCTTGCCTGTCTCAGGTCAAGAAGTCATCGCTTTCGCCGGCTGCAGTTGCCTTGTTTGCCGAAACAACCCTTGAGCTTGAGGCGCGGCGAGCCCGGAACCAACAGGTCAACGCCGCTCATGACGCCTCGTCGCGTGAACACCACGTCGAAGCTTTTCGGCGTTTCGAGAATCTAGCAAGAGTTCCAGCTGGGTATGAAACTGGGGCGCAGCGGCTGACATTTACCCAGCAAGCACATCGGCTCGCCGAAGTTGTGCGCCAAGAGTGGGTGTTGATGGATGAACGCAATGTTGAACACGATCCCGTTGAGTTTGCCAAGGCGCTGAGTCCGCATCTGCTGTCGAACTCGGGCGATGCAGATGTTGTGCTGGCAGACGATGATGCGATTGCGGTTATGTGTGATGCATGGGGGCCTTACATCTTTGTTAGATTCGTTGATCTTGTTCATGCGTCGGTTCGAAGGTTCTTAATGCTAAGAGCTCCCGACGAACTTCGGTTACCCGAGTTCTTCGTGATCGGCGGTTCTATTTGGGTGAGCGACTGCCTTGGTCATATTCTCCAGATCGAAATCAACGATGGGCTTCCCAGAACATGGAGTACGCTTGAATCGTTAGCTTTGCCCAAAGAATCGATCGACAGCATCATGGTCTTTCCAGAGAGTCACGCGATTCGCGTTATTCTGGAGAAGAGGACCGGCAGCCATCGTACGTTAGTCTTGGATATGGACTCCTTGCGCGTAAGCAGGGTCCACGAGAATGTCTTCGTCGAGCACATCGTTCCAGGCACAAGTCCGCTTGCTGTGGCCTCTATTTCCCACACAGAGGCAGGGCGGATCGTGAGTCCTCGCGGTGTGGAGTTGGTTCACTTCAGCTTGCCTCATCGCTACCGCGCCCTTACGGTGGCAGTGAACCCTTCGGCCGCTGGTTTCGTATTGCTAGCGTGTCCCGATGGGGATTTGTTTGAAACCGAGGAGCAACTTCATTTTCTGGTGACTGACCACGATGAACGGGGCGGTCTGCGGTCATCGATCAAACTTCCGGCCCACGCAGAGATGCGGTATTCGCTCGCTGTGGACCGTAAAAAGGGTGGCATTTATGTTTTCGTTAACCTGCTTGAGACAGGCGATCCTGCGCTGTGCATTCTGAGCTGGGAAAACGGCAACCTGAACGTTAGAAGAACCATCCCGGCTCCGGCAGGGCTAACGCTCTTTCAATCCTCCGCTGCAGGATCCGTGGTGGCCACATGGTCGTCGGCAGCCGGAATGCGGTTCGTGGTACTCGATATGGATATCGAATTGCTGGAGGACGATTCTGTTGAGGAACTACGCCTGCACGGACTTGATGACGATTGGTGCCAGCCCAGTCTTATCGAGCAAACGCCGGACCAAGTGTCGATCGTCAGCCGAATCGCCGCGGATCGCCCCGATTCTGATTCTGAACAAGCCGAATGGGCGCGCAATTGGTTCAAACAAGTGAAGGGGAACGTCGTTGGCTTGTTGGCTTTGCTTGAGTGTACCAAAAAATTGCCAATGACAATGCAGGAAGAGTTCCTTCTAGCCGCCGAAACGCTGGAACCAAACCACAAAGACGTTCTTTTGGCCCGTGTATATCTTGAAGCCCGAAAGGGAGTGTGGCTCGGAGACGATTTTCTCGACGACGATCGGCAGGGTCATAAAGAACATTTGCAACATCTCAAGGGGCTCATGCAATTCAAACGAGGCCAAGTCGAGGATGCTTTGGCAACCTGGCAATCGTCGACAGCGCACTCCATGTGCCGACTGGACGATTTGTGTAAGCTCGCAGAGGTCGTGGGAGATGGTGCTAACTCCCGACTGTCGTTCCGCGCGAAGAAAATGAATCTCGCTGCTCTTTACGGGGCAACGTTGGTTGCTGACGAACTCGTGAGCACTGAAGACTTCAAGGCGGCGTGCGCCGCTTTGGACCAACCGTGGATTCGGATGCAGCGCGAGACGCAGACGTGTGCACGGTTGGTTCGGTTGTTGCTGCTGTCGCCGCCATCGACCGGGCTGCAGACTTTCAACCGCGCGTTGGTTCTGGCTATGTTCTTGTCCGAATTGGCGCAAGGAGAAACAGGCAGGAATATGATGGTTTACGGTCGTGCTATCGCGCCTACTGCCATTGAGGAGCTTGCGGCAGCCGCCAAGTCGTGGTTTGGCGGACTGGCAGCTTTAACGAAGAGTTCGGCCATGTGCCCTCCGCATTGAACACAGTGTCGTTTGAGCTGATGCGCCTCTCTATCGCACGGGCGGCTCGGTGTTTTTTCTGGTGCTCCTCATCCGTGCAAACGTCATGCGAAGTTGATCCGCGTTTGCCTCTTCATGAGACGTAAAACGCTTGATACCGACCGGCCAAGACGGAGGACAAAGCAAGAATGACCTTTCGCACGAATCGCTTATTCGAGCCACGAGGTCGTCCGTCTTGCCGAGTTCGGGCGAGGGCATATCGGTCACGGAACGAAATTTTTTGACTGACATCTTACTCGTCTGTATCGAGGTGTTAACGCCTTCCTTATTCAGGCTGGCAATAACTTGCAACGCGTCGTTAAGCGCATTCAAGCCTCAAACGTATCACTGAATCGGAGGACGGGCCGCACCTGGGGGACAGCTAAGTGATCTGGCCAAGCAATGAAATCTGCATACACCCATGCTGAGCCTGAACATTAGAGCAGCTTTCGCTAAAGAAGCCTCGGCTTTTGGCCCCGGGTTTGTGTTATCGTCACGCCGGTAACCGTGCCTCGAATCCACCTCACGTTCATGCCGGGTCGTGCGAGCCGGGCTTTTGTGCTTCCTGCTTTAGGTTTCGCCTTTGCGGGTGGTCTTTTGTCTGTGCTTGCACAGATCCCCGCGCAAGCCGCCGAAGCCACCCGCGTTGTTAGTGCCGGGGATGACGACAACCCCTACGATCTCAACCTTTCGCTGTTCTTCTCGCATGAAACCCGCAAGGGCAATTTAATGCGCGAGAGCACGTCTGCAACCGGTGGTGTGGATCGTGTTGCGGATCAGGTGTTCCAACAGAACCGGGACACCCTGAACATGCGGATGGATGTTGGCCTTTTGCCCGACATTGGTTTGTACCTGAATCTGCCCTTGGTAATTTCGGACACCCGAACGTTGTCATTCGACAACGACGCTGGTGGCTGCCCTTCGGCCAAGTGTGCGGATGTTTCCAATTCCTCGCTTCTGCGCGATCAGATCTTGCCGGGGTTCGGGCAGTCCAGCTACGGGCTTGATGCCATTCATGGCCGCAGCTTTTCAAGCCCGTCGTCGCAGACCTTCGCAGGTCCCAAACGCCAAGGTCTTGCGTATCTTGGTTTTGGTTTGAATTGGGCCATGTTCAACCAGAAACGCGTGGCATCTGAACCAACTTGGATCGTTGGGTTTGAAGCGCGTGTGGATGTTTCCAAGACGATGAAGTTTGATCCAAAGGCGCCGAAGGAAAACACGGCCGTTGGGTTGGGTTACCACCAGTTGTTGGTGAACACGATGGCGTCACGTCGCTTTGGCCCGCTTGAACCCTACGTAGGCGGTTGGTACATGTTCCCGATCAAAACCGCAGGGAGTCCTTTTGAGAAACAAGGGCTTGGCAGCAACGCGTTTTCTGATCCACAGCACCGCGCGTTCTTGACCGCAGGTATGGAAGCCACTGTTTGGGAAAGGCCCGAAGGACACCAAAGCATTTCGCTTGAACTGCGAGTGAATATGGAGACACGGTTCTTAGGTTTGGCCCGCAGCGATCTGTGGGAGCCGTTGTCAGGATCTGCAAGCTGTGCAGGCACACCTGCAAGCGGTTGTCGGCCAGGGTTAGACGATCGCGATCTGAATAGCGACGGCAAGGCCGATCCCAACACAGGCATCACACGAAGCCCTACGTACGCGATTTTCGGTGGCGATGTTGGCTTAAATGTGCGGGCTGGCGAGCACGTTCGGTTTCGTGGTTTGTTTGGCCTTACCGCTGAACAAAACCGCTTTATGACCGACGGACGTTCTGGGTATGCAAGCATTGATAGCCCAGGTCGCCGCTATTACGTTCAGGACGCCTACGGCTACCATTTCTTGCTTGATGGCGCCTTGTTGTTTTAGTAGCGGTTTATCGGGTCAGGCGAACCACACCTGCGACAATACCCACTGCGACGGCGATAAGCAGAACGATGCGAATCCAAGGAAATGGTGGCTTCAAGTTCGGAACCGCGATGTCGGCCATCGGTGATGGCGCAGCTTCAACATGAACGGGTGCTGACACCTGAGCAACAGGCTCAGGCGGAGCCGCAAACATCGGTGCTTGAGCCGCAGGAGGCGCCCACGGCATTTCGTAAGGAGCCGGAGGCGGTGGGGTTGCGGTGACCGTGATCTGTACCGGAGCCACTCTCGCGCGCTGCGGAATGGGTGGAGGCGTACGCTCAATAGGCGGCTCAACGGCGGGCGCGGGCTTTCGAGGCGCCGCAGCGGCCACTGGCTTGGGAGCGACAGCCACAGGAGCCGGTGCTGGAGTTAGTTTTGGAGGCGCAGGTGTTCGAACAGGTGCGCTGGCGGGCACAGGCGTAGGCGCGGCAACTGGAACAGGTTTCACGGGCACAGGCGTGGGCGCAGCAACCGGGGCCCGCGCGGGCGCCTCGTCGTTGTCATCGGGACCTGGTGGTAATGCCATTGTACCCTGCACCACAGTGGGGGCCGCATCCATCAAGGCCTCCATGGCAACGGGGGTTGGCCGGAGATCGGACAAGACAACAGAGGGTGTCTTTTCTGCCGGAGGCGCAGCTTCGTACCCTGGCGGTGGCGCCAACAACTTTCGCTCGATGGCGACTTCGTCGAACACTTCGTGCATCGCCCCAGCGACGCGGCTCTTGAAGTGATGTCGGCCTTCGTGCAGTGCCGCAGTCAGATTGCCCCCCGCTGCGATCAGGTCTTTGTTGTACAGCTGTACATCCGAAAGAATTACGCGAGCCAGGCGCTTCGCCGCCTCTTCTGTTTCGATAAGGGTTGCCAAGACGCCTTTAGCATCGGCCGAGCGCGGCGTTTTCGGAAGGGCTCGTTCGCATTTTATCTAGAAGAAGTAGGATAAAAGGTTACCTTTTGGCCTGTTTGCGGCCGTAAAAGACATAGACAAGCATTCCAATGGCAAGCCATATGCCGAATCGAATCCAGTTCATGACTGGCAAACCCAGCATGAGGGTCACGCAGAAGATCGCCGAAAGCGCAGGAACCACGGGGTAACCCGGGCAGCGAAAGGTGCGCACAAGTTGTGGTTCTTTGGTTCGCAAAACGATCACGCCTACCGAAACCAGGAAGAACGCAAACAAGGTGCCTATGCTGGTTAGTTCGAGGGCTTGGCTGGGTGTTATGAAGCTGGGCGCCAAAGCTACAAAAACGCCAGTCACCACTGTTCCAAAAGCGGGCGTTGCATAGCGAGGGTGGATGCGACCAAACGCCTTTGGCACTAAACCGTCACGCGCCATCGCCATCAGAATGCGTGGCTGGCCGAGTTGAAAGGCCAACAACACAGCTGTGACGGCAATAACAGCACCAAACGCCATCACACTCGAAAGTCTGTGCAGTCCCACTTTTGCCAACACATAAGCCAAGGGATCGCCGACCCCAAGTTCCGCGGCAGGCACCATGCCCGTCATCACAAGGGCAGTCACAGCGTATAGAACAGTGCAGATCGCCAGAGAAAAAATCATCGCGCGAGGCAACTGTTTGCCTGGGTCTTTAACTTCTTCAGCTACGGTGGAAACCGCGTCGAAGCCAATATACGAAAAGAACGCCAAAGAAGCGGCGGTCCAGATGCCGCGGACGCCAGAAGGAGCGAATGGATGCCAATTTTTGGGTTCGACATACGCGAACCCAACCGCAACGAACACCGCTATCAACACCAACTTGCCTACCACCAGCCAGGCGTTTAGTCGGGCGCTTCCATGAACTCCACGCACCAACACCACGGTAATTACAATTGTGATGAAGGCTGCGGGCAAATTGCAGGCAAACACAAAGCCAAAAAGATGTGGCGCGGTGGCGGCGATTGCCTCTGTTTTTGCAGCTGTTTGCAGATCCGTTGTCAACCACAACGGAAAATCAAAGCCCAGTGTTTGGCCAAGAAAAGCACGCGCATATTCAGCCCAACTTTGCGCCACGTAGATGTTTCCGATGGCGTATTCAATGATCAGATCCCAACCGATGATCCAGGCAGGAAGCTCACCCAAAGTCACAAACGCATACGTATAAGCACTGCCGGCGACGGGAACGACAGACGCCATCTCTGCATAGGACAACGCAGAAAATCCGCAAACTATCGCCGTTAAAACGTAGGACACTAAAAGCGCGGGCCCAGCGCCTGGACGTCCATCGCTTCCCGCTGCCAGTTCACCAATGCTCGAAAAAATACCGGCGCCGACCACCGCGCCGACGCCTAGGAAAACAAGGTCGCGGGTGCCTAGCCGACGTGCCAGTGGCGTGGCTTGCGAATGCGCCTCGGCAAGGGCGATCGCGACCGATTTGCGACGGAACACGTTGGTCAAGCGCCAGCCGCGCTATTGCTTTACGAACGGCCGGACGATCACCATGATGACAATGATCACCATCAGCAAAGTGGGCACTTCGTTCATCACGCGGAAGAATTTATGTGACTTGAAGGTGGGCTCCGTGATCAAGCGTTTGCGCCATCCGGCAGACATGCCGTGAACACCCGCCAAGGCGAACACGCAGGTCAATTTAACGTGCATCCAAGGTTGCTTAAGCCACTCGGGAACCATCACCAACATCGCAATTCCCGTGACGAGGGTGGCTATCATCGAAGGCGTCGCAATAGCCTTTAAGAGCCTTCTCTCCATAATTTCAAAGCGCTGCCGGACGACGGCTTCGTTTTCCATGGCGTGGTAAACGAACAGGCGCAGCAGGTACAACATGCCTGCCATCCACGAAATGAGGGAGATGAGGTGAACAGCCTTGATCCACTGGTAAAGCACGGGCGCAGGCTAGCAGCGCTGCCCCGGGAACTCCAGCCTCAGTAGTAATCGCGAGAAATATGCGATATGTGGAGTTGTGTGGGTAGGGTGGGACACCTAAGAAGTTCAAGTTAACTGGGAGAGTTCAATGTCCGTATCTTCAGATTTTAAGAGTTTTATTCTGCGCGGCAACGTCGTCGATTTGGCCGTCGGCGTCGTGATCGGTGGTGCGTTCGGGAAAATCGTGGCGGCTCTCGTCGATGATCTGGTTATGCCCTTGGTTTCTCCCCTGATTCCTGGCGGGAATTGGCGGGAAGCAACCGTGACTTCTCTGAATATCAAGTTAGGTCATCTTTTCGGGACCACCTTAGATTTCCTGATCGTTGCCACAGTTATCTTCTTCGTTATCGTTAAAGGTGTGGGCACTTTAACGCGCAAGAAAGCGGAGCCAGCCCCTGTTCCCCCACCTACAAAAACCTGTGGCGATTGTTTAGAGACCGTTCTTGCGGCAGCCAAACGCTGTAAGTTCTGCACCAGCGCCTTGGTAGTGGTGCTGTTGATGTTGTTGGGCGCGCCCGCGTTCGCACAAGAGGCTCTCAAATTTGAATACGTAAAGCCCGTGATTGTTGCCAAGCCTGATGTGGAATGGACGGCACAGGTCAAAGGTGGCCTCATTTCCGTGGGTGGCAACTCTCAAGCCACGAACGTGAACATGGGTGGAACTGCATCGCGCAAAGCGGGAGACAACAAGTTCTCGTTGGATGTTGCTGCAGCTTACGGTGAAACGAAGAACCGTACCTATGGCACCACGCTCACTTCCGATGCTGATATCAAACGCACGAAGGTTGAATCAACCAACAACGCTTTAGGACGTGCGCGGTATGATCGCTTTTTGACGGAAAACAATGCTGCCTACGTCGTGGGTGCCGTTGGACGTGACAAGATTGCAGGTAAGGATCTGTTCGGGGGTGGTCAGTTGGGTTATAGCCGCCTGCTTCTGAAGAACGAACAACACTTGCTGGTTGGCGAATTCGGCTATGACTTTTCGTACGAGTCGTATCTAGCCGAAGGCGCAAAAGCCGTGTCTGTGCATTCCGCCCGCGTGTTTTTGGGCGAAGCCTGGAAGATTTCCGAAAAGACAGGCCTTTACGGCAATATTGAAGCGCTGTTCAACTTAAACAAAGAAACAAACGCACTAAATGTGAACAAGACACTGCCTCCCGTTGATCCTGCCAAACCCAATGAAGTCAAAGCTGCAGAAGGTGTCGACGCTTTCAAAGATACGCGCATCAATGGCAAGGTGGGCTTGACCACGCAGTTGTGGAAAAACCTTAGTTTTGGTTTCGGCTTTACCTTCCGTTACGACCAAAATCCCGCCGCGCTAAAGACCCCGATTGTAGCGACGTACACGCCCTTCGCTGAAAAGATCGACGTCATTACAGAAGCTTCGCTCATTGTAACGTTGCTTTAGTTCCTACGCACCAAAGCGCCTTCGCAGGTCGTCTACCAAACGGATGACCTGCGAACGTGTGCTTTCTGGTGTGCCGCCGTTGTCGATAACGTGTGTGGCAACTTTTGCTTTGTCTTGCATCGGGAGTTGGGCACCCAAACGCGCGCGCACTTCGATCTCTGACAGCGGACCGCGAGAGACGGCGCGTTCTACCTGTATTTCTTCTGGCGCGGTCACCACCACCAGCGCGTCGAAATCTACGTAGCGCCCGGTTTCCACCAACAGCGCCGCTTCATACACTGCCAGCTTGTGCCCCTTGGCCTCCAGAGCACGCACATGGTCCATGGCGCTGCTTTGAATCTTCGGGTGCGTGATGGCCTGCAATTTCGCCCGTGCTTCGGGATCTTCAAACACCAAAGCGCCCAAAGCCATCCGATCTAAAGTGCCATCGGCTGCCAACACTTCAGGCCACAAAGCGGCGATTTCGGCCAAGGCAGGCTGGCCTGGGGCCACGATGTCCCTGGCAATTTGATCGGCGTCCAGAACCGCGATGCCGCAGTCTGCAATAAGCTTGGCCACAGATGATTTTCCCGAGCCAATGCCACCCGTTAGGCCCACAAGGGCGAGGTTTCCCAACATGGGGCGGGATCCTATGTCATTGTCCCCCTCAAACGTAAGCACTCTTTGTATGGCTGTTTCTCCCGCCCTAAATATTATCTCTGCCGCCTTCGTGGCCGAAGCGCGCGTCCCCGCCGATCTTCGATCGTTGCCGGCCGTTGCTAGCTACCAGATCGCCATTTCCGGGCGCTCGAACGTTGGAAAATCGACGCTGTTGAACAACTTGGCCGCCCGCCGAGCGCTGGCCCGAACATCGAAAACACCGGGCCGAACCCGGGGCCTTATCTTTTACGATCTGATGCTGCGGCTGGGCACCGATCCGCCCTTTTCGTTGCGTGTGGTCGATCTCCCCGGCTATGGGTACGCGAAGGTCGCCAAGGACGAACGTGGCAGTTGGCGTGATTTGGTGGAAACGTATATGCATGCCACCGAAACGCTGCGGCTTTGCTTGGTGTTGATCGATTCGCGGCGCGGCGCCGAAGAAGAAGAAGGCCAGCTTATTGAATGGCTCGATAGCCTTGGGATCCCAAACCGGCTGGTCGCCACCAAGATAGACAAGCTTACCGCTGGCGAAAAGGGCTTGTTGAAGACCAAGATGCCAGGCGTAATTGGAACCTCTGGTCTCAGTGGTGAAGGCATTGAAAGGGTATGGAAGGCCGTGATCGATTCGCGAATTGCGCCTAAACTTCGCCCGATCAAGGAGAAGAACGAACTGGGTTGAGCATGGGTTCCTTCGGTTCCTATACGATTGAGTCAATGCGTCTGCAGCACATTGACGACGTTATGCGGGTGGAAACCAGCTGCCACCCCCACCCTTGGACGCCCCAGATGTTCCTGCAAGAGCTGCAGCGCGAGCAAGCACACATTGAAGTGCTGCGCCGCGATGCTGACAAGCAAGTGGTAGGTTTTATCAACCATTGGGTGGTGCTAGATGAGCTGCATTTGCTCAATGTGGCGATCCTTCCCGAAGAACGGCGTCGTGGACACGCGCGTCGTCTGGTCGAACATATGTTAGCCTTTGCCATTGCGTCGCAGTGTCGTTTGGTGATGTTGGAAGTGCGTAGATTCAATGAAGCTGCGTTGGCCATGTACCGGAATTTCGGATTTTCATCTGTTGGCATGCGTCCTGGCTACTACGCAGATAACCATGAAGATGCGAT
>Ga0105046_10011498_pt1 | contig 13755 bp, 8 predicted proteins | sample MAT03_FD_78385 | JGI IMG/M metagenome (GOLD analysis project Ga0105046, IMG submission 78385) | Freshwater microbial communities from Lake Fryxell liftoff mats and glacier meltwater in Antarctica - MAT-03 (megahit assembly) | ecosystem: Environmental > Aquatic > Freshwater > Ice > Liftoff... | reverse complement strand
GGGTAGGACACCCATTTTTCTGTCGGTAAGGGCAAGTGATGATGCCAAGCAGGCCCGGAGTGTAGAAGCGGCGGACGTTCAAGTGTTGCGGCAGGATGATCTCATCGCCCTGGAGCCAGAACAGTCCCTCGAAACTCTTGTCAGGTGGCGCGTCGAAATGACCTTCCGGGGTCGTAACGGCCCAGCCACCGTCGGTAAATGACACGAGGGTCGCCAAGAGAACACCGGACCGGGAATTCCATAGTCGAGTCGTACCGTCCCTACTCTGAGTAAAAATCATACCGCCATTGAACAAAAACTTCGCGGCCTCCACCTGGCCAGTGTGTCCTTCAAAGCGGCGAACCTCTCGCCCTGTCGCCAGTTCCCAAAGCCGTGCCGTTTTGTCCCAACTCCCGGTCAAGGCATAAGCTCCACCAGGAAGAATCTCCACAGAGGTAACCGTGTCAGTATGACCTTCAAAGCGGCGTACCTCTACTCCACTCGGTGCATCCCAGAGCCGTGCTGTGTGATCGTAACTCCCCGTCAATACTTGACTACTGTCTGGTGAAAACGCGACTGCAAAGATATGATGAGTGTGTCCCTGAAGGGTGCTGAGACTTCTACCGCTTACCACATCGTACATTTCCACCGTATCGGAACCCTCGATTTTTGCCATAGTGCGACCGTTAGGCGAACAGACGGAAGACTGATAAGCACTCTGGAAATTGGCCTCCGGTTTGAAGCTGCCCACTTCCTGACCGGTTTGCACATCCCATAGCCAACCTTGGCCGTAAATATTGGCCGTTTTAACAATACGATCATTAGCCCCGCAATAGAAAACTAGATCGCCCTCAAAGCTATGCAGCTCGAGGAAAGTGTCCGCATCTAGTACCTTTATGGGAAAGTTGCCGTATAGAAGAAACCGACGGGACGGCGAAAAAGTAAACTCTCCCCAGCGTTCGAAACGTTTTTCAACCTTACCACTTGCCATGTCCCAAAGGACGCCTCGCTCTGTAAGACCGAAGTTGCCGTCAGACGATAGTGCCATCGAATTTAGCACCCATTCGGCTTTACCCTCGAAACGTGTCACCAACTTTCCTGTTGCTGCGTCAAACATTATGGCTCCGCGACGGTCCGAGCCAGTTAAGATGAAGCGTCCGTCAGGCGAAAAAACACATGGCACATGTATCCCAAAACCGCCTGGGTTAGACCCGATCGTCCATAGTTTGTTACGGTTTGCCGCATCTCGCAATGACATACTCTGGTGATCCTTCGCCAAAATATAGCGACCGTCAGGAGAAAAGACCACACTTTCATAACCCCAAGAACGACTCAACTCACGCCCCTGCCATATTTCCCAGACGCGCATGGAATCTCGACTGCTAGTTAGAATGCGCTGTCCGTCAGGAGCGAAAGCAACGGAAACGATAGCGTCAGGGTGAGGATCGAGCCGGAGAGTCTGTCTTCCCGTTGCCGCCTCCCATGAACGCGCCGTCTTGTCTTCGCTTCCTGTGAGGACTAAAAGCCCGTTCGATGAAAAGGCGACCGACGTGACATCGCCGGAATGCCCCTCAAAACGGCGAATTTCGGCCCCGGTTGCCACGCTCCACAGCCGCGCAGTGGCACCGTCCGCCATTAGGATTGATTGTGCATCCGGCGAAAAAGCAACCGCCCTTATCAGCGAAGTACCATCGAATCGGTGCACCTCTCGTCCGCTGGCCAAATCCCACAATCGCGCCGTCTTATCCCAACTCCCGGTTAGGGCCAATCGCCCATCTGGCGAGACCGCTACGGATGTCAACCAATAAGTGTGCCCTTCGAAGCGCCGAATCTCCAAGCCCGTAGCTAAGTCCCATAATCGGGCCGTGTGGTCTGCGCTTCCGGTAAGGACCCACCGAGAGTCTGGCGAAAACGCTACGGCGTTGACAAAATCCGAGTGGCCCAGCTGCACCTGCAATTTGACAGGTTCTTGATTTTGAGCCACCAGCGGGGTAATCCCCGCCAGCAGCGACAGGCCGAAGCTCAAGAAAGTCTCACGCACAGTCCACCTCTAATTCCTGGGCCACCTGACTTAAGAGATCTAAGACAATGGCCAAATCGTAAAGGCTGTTCTCAGGTCCCTCCTCCAAGAACTTTCGCACTCGCCCGAAGGGCGAAACCTGACAGCCGGGGCAAGCCAAAGCGGGCATCCAGCCTTCGGCCGAGAACTGCCATTTGCCTCCTATCCCTTGGCGGAGAACCTCGCCGAAATAAGACCCAGCGAGCGCGGTCAACATTAGGAACGCTTCGTGCTCATCCGAGCCTTGGAGCGCCTGCCGGAAGCCTTTCAGCATCTCATCCAGCACTCCCAGGCTCTCTAGGCTGCCGTCCAGACGGATATCGCGTTCCCGCATCGCCACCGTAGACATCGCAATCTCTTGTTCAGTCAACATACGTTTGTTTATCCTCAACTACGGATTTATTTATTGTCCGTCATTGAGAGAAGCAACAAACGGCGGGAAAAGCGCAGGTCGGCCTTAAGTAATGTAGTTTATTTTCCTATCGGCTGTCCTCACTTTCCCAAGCAAAGTCTCGATTGCCGTACTCGGCCGCTGCCAACACTAGTCCGTTTTGCACCCCTTTTAAGAGAGCTCCGCGCACGAGCCGGAACGGGAAAGCGGGTCCGCTAGGGGTCTCGAGCCAGGGCTCCTCCTGCTCTGAGGAGTTGACCCATTGAGCACCCACCGCCCGGCGTAGGACTTCGGCGAAGTAGGAACCCGCGCCTACGATCAACCAATGCATCTGGTCTGGAGAGACTTGCTTTTCGAGCAGCCCTTGTCGGAGACAACTGAGAAAACAGTCGAGTGTGGCAAGACTCTCGAAGGAGTAGTCGAGCGCTGGGTCCAGTTGGGCTAATCTCTCTGCATGAGGGAGGAAGTTGAGTGTGTCTTGCATAATGTCATCTCACAAAAACGCTGGACTGGCGAGGGATAAGGTATCCTCCACCAGCCCAGGAATCACGCGCGCAACTTAGCTGCGGCGCCTTGCGATGAATTGCACTTCCTCCTTTGCGTCGATAGTCCCATCGAGGCGGGCAACCGTCATCCGCTCTCGAACCTCAAGGATGGTCGCTTCGCCCACCATCTTGGTGATGATATCGAGGGCTCTTGAGGGATTGTCGGGATCTGGAATCACTTCCACGATCCGATGGATCTCGACCACATCACCCGGCTTCAGTCCCGTGGACTCACCGCCGGCAAGATACACGGACCCGTTGGCGATTCGAGCGACTTTCATTTCCGCGGCGGGTTGGGACTTAAAGCGAGCCAACATTTCCGGCTTTGTCAATTGGGCAGTGAGTTTGACTGCCGCGTCGGAGGCAGCCTCGCCAAGGATGGTCTCGCCGAAGTTCTCAGCAGTAATCTGAGTGCCACCTGAAATTGAGCGGCCGCCAACGGTAATCAATCCACCAAGGCTGCTACTGGTGCGAGCAGATTGGCCAACAGCCTCGGCAGGAGCAATAATCTCGCCGGTTCTCGCGTTGACCAATTTGAGAGTGAGGCCAACCACGGCCTTTGCCTTGCCTTTGCCAATCACGAAGTCGCCACCAGGGACCCAACGCCCAAGGTAAGAGCCCACGTTTAACCCCTTTCGGCCATCATCCCGGCCCAGGCGGGTAATGCTTCCCAGCAAAACATACTCGGCTCCCGTTAGCTGACCCAGCTTAACGGCAGTGCGCGGATCGAAACGCGTCGAATTGCTGTCGTCCTGCTCGGCCATCACAACGCCCATGCGACGCCGCTCAAATACACGGAATTGACCGGATTCCGCCAGTTTTGCTTCCACCATATCCGCAATACCTTTACCTAAGTCCACATCACTTCCGAACATCTCGATCACCAGGTTACGTACCGTGGCGTATTCAAAGTGCGCCACAGCGACCCTGGGCTTTTCGGCGATAAGTAGTGTCGGCATCAATGCCAGCGTGGAAACCATCATGAACTTGTTCATTTTTTTCTTTTCCTCTTTGTTAGATGGCGGTTATAACCGCACATTTCTGAAAGGGATCGAGCTCAAGGAAAAGCGCAGAGGGTCTGGCGGACGTTGATGAATTTTGCCGATTCAGTTGCATTCCGAATGCAAGGGGCAAGTCAACTTCTTACCAACTATTGCCGATAAAGAGCATTTCGACAACTTTTCCACTTCGCTCTCCAAGCGCAAAACTACAGGCTTCGGCCCTGAAAAACCGATAGGAAATCGGGAATCCTGCGAGTTCAGCTGTCGGGGTGGACTGGCGAAGAAAGGAGCTCAGCTCCTGTTGCTCGGCGTCATGCAATTTCAAAGGTTGCAACACTTGCAGCGTCGTTTGAAAGCTGCGCGTCCGGGCGGCAAGAGCCACTTGAGAATGCACGGTCTGCAAACTGAGGTCATAGGAATCGCCAGGAATCTTGCCGATTCCTTTCACGGACTGCGCGCCAGTCCAGAGGGAGCTCGATCCGAAACCCGATCGCTCCGCCAGCTGCAAGAGATCCGGGCAGGATAGCTGAGCTTTGGCTTGAACTACCACCGCTGGAGGAACATTCTTGATGAAGGCATCCCAAAGTGGTTTGTTGTTCGCTTTGAGGCCACGAATGGTTTGCGCAGCTTTGGCAGTCTGCCCAGAGTGGTGCCACAAAATGGCCTGTGCCATCAAACGGTGAGTCTGCATTGACCCAGCAAAGCTTTCGTCTCCGTTCAGCAGCCTGAGCCCTTCACCTGCTCGCCCCAGAAGATCCAGCACAAGGGCAAGGTTGATTCGAGTGGAAGGATCTTGTGGTGCCGACCGCAAGACTTGCCTAAAGCGTTGCTCAGCGGATTCCAGGTAAACGCGGCCGTCCTCAGAATCGCCACCGCGCATCTCCCCTATACTCTTCGCCAGATTGTTTTGACTGGAGTAGAGGAACGGATACAGGGCAGCATAGCGAACCACCTTCGGCGTCTTGGATAACCCTAACCGGGCCTGCAAGACTGCAGCGTTATGCAAGAGATCCGGACTTTGGAAACGATCACTCAAGTGCTCCAGAATCATACTTGCCTCCGCGATGTCTCCATTCAGAATAAGGGCTGTCGCCAGCGGGTAAAGTGGGAGCAGCCGACTCAGATACTGGACAAGTGCATCGGTGCCGCTTGCACGAGCCTCCAAGCTTGGATAACCAGGCAACTCAGGCTTTAGACCGTAAAAGCCATAGAGCGCGCGGATTGCCGTAGGACCCACAATGGCCCCCCGATATCCGGCAAGGTGACTATGTAAAAGCGCTTTCCAGTCGGCTTGCTCCTCGATCCGCCGGAGCTTTTCCAAAGCTTCGGGACTTGGGCTGGAACTTGAAGCGACGCCTAATCTCAGAGTATCGTCGCCATAGAAATGACCCAACTCATGCCCCAAAACGAACGCAATCGCGTCATCGCCCAAGGCTGAATTCGACCGGAAGTGATCGATCAGCCTTTGGTCAATGACGATCTCACGAGCCTCTGGATCGAAGAAGGCAGCACTAGCAGACGTCCCTTCTTTCGATGCTGCAACCCGAAGAGTGGGGGGACGACGAGGATCACGCAACAGAAATGTGCCAGCGACGCGATCAAAAATCAACTGGACAGCGTCTTGGCCATTCAGAATCGCCGTGGACGTTAGTGCAATGAGAACAAGCCAGTGGATCATCATCTTAGTGAATTAGGAATTGAACACGTTCCCCTTCAACCATGGGAACTAGAATTAGTGCGTAGCTCTTGGACTGATCTTCGAACACGAAGGTAAGCAGTCCTTGGTTGGATTTGGCGCGAACCAAGAGGTGCAAGTCCCGAGTCTTATAAATTCCATATAAGTCATCACCATTCAATACAGGTTTGCCGTCTTTAACTCCAAGTGATCCCGCAATAGTGGATTTAAATTCGGCCGTGACGACTTCTCTTTTTTCAGGATCAAGCTTTCCCAATAGTTCTTTCAATTCGAATTGCACTGGCTCACAGAATTTCGATTTGCTTAGCTCGATTTGTAGTGCATCGCCCTGCTGAGTCGCCTTCAATCCCAGAATCGCTTCGAGATAAGCTCTTGCCATCAGCTCGAGTCGTTTGTCAGTCAATTCCGAGCTCATAATCGTAACCACTTCAGCAGCCTCTGTCGCGGTAGCCCCCAAACCAAGCTTTACCGATTGATTCGGTTGCACAGCATCGAGCAGTCCGAAAAGCTGAACTGAGTTTTGCAGCTCATCCCCATCCAAAGACACGAGTTGACGGCCAGTTAACTTCTTGCTGATTTCACCCGGAAGATCTTCATGGGCATACGCGATGATGAATGCGACTTCGTCAGTTACAGGCTCTGCGATCAACAGGCCCAAACTGCCTCGGATCACTCGCTTATTCTTAATGATCTGGTCCACCGTATCCGATGCCAACTTTCCGTTCAAGGAGAAGTTCAATTGTAATTGTGAGATCGAGGTATTGGAATCCACAGCGCCCCAAGTGTTTACACCAACAACCCTTCCAGAAGCATCCACGAGTGGACCTCCACTGTTCCCTGGAGATAGCGCGGCAGTGGACTGAATATAGCCGGCGGAAGTGCCCACACTTTGCCGATTAACTCCACTTACGATTCCGTCAGATACGCTCGAAGGATAGCGGCCCAGAGGAGTTCCCAGCGCGTAAACTCTTTCCCCGACTCGGACGGGTTCCAGTCGAAAACTTGCGGGAATCATCTCTGATGCTGGACGATCCACAAATTTCAACACGGCGATATCGCGTATGCTGTCTGCTCCAACAAACTCCATCGCATAGCGCTTCCCTGCAGAACTAATAACAACAATCTTCACTAGGTTTATATCGCGAACGACGTGAGCATTGGTAACGACATAATCGACGTTCGCGCTTCTAATGATGAAGCCAGAACCAGACGCCCCAGTTTTTGTTGTGAAAAAACTGTTTTCATAGGGTTTGGGCTTGGGCAAAGGGATCTCTTTGGTTTGTCCAGGAGTGAATCCAATTATTGGGGAGGCCTTTGCGCCCTTAGGATTCACTTCGACTGTCACTACAGACCCCATCCGCTCTTCCAACATCTTTATGAGCGGCGAATCGGGGCCAGTACCGCTCGTTCGGCCTGGCGCTTGGGGTTTCGTTGGAACTTGCTTCTGTTGCCCGAACGCGAGTGAGCACAGACTTATCAGTATCAGAATCATTGGCATCATTTTCAATTGTCCTTTTAACTTCATATCTTGTTTAGTTGCTGTTTGGTCGAATGGGGATCGTCGTTGACGTAAGTGCCCAAGCTGAAGGACGAGGCGAACTCGCCCGTGCGGAATTAAATCCAACGGTCGGAGACCTCATTCCTCTGCCTCTACCAGTGACAGGAGGCTTCTGAAACTCCTCCGTCAATTGAAGCTGGCTTAGCGATCCTTCAGTAGTGGAGAAGAGGAAAAAATTCTCACGGTTACCCTCAGATTGTATCGAATAGAACTCCTGGTAAATCAAAACGTCGTCGAAGTATTTTTTTTCATCAAGCCGATAGGAATTGAGCAGTCCTGCGCCGTCAATAGTAATGACATGCAAATACCAGCCTAACTTTTCGTTTCGTGGTCCGCTATATGCCGCAACCAAGCAGTATTGCTTCATTGCAACTGCTTCCTTCGCCCGTTGGCGCGTACATTCTTTTCCAGCCTTTTCGCGCAGTTCAATGCGCCAGGGATTGGGCTCAATCTTTTCGTCAGAAATGACGTGGCTAGACGTGGATTCCATCAAGAGCAAGTCCATCAAAATCCGGGCTCGCTGAATACGGCGAACGAGCATCTGTGAACAAAATTCCATTTGCTTGCCGCAGTCTACGTTTTCGGTTTCCTCAGGATACTCTACCGGTTCCTCCTGATTCGCTGCATTTCGCACAACCTTCCAGTCTCGATTCCATTTGGTAACGGAAGCCAGCATTTCATCTTTGCCGGGGAATCGCTTGGCAAGCGCATACTCCAGACTGCCTACGCGGATTCGACCGATTACTTCATACGGCGCATCGACATTTTCCTGAATCAGGTCCTGATAGGCACCCAAGCCAGTCTGCAGTTTCTCCTTCAGATCTTTCGTCGGCGGGATGGCGACCGTCAAGGCGACCCCATTCAGAGATCTTAATATCTCGCACTGGAATGGCCGCACCTTACCATCTGGAGAGGTCAACTCCCAATTAGAACCACTCCATGCAACTCGATAAGCAGTCTCGCCTTTCGCGTCCAAACCAGGGTCCGTGTTTGCCAGACAGGACCGAAGACTCTCCATCTCCTTCGAGGTAGGCAGTGCGGAAGGCATGTAAACGCGCATTCCATCTTTCTGTCCCATAACCCTGCGAACCAGTTTTACCCGCATGCCCGCCCTTACCGAAGGCAAAACCTTTGTTTCTGGTTCCAGCAATGCTTGAGCGGGCCCCAATTCTACAAGCTTGTAGCTGCTTGCTTCCTTCCCCTCAAGAACGAAGCCTGAGCCTACTGCAAGCCCATTCGCTTGCCCCGCACCAATGGTGATCTTGACTCCCTCAACTTTTGTAATGAGGTAAGTGAGCGCATCCTGCTTAATGGACTTACCCACAATACTTACGGTTTCGCTCGCTTCACCTTCAGCCACAGGCGACTGTTTATACAACATTCTCGATTGGGTCAGTCTTGCCAGATCAGAAATTGATAAATCCATGGGATTGTCTTCAACCACTTCAACCAACGCTTGCGTAAAAGTTTTTGGTGCATCAGTAGCGGGTTGTTCGCCTCGTGCGCCTGCAATGAAGGCAAATGTTCCTCGTCCCTCAAATTTCGCTGGTGACTGCTTTACGGATCGGAATTCCGGCATGCGTCTCAGCCTGGTTCCCCGGGCCATCCCGCCACCAAAACAACTATCAATGACTACAGTGAGTTGGATCTGTTTCTTTGTTGCCGCCTCATAGATTCGAAACAGTTCGAAGTCCAAAATGGGATAGGTACCCTGCAAGAAGTCCCATGGCACCAAAGCTTCCCGTTTATTATTCGGTTCGCTGATGTTGTGAACCAGAGTGCCATGACCGGCAAAATAAAAAATAGCCTGATCACCGGCTTGCAGCTTTTTCATTACCATTCGAAGGTTTGTCAGAATCGCACTGGCCGTAGCTTGTTGATTCTTCAAATAGGTGATCTCAGTTTGAGTAAACAGGAACCGGCCTTTCAGCATGCCGACGAATCGATCTCCATCCGCCACAGCGTTTTTGAGATTCGGATCGCTTTCTGTGGGACAGCCTTTGGAGCCTTTCGGCGGCGTAAGCGTAAAGCCGCGATCCTTTTGATCTTTGGGCGTACACAACCCCTCGTAGTATTTGTCAATGGCAACGACAAAGGCGTGACGAGTTGCAGCCCTGGATTGGACCGAAGCTACAAGTAGTAGAAGAATAAAACATCTCATTTACAAAACCCTCCTAATTCTGGCAGCGCCGATCTCAGCTGCCTCTGCGATGCATCGCTTCCGCAGAGGATATCATGAATTGATAATCGGCTCTCTGCATCCTCTTTAAGAAATGGGGCCGCTCGCTTCACTGATTCTCGTAGCGAAGACAGATCAGGGAGCGTAGCAGTCTTCTGAATTTGAGTGAGTGTTAGCTTTAAGAGAGTCTGCAGGGATGAAAGAGGCGTAATCCCTGGCGGCAGATTGAAGGTGGAGCCCCTCGGCGGATACCCGTTTTTCTTCGCCAGCGAAACACTAATGCCATCGAGTTCGCTGTAGCGAGGGTCTTCTTTGGTCATATTCTTCAGCGCACGATTGACAAAAGTGTATTGAACTGTTTCGGGCTCCTGGAACTGCTTTGCCAACTCAACGTAGAGGTTGCGCATAGACTGCTGCTGCATGCTCGCGTCGTCCAATATCTGTTTGTAATGGCCGTTCACGACTTCGTCAAGAGCACTGGCGAACTTGCTGCTTATTGCCCTAGCCTCCTGGGCTTGAGTCTTGCTTTCGAGAGCCGAGCGCGCGAGTTCTTCGGCCCGAGTTTTCAGAACTAGTGCAATGATTGCGGTTACAGCCAAACTGAGAACTAAAAAGGCTACGGCAGCCACCCAGCGGGGATTGCGGCGCACGAAGAGGCGGGTTTCGTAGGCGGTAGTATTCGGCACTGCGCTAACTGGACGACCTTCCAGATATCGCTTCAGGTCTTCTCCTAAAGAGCCTGCGTCGCGGTAGCGGTTGCCGGGTTCTACCGCAGTGGCCCGAAGGACGATCGCATCCAAATCTCCACGATACCGATCTCGAAGCGCTTTGTCGCTGCCAAATCCGAGGATCAGGTAGTCAGCTAATACCGGGAACTGACTCGGCGGTACTGGTTGTCTCTTATCGCATAAACCGCCGGCAAGAAGCTCAAGTAGGATCCGCCCCAAAGCAAAACAATCCGCTGAAGTGTCCATCCGGCGTCGTGGATCCTCTTGTTCGGGCGGAGCATAGTCTGGGCTCAAACCGGGCTCGCTTAGCATTCGGGCAAGCCACTCGTCACGCCAATCGGCCCAAGTAACTTGCGCTAGACCGAAATCAATTATTTTTGGGTGACCATCATTGGTAACCATCACGTTCTGAGGTTTGAGGTCCCGGTGAATGACCTGCTGTCGGTTCAATTCCGCGACGGCGCTGCAGACTTCGACCATCAGTTGGAGCCTCTCTTCTAAGCGCTTCCCGTGGTCTTTGCAATAAGTTAGGAGGTCATGGCCGACAACGTACTCCATTACGAAATACGGTCGCCCTTTATAGGTCACCCCTGCGTCGTAGAGATGTATCAGATTCGGATGACGAACCCGTGTTAAGTGCTCGATCTCACGGCGAAAGTGCGCCTCCACAGCGGGACTGAAGGAACGGGCCGGCATCTTGATAGCCACCAACTGTCCCGTGCTGTGCTGCCTCACCAAGTAAACGAAGCCCCCTGCGCCTTGCCCAATCTTCGTCTTCACCTCATAACCAGCCTGATTGAGTTCTTCGCGCTCTTGTGAATTTGGTTCCGCGATGAGTTTCTGCTTCTTTTGTTCTTGCCTTCGCTCAAAAAGAACCAGCGCTTCCTGCCTGAACTCTTCGCCCAATTCGAAGTGCTCACCGAGTAGACGCTCAGCATCTTCGCCCGACAGCGACTCGGCTTGGCGAAGAAATTGCTGGAGCTTTAACGTGTCAACTTGACTCCTAAACGCTCTCAACCCGTTTGTCCTCCAACTTTTTCTCCTGAGCTATTTTCCTAGCCAATGCGCGCTCGACAGTGCGATTAGCTAATCTAATCAATTCAGTTGTGTCTACGGCGGAGTTCAACTCCCAATTTAAGATCTTTGCGACCGAAAACGGCACGGGGCTCAAAGAACTAATTGCCCTCCTCATATCCTGTAGCTCCAGCTTCACCTTCGCTGATCGCCCCCCCAACGTCTTCTGAATTTCCAAGATACGACGAAACGTGGCATCTACAGCCAATGCGAACTCGACAGTGCGATCAGCCAACCTACTCAATTCAGTGGTATCCGCGGCCGAGCTTAACTCCCAACTTAAGATTTGTGCGATTGAAAATGGCACGGGAATCAAGGAAACAATTGCCCTCCTCATATCCTGTCGCTCCAGCTTCACATTCGCTGATCGGCCCCCCAACGTCTTCTGAATTTCCAAGATACGGCCAAACAAGGCATCCAGTCGTTGATCAGGAGAATAGTCGCGATAGTCTTCCAGCGAAAAGCCCTTTAAGCTTAACTGATCACTCAGACTAGAAGAGATTCTCTGCCGTAGATAATGCAGTTGAACAGAACTGATCCCCAACCAGAGAGCTATCTCCTTTATCCCTAGCTTTGGCTCCGCCCGGAACAGCAAGTCAAAGGGAATCGCAAGGTCGCCATCTACCTGGAGCAAAGTGTTTAGGATCGCGTTTAGTTGATCGGACTTATGTCCATCGATCTGCTTCATGCGTTGAGCCAGATTCTCCTGAATTAACTGAAGCCGATCTTTTAGTTCCGCAGTCTCAAGTGTTCGTTTGCGCGCGATCTCGATCGGGCGTTGATCATCGAGATACCTTTCCTTGAGAAGATCGAATGATTCCGGCTGATCTTGACTAAGAGCTTGAATAGCCTCAGTCAAGAGAAGCCGCCTTCCCTCCCCTACTTTAGCGCCGAGTGCACCTTGTATGCGATTTTCTACTAATTGATAGAGGTTCTCAAATTTATCGGAGAGCAGCCTCCGCTCGTAATGGCCAACGTCCAATCCTTCTTCCCGCAGTTGTCGCGCAAAATATTCGCGAATAACGATAAGTCTTCGCTTAATGGTCGATCCATCAACATTTAGCACTAGCGCCTGGGAACCAATTGTTTTGCTGGCAGTGCGTTCGTCTATCAAGCAAACCTCATATGTACGCACGAGTTCTGGATGATCCTGCTGAAACATCGTCTCCACCCGGTGAAACTTCTCCACGAAGTTGCCCTGTCGGATCACCATCAATTCCTCCCACAACCATTCCGCTCTGATCATTCGTGCGGTCCCATCCACAGGCGCGCCGTCTTCGTCCATTTTTTCCAATGGATCATGCTTGGGCTGATCGACAATCTGGCGAATACGCAGGTTGCTCAAAGATCTCAGGACGTAGGCTTTGAGACGCTCTGTGTTCTCTGGGACGTTTGGATGCGTTTTCGCGGTATTCAAGATCAACTGGCTCATCCTCGAACTTTCACGCTCAGACTTCGGGATCTGCTTGTCGTAAAAGTCTGGGTTGGTAATCGCATGCCACATACGAAAATTGCCAGCCCGGATGCCGTCTAAGATACGCGTTGTCGATCCTGGAGGCCGAATACCAGAATTGTGAAGTTTTTTCAAATCCCATTCAGGATTTTCTGCTGCTAGTTCGATTTCAATAAGCTCTTCGACCGAACGGCAGGCGTTGGCAGTCAGCGTTCGCCCGGCATCGATCAGCGCCTCAAGGTCATCGTCTCCACCCGTGTCCTTAAGGCATGACGATCGGAAACTGTTGTAGGTCTTCAACAGCCAAACAACAGTATCGTTAACATCCTTGCCCGCAAAGTAGATAAGCCGAAAGATCTTCTCCTGGATTGCATCCGCCTCGCGGACATCCGCCAGGAGTTCACTCAGGAGCAAGGCCGCACGTAGACCTAGGCCAGCATCGACGAGTGGTTTGGCCAAAGCCATGCTCGCATTGGATGATGGTGACTCCGCCAATTTTCCAATATAAACGAGAGCAGCTTCTGTGACCCATTCGGCCAACCTCCAATCCACAGCCTCTTCAACGCCTGTCAGCTCTTTCGATTGGAGGATGCGCCTTACCGAATAGGTTGGAAAGAAAATGTCATCCTTCACATGGGGAACGTTTGGAAAGAGATCCTGAAGTGCGAGAATTGCTGAGTTGCGATTTCTGTCGCTTCCCGCTAATTTTGCGAGCTTTTCGATTCCCGCATCAAATGCCAATTGCATGCATGTCTCCTTGTAGTCCAAGGCTCCGTTGCGAAGAACAGCGCGTTGGCTTCGATTAAAGTTTCTTTACTTCCAGTTCCCCATCAACACGAACGGTGCCCAATAATAAGGATGGGCGTAGGGTCGTTCCCCATCGCAGAGATAACCCGGCGCCGTTCCAGCTTCTTTCTGCTCCGAACCCATGCGCTGTGCGCCGCAGCCTTTACCCCTGACCTTGCCTTCCAGCATCCCAAGTTGCGCCTGCTGCAGCGCCTCGGCCTTCGTCATCCCGGCGTTCGCCTGTCTGACCTTATAAAACTCCTGCATAAATAACGCCGTGGACTGGTCATTCACGCTCCACAGACT
>Ga0105046_10011497_pt1 | contig 13756 bp, 13 predicted proteins | sample MAT03_FD_78385 | JGI IMG/M metagenome (GOLD analysis project Ga0105046, IMG submission 78385) | Freshwater microbial communities from Lake Fryxell liftoff mats and glacier meltwater in Antarctica - MAT-03 (megahit assembly) | ecosystem: Environmental > Aquatic > Freshwater > Ice > Liftoff... | reverse complement strand
GTGATCTTTACCGCGCTGGTGACGGTAGGGGTATCCGCCGTGCTGTTTGTTATGCGCGGACTGATCGCTGATGCCTTTCACGCCACGGGGATCACGCGGGATCTGGTATTCCTGTTCTGCGGGCCGCTTGCATTGATGTGGTTTTTCAACGGGGTGATCTTCGTCTCCAACGCTGTGTGCAACAACATGGGTCGGCCGTTCTGGTCAACGGCGGTGAACTGGGGACGGCATACGGTGGGGACGGTGCCTTTGGCGCTGTGGCTGGGCGCCAGCTGGGGAGCGGAGGGCGTGCTGGTGGGGCAGGCCCTGGGGGGCGTGGTCTTTGGTGTGCTTGCCTGGTGGCTGGCGCTGCGCGCGATTGCCGACCCCGTGCAACCGGCGTGGCGCGGGCCGCCGCCCGTGGTTGCCGCCGAGGCCTGAGGGGCGCGATTGGGCCTTGCCAGAGCCGGGGCCGGGGTCTACCCAAAGCATGTCAGATGCGGAAGAAAGCGGCAGATCCTGACCTGACGAGGCAGAAGGACCCGCCGCCGCACCAAGCTTTCGAGTGCCGCAAACCCTCAGGCGCAGGGGGACGTGTCCGGCGACGACACTCTGGCGCGAAGTGCAGGTGTACCCGCCGAAGGGAAGACGAACTTCGGCGTTCCGGGCCGCCGGCTTTGGCAAGGAAACGGGGGCATCGTAGGGCGGGGCAAACTGCGGTATGAACGATGCCGGGCGGCTGGGCTGGCCAGAAAAGACGGGGGCAAGGTGAATACCGAGGGCAATGGCGGCGCGGCGGGCAAGCTTTTGAAGCTGCCGCTGGACGGGATGCACAGGGCGCTTGGCGCGCGTATGGTGCCCTTTGCGGGATATGAGATGCCTGTGCAATACTTGGCCGGGGTGATGGCCGAGCATCTGCATACCCGCAGCAGCGCGGGGCTGTTTGACGTGAGCCACATGGGTCAGGTGATCCTGCGGCCGACAGGCTCGATGGAGGCGCTGTGCCTTGCCTTTGAGGCGCTGATGCCGGTGGATGTCTTGAACCTCACGTCGGGGCGGCAGCGTTATGGGCTCTTGACCAACGAAAGCGGCGGGATCCTCGATGACCTGATGTTCGCCAACCGGGGGGACCATCTGTTCGTCGTGGTGAATGCGGCGTGCAAGGACGCGGATATCGCGCATCTGACTGCGCATCTGGGCGATGTGGCCGGGGTGGAGGTACAGGCCGACCGCTGCCTTCTGGCCCTGCAAGGGCCGGGGGCGGGGGCGGCGCTGGCTGTGCTGGTGCCCGGAGTGACCGCGATGCGTTTCATGGATCAGGCGATAGTCGGAGAGCTGTGGGTCTCGCGGTCCGGCTACACGGGCGAGGACGGGTTCGAGATTTCGGTGCCGGACGCGGCAGCGCCGGGTCTGGCCGAAGGGCTGCTGGCGCAGGCCGGAGTGCTGCCCATCGGGCTTGGCGCGCGCGACAGTTTGCGGCTGGAGGCGGGCTTGTGTCTTTACGGGCATGATATTGACACAGCGACCAGCCCGGTGGAGGCGGATCTGATCTGGGCCATTCAGAAGGTGCGCCGGGCAGGTGGTGCGCGGGCGGGTGGTTTCGCCGGCGCTGCGCGTATCCTGTCGGAGATAACGGGTGGCGCTGCCCGCAGGCGCGTCGGCCTGCGCCCGGAGGGGCGGGCGCCGATGCGCGAGGGTACGCAGCTCTATACGACAGACGGACAAGAGGCGGGTCGCGTCACCTCGGGCGGATTCGGTCCTTCTGTCGCGGCACCTGTTGCCATGGGATATGTGGTGCGTCAGCATGCAGCTGTCGGCACAGAGCTATTTGGCGAAGTGCGGGGCAAGCGCCTGCCGGTCATGGTGACCGACCTTCCGTTCCACCCAACCCGATACAAACGTTGAGGCAAGCGATGAAATACACCAAGGATCACGAATGGCTGCGCGTCGAGGGCGACCTTGTCGTCGTCGGCATAACCGAACATGCGGCGACCCAGCTGGGCGATGTCGTGTTCGTCGAACTGCCGGAGGTGGAAAGCGTGGTGGCCACGGGAGATGAGGTCGTGGTCATCGAAAGCGTCAAGGCCGCGTCTGATATTCTGGCCCCGCTGGACGGCGAGATCGTCGAAGTGAACGACAAGCTCGCCGACAGCCCGGCTCTGGTGAACGAGGATCCGACCGGGGCGGCGTGGTTCTTCAAGATGAAGATCGACGACATGAGCGTGCTCGACGATTTCCTCGACGAGGATGAGTATCGGGAGCTGATCGCGTGACAGAAGGGTCGGACCGGCAAAAGTCTTGAGCAAGACTTTTGGCAACTTCCCTTGAAGGAACTTGGCGCGCGCGTTTGGCCGCCGTCGCTGCATGAAAGGTGAGGAATGTCCTATACCCCTGTCGCCTACAACCCCTATGACTTTGCCAACCGCCGCCATATCGGCCCCTCGCCGTCCGAGATGGAGGCAATGCTCAGGGTGGTGGGGGTGGCCTCGCTCGATCAGCTGATCGAACAAACGGTGCCCGCCTCGATCCGGCAGAAGGCGCCGCTGACCTGGGCGCCCCTGGCCGAACATGAGTTGCTGGCAAAGATGGGCGAAGTGGCCAAGAAGAACCGGGTGATGACCAGCCTGATCGGTCAGGGCTATTCCGGCACGGTCACGCCGCCTGCGATTCAGCGCAACATTCTGGAGAACCCGGCCTGGTATACCGCCTACACCCCGTACCAGCCTGAAATCGCGCAAGGGCGGCTGGAGGCGCTGTTGAATTATCAGACCATGGTCTGCGATCTGACCGGGTTGCCTGTGGCAAATGCGAGCCTGCTGGACGAGGCGACGGCGGCGGCAGAGGCGATGACGATGGCGGAACGTTCTGCCAAATCGAAGGCGCGGGCGTTCTTTGTCGATCATGGCTGCCATCCGCAGACGATTGCGGTGATCCGCACACGGGCGCAGCCTCTGGGGATCGAATTGATCGTCGGCGCTCCAGAAGAGTTGCGGCCGCAGACCGTTTTCGGGGCGATCTTCCAGTATCCCGGCACCTTTGGCCATGTGCGCGACTTTACCGCCGAAATCGCGGCGCTGCATGGTGCCCGCGCGATTGCCATTGTGGCGGCCGACCTTCTGTCCCTGACGCTGCTGAAGGAACCGGGGGCGATGGGGGCTGATATCGCCATCGGATCCAGTCAGCGATTTGGCGTGCCGATGGGCTATGGCGGCCCGCATGCGGCGTTCATGTCCTGCAAGGATGAGCTGAAACGGTCGATGCCCGGGCGGATTGTCGGCGTCTCCATCGACGCGCGCGGAAACAAGGCCTACCGCCTGTCGCTGCAAACGCGCGAGCAACATATCCGGCGCGAGAAAGCAACCTCCAACGTCTGCACGGCGCAGGCGCTTCTGGCGGTCATGGCGTCGTTCTACGCGGTCTTTCACGGCCCGCTTGGCCTGAAGGCCATCGCCGAGCGGGTGCATTTCCTGACCAACCGCCTGGCCCGCGCGCTGAAGGCTGCGGGCGCGAAGGTCAGCCCGAAGGCGTTCTTCGACACGATCACCGTCGAGGTGGGCGTGGGGCAGGCAGGGATCCTTGCCGCCGCGCGGGCCGAGGGGCTGAATTTTCGCAAGATCGGCAATGACCGCGTCGGCATCGCGCTGGATGAGACGACGGATGAAAAGGTGCTGATCCGCATCTTGCGCGCCTTTGGCATCCTGGGCGTACCGCCGCATCGGGCAATTCTGGGTTTCCCGGCCGAAATGCTGCGAACGTCAGACTACCTCACCCACCCGGTCTTTCACATGAACCGTGCGGAATCCGAGATGATGCGCTACATGCGCCGCCTCTCGGACCGGGATCTTGCGCTCGACCGGGCGATGATCCCGCTTGGCTCGTGCACAATGAAGTTGAATGCCGCGGCCGAGATGATGCCGATCACCTGGCCGGAGTTCGGCGCATTGCACCCCTTTGCCCCCGCCGACCAGACGGCGGGCTATGCCGAGGCGATCACGGACCTTTCGGCCAAGCTCTGCGAGATCACCGGCTATGACGCGATGTCGATGCAACCCAATTCCGGCGCGCAGGGGGAATATGCGGGGCTTTTGACGATCCTGGCCTACCACCGGGCGCAGGGGGATCATGGCCGCAAGATCTGCCTCATTCCGGTGTCGGCGCATGGGACCAATCCCGCCTCGGCCCAGATGGCGGGGATGGAGGTGGTGGTGGTGAAATCCGCGCCCAACGGTGACGTGGATCTGGAAGATTTCCGCGCCCGTGCCGCAGCCGCGGGTGACAGGCTCGCAGCGTGCATGATCACCTACCCCTCGACCCACGGTGTGTTTGAAGAAACCGTGCGCGAGATTTGCGAGATCACCCATGCCCACGGCGGCCAGGTCTACCTTGACGGGGCCAACATGAACGCCCTCGTGGGTCTGGTGAAGCCGGGAGAGATCGGGTCGGACGTGAGCCACCTGAACCTGCACAAGACCTTTGCCATTCCGCATGGCGGCGGCGGACCGGGGATGGGGCCGATTGGCGTGAAAGCGCATCTGGCGCCGTTTCTGCCGGGCCATCCGGAAGGCCCGCAAGAGATGACGGAGGGACCGGTGAGTGCGGCGCCCTTTGGCTCCGCCTCGATCCTGCTGATCTCATGGGCCTATTGCCTGCTGATGGGGGGCGCCGGTGTCACGCAGGCCACGCGCGTGGCGATCCTGAATGCCAACTACATCGCCTCACGGCTGGCGGGGGCTTACCCCATCCTCTACATGGGGAACCGGGGGCGCGTGGCCCATGAATGCATCCTCGACACCCGTCCCTATGCCGAAGCGGGTGTGACGGTAGACGACATCGCAAAGCGCCTGATCGACAACGGTTTCCACGCCCCGACGATGAGCTGGCCCGTCGCGGGCACCCTGATGGTGGAGCCGACCGAGTCTGAAACCAAGGCCGAGATCGACCGCTTCATCACAGCCCTCCTCGCCATCCGCGAAGAGATCAGGGCGGTGGAGCGGGGCGAGATCACGTCCGAGGACAGCCCCCTGCGCCACGCCCCCCATACGGTGGAGGATCTGGTGGCCGACTGGACGCGGAAATACCCGCGCGAGGTGGGCTGTTTTCCGCCCGGAGCTTTTCGGGTCGACAAGTATTGGCCGCCGGTGGGGCGAGTGGACAACGTCTTCGGCGACCGCAATCTGGTCTGCACTTGCCCGCCACTCGAGGCCTATGCCGAAACAGCAGAGTAAGGTACTTAGGTCAGCATGAATGCGAAGAGTGCCTTCTGGGCAGGCCTGCTGGCGGGGGGGCCGATCGTGCTAAGCTACCTGCCGATCGCGTTTTCCTTTGGGGTGGCCGCGACACAGGCGGGCCTGACAGCGGCCGAGGCGGTGGCGCTGTCGGTCATCGTCTATGCCGGTGCCTCGCAGTTTCTGGCGGTGGCGCTGATCACCTCGGGCGCGCCGGTGCTTGTCACGGCGTTCACGCTGATGCTGATGAACATCCGCCACATGCTCTATGGCCCCGCGCTGATGAAGCAGGCAGGGCCGGAGGCCGCGACACGCCATGCCTGGGCCTGGGCCTGGGGTCTGACGGATGAGGTCTTCGGTCAGGCCTTGGGCGCAATGGCGCGGGGGCAGCGGTTTTCGGAGCCCTACATGTTCGGCCTGGGCCTTGGACCATACCTTGTCTGGACGACCGGCACCGCCTTGGGCGCCTCTGTTGGCGAAGGGGCGCTGGCGGGGTATCCGGCGCTGAGCGCGGGGCTGGGCTTCATGCTGCCTGCACTGTTTCTGTCGCTGCTTTTGTCCGTTCTGATGCAGAGGCAACTGCCGGTGGTTGCGGTTGCTGCGGGCGCGACGGTGGTGGGCACGCTGGCCTTGTCGCCCACAGCCGGGATCTTGACCGGAATGCTCGCAGGGGCGCTTGCCGGACTGGTACGGAGGGCGAGATGAACCCCGAGCTTTTGACGATTGCGCTGCTGGCCGGGGCGGCGAACTGGGCATTTCGCTACCTGCCAACCCGGTTTGGCGCGGTGGAGGCGGCGGGTGACGGGCTGATTGCACGGTTTCTTGCCGCGGTCGGACCCGCGGCGATCTGCACGCTGTTTGTGGCCTCGCTGTTGCCCGGATTGCTGGCGCTGCCAGCAGGGGCGTTGGCGATGGCCGCTGGGGTGGGCGCCGTCGTCGCGGCCTTTGCGGCCACCCGGTCCGTCGCTGCGTGCACCTTTGCAGGCGCCTTTGCCTACGGACTGGCCACCTGGGCCGTGGCCTGAGGGCTGCCCTGCCCCTGTCCCTTGACTATCCGCGGGGGTTGCGCACTATTCGGCGCGCGGCGGGGCAGTAGCTCAGTTGGGAGAGCGTATCGTTCGCAATGATAAGGTCAGGGGTTCGATCCCCCTCTGCTCCACCAGACCCTCCTCGAAGCAGCACCACTTTCGGGTTGACTGGCGGTCGTGCGTCGGTGTTGCCTCAGTGCAATTGGCAAGGCGCGGGTATTCTGCTACCGTTGGCCTCAATAAAGAATAATATCGGGCAGGACAGACAGATGGCAACGGGCTTTCGGGCGACGTTCGCCCTCCGCTTGGAGCAGACAGAGATCAACGGCCTTCGGGCTGCACCGCCGGACGCGCTCTTTCTCGGGGCATGCTGGCGCTGGACGGGTGAGGCCGTCCGGATGGATGCAGGCGGTGGGGCCTTGCGGCTGGAAACTCCTCTGGGGATGGCGGATCTGCACAGGCGGGCGGCGCAACGTGCCGCACGACTGTTGGGCATGCGGGCTGCACCGCGCCGCAGCGCGGGCGTCGCGCCGAGCACCGTAGGCCATGGCAGCCGCTTTGCGGTGACCGACGGGGTGACGCTCTTTTCGCTTTCGCTGATCCTGGGTCAGGCGCGGGATCTGGTGGTGGCGCATGGTGCCCTGCCGCCGCCGGACTGCGATCTTTGGGTCGTGGACCTGGCACTTGATCCTGTTGCCGCGCCAGATCCGTGGGCGGAGTCTGCAGGCGATGGCGGGCTGATCTGCTTTACCCCGGGCACGCTGATCCGCACGGCGGATGGCGCTGCGCTGATCGAGGATCTGCGCCCGGGTGACCGCGTTCAGACCAAGGACAACGGCGTGCAGCAGGTGCTGTGGCGTGGCGCGCGGCGTATCGGAGGGGCGCGGCTCCGGGCAATGCCGGGACTGCGACCGGTGCGCCTTCTGGCGGGCGCGCTTGGTGAGGCGCGGCCTGAGGCGGACTTGACGGTTTCCCCGCGGCACCGGGTTCTGGTGCAGGGGGCGGCCGCGCGTGCGCTGTTCAATACCGACGAGGTTCTGGTAGCGGCGGCCGATCTGGTGAATGACCACACGATCCGCATCGACCATTTCGCCCGCGACGTGACCTACATCCATATCCTTCTGGATGACCACAACATCCTGTGGGCCAACGGGATGGAGACGGAAAGCCTTCTGCCCGACGCTGCAGCGATCGACCATCTGGAGCCCGGCCCGCGCGCGGAGTTGCTGGCGGCGCTGCCGGGCCTTGCCGGGCAGGCGGGAGGGTATGGCGGCCCTGCGCGCCGCAGCCTTTCGCGCCCCGAGGCCGCGCTTTTGCAGCCGATCGCTTGCGTTCGACTGCCTTTGCGCAACGCCGGGCCGTCAGTTTTGGCATGCTGTTGACATGTTGTTGACTCGGGGGGCTGCGGCTGTATAAGCGCGCCACTCCCCCGGGGTCCGCCCTGGGGGTTTTTATTGGTGTTGGCGGCCCTCGCAAGAGGCAACCTGTCGTCCGGCCTGCCGGAAGAGGACAACGCCCTTCATAGTTGCCCCCCGGGGTGGCGCATCAGAAGGAGATCAGCGGTGACAAAACGCACCTCTGCCAAGTACAAGATTGACCGCCGCATGGGCGAAAACATCTGGGGCCGCCCGAAATCCCCGGTGAACAAGCGTGAATATGGTCCCGGCCAGCACGGACAGCGTCGGAAAAACAAGCTTTCCGACTTTGGTACGCAGCTGCGCGCCAAGCAAAAGCTGAAGGGTTACTACGGCGATCTGACCGAAAAACAGTTCCGCAAGATCTATGCCGAAGCCGAGCGCGTGAAGGGTGATACCGGCGAGATGCTCATCGGCCTTCTGGAGCGTCGTCTGGATGCGGTCGTCTACCGCGCCAAGCTGGTGCCGACGATCTTTGCCGCGCGCCAGTTCGTCAACCATGGCCATGTTTTGGTCAATGGCAAGCGCGTGAACATCGCGTCTTACCGCGTCGCAGAAGGCGATCAGATCGAAGTGCGCCAGAAGTCCAAGCAGATGGCGTTGATCCTGGAAGCGACCCAACTGGCCGAGCGTGACGTGCCCGACTACCTCGAAGCCGATCATCACAAGCTGGTGGTCAAGTTCGTGCGCACGCCGACGCTCGGGGATGTGCCCTATCCGGTGAAGATGGAACCGAACCTGGTCGTGGAATACTACGCCAAGAACTGATCGCCCTGTCCGCGATCTCGAAAGGGGCTCGCCTTGCGGCGGGCCCCTTTTTTTGTGTCTGGCGCTCGAAGGGCGTTCGCAGGCGCCCTCGGACCTTTCCTTTTCCGTCGCATTTCCCTATGCCGCCAAGGCAAAACCATCACAAAGGGAGAAGGCGCAGATGTCTGACAAGCCAAGCATCGAGAACCGTTTCGAGCAGGGTCTTTTTGCCAGCCGTTGGTTGATGGCGCCGATGTATCTTGGGCTTGCAGTGGCGCTGGCGATGATGACCCTCATCTTTGTGCGCGAGCTTGTTTATTACGCGCCGCAGGTGCTGGAGCTGACGCCGGAACAGATGATCCTCGCCGCGCTCACGCTGATCGACCTGACGCTCGCTGCGAACCTTTTGTTGATCGTGCTCTTTTCCGGCTATGAGAATTTTGTCTCCAAGTTCGACTTTGATGCCGGACAGGACCGGCCCGATTGGATGGGCAAGGTTGATTTCAGCGGGTTGAAGATGAAGCTCATCGCCTCGATCGTGGCGATTTCGGGGATCCATCTGTTGAAGAAGTTCATGGAGATCCGCGACATCGACACCGCCGTGGAGTTTGGCCAGACCGAGATGCTCTGGCTCGTGGTGATCCATCTGACCTTTGTCGTCTCGGGGGTGCTGATGGCGTTGATGGATTGGTTGCAGGCCCGCTCTTACAAGTGATGCGGTCCTGCAAGTGATGCGGTCCTGCAAGCGATGCGGTCCTGCAAGCGACGCGGCCAATAAGCGCACTGGCCAGAACCGTCCTCCGACTGTAGAAGTCGCGCGGCAGACAGGGGAGAGTTTGATGAGCGACACGATACGACCGCAGCCCGGCATTATGGACATCGCCCTATACGAGGCGGGGAAGTCCCATGTGGCGGGCGTGGTCAATTCGGTGAAGCTCGGCTCAAACGAGAACCCCTCTGGTGCCTCTGACCGCTCGAAAGAGGCGTATCTGCGCGCCGTGCACAGCCTGCACCGCTACCCCGGAACCGACCATGCATCGCTGCGCCAGGCCATCGCCGAGGTGCACGGCCTGGATGCGGACAAGGTCGTATGCGGCGTGGGGTCGGACGAAATCATCACCTTCCTCTGCCAGGCTTTTGCAGGCCCGAAAGATGAGGTGGTGTTCACCGAGCACGGCTTCCTGATGTACCGCATTTCGACCCTCGCAGTGGGTGCCACGCCCATCGAAGTGCATGAGCGCGAGAGGACGGCTGATGTCGATGCGATTCTTGCCGCCTGCACCCGGCGCACCCGGCTGGTCTTCATCGCGAACCCGAACAATCCGACCGGCACGATGATCTCGATCCCCGAGATCGAGCGGCTGGCGGCAGGCCTGCCCGCGCAGGCAATTCTGGTGCTGGACGGGGCCTATGCCGAATATGTCGAAGGCTATGACGGCGGGCTTGCAGTGATCGAGGCACGCGATAACGTGGTGATGACGCGGACCTTCTCCAAGATCTACGGTCTGGGCGGACTGCGCATCGGCTGGGGCTACGGGCCAAAGGCCATCATCGGCGTGCTGAACCGCATCCGCGGGCCGTTCAACCTGTCCACCGCGCAGCTTGACGTGGCCGAAGCCGCCGTGCGCGATCAGGAATACGTCAACCGCTGCCGGGGTGAGAACACGCGGATGCGCAGCTGGCTTGCCGGCGCGCTCGCCGAACTCGGCGTGCCGTCAGACACCTCGATGGCCAACTTCGTACTTGCGCGGTTTGCCTCAGAGGACGAGGCACAGGCCTGTGATATCTTTCTGCAAGGCCAGGGGCTGATCGTGCGGCGCGTGGCCTCCTACAAGCTGCCGCACTGCCTGCGCATCACCATCGGCGACGAGTCTTCCTGTCGGCGGGTGGCCCATGCCGTGGCGCAGTTCAAGGGTGTGAAATGACGGTGATCTACCGCCGCGTGGCATTGATCGGGCTGGGGCTCATCGCGTCGTCCATGGCGCATGCGATGCGGGCGGGAGGGCTTGCGACAGAGATTGTGGGCCATGCAAAAACGGCAGAAACGCGGGGCGTTGCGCTGGAACTCGGGCTTTGCGACCACGTCTTTGCCACGCCGGCCGAGGCGGTTGCGGGCGCGGATCTGGTGGTGCTGGCCGTACCCGTCGGCGCGATGGAGGCGGTTGCAGCCGAGATCGGGCCGCATCTGGCGCCCGGTTGCACGGTCACCGATGTGGGCTCGGTCAAGCAGGCGGTGATCGCGGCGGTGGCGCCTTATATCTCCGAAGGCGTGCATTTCATTCCCGGTCACCCGATGGCGGGCACGGAATACTCCGGGCCGCGATCGGGCTTTGCCTCGCTGTTCCAGAACCGCTGGTGGCTGCTGACACCGCTATGCGACACTGACCCTGCCGCCATCGCCCGGCTGGAACGCCTGCTCATCGCCATGGGCGCCAATGTCGACACGATGGACGCCCCGCACCACGACCTGGTGCTGGCGGTCGTCAGCCATACGCCCCACCTGATCGCCTACACGATGGTGGGCGTGGCAGATGATCTGCGCCGCGTCTCGAATTCCGAAGTCATCAAGTATTCCGCCACCGGCTTTCGCGATTTCACCCGCATTGCCGCCAGCGACCCCACGATGTGGCGCGACGTCTTTCTCACCAATAAGGACGCCACCCTCGACATCCTGGGCCGCTTCACCGAAGAACTCTTTGCCCTGCAGCGTGCCATCCGTCTGGGTGACGGCGACCACCTGCATGCCTATTTCACCCGCACCCGTGCCATCCGCCGCGAGATCATCGAAGCCGGGCAGGACACTTCTGCCCCCGATTTCGGCCGCATCCCCGCCGAGGCGAAGGGGTGAGCCTGCGCGCGGCCCTTCTAGGCCTTGCGCTTTCGGCTTTGCCGGTTGCGGCGCAAGACATGTCACGTTCCCCTGTACCTCTCCAGAACCCGGCCCTCGTCACGGCGCCCGCTCCGTCCCTGGCGGCGACAGCGCCCGCCTCGACAGCGCCCATCTTAACGGCGCCCATCTTAACGGCGCCCATCTTAACGGCGCCCGGCTCGACGGCGCCCGTCTCGACTGTGACCACCTCGCGGTCCCTGCGCCCCCGTCCCCGCCCTGGTGTAATCGTCGCGCTGACCGCAGCGGTGGCGGAAGCGCGCAAACCCGAACCCTTTCTCGCCGGCCTCTTGCGCCCGCGCCCCGCAGATGACCTCTCGGTTAAAGCCGAAGACCCGCCGCCACGCAAACGCAAGGCGACCTCGCGCAAGAGGAAGCCTACCTCGCGCAAGGGGTCGGTCTGCGGGGTGGACGAGATCAAGGGCGAAGCGCTCGCCCCCATCACTTCGCGCGTCGATGGCTGCGGCGTGGCCGACCCCGTGCGTGTTACCTCGGTCGCGGGCGTCACGCTCAGCCAGTCCGCCGCCATCGACTGTGACACCGCCCGCGCGCTGAACACCTGGGTGGACACGTTCGTGCAGCCCGCCTTCGGGGGCAACCCGGTGGTAGAGTTGCAGGTGGCCGCCCATTACGTCTGCCGTGGCCGCAACAACATGCCCGGCGGCCAGATCAGCGAGCATGGCAAGGGCCGCGCGATCGACATTTCGGGCTTTCGTCTGCTGGACGGCTCTGTCCTCACGGTCAAAAGCGACTACAACCGCATTCTGCGCCGTGTCCACGATCAGGCCTGCGGTATTTTCGGAACCACTCTCGGCCCGGGCTCGGATGGCTACCACGAAGACCACATCCACCTCGACACCGCGCGCCACGGCAACGGCCCATACTGCCGTTAACCTGCTTCATCTATTCAAAAATATCCTGGGGGAGCCCTTGCCCCACGGGCAAGGGAGGGGGCAGCGCCCCCTGCCTAGCGAAGTAACGGCGCGGGCCCCAGGGGAAACGGACCAAGGCTCATGAAACCTTCCGCAAAGGTCAAGGGCAGCTCCAGAACCGCCGGGTCGCCAGACTCTGCCGCCAGAGCCGCAAGAATCCGCTCGGCCGTGGGGGCGAATGCCTCCGTCACCACCCCAACGGTGCGCAGCACAGGCAACAGTTCGCGCCAATTGGCAACCCGGATCATGATCCGCCCTTCGGCGAGGCCAGAGGCTTCGGCCACGACCTCACCCGACGCCTCGGCCACCACCACGCCCCACTCCGCCCGCAATGACTTCAGCGTGAACCGCGTCACACCCGGCGTGCGCAGCAGCGCGACGCGGTCCAGTGGCGCTGTCAATCCGATTTCTGCGTCCAGCGATATGTCCCCCAACACCGGCGGCAGGGTAGACTGCAAGGCCAGCCGCGCCAGAAAGGCAGGGTCCGGCGTCAGGCCCAGCACTTCCCCCACCAACGCATACACGCCGGTATCCCCGGCATCCCGGTCCGCGTCGATCCGCAGTGCCCCTGCCTCCAGCTTCCAGCCAAGCGTCGAGCCCAGGGTGATGTCCTCCCCTGCTACGTGCCAGGACGCAAGCGGCAGGCTCGGCTGGGGTGAGGCCGCGATGCCCGTTTCGAGGCCGGTTCCTGCCAGCGTGATCTTTTGTAGTACGTCACTGTATCTGAACTGCCCGGTGAGCATGGCTTGCGCGCTCCACGGCGCCCAGGCGGGCAAGGAAAGCCCAATGCCGGACGCCTCCCATGTGCCGCTGCCATCCGCTGCCGATCCGCGAAGGTCTAGCAGCGACAGCGAGAAATCCACCGGAAAGCCGCCCGCCGTCGCCTGAGTGCCGGGTGCCAGCGTGCCAGCCGCGACCTGCTCGGCGATCAGACCCTTCGCAGCCTGCCGGATCAGAGTGAAGCCTGCCAGCCAGTAAACGACCCAAAGCATGGCCAAGACCGCCAGAATCCGTGCCACCTTGCGCATCGCCGCCCCCCCTTTTTCAATATCGGGTGGATCGTATCTACAGGGTCCGCAGCATTCAGGCCAGCGGGGGCAGGGTTCAGCATGCGGGCGCTCTGGGTTTTTGGCTACGGCTCGCTGCACTGGGATCCGGGCTTCCCCGTGGCAGCGCATTGCATCGCCCGCGCCACCGGCTGGCACCGCAGGTTCTGCATGCTCTCCATCCACCATCGCGGCTGTGCAAAAGCGCCCGGCCTTGTCCTCGCCTTCGACGCAGCCGAAGGGGCGCACTGCGATGGCGTGGTCTTTCGCGTGGCCGAAGGGGAAGAGGCCGCAACCCTGCGAGCCCTGCGTGACTGCGAACTCATCTCCTCGGCCTAAGTGGAGGCGCACATTCCCGTCATCTGTGCCGATGCCACGACCCTTACAGCTTTCTGCCATGTGATCGAGCGGCATTACCCACAATACTGCGGCGGACTGGCCCTGGAGGAAGAGGCCCAGATCATCGCACAGGCGACCGGCGGGCGTGGCCCGAACTT
>Ga0105046_10011496_pt1 | contig 13756 bp, 6 predicted proteins | sample MAT03_FD_78385 | JGI IMG/M metagenome (GOLD analysis project Ga0105046, IMG submission 78385) | Freshwater microbial communities from Lake Fryxell liftoff mats and glacier meltwater in Antarctica - MAT-03 (megahit assembly) | ecosystem: Environmental > Aquatic > Freshwater > Ice > Liftoff... | reverse complement strand
GCTCATCTGGGGTGACACGCTCGTCTGGGGTGACACGCTCATCTGGGGTGACACGCTCATCTGGGGTGACACGCTCGTCTGGGGTGACACGCTCGTCTGGGGTGACACGCTCGTCTGGGGTGACACGCTCGTCTGGGGTGACACGCTCATCTGGGGTGACACGCTCATCTGGGGCGACTAGTAGAGCAATTTTGTGCAGCCCTATAGTTGAGATCTCATTCAACCGAGGTACATCATGAAGCCACTTATCATCTGGGGCGAGTAGACATCTAGCAGCGCTGTAGGCGACCCGTGCGTCCATTAACCAAACAAAGACTCGGTTCGGCCTACATTCGCGCAGTCCAGATTGGCGGACTGGCCATTCTCACGGTCTGCATTGCAGACGTAGCGGTTCACCCCCCAGGCTGGTCTTGGTTGCTTCTAGTCGCGCTTACCGCACTGACCGGAGCCTACGCTGTAAGAATCCCTGGCGTCGTCGTTCGCCTATCGGTTTCGGAACCGATCGTCTTTCTTGCTACCGTTCTCTTCGGACCGACACCAGGGACGCTGACGGCTGCGGTTGATGCGCTCGTCATGACGTTGCGCCTGCCGGCGCACCTCAGGACGCCGCATCGCGTTCTGTTTAATGTCGGGGCTCTCGCGCTGACTGTCTTGCCGTCGGCGCTACTTTACTTTCACCTAACAGGACTTGACCCGAGGCGGCCGACATACGGACCTCTTGAGGGATTTGTCGGGCCGCTCTACGTTTTCGCAGTCTGCGTCTTCGTTTTCAACAGCTCTCTTGTTGCGCTCGCTGTTTCCGTTGAACGGCAGCTGTCGGCTTTTACAGTTTGGCGGAGCCAATTTCTATGGCTCTCGGCAAGCTATCTGGCCAGCGCGGCGATCGCCGCGATCTTAGTTATCTTCACGAACAAGATTGACCTCGCGTTAGCCGGCGTGTTGCTGCCGCTGGTGGTGGTTACGGTCCTCACAGTCAAGACGACCCTGGGCCGTCTTGATGACACAAACAAACACCTCGGCAAGGTGAACACGCTGTACTTGTCCACTATCGAGACGCTCGCGATGGCGATCGACGCAAAGGATCAAGTCACGCATGGCCACATCAGACGGGTCCAGCGCTACGCAGTCGGTTTGGCTCGCGCCCTCGGCATCTCAGATGATCGACAGCTTCGCGCCATTGAAGCCGCAGCTCTGCTTCACGATATGGGCAAGCTTGCCATCCCAGAATTCATCCTCAATAAACCGGGCAAGTTGACTGCCAGCGAGTTCTCGGTCATGAAGACGCATGCCGCACTCGGCGCTGACATCCTGTCGTCGATTGAATTCCCCTATCCGGTCGTTCCAATCGTGCGCTACCACCACGAGAACTGGGACGGCTCTGGGTATCCAGAGAGCATTAGAGGAGCGGATATTCCGATCGGCGCTCGAATCCTTTCGGTCGTTGACTGCTACGACGCGCTTACATCGGACCGGCCCTACCGACCGGCAATGACCACCGAACAGGCGATCGAAATCCTCTCGCAGCGGCGCGGAACAATGTACGACCCGCTGGTAGTGGACGCGTTCGTCCGGGCCCATGCCACTTTACAAGCTGACGCCGAACGTGAACAGACGCCAGCCGTACTGCTTGCGAACCAGTTGGATGCGGCACTGACCTCAAAAGCTGCCTTGAGCGACGTGCCTCTGGCGCAGGAGGCACCACTCGAGTCTCTGCGCCTCCTCGCCTGCCTATCGCCCTTCCCAGCTGCTCCGCCGTTGCGATCAGTGTGTCTACAACTAGTCGCCAGTCTTCGAGCAATTGCAAAGTTCGACACAGCCGCTCTGTTCGTTGTTGACGAGTCTTCCGGCGAAGCCGAGGCTCTATTTGTGGAGGGCTCCGGTCAGCAGGTCCTCGACAAGGCGAGGATCGCAATCGGCGAACAACTCACGGGCTGGGTGGCCGCCCATCGAACATCGGTCTGGAACTCTAACGCCGCCCTTGATCTCGCCACCGGCGCGTCACACACGCAGTTAATACTGGGCTCGAGCATGCCATTGTCGGTTGGCGACACGCTGGTTGGGGCGCTCACGCTGTACGGCCAGAGCGGCCAGGACATCACCGTTGAACAGCGCCGCGCGCTCGAGTCCCTCCTGCCTACGATCTCGGCGACCTTGGCCGATGCTCTCCAGCGCCCTTGGATAGCGATCGACTGCCGACGTCAATACATCCGAGACGCCGCCCTGTCTGCCATGGATTCCCTCTTCTCGCACAGTCGCCTCTCTTCGGCGACGTGTTTTGGCTCCGTTCTCGCTGTGTCTATCAATTCCGAGGCAACAGACTCGCCACGCGTACAGCTCAGCCTGGACAGCGCCGTCAGATCGGCTGCAACTATGTTGTCACCTCGAAACGCAGACAATCGATGCGTTCTCTCTTTCGGAGCGGGTCACCTCCTCGTCTGCGCTCTTGATGGCGCGTCTACGGAACTCCTGCTCCATGAGGCGCAGGCGGTACAGCAGTCCCGATCCCTAAAGGCGTTCGCATTTTCGACGTCGCCCGTTGGCACATCGCTGGAACTTCAGGACCGCGTGCGGCGCATGACAGAGACATTGCCGTCCGCAAAACCGATAGGCGGCGTTCTGAGCCGCCTGACCTAGCGTGCGCCCCACTCTCTCTCGACTCGTCAACCAAGGGCTCGTGGCTGAGGCGCTGGCCCTCGCCATTACTATCAGTTCCCCTACGCTCGAAGAGCGCGCGCTTCGATGCGAGCTCGAACTACTCGCATCGAACCGGGACGCTGCGCTCAGGCTTGCTGACGAGCTCTCCTCGCGCGAGGCTCCATCGCAATCTGTGGCTCGCGCACTGGTCGTTGCGGGACGGGCGGAGTTCTATTTCGGCAGGCTTGCGGAAGGACAGCACAGATTCCTAAGGGCCAAAGAGGTGGCGTCGCATTTGGGAGACCCCTCGATTGTCGCCATCGTACTTGGAAGCCACATCGAGGCCCTCCTGCGGTACGTGAGTCTAGAGGCCGCGGTCGGGCATCTGGGTCAATATCGCAGAGCCGCACTTCGCTCGGGCGATAGAAAACAGCTGGCAACGCTTCATCGCGTACTAGCGGAGGCCGAGCTGAAGAGCGGCCGCAGCCATCGGGCTCTTCGAGAGCTTGAACTCGCCGCGATCCACGTCGACGAGGCCACTGATCTTGTTGATTCGTCGCAGCTTGCCCTCACGCGAAGTGCGGTCCACGGCCTTCTCGGTGATGCCACCTCTGCCTACCATCACGCCTCCCAGGCAGTCGCGTTTGCCGAGACGTCTGGTGCGCGAGCGCAGATGCGGGCTGCCCTGAACAACGTGTCGCACTTCCAGGTCTTGCTCGCTAGGTACGATGACGCCAGCGCGACCCTCCGGTCCCTCGCTCAGGGTGGTCTGCGCACCTTGGATTCCGAGCTCAATAGGCGGGACACTCAGCTGATGATTGCGACGGCGATGGCCGACTTCGGAGTCGCGACAGAGATCGACGAAGAGTTCGGTCCAATTGCGGAAGGCAAACGCACAGTCGCAGCGCAGTGGTACAAACTCGCCAGGGCGGCGTACTTGGTCGCCTCCGACCGAGCCGCAGAGGCCCTTCTCCAGTGGCGCTCATGCGTCGACGAAGCGAGCGCCGTCGGAGATCGGAACTACCTCGATAGATTTGAGCTGCTCGCCGCTGAGGCTCATCTCCTCGAAGGTGAGGTGCACCAAAGCGTCGCAGCTGTCGCTTCAGTATCATTGGGACGCCAGGGTCACCTCCCCGAGTTCGCCGCCTCAGCCCATCGCGTCTCGGGTCGACTTGCCACTGATTCCCCGTTCGCAGCTTTCGATCACTTCGCCCGCGCCGCTCGCATTTTTGGTCACATCGGCCATCTCGTTGGCCGCGGCGAATCCCTACACAACGCAGCCAAGCTGCGTGCCGCGATAGCGGGCAGCGACCGGGCCACCGTTCCCCATATCACCACCTTCTACGCGGAACCTCCCTCCAGCTTTGGCCGCGTCGATGCAGACGCCAGGCCTGACTCATCTGCGGATGCGGTGGCCCAGGCCCTTCGCGCCACGGCTGCGATGGTGGACTTGACGTCCAGGCCGGCGCTGTCCGGCCACGAACTGCTGTCGCTGGTCGCGGCAAGCGGTGCATCGACCAACGCCATCATGGTGGCTTGGCGCGGGTCGTCCCACGACGTGCTCGGCTGGATCGGCGCAGACGAACCAGACACTACGGTGCTGGCGTGCGCTGACGAGTGCGTTACCTTCAAGCTCGGCAGCGACGGCGCGCGCGAGGTGTCGGTGGTGGTGCGTCCGCGCAATCTCGGTTCGGCGCGCACCACCCTCCTGGCGTTGCAGCGTCTGGCTGCCAATGCGGCCTCGCTCCATAAGGCTGCGGTGGCAGAGAGCGAGCGGTCGGCGCTGTGGCCAGAGCCCTTGCCGGAACAACAACTTGGATTCGTGTGCGCGTCCGAGTCGATGTTGGAACTGCTGAGCGCCACGCGGCGCGTGGCCGCCAGCAATTACGCCGTGCTGATCACCGGTGAGACCGGTACCGGCAAAGAGCTGCTGGCGCGCGCGATTCATAACCTGTCGCCGCGCAGCAAGCAGCGCTTCCAGCCGTTCAATTGCACCGCGGTGGCCCGCGAGATGCTCGACGCGCAACTCTTCGGCTACAAACGCGGCGCGTTCACCGGCGCTCACGATTCGTTCCCCGGAGTGATCCGCAGCGCGGCGGGTGGCACGCTGCTGCTCGACGAAATCGGCGAGATCGGGCTCGACGTGCAGCCCAAACTGCTCCGCTTCCTCGAGTCGGGCGAAGTGCATCCACTGGGCGAGCCGGCGCCGGTGAGCGTGGACGTGCGCGTCGTGGCCGCCACGAACGCCGATCTCGACGCCCTGGTCGAGCAGGGGAAGTTCCGCGACGACCTCTTCTACCGGCTCAACGTCGTGCGCCTCACCATTCCGCCGCTGCGAGAGCGGCGGGAAGAGATCCCGCTGCTCCTCGATCATTTCCTGGAACGCGCGCAGAAGGAGTGCGGCAAGTCGGGCATTCGCGTCGGCGAGACCGCGGCCGAGTATCTGCTGCTCTACGCCTGGCCCGGCAACGTGCGCGAGCTCTCGAACGAGGTACGGCGCGCGGTGGCCCTCGCCGAACCCGGCGCCGTGCTGATGCCCGAGCACTTATCGGCCAAACTCGCGGCCACTCGGCGCACGGTGCCCGTGGACCAGCGCCCCCCCGACCACTCCGAACTGGTGGTGCGGCGCGACCAGCCGCTGACGGCGGCCGTGGAACATGTGGAGCGCGCCCTGATCCAGGACGCGCTGCGCCGGCACACCAACGTGGAGGACGCGGCCCGCTCGCTCGGGCTCTCGCGTAAGGGCCTGTATCTGAAGCGCCAGCGCCTCAAGATCGACGAGTAGGGCCGCCGGTTCGCGACTGGCGTGTGAACAGGCGGTTCAATGCAGGTCAAGCTGCTACCGCGCCCACTCAGCCCACGTCCACCGGCGGCATCACGGCACGGCCTTTGAGCTTGGCCTGCGCCGCCTTCGCCGTCGCGCGCAGCAGCGGGTCGGCGGCGGTCGACCAGGCGTCCACCTGATGCGCCAGCCCCACGAGGCGCAGCTCGCCGATAGCGTAGGCCGCGCACGCCTGAAGCCATGGGTCGCGACTACGGGCCAGCACCTCGACCGCTTCGTCGCGCGACGCGACAGTCACGCCGACCAGCCGCGCGGCGTCACGCGCCCGGTCGGCCGGGCTGACCTCGCGGTCGAAGAGCGGCACGACCGTCGCCCGCAACGACGGCGGCAGCACGTTGTCGAGGAACTCGAGGGCGTTGTCGTGCACGGCCGGCTGATCCGACTGGATGCCCACGAACGCACTGTGCATGTCGTGGGCGGGGTATAGGATCTTCATCAGGCGGAAGATGCGCTCGCTCTCCTGTGACAGGGCTTCGCGCAGGCCGGCCACGACCGGCTCGGCCCCGGTGAGCGATCCGCCAATCGCGTCGAGTACCTGGTAGGAGCGGTAGTGCCCGGTGATCTCGGCCTCGAGCGCCGTCTCGACCAGCGCCCGCTGCACCCGCCGCTCGGGATAGAGCTGGGCGAGCTTGTTGAGCGCGGCCAGCACCCGCATGCGCAGGGCCGGGTCGCCCGTAAGCACGTTGTCGACCAGCACCGCGTGCGCGGCCGGCGTGGCCATGGCCTGCAGCACGGTCGGCAGCTCCAGACGGATGGCCAGGGGCGTGTCGCGATCCTCGAGATAGTCACTGATCGGGTCGATGATGCGGTCGCCGAACGACCCGAGCGCGGCCACGATCTCATCGGTGAGCCACGGCTCGGCAAGACGATCGACCAGGCGGTGCACGAGCGCTCGCTTGCCCAGCCGCCCTGCCGACCGCACGGCCTCGCGGGCCACCTCGGGCGCGTCGTCTTCGAGCAGCTTGCGCAGTTCGCGGTCGAAGATGTCGGGGGCCATCCCCACCACCCTGGCCGCCTCGACCCGCGCGCGCACCCCGGCGTCGCCGCCTTCCGCCACCATGCGCTGCAGCATCACCTGCGCGGCTTCCACGTTCTGAGCCCGGCCAGGACGCGACAGGAACGCGATGAGCGAGGCCTGAATCGAGAAGTCGTGGTAGTCGCCCACCTGTTCGATGAGCGCGAGCGGGTCCACGTTCGAGTGCCGGGTGAGATAGAGTAGCGCCTCGGTGCGCACCTCCAGATGCGGATCGCGAAGCAGACGTTCCACGTCGCCCTTCACGGTGGTCACGCCGGCCTGCGAGAGCAGCGTCAGGGCGCGCAGGCGCACGTCGGACGACTCGTGCCGCAGCAGGTCGGCCACGGCGCTCTGCACGCCGTCGGCCGGCCACGTCTCGAAGAAGCTGAGCGCGTAGAGGATCTCGGCCGGCGATCCCCGCAGCTTCTGGGCGAGGGCCACGCTGGCGCTCCGGTCGAGCAGGGCGCTGCTCGCCCGCTCGGCGTCGAGCCGGTGCTGATGGATGCTCTCCTGCAGATTGGTCACGTACTGCCGGCGCGCCACGACCGCCGCCGCCATCCAGGCCGCGACGATCGCCAACGTGAGCCAGCCGACCTGCACCGGGTTCCAGCCGAGACCCACCGCGCACCCCAGCACCACGAGCCCGCCGAGCGCGTCGCCGCACCGGTAGATCACCGTGTCGATGAACGACTTCACCCGGAACGTCTCGGCCGCCGACAGGGGCAGGTAGAGCAGCTCCACCGTGACCTTGTCGATCGAATAGCGCAGCACCTGGTCACTCGCCTTGAGTGCCGACACGGCCACGAGCGAGCCGAAGGCGAGCACGCCGAGCGTCGTCGATGCCATCGCCACCGGCACGATGAAGAGCGCCAGACCCACCCCCACCGAGCGCAGCACGCGGCTCGTGAGCAGCAGTTGCAGCCCGAGCGAAGCCAGGCCGGCAATCATGTTGAACGACCCGAAGAAGGCCGCGAGCTGGTCGGTGTCGGGAATCTGCGCCTTGGCGATCGCCTTGAACTGCCAGCCCGCCACCGTCGTGGCAAACGACGCCAGGCCGATGACCCAGGCAATCGACCGCAGGTAGGGCGAGCCTGCGACGGCCTTCAGGCTGGCGCGGAAGCCCAGCGGCTCCATCGAGACGTCCACGGCCGCTACCTCGGCCCGCTGCCACGACAGGTGCACCAGCCAGGCCGACACCAGCAGGCTGCCCGCCACCCACAGCAGCAGCGTCTCGGTGCCCAGACTCGACGCCGTGAGGCGCGTGGCCAGGCCGCCGACGATCCAGCCCAGGATGGCGCCGCTGCCGATGAAGCCGAAGGCGCGCTTGGCTTCGCGCGTCGTGAGCACGAAATTGGCCAGCGTCCAGACCTGCGAAGGCGCGAGCACGCTGAAGATGCCGACCCACAGATAGATGACGATGAAGAGCCAGCCCTGGCCGATGCCAGCGACGCTGCACCACCAGAACAGCACGCAGTTGCCCGCGTAGACGAACAGGGTGCCGATCTGCAGCGAGCGCAGCGACACCCAGCGGCTGGCGCGGATGTAGAGCGCCACGGCCACGCCCACGAGCACGGCGATGGTGATGTCGGCGTAGGGCAGGTCGACGGCCGAGTAACGGTCAAGGAACAGGGCGTCGCGGGTGGCCTTGCTGGCCACCGTGCCCGACATGGTCAGGAACAGGTAGACGAAGAGCGGCCAGGAGCGGTGCCACTCGGATTCGCTCAGGCCCAGCATCCGGGCGATTACCTTCAGCATCCAGCTACGTATCGTATTGCTGCTGGGTCGGCGCCTGCATAAGATTCATCCACACTCCCCATGGCCACGACAGCTCCGCGTTTGTCCCTGCTCACCCGCTGGCTGTCCCCGATCGCCGAGCTGCGCGCGGGCGAAGGCGGCACTGCGCTGCTGCTCTTCCTCTACTCGTTCCTGGCGATGACGTCCTACAACATCGTCAAGCCGGTCACGCGCTCGCAATTCATCTCGAGCCTGGGCGCCGACAACCTGCCGTGGGTGCAGTTCGGGGCCGGCATGGTGATCGGCCTGATCATGCAGGCCTACACGAAGCTCATCGCGACGGTGCCGCGGCGCTGGACGATCCCGGTCACCCAGGCCGGCATGATCGTGCTGCTGGTGCTCTTCTGGGTGCTGTTCACGCAGATCGGCGCCGAGTGGGTCTCGGTCGGCTTCTACCTGTTCGGACTGATCCTGGGCATTCTGCTCATCAGCCAGTTCTGGACGCTGGCCAACGACATCTACGACCCGCGCCAGGCCAAGCGCCTGTTCGGGCTGATCGGCGGCGGCGCCAGCCTGGGTGGCGCCACCGGCGCGGCGATCACCGCCGGCCTGGTCGAGACCCTCGGCTCGAAGACGATGCTGCTGGTCAGCGCCGCCATCATGGTGGTGTGCCTGCTCATCGTCGTGCGCATCATCGGCAGCAACGAACGCGCCGGCCAGTCCGACGCGTCGAAGACGGGGGAAGAGGAGAGCGTCGGCGGCGGCGAAGCGCTGGCGCTGCTGGGTGGGTCGCGTCACTTGCAGGTCATCGCGCTCGTGATCGCGTTTGCCGCCATCGGCGCGGCCATCATCGAGCAGCAGCTCAACATGGCGGCGGCCCAGGCCAAGGGCCAGTCCAACACCGACGGCATCACCGCGTTCCTGGCGCAGGTCACGGTCTACCTGTCGCTCATCGGCCTGTTCATCCAGGTGGCGCTCACGAGCCGTATCCACCGCCTGCTGGGCATCGGCTTCGCCCTGATGATCCTGCCGGTCAGCCTCGGCGCCAGCGGTCTGCTGATGCTCACCGTGGGCGCGCTGTGGACAGCCGGTCTGGCCCGCGTCATCGACACGTCGCTGCGCTACACGGTCGACAAGACCACGCGCGAGATCCTGTTCCTGCCGCTGCCCGCCGACGTGAAGTACCGCGCGAAGCCCTTCATCGACGTGACGGTGGACCGATTATCGAAGGGCGCCGGGGCGCTGCTCATCCTGGTGCTCATCAAAGACTGGGGCCTGGGACTCACCTGGCAGCAACTGAGCTACGCCAGCCTGGCGATCATGGTGCTGTGGGTAGTCTTCGCGCTGCGGGCGCGGGCCGAGTACATGGCCGCCTTCCGCCGGAGCATCGTGCAGCAGAACATGCGGGCCGGCGAGATTCGCCTCGAAACGGCCGACCTCTCCACCATTGAGGCGCTGGTCGAGGAACTGGCGCACCAGGATCCCACGCGCGTCATCTACGGTCTCGACCTGCTCGAGTCGCTCGACAAGCGGCACCTGGTGAGCCCGCTGATGCTCTACCACGAGCATGCCGATGTGCGGGCGCGCGTGCTGCGCCTGGCCGAGGCCACCGGTCCCACCGGCGCGGATCGCTGGCTGCGCGGCATCTCGCGCGGACTCACTGACCCCGAAGGCGACGTGCGCAGCGCCGCGGTGCGGGCATTGGCGGCGGTGAAGGGCCAGGAGGCCGCGGCCCTGATGCGCCCGTATCTGCAGGATGCCGATCCCGCCCTGGTGGTCACCGCGGCCTCCGCCCTCTCGAACAGCAGCGACCCGGCGGATGTGAGCGCGGCGTCCGACGCGTTCCGCGCTCTCATCGACGACTCGCGCGAGCAGCGCGCCAGCACGCGCGCGGAGGTGGCGCGAGCCCTCGGTCGCGTCGCCAACCCGGCCTTCCGTCCGCTGCTCGTGCCGCTGATGTTCGATGCCGACATCGACGTCGCCCGCGACGCCATCAAGAGCGCGGCCCGGCTGGGCGGCGGCGACTACCTCTACGTGACGCCGCTCGTGTCGTTGCTGCGCAACCGGTTGCTCAAGGGGGCCGCGCGCGACGTGCTCGCCAGCTACGGCGAAGACGTCGTGCCGACGCTGGTCTACTTCATGCGCGACCGCGACGAAGACATCTGGGTGCGGCGGCACATCCCCGCCACGCTTGCGCGCATTCCCTGCGCCGCCACGCTCCAGACGCTGGTCGACGGCCTCGACGATCCCGACGGGTTCCTGCGCTACAAGTGCCTGGCGGCGCTCGAGCACCTGCGCCGCACGCGGCCGGAGCTGGCCGTGCCGCAGGCCACCATCGACCGGCTCGTGTCGGCGGAAACGGCCCGGGCCTTCGATCGCCTCACGCTGCACTACAACCTGTTCCACGCTGGCGGCCTCGACGAGGACTGCCTGCTGGCGCGGGCGCTCACCCAGAAATACGACCGCGCGTTCGACCGCGTGTTCACGCTGCTCGGGCTCGGACACTCGTCGAGCGACATTGCCGCGGTGCGCCACGCGCTCACCTCTGGCGACGCGCGCAGCCGGGCGGGCGCGGCCGAGTTCCTCGACAACATTCTCAAGGGCGAATCGCGGGCGCGGGTCATGCTCTTGGCCGAGGACATGCCACGCGACGTGCGGGTGCTCAAGGGCAACACGATGTTCCGCACGCGGGAACGCGACGTGGAAGACACCCTGGCGCAGCTCGTCCACGACGACAGCCAGGAAATTGCCGCCACGGCGATGCAGCTTGTGGAAGCGCGTGGACTCTGGTCCCTTGCCGGCGATCTCGAGCACGCGCTCGAACACCGGCCGGCCCGCGACTGGTGGGTGTTCGAGGCGGCGTCGTGGGCCCTGGCGGCCCAGCGCATGCCGGCCGAACGCCGGCGCGTGCTGTGGCAGGAGCCGCTGCCCGCCGTGGAACTCGCCGACCGGCTGCGCCGCATCCAGCTCTTCGACTTCGTCTCGGTCGACGAGCTGTTCCGCGTGGCCAGCCTGGGCCGTCAGGTGCGCCACGAAACCGGCCGGGTGATCGCGCAGGAAGGGCACGTGGCCGACGTGCTGCACATCGTGCTCGATGGACGGGTGCGCGTGGCGAGCACGCGCGAGGGACGCACGGAGATTGCGGCGCCCGGGGTGCTCGGCTTCGAGGACGTGCTCGAAGGCCATCCGGTGCGCGGTACGGCCACCGCGCTCGAGCCCACCATCACGCTCACCATGACCACCGAGGAGTTCCTCACGCTCGTGTCGGAGAACGTCGAGATCGCGCAGGGCATCTTCCGCATGCTGATCGAGACGCACTGCGCGCCCGCCTGGCGCACGGTGGTGCACGGGGAACTCTCGCCGGAAATGGAGCAGCGGGTGGCCGACGGCGTGCAGGCGCTCGACGGCCTGCTGTTGCTGCAGGCGAGCCCGCTGCTGCATCGCGCCACCACGGCCGAGCTCGTGCGCCTCGCGGCGGCGGCACGGGTCGTGCCCCTGGTGCCGGGCGCGGCCTTGTTCAAGCCCGGCGACGTGGCCGCCATCCACGCCGTGCTCAGCGGTCAAGTGTCGGTATCGGCCGCCGAGGGCACGACGCCCGATCACGCCGACAGCGGCGACGTCGTGGGGATGTACGAGGCCTTGAGCGGCCGCTACATGGCCGCCACGGGCACGATCGCGCAGGCCGGCACGGCCTTGCGGATCGACCGCACCGAGCTCTTCGAGCTGATGGCCGACAACATGCCGCTGCTCCAGGGCATCTTCAGCGGCCTGGTGCACACGAGCGCCAGAATCGCCGCGCGTGCTTCCGCGCACGAGGCCCATGCGGCCCACACGCACGCGGCGCCGGCCGGGCTCTGACACTCAGCCCGGCAGACGCACCTCGAAGCACGTCTCCACGCCGGGCGTACTCGTGACGCGCAGGGCGCCGCAGTGGCGTTCGACGATCGCCTTCACGATCGAGAGGCCAAGTCCGGTGCCGCCCGCATCGCTGCGGGCCGTGTCGGTCTTGTAGAAGCGGTCGAACACGTACGGCAGGTGCTCGGCGGGAATGCCCGAGCCGGTGTCGCGCACCGCAAAGACCAGCGCATCCGCGTCTCGCTCGGCGCGCACCCAGACCCGCCCCCCGCGCGGCGTGTGCCGCAGCGCATTGGCTGTGAGGTTCTGCAGCACCTGCTCGAGCCGCCGCTCGTCGCCCCGTACGACCTCTGCACCAGGTGTCACCGCCGTGTCGAGCGTCAGGTGTGCCGCAGAAGCGGCTGGCCCATGGCGCTCAACCACCCGCGTGAACAGCCGCGCCACCGACACCTCGGCCAATTCGAGCGGCGCGCCGCCGGCGTCGAACCGGGCCAGATCGAGCAGGTCGTTGACCAGCCGCTCCAGCCGCTGTGCTTCCACATCCACGACGTGCACGGCCTGGCGGCCCTGCGGCGAGGCCGGGGCAAAGGCCGGCAGGGTCAGCGTTTCCGCGTAGCCGCGAATGGCGGTGAGCGGCGTGCGCAGCTCGTGCGTGATATCGGCCAGCAACTGCCGGCGCGCCCGGTCGGCATCGACCAGCGCCGCTTCGCGCGCCGCCGCCTCGCTGGCCATGCGATTGAAGGCGCGGGCCACCGACGCCACCTCATCGCCGCCCGCCTCCGACGCGCGCGCGGTCGCGTCGCCGGCACCGAAGCGCCGCGCCGCTTCCTCGAGATCGCGCAAGCGGTTCTGAGCCGGCCGGAACACCGCCAGCGACGCCAGCGCCGTGCCGACCAGGAGCAGGCCCGCAAGCCCGGCGGCGAGCCATGGCGCGAGCTCGCGCGCCACCGCACCCAAGGGACGGCCCCGGGCCACCAGCACCGCCGCCACCACCTGGCCACCGACCCGCACCGGCGCTATCGTCCACGGCGGGCCGGCCGGCAGCGCCCGCAGCGCGGCGCGCCCGTCGTCCCGCCGCCCCGGGCCACGGCCGCGGGGGCGGCCGGGCCGGAACACCGGCTCGCGCCAGTCGCCGGAATCACCCGCCCGCAGGCGCCGCACGGTCACGTCCACCAAGGCCGGCGGCGGGTCGATGCCGGCAGCCACCACGCGTCCATCGGCCAGCACCAGCGCGGCCGGCCGCGCCAGGTCGGCAAAGCGCGTGCGCGCCAGGTCGACCAGGTCCGCCTCCGGCTCGCGCAGCGCGGCGTCGGTGAGTTCCTCTGCCACCAGGCGCGTGAGGTCCCCGAGCAGGCGCGACGGCAGCGCCTCGTCGCGCTGCGCCGAGAGCCACAAGAAGAGACCGCCCTGCGCGAGCAACGTGGCGGTGAGGAACACGATGAACCCGATCGCGATGCGCCAGTACAGGCTGCGATACCACCGGCGGGGCTCCGGAGCGGCCATGACGCTAGACATCGGCGAACTTGTAGCCGGCGCCCCACACGGTGAGCACCAGCGTCGGTGATTCGGTGTCGATCTCGACGCGCTTGCGCAGGCGCTTCACGAGCGTGTCGACCGACCGCGGGGTGACGAACGTCTGCCCCGGCCACACGCGCGTGAGCAGCGCCTCGCGGCTG
>Ga0105046_10011494_pt1 | contig 13756 bp, 13 predicted proteins | sample MAT03_FD_78385 | JGI IMG/M metagenome (GOLD analysis project Ga0105046, IMG submission 78385) | Freshwater microbial communities from Lake Fryxell liftoff mats and glacier meltwater in Antarctica - MAT-03 (megahit assembly) | ecosystem: Environmental > Aquatic > Freshwater > Ice > Liftoff... | reverse complement strand
GGAATCAGCTCCCGTTGTAGAGACTACAAAAGATAGCCCAAAAAAGAAAGACAATAGCAGGTAAGGATAAAAACTGTTGTTATTTTTAAACTGACGGAACAGGTAAATCGCACTTACAAACGGGTTTAACAACCACAAAGCGAGAAAAAATTTGTTATTGACTTTTGCCACACTCAATTAATTTTATAAACTGTTTGGCAACTGTTTCAATGCGGTAGCGGTCTGGATTAGCTATAACAAAACCTTTTTCGTAGTTACCTTCTAAAAAATCAACAACAATTTGGGAGTTTAAATTTCCGGTTTCAATGTGCAGAACTGGCTTGTCTATGATGACATAGTCAATCAGTTTACTGGGCGTTTGCGCTGTACCCACATTGGCAAAATTCACCACAAAATTGAAAGATGATAACTCTTTTAATAAGGTGACTCTTGATGTTGGTGATCGCAATTTAATACGGGCATCTTTAGTCGCATAGGGCGCAATCAACTGACTGGTAGAAGTGAAAATATGAAACTCAAAACGTATTGACGGATTTAAACTACATAAAAATTCCAATAACTCACGAGGGTCTCTCCTGCCTGGTATAAAGCCTCCTCCATAACCAAAACGGACAATTCCATCCTCAACAACAGGTTGTTGATCGATATCTTCAAAGCGAAAACCCTGGGGTATTATCTTTATTTTTGGATGAAATTGAGGAAAATAGCCTTTATAAGAATTTTCAGTGGGTACCGTTATGTAATTTACTTTTCGCATGAACCATATTTCAATCCATCTAAAATAGAAAGGCGGTTGAAAAGTGTCATTTTCTTGCAGAATATACGGATCACCACAATCTGCAATCCAAACTGGAGCTATATTCTGGACCGTATTTTTTGACCAAACGAACGCAACGCCCCAGTGTACAGGATAGGGTACTGCTATCGAAATAACCGCATCGTAAGTATTTTTTTCTTCTTTTAATTTTCTACTTATCTTGAAAAAAAGTTCCATCATCGGAAATTCAAACATTAATGGTAATAATCGATTCACTGCTTTATTAAACAACGCACCAATTTTTCCCATTCTCCTGATTTTTGGCAACTTCCAGGTTAAATTTCCCAGACTAACAAATCGGATTGGAAAGGCTTGCAATAATAATTCCATATTAGGTCGCTCTGGTGCCATAACACTAACTTCATGGCCTTGCCGGCACAATTCTTTGGCTAATTCTGTAGACCGAAAAGATCTGGGATTTTGCTCGGGATAAAAGCCGTGTGTTATGATTAGTATTTTTTTCATTATTTCAGTTAATAATCAATAAAGTAATTATTAAATCTGATTTTTAATACCTCTTGATTTAATTATTTTCTTTGATAAATTTATAAATGGCTCTTCAATGTATTTATAAGTAATTAAAGAAAGAACAATCGTACTCACATATGCTAAAACTGTTGTTAAGGCTAAATTAGTTAGCTGAAAGTAATCTATAATAATACTAAGGACTAAAGTGTGTAACAAATAAATAGAATACGATATATCACCTATTTTAATAAAGAATTTATTTACTGAATTATTATAATTGATCTTCCAGATATCATCAATGATTAACCATAAAATGAAAATCAATATCGAAATTGAATAGGACAATAATTGGTTATATTTTTGGACTAAAATAAAAAAATACACTAAATGAAAAGCTATAAAAAGTAGTTTTTTATATTTGATATTTAGTAGAAATTTAATAATTATGGGGTTTTGAAATAACATTGCCACTAAAATCCCCAAGATAAAAGGTACAATATGTGAAAACCCAATAAGGCTATACAAAAATAAAAATGTAGAATTTTCATTTGAACCCAATAAATTTATTTTATAAATTATCTTAAAAATTGAAAAAAGTAAAATTAGTAGACCAATTATATATTTTTTATTTAATTTAAATATCAATAATAAAGTAAATGCTGTATAAAAATAAACTTCATAAACAGTAGACCAAGCTACTCCAACTACTAAACTACTTGTCGTTAACTTTCCATTCCAAGGAAGCATTAAAAAATTCTGAATATAATTTAATATTGTAAATTCCTTACTGAAATTTAGAATTTCCCACAGAAAAAAAAGAATAACACAAAACCAATACAAGGGGAAAATTCTAAAAATTCGTTTTATTGCAAATGATTTATAACTATCATTATTTTTTGTAGTTAGGTATATCAAGAAACCACTCAATATAAAAAAAAGATCTACACCATATGCACCAGCAATAAAATAATCACCAAACGGTTTTATATTTAAGAGTTGCAAGACGTGTGTATATAATACACTCAAACAAGCAAAAGCCCGAAGAAATTGCAAGGATGCAATCTTTCTAGATGGTATATTTTCCATTAATAAATCTGGGTTAAAACTGCCACAATTCTTTCAGAGGTATGTCCATCCCACAAATGAGGAATTCCTCCTTTTTTCCACTTCCCTTGAAACAATTTCTCCAGGGCTGGTTTAATATTTTTAGGGTTTGTACCTATTAGTTCGTTTGTACCTGTGGTGATGGTTTCTGGTCGTTCGGTATTGTCACGCAAGGTTAAACAAGGCACCCCCATAACGGTTGTTTCTTCGGTAATTCCTCCCGAATCGGTTATGACGGCTTTGGATTGTTGCACCAAATAATTGAACGCTAAATAACCTAAGGGATCTACAATGTGTAAATGAGGAACGTGTAGGTTTAAACTTTCGATGATTTTTGCGGTACGGGGATGAATCGGAAAAATAACCGGCAGTCCTTTTACATTGGAAAGGATTTCAGTCATCAGTTCTTTCAGTTTATGGGTTTCATCTACATTAGCAGGGCGGTGCATCGTTAACACAAAATAAGATTTTGCTTGCAATCCCAACTCATCAAAGAAAACTGGCTTTTGAAATTTTGTTTGGTTGGCCAACAACGTGTCAATCATCACGTTTCCTACATAAAATATAGCGTCTTCCTTTACTCCACTTTTTAACAAATTTTCATTAGCGCTTATTGAAGTAGTAAAGAAATAATCTGTAATGCTATCCGTAACCATGCGGTTGATTTCTTCGGGCATGCTAAGATCAAAAGAACGGATGCCAGCTTCCACATGCGCTACTTTGGTGTTTAGCTTTTTTGCAACGATGGCACACGCCATTGTAGAAGTGACATCACCTACAACCAGCACCAAATCTGCGGGATGCGCTAGTAATTCTTTTTCAAAGGCTACTAATATCGAAGCGGTTTGTTCGGCTTGCGAACCACCCCCACATTCTAAATTCACGTTTGGATGTGGAATGTTCAACTCTTCAAAAAAAGTATCGCTCATTTTTTGATCATAATGCTGTCCTGTATGAACCAGGCGGAATATAATGTTCCCCCCATTTGCCTGATCATTCCTGATGGCATGAATGATCGGAGCTATTTTCATAAAATTAGGACGGGCTCCGGCAATAATTGTAATCCTCATCGTTTAGATTTTTATCTTAAACAGTTTTACCCACTCGCCAAATTGAATAATTCGCCAGTAAGTGTAGTCAAATGGTAGCTTACCTGCAATGATGTCTTCAAAATAGTTAACAGCATCGGGTTTTATAATTCCATTTGAAGACTCAATAGCTTCCTTTATTTTTTCTCTAAATAAATCCGGACAATCAAGTTTCACCCAGCGTTCTTCTGGTGTCATGAAACCCTTTTTGTCTTTCCGGTTTCGGATGGGTTCAGGTAATATATCTTTCAAACCTTCCCGCAGCACTCTTTTTGTTTCGCCATTCTTTTCAAGGTAATCATCCGGTAAATTAAAGCAGAATTCAACAAGTCTGTGATCAAGAAAAGGAACACGGGCTTCAACTGAATTAGCCATAGAATTGCGATCTTCCCACTTTAGATAACGGGGCAACGTACTAAAAAAAGTTAGATGCCTTGAAACTTCAGGCACACTTCCATATTTTACAGGAATCGCATCATACGGATGTGAAACGGTAGCCCCTAGTATTTGCGTATCTATTAAGGATCTGTTGATTTTGGAATTCCCAAAATGAATACCGATCCAATTCCTGAATTTATCCGGCAATGTGCTTATAAAAATGTTTTGCCAAATATTTTTGTAATTGACGCTTTTATAATTCCTTGATTTTTTAATGTCGCTGAAAATGCCTTTTAATTTTAGTTGCTTAAGCATTCTACTATACCTTGGTATTGCAAATTGACCATATCCTCCGAGGTATTCATCCGCCCCCTGACCATTTAATAATACCTTCACTTTGTTTTTAGCGGCTAGCCTAAACACCTGATAGCCCAAAAACGCACTTTGCGATTGGTAAGGCTCATCATGAGTCCAGGTTAATTTGGAAATATAATCAAATACTTCTTCATGACTAGGGTACACATAATGGGCTTCAACAGATGTTTTGTAATTCACCACAATGTCTATCCATTTTTTTTCACTGTATTTCTCGTCAGTAGCACAACTACTAAAAGTTTTTTGCATATTTTCAACACCTCGTAAGTGAAAAACATTATTTAACTCACAGACAATAGCGCTTGAATCAAGGCCGCCCGACAAGGCAGATCCGATCGGCACATCCGAGCGCAAATGAAGATCAACAGCACTTTTAAACAATTTATTAAATTCTAACGCTGCGTTTTCAAAACTGCCTTTATATTTGTTATAAGTAAGGTTGTACCACTGGATGGTAGCAATTTTTTTTCCGGGTATCGACGCAATTTTATCTACCGCCATAAAGAAATAATGGCCCGATGGTATCTGAAAAACACCATCAAACAATGTTTCTTCCGTATGATCTGTAAGAGAATACACAAGGTAGTCATAGGCCCGCTGCCCGTTAACTTTTGGTGCCCAACCTGGCAGTACAGTAAACTGCTTTATTTCACTGGCAAAATAAAAATCATTTTCAGGTGATACCCAATAGTAAAGTGGCTTTATACCAAACCTGTCCCTGGCAAAAAATACGGTATTCTTTTCGATATCATAAATCATAAACGCCCACATTCCATTAAAACGATTCAGGCAATCTATACCCCATTTCGAATAAGCTGCAAGTATAACTTCTGTATCTGTTTTTGAATGAAAATGATACCCCAATAAAACGAGTTCGTCTCTAATTTCCTTGAAATTATATACCTCTCCGTTATAAACAATCCAGTAGCGTTGATTTTCATAACACATCGGTTGAAGTCCATCTGAAGAAAGGTCTAAAATTGAAAGCCGCCGGTGGCCGAGCCCGAGTTTATACAACCCTTTTACATTGCTGATATGGCATGTTGGATGATAATCATTTTTATTTATCCAGGCTTCAGGCATGGTATCATCTCCACCTGCCAGCACAATTTGCTTTTGGTTAAAAAGCGTGTACCCTTCACCATCCGGGCCACGGTGATGGATGATATCAGTCATTGCTTTAAGGTTTTTTGCATCAAACGTAGTGCTACTTATAATACCGGCTATGCCACACATATTCTAAAGATTTTCATAAAATGAAATTAATTTTTCAGTTAATTTTTCCGAATTGTGAACTTTTTCAACAAATAACCGTCCATTTAACCCAATATCGGCAAACTGCTCTCTATTACTAATCAAATTCTTAATAGTATCATAGATCGAATCAGGAAACGCACTAATAATAGGTATTTCGCTCCCGAAATCAATATATTTAAAATACTCTTTCCTGATTGAACAAATAACAGGGCGCCCAATTGCCATGGCTTCGATTGATGCCGTTCCATACCAGCCGCCCACAATTTGATCTATAAATATATCACAGAGCTTGTAATTCTCTTTTAACTCCAAGTGGCTAAGATTCTCAACCAGAACAAACTTTAATTTATACCCTTCATTTATCAACTGTTTAACTGCATCTAAAATAAAACTTGTCCCCTTATTATCTCTACTTGTAGGCGCATGCATTATAATAATTTCTTTATTTTCATCGGAAATTTTAGGGAAGAATTGGTACTCGCTAACATCTATCGCCAATGGTAAAACAATCGAATTAGGTACAAATTCTGAATAACATGGTGCACAAACAAACTGCAAATCAGCATATTTTGTTTCAAATTTTAGCCTTCTGGAAACAGTTTTATCGTGCTTTGCCCCACCCGTTAAATCGAATACAAATTTCACATTAGAATATTTGTATTTATCTACGGAATATTGATATAGTTGCACATCAAATCCTAAATAATGAAAAACCACTTTCTTTCCAAAAAATTTATAAAAGAATAAATCACCTTGCGAAGGCATTAATGTTTCTCCATAGTAGAAATGAAAAATATCAAATGTAAAAAAGCACTTAATTTTAAATATTGTATTCCACAATACATTATAAACTTTGGTAAATAAATTTTTACCGCTATGCTTTAAAATCACGTCTGTAAGTCTATCAAATCTGTCAAAGCCTGTTATGCTAAGTGCATTTACACCCTGCCTTCTTAACTCTTTTGCAAAGAATCCTGCTTGGGTACCATAGTTTACGAAACCATGAAAAACACGACAGCTATGGATATTTATACCTGAATTGCTCATCGCCTTATAACTTTATTAGGGATGATATTTTTAATAAGGACGCTAAGGTTTATACGCTTATCTAGTTCCCGATATGAATAAATTATTGAGATCAAAAATAATAAACCACCTGATAAATAGGATATTGATCCTTTTAAAATAAGAGCAGGTAAAAATGAAAAGAAAGCAAGCGTGAATTGAATTAAAAAAATAGAATTCATTTCCTTTTTAAATGAGAACTGAAATTTATTCTTCGCTAAGTAGTATACTTGTATTAAGTACAGAAAATATGAGACCAAAAAAGATATCCCAAGTCCCGTTAAACCAAGCAAATAATAACCGACAACATTAAATGCAAGTGTATAAATATTTGCTATCAGTTCGCTAAAGAAAAATAATTTTTTCTCTCCTTTTGCCAAAAAAATAAAACCAATGGCCCAACTTACTGCTTTAAACAACATTCCCAATGCAGCCCATAAAATCATATGGTTAACAGCAGCAAATTTTTCAGAATATAGTATAATAACCACCCAATTAATAAATACCACAAAAATTATGATAATTGGTGCCATTATTAAAATTGATATTTCAGCCTGCTGGTTGATTACTTTGCTACAATCGGCATTGTTATGCGCCACTGCCGCCAGCCGGGGGTAATAATCTGTAGCCATTGCGGTAAATATCAACCCAACATAACTGTTTACAATAGCAAAGCCCGCGTTGTACAATCCTACCTCGGCTACACCCCCATGATTGCTTATAAAAATTCTAACAATGTAGGAAGTACCCAAGGTTATCAATCCGCTAATACTAATCATAAAGCCCATAGCTAGCATTTCTTTACCTTCCACGATAGTACGGGCTTTGGATACCTTTACTTTTTCTACATTAATTTTACGACCAAAATACCAGGCACAGGTAAATGCTATAACAGAACTAATAATGATAGCTGGTACAATGCCATTAATGCCCAACCAGTAATAGAGTGGTAAAGTCATTATCAACCCAAGTAAACTACCGGCCAGGTTAGCCTTTGCCAGGTATTGCAATTTGCGCATGCCTTGCAAAAGAATCATTTGCCCGGTGCTTAATTGCGTCAGTAGCAACGAAACAGATATCCAGATAAAAGGAAATGTATAGTTACTATTGCCAAATGTCACCCGGCTCAATGCAGGTGCCGCGGCGATAGTTACAATCATACCCAATAAGCCGGTTACCCATACCCACCGGCGCAACACCGTTAAAATAATGGCAATACGGGATTGATTGCCCGTTCCGTTGGCAGCAGCTACGTTTCTTACAGCACTGGTTCCCAGGCCAAAATTGGTTAGTCCACCAATAAGACCAGTAGTTGAACTCAGTAATCCTGCAATGCCCATACCGGTAGGGCCTAATAATACTGCAATAAATTTCGACCGGATGATGGCAATCAGTATATTAATTACCTGCACACCGCCAAAAAGCGAAGTGGCTTTCATAATCTGGCGATAGGATGTCTGTTGTTCTGACATTAAAATGAAAACATTTAAATACTATACATATTAAATTTCGCAGATCATATTCTACGAATATACATCCCCTACTTACTGAAACGCATTGATAAACTTCACCACAGTTTCAACTTCAGCATCAATCATTACCGGGCTGATTGGTAAACTTATCACTTCGTTATGAATCTTCGCCGTAATCGGTAAACTTATATTATTCGATTCTTTGTAAGCCAATTGTTGATGTAAATAATGCCTTTACCAGCCAACCTCCCAATAATTGCAATTAACTTGGATTTGATCATGGCCTTTTAAACGCCTAAAGACTAAACATGAACATAAACGATAGTAGTTTTCAATATTGAACGGTATGAAGATTTAGCTTCATTATCCAATTTTATTTTTCATAATAAAGTTTGATTATATCAGAAATATATTCAATTTCCCTTTTCTCCATTCCTGGCCAAATGGGCAAACTTAAACAGGTTTCAGCTATTTCTTCTGCAATGGGTAAATCTCCTCTTTTGTATCCCAAACTTTTGTAAGCTTCCTGCAAATGAGGAGGTATTGGATAATGTATTAGAGTACCAATTCCGTTACCATTTAAATGCTTTTGCAATGCATCTCTATGCCTTGTTCTTATTACATATATATGATACACGTGCGTCGCATTATTTGCGGTAACCGGCAGGATAATATCCTTTATATTTTGCAAAGCCTCATTATAACAGGTGGCTAATTGCTGCCGTTGTTTTGTCCAGTGTGGTAAGTGCTTTAACTTAATCTCTAAAAACACAGCCTGCAATTCATCTAACCGCATATTGTATCCGATGACTTCGTTAAAATACTTTTTTTGTGATCCGTAGTTTCTTAATAAATAGGCTTTTTCAGCAAGTTTGACATCGTTTGTAGTGATCGCACCAGCATCGCCTAATGCTCCCAAATTTTTACCCGGGTAAAAACTGGTGCCGTTTATATTACCCCAGGTTCCAGTTAGCTTATTATTATAGGCAGCTCCCTGTGCCTGGGCATTGTCCTCTACAACAAATAAATTATGCTTATTAGCTATCTGCATGATGGCTTCCATTTCGCAACATTGACCGTATAAATGAACCGGCATGATGGCTTTTGTTTTGGACGTAATAGCAGGCTCTATCAGAGCTGGGTCAATATTGTAGGTATCAATAGAAGGCTCTACCAAAACAGGCGTTGCACCAACATAACTACAAGCCAAAAGTGTGGCTATATAAGTATTTGAAGGTACTATTACTTCATCACCTTCTCCTATTCCCAATGCACGCAAGGCTATGTGTAAAGCATCTAACCCATTACTTACACCCACACAATTTGTAATCTGGTTAAAGGCAGCGTAAGACTGTTCAAACTGTTTTACCCCATCACCCAAAACAAACCAGCTTTTATCATAAAAATCACTAAAAGCCTGTTGCATCTCCATTTTTATAGGTTGGTGCATTTCAAGAAAGGAAACAAAGGGAATTTTCATTACTTAAAATTTATTTTTTACAAACAAGAAATATTTCAGCACAAAAATCTTTGAATTGAGAACTAATGTTATAAAATCCATCTATCATTTCATCAGTCCAGGTATCTTCTATTTGTTTATTTGATAATGGTTTTAAAAAAATACCCCCCGATTCTACAATTGAAAAACCTGCTTCTATTACATCACTCTTTAAAGTATCCATATCATATACCCTATAATGACCTAACTCTTTATCTCTGCTATTAAGGGTATAAATACTTTCTAACATTCCCATCTGCACAGCAACTATTCTGTGTATAGATTTGGCATTGGGTACCGAAACTAAAAATATCCCGTCGTCATCAAGCCAGGTGTGTATTTTTTTTAATAGCGCAATTGGCTCATGTATATGTTCCAATACGTGCCCCATTACAATAGTATCATATTGAACGGTTGCTTTATAATCTTCAAAAAGTGAATGTACTTTCTTAATATTTTTATAATCAGGAATTTTTTTCAACAATTCACCCGACCCTTCAATTACATGCAGTTCTTTAAAATAATTAATCAAATGTTTAGTCATATAACCAGTAGCAGGCCCTAATTCCAGACCTATACTTCCTTTAAGAAAAGGTTGAAAGGTTTTAAAATTATATTCACAAAGTTTGTAATCAAAATTGAGTATTGAGTTAAGGTAAAAACTTGATGAATTATCTACCTTGTCTTTTACATTGCCCATATAAATACTATTTTTATAAATTGAAATTTGTAATTGAATCCAATACAATATCTGGCTGGTACTTCATTAATTTTTCTTTGCTTAAAAACCCAGATAAAACTGCTGCTGTTTTAATGTTCAATAATTTACCTGTCTGTACATCTTTACCTGTATCGCCAATAATCCAGTCAGCAGATGTTACAGCAACGTTTTGAGCAATCAGTATTTGCTTTTCTGTTTGTTGAGCTGTTACAAGCACATATTTGAACAAATTTATCCAGTTTAATTCAGTTAATTGCTGTTGAACAACAGTGTGGTACTGTCGTGCAGTTACAAGACAAAGTGCATATTTTTCTTTTAGTTCAACTAGTTTTTCCGTTACTCCAGGAAAAGCCGTATCATATTTTATCCACTCAGGCTCCTCTATAAGTTTGTGCCATTGCTGTTGAAAATCAGCAAGAGCATCTTCCTGATAACTAAATTGTTTTTGTAAAATTTCTTTATGTCCTATACCTGCCCTTTTAAGCTTCCAATAATCTGTAAAAGACAGCTTAGATGTGGGTACAAGAAAACTAAATAAATGATATAGCCGCTTGCGTGAATCCAGCAATGTGCCATCAAAATCTAAAAAAAGATTCATCCTTATAATTGAGCTAAGTATTGATACTCTTTTACAGTACCTAGAATAAATGAAATTTTTTCCTGTCCAAGCAATTGCTTTCGTTTTGTATTATCAAACAATAAGTGCCTTACCGTTCCGACTCTATCTTTATAAATAATTTCAGGTTGGATGTATACTGCTTCTGCAACTTTAGTGATGATAGATAACAAAGAGTTTGATTCATCTCCACAAAGATTAACAGGCCCTGCATATGCTGTAAATTTTGCGGCTGCTAAAATAAAATCACACACATCCTCGACATGAATAAATGACCTGAGATCTGACCCATCTCCCCAGACTTCCAGTGTTTCATTTTTAAGCATCTTCTTTAATGTAACTGGTAAAAACTTGGTGTATTTTTCTTCGCCCGGGCCATATACATGGCCAACTCTTAGTACTTGGAAAATAGCATTATTTTGCTTGGCCCAACTCTCCACCATTTTTTCACAATACAATTTTGAAAAGCCGTAAAGACTAGCAGGTAATGTTGGGGTTGCTTCACTTATAGCAACCCCAACATTTTCATAAACATCCAGTGTACTTAAGAATATAAAATTAGTGTTGCTTTTGAGACAAGAAAGCAAACTTTTTGTAAAAGAAATATTTGAAAAAGATCCATTAATGTCATTAGCCTCAACAGCAACTTTTGGTGTGTAACCTCCAATATGAAAAACAATCTGTGGATTGATATCTTTCAACTGCTCTATGACCTTTTTATTTAAAATGCCATCATCATAAATGATTGTCTGGTAATTTTTGTGGGGTTTTGAACTCAATAAAACAATTCTTTCTTTCGAATAAATACCTTGAAGCTTATTCAAAAAATGACCTCCAATAAACCCGTTGACACCTGTTACTAAAATCATAGAAACATTATTTCCTTTTCAATTTGTTCTTGCTTTATCAACCTCGGACTAGTATCCATTCCTCTCAACCACAATAAACCATCCTCCAGTGGATTAATTTTTTTTGTAAGGTTTGGAAACTTATTATATAATGCAATATTTTTAAATATTTCAGGCATATTTAAACCAGCTTCCGTAAAAAACAATACAGTAGTAAAAAAACGTGAAATATTAATCTCAGTAGGATTAGGAATACCATCTTTGTCGTAAGTCATATCAACACCAAAAATACCATGCGGTTTATTTGAAACGGCTTTCACAGTATTAATAGCAATTTGATTAACATTTTCATCTGAATACGTCTGCCCTACTTTAGTAACGCCCGTTACCCCAGACACTGTTCTGTTTCCGTGTGTCCAACCCTTTCTTATGCGGGTTTGAGCTACAATCAATTCTCCCTGGTGCCATATAGACAACCATGTTACAGTATCCGGAGTTAATAGTTCTGCTGCCACGAAATCACCCCAGCCATTAAAACGTTCAATCCACCCTTTTGCGAATTCGTAGTCGTTTGTTGGTAAAGCCCCCTTCCCGCCACCGCCTATTGATGAAGCCCTTAACCAAATTTTGCCATTTGTATCACCAAGCTCAGAAAAAGCTTTTCGCAAGTCCGTTTCATCATTTATAACAAAATTCTCTGGAACTCTTATTCCCGCATCTTTAAGTTTTAGATAGGTTTTGTACTTATGAACACAGGTATCAATTACTTCATGAGAAGGCATGAATGTTTTGACACCTGCTGCATGTATTTCATCACGAATTAAAGAAGCATGATAGATTTCAAGGTCATTTTGAAAATGTATTAAATCTGGCTTTTCTTTAGCAAGTATTGCCAGTAAGGAATTTTTGTACTCAGGTGTGTTTGCATAAGGAATAAAATATTTTTTTCTAGAAGAAGAAAGTACCAGGTCGGTAGGCTCACTACCCATTCCGATTATTTCTTCATTATTGCATTTCATTAATGAATTTATTACACCTTCTGAAGGAGCACCACCGGCACCTGCAATTATTATCTTTTTCATATTTTGAATTTTAAAAAGTCCTGATAATCTCTTAAATAATCCTCTTCATTATATATTTTTGATGCTAGTACCATACAGATAGATCCTGAAGAAAAATTAATTTCAGATGCCCATATACCGGGTGGTATATGTAACCCCTGATAAGACCGGTTTAATTGCACTAACCGCTTGGTTTTTCCGTCATCCAATAATACCTCAAAAGCTCCGCTTGCTGCTATCAGAAACTGGTGACATTCCTTGTGCGCATGGGCTCCTCTTGATTCGCCTCCTGGGATATCATACAAATAAAAAATACGCATAATCTCAAAAGGCAGTTGTTGATTATTTTCAATAATGGAAATATTACCTGCCCTGTTGTGTATTTTCTCCAATACTATTAAAGAACAATCAAATACAGAAACCTTACTCATACATACTTTTTTTAAAAGTTTCAAATTCCCTGATATAATCTTGTTCATCGTAGGTGCAGTCACTTACAATAAGGGCAAGCGAATTGGTGGAAAAGTTTTCGAGGCTTCGCCAGATCATCTTAGGAATATACAGTCCGTAATAAGAACGATTAAGTTGAAAACGTTGCTCCGTGCTGCCATTATTTAACACCACTTCAAAACTTCCGGATAGTGCAACAATAAATTCCTGTTGCTCCTTAAAAGCATGCCCTCCACGCAACTCGCCACCAGGTACATCGTATATCCAATAGGTTCTGGCAATTTTGAAAGGCACATGTTTTTCTGTTTCAAGAAAAGAAAGATTTCCACGTGGATCTTGTATTCGTGGTAATTGAATAATTTGAGGACTCATTACTAGTTTTTAAAATTAACGCAGAATAAAGTTTAATATTATTCAGGTATAGGATTCATTTAGCGAGACCTGCTCACAGCACCAAAGGGAATAAATTGAATTTTAGAAAATTAGACATAAATAATTACCTATAAACCTGGCGTAGTCAGTATTTATCTTAGCGCTT
>Ga0105046_10011493_pt1 | contig 13757 bp, 6 predicted proteins | sample MAT03_FD_78385 | JGI IMG/M metagenome (GOLD analysis project Ga0105046, IMG submission 78385) | Freshwater microbial communities from Lake Fryxell liftoff mats and glacier meltwater in Antarctica - MAT-03 (megahit assembly) | ecosystem: Environmental > Aquatic > Freshwater > Ice > Liftoff... | reverse complement strand
TCGTCAATTTTCTTGGCGATGTCCTTTTGCGCGTCTTCCAACTTGTCGGCCGCTTTCTTGGCGTCGGCGGCGGCGGGCATCGGCTTTTCGGCCTTCAGGTTGTCCTTCGCCATGTCCTGGTTCTTGGTGGCCTCGTCGATCTTCTTGGCCGCGTCCGGGGCGGCGTCCTTCACCGCGTCCGCGACTTCCTTGGTCGGCGGGGTGAGCTTGTCCTGCTTGTCGGCGATGTCGGCCGGCTTGGGCGCGTCTTTCGCCATGTCGGCGGCCTTCTTGGCGTCCGCGGCGACTTTCTTCTCGTGCTTGACGATCTCGTCCAACTTCTTCTGGGCGTCTTCCAGTTTGGCGATGTCGTCGCGGCGCTTCTCGATGGCGGCGGCTTGGTCTTCCAGCGCCTTCTTGGCTTCGTTCAGCGCCTTAAGGGTGTCGTCCTGCTTCGGCTCGGCGGCCTTGGCGTCTTTCTTGGCGAGGTCGTCGGCGGCTTTCTTGCTCTCGTCGGCGGCCTTCTTGATTGCGTCCTTCACGGCCTTGTTGTCCGGCAGCGGCAGGGCCTTGATTGCCTCGGTCTTCTTGGCCACGTCTTTCTGCGCATCGGCGGCCGGCTTCAGCGCGTCCGGCTTGTCTTCGTTCTTCTTGGTCTCTTGCTTGGCGGCGGTCTGGTCCTTGATCGCCTTCTCGACTTCCGCGATGGCCTTCTTGGTGGCCTCGAGCGGGTCGGACTTCTGCCTCTCGGCGGCGGCGATCATCTTCTCCAGTTGCTCCTTTGCTTCCTTCAGCCGCTCGGTCGCGTTCTCTTGGGCGTCGGCGGCCTGACGGGTGTCCTCGTTCTTCCGCAGCTCGTCCTGTGCGCGGCGCATCTCGGACTCGGCCGGGGCCAACTTGGCGGCGACTTCCTTCGACACTTGCTCAATGGCTTTCTTCGCCTCGCGGGTGTCGAACTCGATCTTAGCTTGACGGTCGGCGAGTTCCTTCGCTTCCGCCTTGGAGGCCTTCTCGGCTTCCGGGTTCTTCTTCTCCGGCGGCTTCTTGGCCTCGGTGTCTTCCTTCAACTTTTTCTCGGCCTGAATGACTTTCTCGATCTTGTCGCGGGCCTCCTTCATCACCGTGAGGTCGTCCTTCGGGGTGCGGAGGGCGGCGGCGAGGTCTTGCAGTTCCTTCGAGGTGGACAGTTGCCGTTTGGCGGCGGCGGTGAAGTCGGAGTTCCGCAGCGACATGACGCACAGTTCCATCTCGGCCACCAGCCGGCCACTCCGGGCGGTGGTGTTGGCCGCGTCGAACCGCTGCTTCTGTTCCGTGTTCAACTTCCCGCGAAGGACGGCGGCGTCGTTCAAGAAGGCGGACATGCCGGCGCGGAGGTCGGATTGGGCGTTGGCCATCTCGTCCTTCTCGGTGACGATTTGCCGCCGGCGGTCCCGCTCGCTGCTCGTGTTCGCGGACACGGCCCGCAGGTGCAGGTCGAGTTCCTCGCGGGCCATGCGGTCCAGCCGGTCGGCCGCGTGGTCGAGCGACTTGAGCATGTCCATGCGCAGGTACAGGCCGAGTAGTGCCTTGACGATCTCCCGGTTCTTGGCGGCGGCGAGTCGCTGTTCGGCGGTGGCGGACTCCGGCGTCTTGGCGGTGGCGACCGCTTCCAGGTGCTTCAGCACGACCGGCATTTGGTCTTGGCTCAAGCCCCGCAATTGCTTGGCCACGTCGCCGAGGAGTTCGGTCTGCTTGGACCCGCTGTCCGGGTCAGCGGCGACCGCCCGCAGGGTGGAGGTGATCCGCCGGGCGGTCTGCTCGGCGTCGGCGATGGCCCGCTCTTGCAGGCGTTTCTGAACGACCGGGTCGAGTTCGGCGGCGAAGGCGGGGGCTGACAACAGGGTCGCCACGGCGAGGGCGGCCAGCGGGCGAAGGGTCATCGCGTCACCTCGGGAATGGGCGGGTGGAGAACTCCGCCGCGGGGGTCACTCGGACTAGTATCCGGCAGTTCGGGACGGAAAGCAATGGCGTAAAGCGTCGTTGAGCCGGGTTCGCCGGGAATTCCCAATCGCGTCCGTGGTCATCTCACTTCCGCTGGCCGAAGACGCCACGCTGCAGGTCTTCGATGCGGCGGAGGCTTTCTTTGCTGCGGTCCCGCTGGTCCAGCCACGCCTGGAACTCGGACGCGGACACCACCTTCTTGATCCGCGACTCGGACACCCCCGGCGGGCGGAGGGCGGAGTTCACCTCGGCCGGGGGGCGATCCCCGGACCCGCCGCCCGCGCCGGCGGGCGGGGTGGTGGGCGGCAGTTCCTTCCGCCGCCGCTCCGGTTCCGGCAGCAGCGCGAACTTCCGGTCGTACACCGCGATGTAGAATTCAACCCGGTCGCCGACTTCCAGTTTCGTTTTCCCGGTCTTGCCCGGTAGCCACTTGGTCAGGGCCTCGACTCGGAACGACACCTTGCCCCCGGCGGCCAACCCGGACGGCTCGGAGTCCGGGTCCGCTGATGGAACGGGGTAGAACTCCACCGATTGATCGTAAGTGTAGTTCTGAAACAGGCCCAGTTCGGGCAGGAACTTGCCCACTTTGAATTCGTCGGCGGTGACTTGCGTTAACGGTAGCGCGGACCAGTCGGCTTCGTCGTTCACCCGATACACCAGATGCGCGTGCATCAGCCCCAGCGGGGAGGTGGCGCGGTAGCCGATGCCGACCCGCGCCCCCAACCGGAGGGGGATGCCGCGCACTTCGTAATCGTCGTTCGGGCCGGTGTCGTCGCGCGGCGACTTGTTCACCTCGTCGAGCAACGCCACGCGGGGCGGGTCGTCCGGCGTGACGGAGATGCCCCGACGCGGCGGCGTCAAGTTCGTCAGGCGGGTGTCGCCGACGACATCCTCCACTTCGATGCGGTACGCGGATGGCAGGCGGGGCGGACCTTTCGGGGTGGCGGGCGGCAGCACGATGTCGAACACCAACTCCGCGACTCCCAAGGCGTTCAGAACCGGGTTGCCGTCCTTGTCGAGTTTCGGCGCGTTCGTTTCCGGGTCGAGGGCGGGCCGTTGTTCGGTGCGGAGCGTCATCGGCTTGGCGGCGAGGACGATCTCGGCCCCGGTCGGGTCGCGGCCCAAAAGCGAGAGGGTGGCCGATGTCACCGGGCGGGAGACCTCAGCGATGACGCGGACGGCGCAATCGCGGTGGGCGGTGACTTCGCCCTGCGGGGTGATCCGCTCGTACCGCCGCTTGCCCGCCGGATCGACGTACTCCGGCAACAAGACATAGGCGACCACGTTCGTGACCACGGGGCGTGGGACGAATTTCACTTCGCCGGGCGCGCGGGTGCGGCCGTCGCGCAGGCGGGCGTGGAAGGTGAACGGCTCGGACGACGGCGGCAACTTCGCCTCGAACAGCGCCGTCTCGCCTTCCACCTCCCATTTGGCGAACTTCAAATCGTAGCTCTCGGTCGGCCGGCGGCTCCCGTCCTCGGTGGTGGCGGACACGAGCGCGACGCCGGTATCGTCCTCGTGAATCGGCCCGGTGACGCGGACGGCGAGCGTGACCACGTCACCGGCCGGCCACAACTCGCGGTGCGCCGCGACCAGCCCGGTCGAGCGGGGGATGTCCACGTTCACATATAACTGCCGCTGAATCAGCACCCACAGAAGGCTGCCGAGGAGCAGGACGGCGGCCCCGACGACGAGCAGCAGCGGGACGGCCACGATCGCGGCGGCTTTTAACTTGGAAGTGTCCGCGAGGGCGGACAGTCGCTTGCGCGCGGCCATGTCGCCGGCCTCATCGACTACGGCGTCGATCAACTGCGTGGACATGCCGGCCGTCTTCGCGCCGGGGCGGCGGAGTTGAATGCTGGTGACGAGCCGGTGATCCAGTTCGGGGAATTCCCGCTCGGCCTTGCCGGCCAAGTCGTCCAGGGCCGGCGCGCGGACGGCGCGGAACAGCAGGACAGCCGCGCCGAGGGTGCCGACCGCGAGTACGGCGGTCAGCGGCAATTTCAGCCAAAGCGGGGTGTCGGCGTACCGGTCGTACACCCAATCGGTCGCGCACGCGGCCGCCAGCAGCACGACCGCCACGGCGAGCAGCGCGACGACGGCGAACGCGGCGGCGTACAGCCACTCGCGGAACTGCCACGCCCGGAGTTGTGCGATCAACTGATTCATGGGAGGACTCATCAGAGCCGGAAGCGTCAGCGACGGTTCCGGGTTGGGTGTTTTGTCTTGGGAGGCGAGGCTCCCGCCGAGCCGTCTTTCTAACCCCGGCTCGGCGGGAACTCGCCCTCCCAAGAAGCAGACTCCGTCGCTGACGCTTCCGGCTCGGACTAGCTCAGGCTGTTGAACTTGCGGACGAACCACTCCAGCGCGAACAGCCCGACCACCACCGCCAGCGCCCACCAGTTCCACAGCAGCAGTTCCTTCCGGACGACGAACGGCGTCATCTTGGGCGTCACGGTCTTCGCCAGCGTGTACAGGTCTTCCTCGCGGTAGAAGCCGCCGCGGGTGGCCTCGGCCAACTGCCGCAGTTGTTCTTCGGACATGCCGCCGGGAGACTGCTCGTCGTCGGGCGGTAGTGTGACGCGGTAATCGAGAACCGCTGTGTCACCGCCGTTGTCCACTTTCAGGACGTACCGGCCGACGCGGTTGAACGGCAGCGTCGCCACGAACTCGCCTTCTTGCCCCGGCACGGCCTTCAACTCCACCGGGAAGGAGCGGTCCTTGTCGCCGGGGTCCACGTCCAGCCGTTCGGCGCGGGCTTCCAGGCGGTCGGTCTTCAGCGGCTTCAAGTCCGGCGTGTACAGGCGGGCGTACACCCGCCCGGTCGTGCCCCGCACGGCGTCCGGCTTGTCCAGGCTCAACTGCGTCATCTTCGTGCCCATCGTCCGGCGCACCCCGGAGATGTAAATGGCCTGGCTCCAGAAGCGGCCGAAATACTTGTCCGCCTCGTTGAACCGCCACCGCCAGGTTTCGTCCATCGCGTCGAACAGGACGTACCCCTTGCCGTAGTAGTGCGAGGCGAGCAGGGGCATCGGCTTGCCGTCGGCCGTCTTCTCGGTCGGGTGCGTGAGAAACACGTCCGACGCCGGCCTCAACTTCGTCACCGGGTAATGCCAGTACATCTCCGGCAACGTCTTCCAAATTTCCTTGCTCACTTCCGGGTTGTCGTCCAGGCCGAGCAGGAGCGACCGCGCCCCGGTGGTCGTCAGTTGTGGGCGATATCCTTCCTGCCGACGGCCGGTGTCGGTGACGAACTTGTGCGCGGTGAGATCGACCGGCAGCAGGTCCGCCAGCGGAGTGCCGACCCACGACGCCGGGCCGCTCCCGCGCCCCGCGATGTGGATGAGACCGCCGCCTTCCTTGACGAACTCGACCACATGATCTTGCTGGTCGCGGGACAGGTAGTCGGCCGGGACATCTCCGAGGATGAGCAGGTCGTACTCGAACAATTCCTGCCGGTTGGCCGGGAACTTCGGCAGGAATGGCGGTCCCGCTCGCATGGCCGTCGGGTCGCCTTCCAGCAGGATGAACTGGGCGCTCACCCGCCGGTCGCGGAGAAGCGCCCGCTGGATGAACTTGAAATCCCAGCGGGGTTGGAAGTCCACGAACAGCACTTTCAATTTGCTCTCGATGACGCGGACGGACTTCACGATCTCGTCGGTGAACACCTCTTCCGCCGTCGTCACTTTCACCGACACCGTGAGTTCCTGCTTGCCTTCTTTCGCGTCGGACTTCTTCGGCTCGAACGTCAGTAGCCGACGGATGTCGTCGCCGTCCTTCACCGTCTCCGGCTTGATGGGCTGGCCGGTGGTGGGGTCGGTGAGCGCGACTTCCTTGCCGTCCAGTTTGGCGGTGAACTCGACCTTGCCGTCCTTAAACCCCTTCGCGCGGTAGCGCACCGGGATGACGGCGTTGTCCTCGACGAACAGCGTGTCTTGCACCGGCACGTCGCGGATTTGCAGGCTGCTGAAGGCCGAGCAGCCGACGCCGTACAAATGCAGTGGCACGCCCCGCCGTTCGCACTCGCGGGCCAAGTCGGACAGGCTCCGCGTGCTGGCGTTCTCCCGGCCGTCGGTGGCGATGACGATGGCGGCGGGCAACTCGTTGTCGTCCCGGCGAAGCAGGGCGAACGCGGCGTCAGCGATGGCCGTGTGGTCCTGCTTGCCGGTCAGTTCGGCGGTCCAATCCCGCCCGCGGGTGTCCACGGCGGTGCGACTGCCGCCGAAGCTGGCCGTTTCCAGCGGGCCGACGGCGCGGAGGCTTTCGAGCAACTTCAATCGCGGGTTGGTGAACACCTTCCGCATCATGTCCAGTCGCGTCGGCCGCTCGGCGTCGCGGGGCAGTGCTGCGGGCAAGCCTTCCACCGCCGACGGGTCGGGGATGCCCCGCGCCGGGTCCGCGAGGTCGTAGGCGATGGCCGCCCGCCAGTTGTCGGCGAAGTTCGTGCGCGGGTCGCGGTACTTCATGCTCTGGCTGTCGTCGAACAGGATGCCGATGGGGCGGGGCCGCTCGCCGCGCTGTTCGGTCAGCCACGTCGGGCGCAGGAGCAGGAACAAGATGAACGCCAAAGTGAGGCCGCGCAGCCCGGCCAGCACCAACCGCACGGCGCGCGGCACCCGCCCGGACTCGCGCAGGTACAGCAGCACCACGGCGGTGACGGCGCACACGCCCATGGCGAGCGCGAGCCACCACGGGAAGCCGCCGCGGAGGGCGAGGCCGGCGAACACGGGAGGTATTGCGGATGAGGTCATAGTTGGTCTTTGCTTTGCTAGTTTCCCCCTCTCCTGGCGGGAGGGGGAACAAAACCTACTTCGCCCGGCCGCAGTGCCACGCCCACGCGGCCTCGGCGCAGGCGACGAAGAACAACGCCAGCAGAATCCACACCGTCCATTCGCGCTTGTTCCGCTGTTGGCCGACGGCGTCGGGATCGACGGCCGCGACAATGGCCGGCGAGAAGCCCAAGGCCGCCGACACCTGCCCGTCGGTCAGGCATTCCAGGTTCTCGGACTCCTTCAAGTCGGGCACCACCGCGAATCGCCCGCCCGTGCCAGCCGCGTTCCCCTCGGCGACGATCTGGTACTCGCCCGCTTCGGCCGTTTTGTCGGTCATCACCGCCAGTTTCTTGTCCGTCGCCCCTTCGGTGGCCTTGGTCAGCAGCACCCGCAACCCGGTCGGCGGAATCAACTCGAACGGCTTGGCCGGGTCGAAGGAGCCGGGTTTGGCCGAGTCGGTGGGGAAGTACGTCAGCGGTTCCCCGGCCACCTTGTTCGCCCCGCGCGTGGCCCGCGCGCTCAGGTGCGACAGCGTGAACTGCACGACGGCCAAATACGACGCGGCCTTCGCCGGCCAGTTCGTCCACTTGGCATCCAGCGCGGTGTAAACCACGATCACTTCGCCGGAGCCGATGGTCTTGGCCGAAATCAGCGGCTTGCCAGTGTCCAACCGCAGCATCACCCGCCCGCCGCCGGAGCGGTCGCCCTCGTTAACGTCGAATGCTTGCATCACGTCCACGTCGGCCGTCAGGCTGGAATACGGCTCGTCCCGCAGGCGGGCGAGGAACGACGGCGTTTCGGTGGTGTCCGGAACCGGGCGGAACGGCGTGTCGGGCGCGGCCTTCACCACGTTGGTGAAGTCGAACGGCAACAACTCCGCGCCGGCCTTGCCCAAGACGGCATTGTACCCCTTGGGGAGGATCAAATCGCCACAGCCGATGAGCAACCCGCCGCCGTCGTTGACGAATTTCCTCAACCGCGTCACGAATTCGGGACTCAGGCCGGGCAAGCCGGGGCGGTCGGCATCCGATGCCGGCACGTTTGTCAGCACCACGAGGTCGGCATCGCCGAGCATCGCCGGGGTGGCGAGGTCGGCCGTTACGTCCGTCACCTTGACGTGATATTCGGGCCGCTGGAACTCCGGCACCGGGACCAGCGCGTTGCGGATGTAGTGGCCGGCGGATTCAATCGGGTCGCGCGGGCTGGGGCTGCCGTCCACGAGTAGCACGCGAATGCGGTCACGCACGGGGATGAGTTTGTCGAAGCGGTTGTCGCCGGGCAGGTCGTCCGGTTGATTGCCGCTCAGGGCCGGCTGACCGGGGGCGGCGTTCTCGGCCGGTTGACCCACCTTTGCCGTGAGCAGCCGCACACCCGCTTGACTCAGCTTCGCCGTCAGCGTGACCGGGAACGTGCCGCCGGGCGGAATCTCCGCCGCCAAACCGGTGTCGATGTCGTCCCGCTTGCCGTCCACTTCGAGGGTGACGGCGACGTTCAGGATCGGCTCCTTCCCCGTGTTCTTCAGTAGCACGGTGAACGGCATCCGGGTGCCGGTGTGTGGTATGCTGCCGGGGAAGGTGATGTCGGTGATGGCCACGTTTTTCACCGCCGACTGCGGGTTGCCGCACCGCACCAACACGAACGCTCCACGGCCTTTGAGTTCCTCGGCCTTGGCTTTCACCGCCGCCGCCTGCCGCTCCCAGTCCGTCTTTTGCAGGTCGCTGAACACATACACTTCCTTGTTCGTCCCTTGCGTCTGGTCCAGGACCGCCCCGGCGTCGGCGAGGCCGGGGAGGATGTCCCCGGCTTCGCTGGTGGTGGTCAACTGCCCGATGACGGTGCGGGCTTGATCCAAGTTCGTTGGGGTGAAGTCGGCACGGGTGGACTGCCCGCCGGCGCAGGTGATGACCCGCACGGTGGAGTTGGCCGGCAGGTTGTCGATGACGCCGAGGGCGGCTTCCTTGGCGCGGGCGAATCGCGTCTTCTCGCCGTCCTTCGCCCCCATGCTATAGGAGGTGTCGAATACCAGCACGGCGTCCACGCTCTCGCCCCGCCCGCCGCCGCCCCAACTGACCGTCAGCCGCGCGAGTGCCAGCGCCAGCAGCAAGAGTGCCAGGCACCGCAGCGCGAGCAAGACGTATTCCTGGAACTTCACCCGCCGGCTCGTCTGCTCGATGCTGGCGCGGAGGAAGTCCATCGCCGCCCACGGCAGCGGCCGGTAGCGGGCTTTGTAAAAGAAGTGCAGGGCGATCGGCACGGCGACGGCCAACCCGCCGAACAGCAGCATCGGGGACAAAAATGTCATGGGCGGGGTCGTCTCGGAGCGGGTTAGGCGAGCCGCCCCTGTGAAGGGGCGGGTTTCGGTTCACCCGCCCCTTCACAGGGGCGGCTCGCCAAGAAACGATGTTTCCAACTCCTACCGCTTGCTAAACTGCAACCGGCGGATCAGGTATTCGCCCAGCGCCACCCGCAGCGGGCGGTCGGTGCGCATCAGCACATACTCGACCCGGCTGCCGTCGCATCCGCGTCGCAACTCGCTCAGGTAGCTCTCCACCGCCCGCAGGTACGCCGGCCGGAGCAGGTGCGGGCGGGCCATCAGTTCGTCCGCGCCTTCCAGGTCGAGGAAGCGGATGTTGCCGTCGAGGGGGAACTCGATTTCGTCCTTGTGCAGTACATGGAACAGCACGACTTCGTGGCCGCGGAACCGCAGGTGTTGCAACCCGGCGAGCAACCGGGCGGGGTCGTCGAAGCAGTCGGACATCAGGAACACGATGCCCCGCCGCGACACCTGATCGGCGAACTCTTCCAGCAGCGGCCCGACGCCGGTCTTCCGCGCCGGCTCCACGCTTTCCAATGTCTTGCAGATGTTGTTGATCTGCATGAGCGAGCTACTCGCCGGCAACTCCGCCCGCCACTGGCTGTCGAACACCCGGAGGCTGGAACTGTCCCGCTGCTTGATGATGGTGAACGCCAGACTCGCGGCCAGCAGCTTGCAGTATTCCAGCTTGTTCTGGTCGCCCTCGCCGTACCGCATGGAGTTCGACCCGTCCACCAATAAATGGCTGATGAAGTTCGTCTCTTGCTCGTACTGCTTGACGGTGTAGCGTTCGCTCCGGCCGTAGCTCTTCCAGTCGATGTGCCGGATGTCGTCGCCAGGCACATACTCGCGGTGCTGGACGAACTCCACGCTGAACCCGCGGAACGGCGACTTGTGGTCGCCCACCCGCAGCCCTTCGACCACTTGGCGCGCCTTCACCCCGAGCGATTCCGCGCGGGCCAGGATGTCGGGTACGAGGAGGGAATGCATGGGGCGACCGGGTGAATGAACCGCGAGAACTTTGAATACCGAGAGCCGCACGAAACCCGCCGATCAAGCACGATCAGAACCAGACGATGTTTTCATCACTGTTTTTCGGATCGTGTGATTTCCGCGTTCTTCGTGCGGCTTGCTTTTCTCAAGCCGACGCAGCGGCGCGGACCAACTTCTTAATCACTTCATCGACCGTGACGCCTTCGCTCTGGGCGCTGAAGTTGAGCATGAGCCGGTGCCGCAGGATAGGCGTCGCCACGGCCACCACGTCATCCCCGGCCACATGGTTCGAGCCGCGCAACACGGCGTGCGCCTTGGCGGCCAGGATCAGGTTCATGCTGGCGCGGGGGCCGGCCCCCCAGGTCAGCCAGCGGCTCACGAAGTCGGCCGCCTCCTTCGTTCCCGGTCGGCTCATTCGCGCGATCTTCTTGGCGAAGTCGAACACCTTGTCCGACACCGGTACCCGACGGACGACGTGCTGCAACTTCAAGATGTCTTCGCCGTTCAGCACCGGGTTCACTGTCTCCTTCACGTCGGCCGTGCCCATCCGCATGATCTGCTCTTCCTCGTCGCTGGTCGGGTAATCCACCTTGATGAGGAACAGGAAGCGGTCGAGTTGGGCTTCCGGCAGCGGGTAGGTGCCTTCCTGCTCGATGGGGTTCTGCGTGGCCAGCACGAAGAACGGGTTCCGCATCGGGTGGTCGTTGCCGCCGATGCTGGCCTTCCGCTCCTGCATGGCTTCGAGCAGCGCGGCCTGCGTCTTCGGCGGGGTGCGGTTGATCTCGTCGGCCAGCACGATGTTGGCGAAGATCGGGCCGGGGAGGAACTTGAACATTCGCTGACGGGTGGCCGGGTCGTCTTGAATGACCTCGGAACCGGTGATGTCCGACGGCATCAAGTCCGGGGTGAACTGGATCCGCTTGAAGCTCAACTCCAGCGCCTGGGCCAGTGTCGAGACCATGAGTGTCTTGGCCAGACCGGGCACGCCCATCAGGAGGGCGTGCGACCGGCAGAAGATGGCCATGAGCAGTTGGTCCACCACCTGATCCTGCCCGACGATCACTTTGGCGATTTCCTTTCGCAGCCGTAGGTGGGCGTCGCGGACCTGCTGAATCATCTCGACATCGTTCTCGGCGGCGATCATGACGACTCTCGGGTCGTGTGGTGGGACGGGCGAACCGGCGGGGAGGCTACCTAATGGACTCCAAGTTAGTCGAAAAGTTCCGCAAGACCAACGAGAAACCCCCACACCGCCGGAAATTCGTGACGCGGCGGAGCGGGTCGGCGGTCGCGGAGGCGGACTCCGGTGGGCGGAAATGCGGGCGAGTTGGCGGGAAACCGGTGTCGCCGTCGGGGTCGGATTGGTACATTCGCCCAATCCAAACGTGGCCGCCGCTCCCCGCCGGCCGTCCCCACTTGAGATTCGCTCAGTCATGCTGCCACAGTACAAGATCCTCATCATCGCCTGGGCGGTCGTCGCCGTCTGGATCGGCTTCGTCATCGCGATGAACCGCAAACAGCACCCGAAGGCCCTGTTCTACCTGTTCATGGTGGAACTGTGGGAGCGGTTCAGTTACTACGGGATGCGGGCGTTCCTGGTATTCTTCCTGACGAAGGCGCTGGTGACCGGCGGGTTCGGGTTCAAGGAGAAGGTCGGGTACGCCATCTACGCCGCGTACGGCGCGATGGTGTATCTGACGCCGCTGGCCGGCGGGTACCTGGCCGACAAGCTGCTCGGCTTCCGGCGGGCCATCATCTGGGGCGCGATCTTGATGGCGGCGGGCCAGTTCGTGCTGTCCACCAGCACCGGCACCTCGCACGTCCCATACATCGAATACAAGGCGAGACTGGACGCCGGCGAGACGGCGGAGGCCATCGCCGCCGGCCGCGACGCGGCGGCGGGCAACGAGTACCTGCTGTTCGCCGGTCTGGCGCTGCTGGTCATCGGCAACGGCTTCTTCAAGCCGAACATCTCCAGTCTGGTCGGTAAATTCTACGGCCCCGGCGACCCGCGGCGGGACGGGGCGTTCACCATCTTCTACATGGGCATCAACATGGGGGCGTTCCTGGCCCCGCTGACGTGCGGTGCGGTGGCCGAACTGGAAGGGTGGAAGTACGGGTTCATGCTGGCCGGGGCCGGGATGGTGACGGGTCTGCTCATCTTCCTGTACACCACCTCAACCGGCGTCCTCGGCACCTATGCCGATGCCCCCGTGAAGGCCGACGGGCGCGGCGCGGGGTTCGGCAAACTGCTGCCGGTGTACCTGGGAACGCTCATCGCGGTGCCGCTGGTGGCCCTGCTGATCCAGCCGAGCGACTTGATCGAGAAGTTGTTCGTCGGCACCGCTCTGGAACAGTATCAGCTGGCGCTGATGGACTTCCTGTTGGCGGTCGTCGGGTTGTCCGCCATCGGGTACATGTTGTACCTGTCGTTCCAGTACCCGGTGGCCGAGCGGCAGCGGATCTGGGTGATCGTGGTGCTGCTGTTCTTCACCACCGTGTTCTGGACGTTCTTCGAGTTGGCCGGCAGCGCGCTCAACCTGTTCACCGACAAGAACGTGGACAAGAACCTGTTCGGACAGGAGGTGCCCGCGAGCGCCTTCCAGTCGGCGAACGCCCTGTTCATCATGATCTTCGCCCCGCTGTTCTCCGTCATGTGGGTGTGGCTGGCGAAGCGGAACATGGACCCGTCGGCCGGGGTCAAGTTCGCCATCGGCCTGCTGCTGCTGGGGGCCGGCTTCCTCATCCTGAACCTGGGCAAGGCGGCGGCCGTTGATGGGATCGTTCCGGTCATCTTCCTGATCCTGCTCTACCTGATGCACACCCTCGGCGAGTTGGCCCTGTCGCCGGTCGGGCTGTCACTGGTGACGAAACTGGCCCCGGCGCAGGTGGTCGGGTTCATGATGGGCTTCTGGTTCCTGTCCAGTGCCATCGCGCACCAAGCTGGCAAGTTCATCGCCAGCGAGACGGCGGCCCCGAAGAACGCCACCCCGCAGGAGACCCTCGAACTGTACATGAAGGTGTTCAACGACGTGGGCATCATGGCGATTGGCTCCGGCGTCCTGCTGTTGCTGCTGTCGCCGCTCATCAAGAAGTGGATGCACGGCGTGAAGTGATGGCGTGTGCGGTTCCCGGCGGCGAAGGGCGCGTTGTCGTCGCCGGGAATTCGCGAGCGGGCCGGAGTGTCACTTCTTCGCCGGGATTGTCACGTACGGCGTCGGCCAACCGTCGGCCCGCTTGACGCTTTTCGTCTCCTTTCCCCGCGTCTCGACCAACAGGGTGGCGAACGGGTCGCCGGAGTAGCACACCTCGTTGAAGAAGGCGTACACGCTGCTGTCCTCGGTGCGGAACATCGGGGCCAGCTTGCCGGCGGTGGTGGTGTAACTGTAGTTGCCGAAGATTTCGCTCCGCCCGCCGGCCTTCGTGTGCAGCAGCGTGCCGCCGCGCTCGGTCTTGTACCCCAGCACCCACAGAATGCCGCCGTCGTTGGTCAGGTGGGTGCCCTCGTTCTCGATGTTCAACTGCCGCGCCCAGACCGACTGCCCGCGAACGACCGTCAGGTCGTTCGTCACCACGTCCTCGAAGAACGCCTCGGCCGGCTTCTTGAATGTCACCTGCTTTACCCCCAAGCTGCGGAACACCACGGTGCGGGCGGTGTTCACATCGATCCCGCCGTTCACGTCCGCGAAGTGTTCAATGCTCACCGTTTTCGCGTCGCC
>Ga0105046_10011492_pt1 | contig 13757 bp, 6 predicted proteins | sample MAT03_FD_78385 | JGI IMG/M metagenome (GOLD analysis project Ga0105046, IMG submission 78385) | Freshwater microbial communities from Lake Fryxell liftoff mats and glacier meltwater in Antarctica - MAT-03 (megahit assembly) | ecosystem: Environmental > Aquatic > Freshwater > Ice > Liftoff... | reverse complement strand
GGTGTTGAACTTCCAGTGCATACTATACCGCTGCCTGAAATGGTCGCAGTGGGTGTGGGAATCACCTCAACGGTAGTACAGGATGGGGTAGGGTTGGCGTAACAAGCGTTGGAAGTGGTAACACAAAGTTGGGTTGTTCCTGGAGTAGGCCAAGTAAGGCTGACGGTGTTGCCGACTGCATCAGTAAACGTACCTAAAACCGGCGTTTGGGTCCAAGTGTAGGTAGTTGCACCCGTAACGGCCGGCAAAGTGTAAGAGGTATTTGTGCCCTGACAAACAGTTGCCGGACCAGTAACTACTCCCGGGTTGGCGGGAGGGGCGCCTACCGTAGAGCCGGAGAGCACATCGATGGCATAATCACAAACCGAACCTCCACAGCCATCCATAACTATCCAATAAATCTGACCGATGACAAAGTTGTTGGCCGTGAGGATGAATGGATTGGTGGTGCAGGAACATTGAAGGTCCATCGCCACCCATGGAGGTCCACAGCCTGCATAAATACCTCCCTGGAGGCCGGAAAAACCTTGCGGCGTATTATTGCATCCAGAAGGTGTTACCTGTATTGTAATGGAAGTGGAACCGGCATAGAAGGCAAACCACTCGTCGTTGTTCAAAGTCCAGCCAGGGCAACCCGGGAAACTCTGAGAGGTGTTGTTGTTGTTGATGGTGGCGCAGTAGCCGTCTAAGTTTTCACAAAGTATGGGCGCCTGAACACAGTTGTTTCCTGGATCGGGAAAGCCTGGAGGCGGACATTGAGCTCTTAAGGAAAAGAGGGAAAAAAACGAAAATAGGGCAACAAGGCAGTAACTGGCTTTCATATTAACAGGTTTGACCGCATATAATGCTTCATAGCGCGGTAAAAAAAAGCAATTTATTGCTAATTTTGCTTACAAACCAATTGTAACAATGTTTTTTCGACGAAATGACAAAACTTTGCATAATTCAAACCAGCCCACGCAAACAAATGCTGTACAAAAACAAATCAGGGTTTCCATCATGGATATCGCTCCTAAATTGAAAATTCTTCTGACAGGAGGAAAATACAAAATGACGACCATCAGAACAGCGGCTATGGCTAAAATGACGTACATGATGTTGTTTTTGTAAAAAAGGGTACGGCGTATGGAGTGTTCAAACGATCTGTTGGTGAGCGTAAGCAGCAGGTTGCTTGACATTAGGGTAGCAAATACATAAGAACGTGTTTCGTTTTCACTTTTACCCTGCGAAATGGCCAAATGGTACATGGCGAAAACGCCTGCAGTAATGGCTATTCCTTGTACAATACTCACGGAGAGTTCCTTCACGGTGAACAGTGGTTGGTTTTGCGATCTTGGAGGTTTTTGCATTTGCCCTTTTTCTTCAGGCTCATTTTCAAAAGCCAAAGCGCAGGTAGGGTCCATAATAAGCTCCAGAAAGATCACGTGGATGGGCGTAAGCATGTGCAGATACGGCCAGCCAAATACCAAAGGCAAAACCACCACAAGAATAATCGGCAGGTGGATGCTGATGATGTAACGTATGGCTTTTTGAAGGTTGGCATAAATTTTTCTGCCCATACGCACCGCTTCTACCATGTGTTTCAGGTCGTCGTCGAGAAGTACCATAGAAGCGGCGGCTTTGGCAATTTCAGTGCCTTTTTTACCCATGGCAATACCGATTTGCGCTGATTTCAGGGCTGGAGCGTCGTTCACCCCGTCGCCAGTCATGGCCACCACTTCACCGTTTTTTTTCAATGTTTCCACGATTTTAAGTTTCGCATCGGGAAACATTCGGGCAAACACCACATTATCGCGCACGGCCTGTTGCCGTTCTTCCGCGTTCATGGCCATGAATGCCTCACCCGAACAAGCGGTTCCGGATCCAATGTTCATGCCGCTTTCTCGAGCGATGTTGAGTGCCGTTTCAGGATAGTCGCCAGTGATCATTTTTACTTTTATGCCGGCATCGTAAAATTGTTTAAAAACACCCTTTATGTTGGGCTTCGGCGGATCGTACAAGGCAAGCAACCCTTCGAAGTTCCAAACAAAGGCATCCTGTTTTTCAGGATAGGGCTCGCCCGAGTTCCAAGGAGCGCTGGAAACGCCCAAAACCCGGTAACCTTTCGAGGCCATTTCATGCGTTTTTTTCAATATTTCTGTTCGGTCAAGATCGGAAAGGTGTTTGCAAATCAACAGTATACGCTCAACAGCGCCTTTTCCTGCCACCACCATTTCATTTCCATCTTTTTTGTACAAATGGGTCATCATAGGAGGTACGCCTCCAAGAGGGTATTCGTGTGTAAAAACCCAATCTGGTATAACACGGTCAGCTTTATAAGCTTCCAAAATGGCCTTTTCCATCGAATCAAAAGGTTCAACTTCACAGGCAAGTGCAGCGTAAAACAAACAGTCGCCCGGCTTGGCAAAATCCTGTACCTCAGCAACACGCATGATGTTTTGTGTGATCGTACCAGTTTTGTCCAGACAAATGACGGTAGCTGAACCAAGGGTTTCCACGGTGCGAGGCTGTTTTACAAGCACCTTTTTTTTGGTCATTCGGTAGGCGCCAAGCGCCATAAAAGTGCTGAAAGCGACCGTGATTTCCTGAGGGATAAGAGCCATAGCAAAAGCCAAGGAATAAATCAGAGCAGGAATCCAGGCGCCTTCATATTTGAAATTTATGAAAAACACGATCACAAATGCAATCAGACCGGCAAATACCATCTGCCGTACAAAACGGTTGATCTGGATTTCCAATGGCGTTTTTTCAGCATCTATGGCTTCAATTGATTTGCCGAGTTTGCCAAATTCTGTCTGATTCCCAACAAAAGTCACCTCTGCCATTCCTTGCCCGGCAGCTACTGTGGTACCCTGGTAAACTTTGCCTTCTCCAGGTGTTTTGGCTACCGGGATGGACTCTCCTGTCAACACGGCTTCGTCAACACTAAGGTCATTCTGTTCCAAAACCAGGCCATCGGCTGCTATCCTTTCCCCTTCTGAAAACATCAAATGATCACCCACAACCACCTCATCGGTTGGTAAACGCATCGTTTTGCCATCCCGAAAAACACGTGCAGTCGGCTGTGCAAAAGCCCTCAGCGCATTCAATGCTTTTTCACTGCGGTATTCCTGTATGAGTTCAATGGTAACCACAAACACCACCGATCCCACCATCATCCAAGCCTCGGCATGGTCTCCAAGGATGAAATACAATACACAACATACCGCCAGCAACAGAAACATCGGCTCGGTAACTACTTCTTTCAGCATATGCCATAAAGAACTTTTTGGCCTCAAATACAACATATTTCTGCCATATTTGGCGCGACTTTGCGCTACTTCGGATGTTGTTAATCCACTGTTATTTAGTTTTTTTTGCAATTTTATTTATTTAATATAATTAAAATTTAACTGTAATTAAGTCTTATTGCTATTATTTTTTGCCCGTTGCCCGTTGACTGCTAATCATTGACAACTGACCACTTTCTGAACGCTTCCATTGCTTCGTATTCGGCCAGTCCAAGTTGCCTGTATTGTCTGGCGGTGTCGCGGTTGCGGTCTTCGGCCCTTTGCCAAAACTCGCGTTTGTCTTCGCCAGGAAACGGAGGCTGGTCTTTTTGGCTTTGGTGCATAAAGATAGCCCTGCGTTTTTTGTCCAGCTCCATCGGACTCAACGGTACGACCATTTCGATTTCGTCGATGGCCCATTCGTGCCAGGCCCCCCGGTAAAGCCACAACCAGCATTCTTTCATCCACGGTTCATCGTACAGACGCCGGAACGCTTCAAATATGGCATCCAGACAAACCCTGTGGGTGCCGTGCGGGTCGGCAAGATCGCCGGCTGCGTACACCTGGTGGGGTTGGACATCTTTGAGTAGGTTGATGATGATTTGAATGTCTTCTTCACCAAGCGGCTTTTTACGCGTTCGCCCGGTTTCGTAAAAAGGCATGTCGAGAAAATGGATGTGCGCGTCGTCGAGCCCGCAAAAACGGGCGCCAGCACGGGCCTCGCCGCGACGTATAAGTCCTTTGATTCGCCGAACTTCATCGATGTCGGAAACATTGTGTTGTTTGGCATCAAGGACTACAATCACTTCCTGGTATTTTTGGAGCGTTGCTTCGTCGTTTCCCTGAAATTCAAGCATAAATTCAAGGTATCGCCGGGCATCGTGGTCGTGAACGGCTATGTTGCCGGACGTTTGGTATGCTACATGTACATCGTGACCTTGCTCAACAAGTCGCAGGAACGTTCCACCCATGGAAATCACGTCATCGTCGGGGTGTGGACTAAAGATGATCACCCTTTTTTTTGCCGGAAGGGCTCTTTCCGGACGGTGCGTATCGTCGGCGTTGGGTTTGCCGCCGGGCCATCCTGTGATGGTGTGTTGAAGGCGGTTGAATATTTTGATGTTGATGTTGTTGGCGTTGTCGTATTCGATGGTTAGTTCGCTCAGGTGGTTTTCGCTGTAGTCTTCATCGGTAAGTTTAAGTATGGGCTTTCCGGTTTTTTGCGACAGCCAGATGACTGCTTTACACACCAAATCCTCCGTCCAGTTGCACATGCCCACCAGCCAGGGTGCTTTGAAGCGGGTAAGCTCAACGGCGGCGGAAGCATCCAATATCACTCTAACATTGTGGTGTTTTTGAAGGTAAGTGGCAGGAACACTCGAATGGACAGGGCCCTCCACAGCATCGCGTACAATGCCTGCCTTGTGGCTACCCCAGGCCATGAGGTAGATGGTGCGTGCTTTCATGATGGTGCCTATGCCCATGGTTAGGGCACGGTAGGGCACATCTTCTTCAAGGTTGAAATCTTTGATGGCGTCGCGCCGGGTCAGGCCATCGAGCCGTACCAGACGTGTTTGCGAGCTTTCCCAAGATCCCGGTTCGTTGAAGCCAATGTGTCCGGTGCGACCAATGCCGAGCAATTGAATATCGAGCCCCCCGTATTGTTCCATCAAATTTTCATACTGTTCACAATAATCTTCCAACTTGTTGATGTGCAAGGTACCGTCGGGAATGTGTATGTTTTCAACAGGGATGTCGAGGTGATCAAAAAGGTATTCGTGCATGAAACGCACGTAACTCTGCCTAGCATCAGGCATCATCGGGTAGTACTCATCCAGGTTGAAGGTGATGACGTTTTTAAAACTCAGCCCTTCTTCGCGATGCATACGAACGAGTTCTTCATACACTTTGATGGGAGAAGAGCCTGTAGCCAAACCAAGCACGATTTTTTCGCCATCCTGTTGTTTTTGGCGGATGGCAAGTGCTATCGAACGGGCGATGTGTTGGCTGGCTTCGCCCGAATTGTCCCAGATTTTAACAGGCAGGTTTTCCAACGAACGCAGCTGGTATTTCAAAACAGATGATGCGGACATGTTTTCATATTTGGTGTGCAAGTTAGGGCTTGTTGGACAACCAAACATAACCATCACAACAAAACAGAACGGAAGCAAAATTGGATGAACGGAAATTGGCAGCGTTTTTCGAGGCAGTAAATCGGTCGTAACAACAAACTTATTCCCAATACGCTTCATCAAAAGTGATCCTGACTTTATCGTTGACCACTATGCCTGGTTCCGATACATGTTTGATGATCAAACAACCATTTTGCGCATCCCGTAATTTTTGGACTTGGTTGTTTACCCTGAATTTAAACACGCCGGGTTCGTTTGGTGGATACAGACTGAAGGTACCTAAGGTTAAGGTTTCAGCAGGTAATTCTATGCTGATCTCAAAAGTCATGGGTTCCATATCCGGGTTAACAACATTTTTAATACTGACAACCAGCAATGCTGTTGTGGATTTTAGTTGACTTTTATCGATGTCCCGGCGAATAAACATCTGGTTTTTGTCCATGGTGTTCGGATTTCCATCCGGTGACTTGCAGGTGGTTCGGTCCGGCACGCCTGGGTTTGGCAACGGCGGTCGCTGCGGTGGCGAGCAGGTGTTGCAGGCCAACGCAGCGAACATCGTTAAAATAAGCACTTTCGGCATGGTTTATTTAATGTCCATTTTATCTGTAGTAACCGAAGCTATGTAACATTCTACAGCTTCGATGCCGATGCTGGCGTTGGCTGCGTCTTTGCCTTCTACAGGAACGGCAACAATGTTGATTTTCAGATTGCTCAAATCTCCCAACGCACCAGTTTGTTGCAAATTGCGCATGGTTGAAGTGATGTCTACGGTAAAATCTGCCGTTTCTATCTGGGCATCGCGGTTGTGTCTGAAAAAATAAAAACTGCCGGCATAGTGCGGATCGTCGGTTGATGTTTGCGCAGCGACATCCTCTTTGTTGATGAATACCCTCAAAAATAGGTCGGAATCCACTGGTTCGGAAACGCCTTTAAGGGCAAGTAAAACACGTTCGTCCTTGGCATTGGCAATAACCCGGCTGAACGCGTTTGCATCGGTTTTAATGGTTGCTCCACCGATGCGTTCCGAAGTGATCATCGTTTTTTCAGCAAAACGGAATCGTTGTTTCACGTCCATCCTGATTGGCGCACCTTTTTGAACGATGGCTTTCGTTTTTTCAAAGTCGGTGTTGTTTTTGGCTACGATGGATTTCACGTCGAGTATCTCGACACAATCGATGCCGGTTTCATAGCGGTAGCTCAGCAACGGTAAAAGCTGACTCATACCGCTTGTCATGGATGCCGGGTTGCCGTCGCCGTCTACAAACATACCTGAGTGGTCAAAATTGGCCCACACTGGATCGCTGGTGTTGGGATGCGCCCGTGTGATGTTCCATTCAAACCAGCACAAATCAGCCATGCAGTGGTGCGACCAGAATATGGGGTCCAACGGCGACATGAAGGAAGCCATGTCTCCACGAATAAAAGTGCCATGGATGTAGTTGTGTGGCGTAGCCTCTATGTTGCCATAAACCCGTGGGCCGGCAGGGCGCAAACTAGCGGCATTGCCACCGGCAAAAATATTGAAATTTGGTTCGTCGCAAAAACCGTCCACCAACGGCAGCCCAACGGATACGGCTGATGCTGTACTTATTGATGTGGCAACACGGGTAGCATTGTTGAGCGGATTGCCGGCGCCCCAGAATTGGCCCGGGATGCGGGGTTCAACGCACCAATCCCAATACGGCAAACCAAAAGTGGGTTCATTGGTCAGTTTTCGACAAATGTTTTCAAAATTATGCAGGTAAATTCGGTGCCAGGGGAAGAAAAACCAGTTGCCGTGTGGACAAAAATTATCGTGGATGGTTGCTTGCCTGGTCCAGTTGCGCGGATCACTCGAAGGCAGTGCGCGCATGGCTGTAACTGCAGCTTTGTAGATATCAAGTTGCTGATTTACGGCCCTTGCATCTTTAATGCAGCGTCTGACAGGGCGGTTTTTGATTTTTCTAAAAATGTCCTCACAACCGCCAGTGAATAGGGGAACGGCCAGGAATGAGAGGGAGGCGAGGGAGGCGTTGATGAGAAAGGATCTTCGACTCGGATTGTAATGGATTGTTTCATTTGGATCCATGGTACAGGCTTTAGAAATGGTTAAAAATTTTTGATTATGCTTAAAACAAAGAATAAAATTATAATAAAATGTTTAAAAATACAAATAAAGAATGTAAAATTAAAAAAAATGCAAAATAATGATATTTTTTTGGACATGGGCGCCAAATGCAACATTAAGAAGATCAAAAAACAATTCAGCGTGTAGCCAAAGCATCCAATAAAAACTTCACCCCCCAATTCGGATACCTGAAACGCATGTATGGCCCCCAAAACGGTACGGACCCAGGCAAGGCGCCGTGGGCATTTTTGTTTTTTCCCAGGTTTTGAAAGGGTAGGGTATCAGCCAGCAATTGCAATCCGAACTTGCGCCAGGGTTCACCCATACGTTGCAGTAGACAGCTGAATTGCACCTGTCCTGTCGGACAGAAAAAGCTGAAATCGCCCTGCCAGTCGCAGGTGTACCGCCCTGCCAGTTTACCGTGTTTTGAGTAGGATTCGTAGAGCCGTTGCAACACTGTTTCTACCTTTTTCATTAGGTTTTCATCATTGAAAAAACGTGCACATTCCCAAAAACCTTCTAGAGCGTAAGCTATGGTATGGGTAAATGCAGGTTTGCCGGGATGAAAGCCTGCTTCAAGCAGCGTGCCGTCTTGCAAAAGACGTTGTGTGTAAAAGGTCAACGCACGCTGCATGGGCTCTTGTACTTGCGGCATGCCGGGCAAGTCGGAAGCCTGTAAAACACCCCACACGGCGCGGGTGTAATATGTGGGTACAAATCCGGGTACGTATGCCGCCTGTCGCCAGACACCGTCGGTTTCGAGGTTTTCGAGCAGCCAAGTTACCGCTGCGACGGCCGATTGGGCGCATCGGTTGCGCAAATTAGAGGGGTCGTCTATAAAAAATTCGTGGAAGGTTCTTGACAGTCCGAAAAGAATTTGGGTTGTATTAAAAACGCTGGGTTGGTTATGTCCGACGGTAAGCCCCGGAAATGCACCGGAGGGCAGTTGTTGGGTAAGCAGCCATTCGGTGCATTGCCGGGCATGGTTGTCCCAAACGTCGCTTTTTTGGTCCCACATTGTTTCGATGAGGTAACCTGTTGTTTCCGGGTAAGCATTTTTCCAGCCGAACAGTGGAGAATAGCTGTGCGCCGACCCTTCAAAGTTTGCAACTTCAAGGCTGCGTTCCAGCCATCGCAAGGCTGCGATTTGTGCGTCGGAAACCGACTTTTCGTTCAGGTTGTTCATCATGAAATGAGCGCGTTCCAGCAAACATCCGTATTTTTGTTGTTCGGAACCAAGGTTTCGCAAACCCAAAATACAACCATGCGATTTGTACTGCTTTTATACCTCTTTTTGCTGTCCCAAACAGGCGACGCCCAGATCATCAACGGCAGCGATACGTTGTACGGAAACGAGTGGATTGATTTTTCAAAAACCTATTACAAAATCAAGGTGGCTTCCGACGGGATTTACCGGGTGCCGTACGCTGCGATGCAAAATGCTTCGGAAATTGCCTCGGCGCCGGGCAGCGAGCTGCGGCTGTTCCACAACGGGGAGGAGGTGCCCATGTACGTTACGACAAATGGCTTGTTTGGCGGTAACGATTTTGTAGAATTTTATGGAAAGAAAAACCGTGGCGAGCTCGACCGGCATCTGTTTGAAGACCCAGAAACACAGCAGGTGAACCCGGAATACAGCATGTTTAACGATACGTCTGCGTATTATCTGGTGCGGCAGCCGGAGGGTGGGGCGCCGTTGCGGATTGTGGGTGTGGCGAATGATTTGAGCAATTTGCCGGCGAAGGAGGAATGGTGTTGGTATACGGTGGAGGATGTAAAAAAAGGTGGTTATTACAAAAGAAACCGGGCATCTAAGGTTGCTTTTTCCATATTTGATGGAGATGGCTGGGCCGATGGTTGGGGGCCGACAAACAATTTTCAAATTCCAATTCGGAAAATCGCCCCCTTACAACATACTGCTAAAGCAACGGTACGATTTACAGGAATTCTCCCACAAAATCATGTACTGGATTTACTTTTGAATGATTCCCTGTTGTTGACGGAAACCTATGTTGGTTGGAAAATGGTTCAACCGACCATCGATGTACCCTCCGCAAAGTTATCACCTTCTACCAAAATTACGGTCAGAGGAAACTTTAATGCAACTGATGTAAACTTGGTGTCTTTGATTGAAATTCGATACGCAAGATTGTTTGATTTTGAAAATGCAACATCAACATCTTTTGAACTTGAGGCAAATGCGGCTTCAAGATATCTTGAAATAAATGCCTTCAATACAACATCAGGTGCGCCTTTGTTTTATGATTTAAGCAACAGAATACGCATTCAAACAAACCTTGATAATGGCTTTGTAAAAGCTGTTTTACCATCTTCAAACATTGTCCCTAAAATTAAGCTCATTGCGCCTTCGTTAATTAACACAGTTACAAACCTGCAATCGCGACAATTTCACGATTACAGCAGCGATGAAGATGCGTCCTACATTATTCTCAGCAATGCTGTGTTGTTCAACGATCCGGAAAATAACGGTGAAAACTGGGTCCAGAAATACGCGGAATATCGGAGTAGCCCGGAAGGTGGTAACTACTCGGTAGCCATTGTTGAAATTAATGAGTTGTACGAACAGTTTGCCTGGGGACAGCGGTTTCACCCCATTTCGGTGCGTAATTTTACCCATTATGTAAATAAAAATTGGGCGGACCCAAAATTTTTGTTCATCATCGGTAAAGGTCTTGATTTTTCACAGTTACGTACGGTAACCACAGCAGCATCGTACAAGGATTCCTTGCATTTGGTACCAGGATATGGCTATTTGGGTCCCGATTTGCCATTTGTTATGACAGGTGGAGGTATAACGAAACCGCTTATGGCAGTAGGCAGGCTTGCCGCAATCAGACCTTTGGAAATCAGATATTATTTGGATAAAGTAAAGGTACATGAACAGCAGCTCAATACTGCTGCACAAGATATCGCATCACGACATTGGATGAAACGAATCATCCACAACAGTGGAGGTAATAATGCTGATGAGCAACAGAGCTTTCGATCCTACACCGATGGTTTGAAAACAATTGTGGAAACCAACAGATTTGGCGCTGAGGTATCCACTTTTTCAAAGTCTTCCAACGATCCTTTGCAATTAACCGGATTCGAACAAATGCAAATACTTGTCAATTCCGGTGTTTCTATTTGGACCATTTTTGGTCACTCCTCTGTAACCTTTGTTGATTATGATATTGGGGAAGCCGGAACTTACAACAACAAAGGGAAGTACCCATTTATGCTGGTCAATGGTTGTTATTCCGGCATTTGTTCAAATACGACCAAAGGCATCGGCGAAAATTTTGTCATGGCTCCCGAACGCGGTGCCATCGCTTATTGCGCCACCGTATTCAATGGGTTCACAGGAGCTTTGTATCAATATTCCGAAAAGTATTACAACCGTATGGGAGGGATGGATTATGGAAAAACCATCGGTGAACAACTTAAAAACACGACGAGCGATCTCATCAACGAACAAAATCTGGATTTGAGAGCAGCCATTCACCAGTTCCAGTTGCAAGGTGATCCTGCCGTGCGTTTGCACAGTTTTTCCGGCCCTGATTACACCCTCGACGCCAACTCGGTGAGTTTCAATCCCAATCCAGTAAGTCTCGACCTTAATTTGCTGAATTTTAACGTATCGGTAGCCAACATTGGTGAAAACACAGGTGGCAATCTTGTTGTGCGTATTGAACAGCAATTACCTGATAATTCCATTATCCCACGGATATTGGATACCATTCCAGCGCCTGCTTTTAAAAAGTCGCTTCAATACAAAGTGTCTGTCGTCGGGAGCCAACCCGGTTTCAACCGCTTCAAGTTAACCGTCGATCCTTCAAACATTGTAGAGGAAAAACCTACAGCGGCTGAATTCAACAACAGCTTGTTGAGCAGTTCAGGAACTGAAGGCGTTGAGGTTTTCTTTTATTCCGATGAAATTGAACCGCTGCATCCAGTTGAATATGGAATTGTGGGTCAAAACAAAGTGACCTTATCCGTAACCTCGCTCAATACGTCGGCTTCAGGTAAAAAAGTGCTGTTTGAGTTGGATACCCTGGAAACTTTTCAGTCTCTTTGGAAAAAAACTTTTTCGACAGACCAGCTGCCCGGGTTAATCACCTGGTCGCCCGATGTTGTTTTGGAAGATAGTGCCGTGTACTATTGGCGCGTAACCAAAGACACATTGTTGAACAACGAATACCTTTGGAAAACGCGTTCTTTTGTACACCTTGCCGGTAGCGAACCAGGCTGGAACCAGTCCGGTTTTGGGCAGTACATCAATGGTCTATTTTCAAATATATTACGCGATAGTATAAATAGACAACTTGATTATTCCGAAGACAATTCAAGTATTTCTATGCAGGTTGCGCACCGATGGGGGATTGGCGGAATTCCGACACCGGGTGTTTATCCAGGTATTCAAAATGCCTATTATGAGGGAGGTTACGGAGATTTTTTTTGGGGTGGGGTAAGATTTGATGTTGTCGTTGTTGTTGCCGATCAAAATACCGGAAGGTTTGTTCAACTGCCACCCAACTCAACCTACAACCCAAATCCTTACCAATTATTTTATACAAAATTCAATACAAGGGATTCCATTGAACGTATAAAGTTGATGACCTACATTGATGATGTGGTGGCCGATGACAACTATGTTGGCTTAATGGCTTTCAACATTGCCTTCAGCAGTGAACAAGCCATCGGTTATGCGCCAAATATGTGGGCTCAGGATTCCATTTCTTATGGTAAAAACCTGTTCCAGGTTTTGGAAGCCCAAGGCGCCAAAGAAGTTAGGAAACTTGGGACTTTTAACCAGAATCCACCGCCTTATGGCTTCATATTCCGGAAAAACGATCCAACATTTTCTGCCATCGATACTTTTGTGACCGGTGTGGATTCCGTGATCTACATATCACGCGCTTTTCCCGCCAAATGGGCCACCGGACAATTCGAAACAACACCCATCGGCCCCGCAACCCATTGGCAACGCCTGCATTGGGAACATGAAAGCTTTGATGCCCGTGATGAACAACTACGGCTCCACATTTACGGTATCCGAACAGATGCAACCGATACATTGTTGTACAAGCTTGACGACCAGAACGTCAAATCGTTGTCGCACCTTTCAGCAACGGAATTCCCCTTCCTCAAACTCCGCTACGAAGGCCAGGATAGCACACTTCGAACGCTGCCGCAACCCAAATACCTGCGCGTCCTGTATTCCGCCCTGCCCGAAGGCGCCATGCACCCAGTGGCCCACGAATACTTTTACGCCGATACCCTCCAGCAAGGAGACGTCATGAAAGCCTCTGTCGCTTTCCGGAACGTATCTGATGCGCCAATGGACAGCTTGCTCGTCCGTTTCCGCATTGCAGACAATGCCGGCCAATCCATAGCCAATTTCCCTACGACAACACTTAAATCGTTGCCACCCGGAGATACCCTTCATGCCACGTTCAGCTACGATACCCGGTTGATGAACGGCCCGTACCAGTTTTCCGTTTTTATGAATCCCGATACAGCGCAGCCCGAACTGCGCCTGGACAACAACGTTTACCTCCGCAAATTCTTCGTCGCCCTCGACAACCGCAACCCGCTGCTCGATGTTACTTTCGACGGTTTGCACATCCTCGACGGCGACCTTATTTCTCCCAAACCAATCATCAACGTAAGTTTGAAAGACGATAATCCTTTCCTGGCACTGTCTGATACCACGGCGTTCCGGTTGAGGGTGCAATCGCCCGATGGTTCCATCAAACCTATTTATTTCAGTGAGGTCATGTTTATGCCCGCCGAAGTGTCGGATCTGCCAAACAAGAATACCGCAAAGTTGGAATGGCGACCCCAGTTTATCCAGGATGGCGAATACCGCCTGCTCGTGAATGGCCGCGACGCCAGTGGTAACGCCTCGGGGTCGCTCGACTATGCCGTTACCTTCAAAGTCATCAACAAGTCGTCGATTTCCAACTTGCTCAATTATCCCAATCCGTTTTCTACATCCACTTGTTTTGTGTACACCATGACGGGTGCTGAAACGCCTGTTCGGTTCAAAATTCAGATCATGTCGGTGAGTGGCAAAGTGGTGAAAGAAATCACAGAATACGAATTCGGACCACTGCTGCCCGGCACCCACCGAAGCGATTACTGCTGGAACGGCCGCGACAACTTCGGAGATCAACTCGCTAACGGCGTGTACTTGTACCGCATCGTGGCCAAAAAGGCCGACGGCAGCGATTTCGATTTTTT
>Ga0105046_10011491_pt1 | contig 13758 bp, 12 predicted proteins | sample MAT03_FD_78385 | JGI IMG/M metagenome (GOLD analysis project Ga0105046, IMG submission 78385) | Freshwater microbial communities from Lake Fryxell liftoff mats and glacier meltwater in Antarctica - MAT-03 (megahit assembly) | ecosystem: Environmental > Aquatic > Freshwater > Ice > Liftoff... | reverse complement strand
GCGGTGGTCTCCGGTGGTTTTGGTATGCACCGGAACGATACTCGTTTCGGACAATCTCGTCGGACGATCTCCGCTCCCTTTTTACCTACCTCAAAGCCTCATGCCCGTTTTTTCACCCACAGATTCTGTCGGGGAGCCAAAAAGTTCTTTGAAGTTCTGAAAACCATGGAGAGATTGTCATTGGCTGCCATTCTCCGCGACGCCGATGGAGTTCGAGTGGTAAAGGTAGGTATAAATGGAAAGGAGAGCGGTATGTTGTTTGCCGACCGTTCGTCGAAGCACGAGAGGCCCGCGCTACAACGACCTCCCAATGGCCGTTCGTCTATGCGGACAAAGGAGGTTGGCCCGGGCGTATTTTTCTACGAGATCTGTGCTCGTTGATGTCTGGTCCTCAAACAAGTGCACACAAAGCACGAATCGCTTCAGAATCGGGCTCCCCCCGTTCTCAAGCTGAATCGATTCTACGTACGTCTCATGATTCGTCACATCTTTTCCGATCGCGCGAGGCGCCAGCCCGCGGATAGAATGAGAAGCGTTTCGTAACCGCGTGACAAAACGATCCACCCGGGATCACCGTTGCGTTTGAGATGGCCGCCGAGGCGCGCAATTGCGAGGAAAGCGTCGCGGGCGGTCGGATTCTTGGGCAAGGCCGCGCGCGGTTCAACTTGAAGGACGTTCAGTTGGGTAGGTGACAAGACCGTCGAGGCGGGGATGTCGCGTTTGTCTCGTGATACGGAACGGAGCAGAAGCAGGTGGTATGCGACGGGCATAAAGACGGCGAGAACATTCATTAATCCTGCATACGTAACGATTTGGCGCTTTTCGTAAGAGCATCCTGTCTTCAGCGCTTTGAAGAACTCCTCAATGACCCAGCGCGCGCGATACCAGTCGACGACGCGCAAGATGTTTTCCTCGGTTTCAACCGGCTCAGTTGTGAGGAGCAACCATTCAACCGGCGCCTGGCCGTCGGGTGGATTGGGCTCCCAGACACGGACGACGTTGAGCAGAATCGCGACTGGAAATGGCTCCTTCTGCGCGCCGGGCCTTTCAATCATCACGCTCGTCGCACCAATGTTCAGATTCGCATCACGTTCACCCCGGGTTGGATGAATGCGAACTTGTATCGGGCTGCGTCCTTCCACTGGGCGTGACGACAAATGCACAGTACGAACCGCTTGCACCTTGCATTCCAATTCTGCTGCTTGTCGTATCCATTGAGCCCCACTGAGCGTATTGGGGCTCAAACGTCGATTGTGTTTCATTCGAATCACGAACCGCGATCCCTGCGACGGCAATGCAGCCAAAATTTGGAAGTCGTCGGCCTCGCGGTCCGCCAAATGGATCACCGCTGTCAATTTTGAATGCTTGCGAACATTTTCCTCGACGCCGTCCATTTGCTGCAACCAGCGATCGCGCTCGTTCGCTGCTTTCTCGTCGGTTCTCGTAAACCCAAACAGATCCAGTGCTCCCAGTGGTCGCCGCGAGCCATCTGCTGCCACAGCGAGGCTCGAGTGAGCAAAGAACGCTTGCCCCTTGCTACGATTCCGCCCCAACCCCTCTCTGAGACCGTCCGGATCGAATGCCATCGTCGTCGTGTCGTGGATTACAAGTGCGACACCTGCTTCTTCCATCCGCTGCAACGTGGCCTGTCGATGTGGCTCAAGAATCCGTTCCGGTGTGACATCTTCGTTGGAGAAAAACCGATAGGCTGCTTCCAGCTCTGCTTCGTTGAACAGCTTTGGAAAACTTTTGTCCGGCGCTTCCACGATCTTTTCAATCAGTTTCGGCAAACGTTTAGACAATCGCTTGTCACCGAAGTTCGCTCCGGTCAACTCTGCCACTAACGCCGATATTCCTGTTTGCCCCTTGGAAGACTGATTCGTCACACGATCCTTAGATCATACGTGGACATGGTCTGTCAACTTGTGTAGGATCCTGAGACTTAAACTGATCAGCGCTCTAGCGCCGCCCAAAGGAGGGCGATTTCTTCAGATTGTCGCTGGTGACCTTCACTTTTGTGCTTTGTCAGTGACAAACAAAGTTCATTGTTGGGGCATCGGGATTCCGACCGATCCGAACGACACCCGCAGTGATACGGATTTCCGAGGACAGGCCTCCCCACCCGACGGCGATTTCACATATCTTGCTTCAGGGCGGTACCACTCGTGCGCAATACGAACCAATGGTTCGACTGTATGTTGGGGATACAACAAGTCGGGCCAGGCGCAGCCAATTCAAGAGCAGTTCATTGAGATTGACGGCGGCCTTTCAAACACGTGTGGCATCACGAAAGATCTCAGGGTCGTTTGCTGGGGGTCAAATACGGGAAACCGCTCGACACCACCTGCGGATTTGAAGCTCTTGATTCCGGAGGACGATTCGGTTTTGGGACATCCGAAAACAAAGGAAAACGAAACGAGTCGACACCGATTGGTCGTTGTCGCGACGATTGCGGCACACTGGCGCATTGCGGGGTGTTGGCCGGGCGGCGTGGTTAGTCGGTGCTGTAGCCTTGCGGGAGCGTTCGCAGAAATGCAGGATTGGCCCCGGAAAATCGAGCCGTCGTGGCATCCATTTTGCGAACAGCCAAGATTTGTGCGCTTCGACTGAATCCAACAAGACCGACCAGAAAAGTTAATCCCACTGCAATAGGCATCCACTCATTGGGAACCAGCGCGATGCCGGCGATGGCCAACAAGAAGGGAACCGTCCACAGCAGGATTCGATTGCGTCGGCGGTTTTTGCAGTTTTTGCAAAGGGAAAAAATCAGCGTGGCCTTCTTTCGAACAATCAGCGCGACCAATATATAGATGAAAACGTAGACCACGATCAGCAGGTACAGGGCTGGCGTGTGCCAATAGAATCTTTTCTGTTTTCCCGGTTCAGAACACTCGGTATTGCATTTCACGCAGCGTTGCGGAAGCGTTGCACCGTTGCGTAGTGTGACCAAGATTTTCCCTTCCGCCCATGCTTCGCGTGCGCCTCGCGGCGCGGATGCGGCGTCGACATCGACACGGGGAGGCGCAAACAGGTTCATCTCGGGCGGGTGCATTTCGGCATCCTACACCAACGGGGCGACGTCCCATTCGTCGCCCCGAATGTTGGAAGACGTTGGGCGGGTAAAATTTCCCATCAAGGCTGCCAGCGGTTTTCAACTATGCTGCCGCCATGATGGCGCGCGCGGCGTTTGCTGCAAAAATTGGGTTGCTATTCGCGGCGGGGGTGGGGTGTGCGCGAAAGTCCCCGAGTACGGGAGCGCCTGACGGCAAGGACAATCAAGAATATCTGGAGCCGCGACAGCCATCGGCCAGTTACCTGCGGTTGCGCAAGATCGTGGACGGCATCCGTCTCATCGATGGCCACCAGCATTTGGTATCCGAATCCGATTGGCTGGCCAAGGAAAACTCATTGTTTCGCTTGATGTCCGCCTACCTCGATTCTGATCTGGTATCGGCCGGCAAGCGCATGCCGCCTGGGGACGCATCGGCGCAAACCCGCTGGCTGGCGATATCAGAGTTCTGGCCGGTGACGCAGTTTACCGGGTACGCGCAGGCCATGCGGATCGCGGCGCGCGATCTGTATGGCCACGATATTTCGGATGCCACCTGGCGCGCGCTCGATGATCAAATTCGGGAGCGGTCGAAGGCACCCGGGTATTACCACCGCGCGGCCCGCCCAGTCAACTTGTGCTGCATTTCGCTTTCGGCGTTTCACTCCAACCGATCGAAATCATTCGAAAAGATGTGTAGGATCCGGAGACGTACGTTGTCTGTTTCCCTTTTGAAGCGCGATCGCTTGGTCAGCCCAACAAACGAACGGACGGTGAACCTATAGACACTTGGCGTTGCACGCTTCAGAAAGGTCCCTACCAGCGGGAACGGGAGCCTTTTTTCAAGACATGCACGAAAAAGCAACCCGCCGTAGTTTTCGATCCCGGTTCGCTCGGGTATCCGCGGCATTCGAGCAATCGTACGACGGGAGCGGTGAGTTTACAGGCACGGAATAGCGGGAAACCACGGTTTTCACCGTTCGTTCGCTGGGCAACTCCCGTCCAATGACGAGTGCCCACGGCGCCTCGGTACCGCACGTAACGCGGCGCTCTACCCACCGGAAAGAGCGTCGCGCAGGTAGTTTTCCTTGAGGCGCGTGTACTTTGCGGCGATTGCCACGGCAAAGGCCTCATCCTCGGCCGAAAGCGTTCGTACCACCTTGGCGGGCATTCCGAGGACCATGCTGTGCGGCGGTATGGCCGTTCGCTGGGTAACCACTGCCCCGGCGCCCACCACCGAGCCGTGTCCCACCACCGTATCGTCGAGAACAGTGGATTGCATGCCAATCAGGCAACCGCGCTCGACGCGGCAGCCGTGCAACATGACGCGATGGCCTATCACGACGTCCTCGTCCACCTGACAGGGACTGAGATCGCCAACGTGTAATACGCTTCCGTCTTGCACATTGGAGCGCGCGCCCACGCGGACCGCCGCGAGATCTCCGCGCAATATCGCGCCGTACCAGATCGACACATCATCCCCGAGGACGACCTCCCCCACGATGACCGCACCCGGCGCGACCAGAACCCGTGCCCCGACAACCGGCACCTTGTCGAGGTAACGATCGATGATGGCGCGCGGAAACCGCGTTCGCAAGGCCTGCACCTGCGCGTCGAGTTCGCGAACATTCGAAGGTGCGCCCGTGATGACCTGCACCGATGAAGACGTGGTGGCCATGTTTATGTGTTGCGGTTCAAGACTCGTTCGATGAGGCGGCCATCGCATCCGGGTTGGCGGTTGCCTCTTCAAACTCCGTGACAGCACGAGCCGCCGCCGCGGTCGCGTCGTCAATCTCCTCGAGAAGCTCGTCGTTTTCCTCTCCCGCTTGTACGGCGTCGAACTCGAACGCCTTGACCGGACCGGCCGCTTCGGCTTGCTGATCAGGCGTGCCATCCGGGTGCGTCGAATCCACCTTGGCCTGCTCTTCTTCGCCAAGCTCGTGGAAATCCCGCAGCGTGGGAAGTTCAGCGAGTTCCTTGATGTTGAAGATGCGCAAGAAGTCAGGCGTTGTGCCGTAAAGAATCGGGCGACCCACATCTTCCGCCTTGCCGAGCACACGCACGAGGCTGCGATCGAGCAGCGTTTTCAAAACGGGACCGCAATCCACGCCACGAATGTCGTCGATCTCGGGACGGGTGATAGGTTGCCGGTACGCGACAATCGCAAGCGTTTCCATCAAAGCGCGCGATAAACGCATCGCTCGACCGGTCATCAAACGACCAACCCATTCGTGGTTGCCGGGATGGGTTTGCAACCGCCATCCGGTTGCGGTTTCGATGAGTTGAATGCCCGTGTCTTCACGACGGATGCGCAAGCTTTCGAGCGCCGCGACGATCGGTTTGTCAGAGCGGCCACCGATCACACGTCGACAATCGCCCGGCGAAAGTGGCTTGTCCGAAGCGAAGAGCAAGCTCTCGATGACCAGCTCAAGTTGCTCGGGCGGCATCGCATCCGCGCCCTCGGCGAGCACATCGGTGCCCACGTCCGGAACAGCCACTTCGGTCACAACGGTGTCGTCGGACGCCATGGCCTCCAGCGGTGCATCGATTTCGGTCACCGAGCCATCGGCGACTGCCTCTTCGGCTTCGACCGCAACTTCAGTTGTTTTCCCCTTCTTGCCCCGGTTCTTTCTGCTCTTCTCGCGCGGCGCTGTCTCCGTCAACGGCTCCGTCGTTGCTGGCTCCAGGGTCGCTTCCGGTGACACCGTCGGCGCTGATTCCTTCTTCGGGCGCGATTTCTTCGAACGCGGCGACTCCGATTCCGGGCTCAACTTCGCCTCGGAGATCGGCATCGGCTCCGAACCCTCCGCTTCCAGGTTCGTCGTCGTCTGGGAGATCGTCGAGTCCGAGCTCTTCAAGTCCAAGTCCTTCGATTCCGACGCCGTCGAGGCTTCCGTCATCTCCGTCGTCTCGCTCGAAGACTGCGCTGCGTGTGGCGGGGCTGACTTCTGACGGTTCTTCTCTTTGCGCTTCTTGTCCCTGGATTTTCCCATGGTCTTCCTCTCGGGCTGTCACCGAACGCCGATCGGCCACGGAGGCGGATCGTGCAATGAAAAAAGTCCCCGACGCTTCGTCGCGTAGCACGCGAATGATGCGCAACCGGGCCATCTCCAAAATGGCAAGCAGGGTCACGACCAGCTGGTGTCGAAGATCATCGTCGGGTAGCGAAAGATCGACGACGCTGTCAAAGCGAAAACTGCCGTCGTTGCTATCCAGACGATCCACCAGTTCGTTGATTCGATCGGCAACGGACATCCGATCCATCACGACGTTGTGGACCTTTGCGGTCTTGCCAGCGTCCTTGAGCAGATCGGCAAACGCCTCGATCAGTTTCCAGGCCGAGTGCTCGGCCAGCTCGCCCGGCTGTCGCGGACCGTCGAAACCCGGCATGCCGCGACCAAACACGTTGCGGCCTTCGATGGGTCGTGCACCCAGCTTTTCTGCAGCGTCCTTGTACTTCTGGTATTCCAGCAAGCGACGGATGAGCTCCTCGCGCGGATCCATACCGGACTCTTCTTCGGCCTGGATCTCCTCGGCCTCGGGCATGGGCACGAGCTCACGCGACTTGAGGTAACAGAGGGTGGCCGCCATCACCAGGTATTCGGCCGCGACGTCGACCGACATGTCCTGCATGAGATCGAGATATTCGAGGTATTTACCGGTGACGAACGCAATCGGAATGTTGACGATGTCGAGCTCGTGCGACTTGCAGAGGAAGAGCAAGAGATCGAGAGGCCCCTCGAACTCGGGCAGAACCACATTGTATGAAAGCCGATCTGGGATCTCGGAGTCACCGCGCGCAATCGCGCCCTTTATGGCAAATGCAGGATCCCCAACCGCAGGCACCGCCTGTGGGCTTGATTCCGCCTCCTTTTCGGAAAGCTGTTCTGGGTTCTCCGTGCTCATCGCGTGAGTATCCATACCAACCCGTACATCCACCTATCCACGAGGAACGACGCCGGCATCATCAAGATGCGCAAGCCACCGGTCAACAGAAGTCCGAGCAGAATCATAAACCCCCAGCGTTCGACAAACGCGAGGACGGAACCCATCGAGGGTGGCAACAACCAGGCCAAAACCGCTCCGCCATCAAGCGGAGGGACCGGCAGCAGGTTGAAGAACATCAGGAAAAGGTTCAGTCCAACCAGCTTTTCCAGAATCTGGCTGAGCATGTCGCCGGGAAGCCCGATCGTCTTCGCCAGTAGGATGGCCAAGAGGGAAGAGACAATGGCCATCACGAGGTTCATTGCCGGACCAGCCATGGCGACCATCGCGTGACCGCCACGCATCGTGAACTTGCGCGTATAGGCCGTGGGGTTGGTCTGAACGGGCTTGCCCCAGCCGAGGACCGGCATACCCGCGCTAGCGAGCAACGGGAACAAGATGGTGCCGATGGGATCGATGTGACGAAGCGGATTCAGCGTCACGCGACCCTGCGCGGCGGGCAAGCGATCCCCCAGCCGGTTTGCCATCCAGGCATGGCCGAACTCATGGACGGTGATCGATAAGATCAACGCGATGAGATAGAGCAAGCTATCTCGTACCTGTCCCAGAGGAATGCCGGTCACTGAAAGCCAACCCGTATACAGGCCATGAACACCACCGTCAATGCAAAGAGCGGACGCGAATTGCCGTCCGGGACACGATAAACGATTCAGGGCAGGAGGGCGACCGTTTCCGCATCAAACGGCGTACAGATTCACCTGTTTTTTTTGACGTCGAGTCGCGCGCGACCTGTGGATAACTCTTTCGCATCGGGTCAGATGGCGCTTCGAATCCCCGTCGCAGCAGCGGCATCCTAAACGCCAAACCCCACACGAGGAACCGCCATGACCGATACGAAAACGATTCTAGTCACAGGTGCAACCGGCCAACAGGGCGGAGCCGTCGCAAAGGAACTGCTTGCAAAAGGCGGCCTCAAAATTCGCGCCATGACCCGCAAACCGGATGGAGCCCCCGCTCGGGCGCTTGCAAAGGCTGGCGCTGAACTCGTGGTCGGCGACCTGAACGACGCCGCTTCACTCGACAAGGCACTCGAAGGTACATGGGGTGTTTGGGCGGTACAAAATACCTGGGAGGCGGGTGTTGAGGGCGAAGAGGCCCAGGGAAAGCGTCTGGCTCAGCGAGCGCGCGAAAAAGGCGTCAGTCATTTTGTCTACTCGTCCGTCGGATCGGCCCATCGCAAGACAGGCATCCCCCATTTCGACAATAAGTTCCGCATCGAGGAAGTGGTGCGCGGATTGAACTTCGCATCCCACGTCATCCTGCGGCCCGTCTTCTTCATGGAAAACATGGTCTCGGGTTGGTTCTTGAACGGGGACACGATCGCGACTGCGATGAAGCCGAATCGCAAGCTGCAAATGGTCGCCGTTGAAGACATCGGCAAGTACGGCGCCCTGTCCTTCACGAACTCGGCAGAGCTTAACCGTGCGGAGATTGACCTGGCGGGCGATGAACTGACGATCCCCGAGGCGACCGCAATGGTTTCGGAGTTCAAGAAGACGCCCATCAAGTTCGTCGAACTTCCGATCGACGTGATACGAAAGAACAGCGAGGACTTCGCTCTCATGCTCGAGTGGTTCGACAAGGTGGGCTACAACACCGACATCGCGGGCAACCAGAAAAAGTACGGCATCAAGTCGCTGACATTCCGCGACTGGGCCGCGAAGGCGCTGCACGGCTAGCATTGGGAACCGGGCGCCTGGCTCGCAGCTGGGCGCCCATTATTTTCTTGCGCGCGGGTTGCCAGACGTTGCCGATATCGTTCATGCTTGTAAAAAGGCACCATGGCGGCAATCGATTCACTGCTCAGCATCGTCGAGTTTCAAAAAGCGGACGGAATCGTCATTGTTGGAGGGGAATCGCCTTCGTTGCTGGGAGGTAAAAGTGGTCAACTGACCATGCCACCGCTCAACGAAACGATGATGAGCATCCTGCTCGGCGAACTTCTTGAAGACGGTGAGCGGGAAAGCCTCGCGGGAGGAACCGTGATCGAGCGGCCACTGCCAGCGATGCCCGGTGGCATTCGATTCAACCTGTCCGTTCGCCAGGATGGCAGCAAAATCCGGATCGTGGTTCGCAAGGGCGCCGGAGCGACCACACCGAGAGCCGTCCCTCCCCGTACGGAGCCGGAAACCGTATCACGACGCGAGTCAACCTCCGAGTCCGTCATTACGACAGCGCTCTCCGCTGCAATTAAACGGGGCGCATCCGATCTGATTCTTTCTGCCGGACGGGCACCGCAGCTCAAGCTGGCGGGCGTGATGGAAGGCCTGCCCTTGCCGGACTGCAGCGACACAGAACTGCGCGTGTGGGCCGAACACGTCGGAGGTAAACTTTCGATGGAACGGCTCGAAGCGACCGGAAGCACGGACTTTGCCATCGAACACGGGCCGAAAGGCAGGCGGTTTCGCGCCAACGTTTTTGTCCAGCGAACCGGACTGGCGGCAGTGCTTCGACCCATCTGGGACACGTTGCCAACACTCGAAACCTTGGGGCTGCCGCGCGGGTTATTGCGCACAACGCAATTGCAACACGGACTGGTCTTGCTGGCCGGCGCCACTGGTTCCGGAAAATCAACCACGCTGGCGGCACTCGTTGACCACATCTCACAAACCCGAGCGTGTCACATCGTGACCCTCGAAGATCCGATCGAATACGTCTACACCTCGGGCCGAGCGATTGTGCACCAGCGCGAAGTGGGCACCCACGTTGACAGCTTTGCGACGGGACTACGGGCGGCGTTGCGCGAGAGCCCCGATGTCTTGTTGGTGGGGGAAATGCGCGACGCCGAGACGGTTCGCCTTGCGTTGCAGGCTGCCGAGACAGGGCACCTGGTATTTTCAACCTTGCACGCCGCAACCGCGGCCGGAGCCATCGAACGGATAACCAACGCGATTCCCGACGCAGAACGGAGCTCGGTGCGCACCCAACTGGCAAGCGCATTGCGATTCGTGTTGACGCAACAAATATTGCCGGCCATCGGCGGTGGCCGAGTCCCCGCCATCGAAGTCATGGCCGTGAATCACGCGGTGGCAGCGCAGATCCGAGAGGGACGCACGCAGCTTCTCAACACGCAGATCGAGCTGGGGGTCGATGACGGCATGATCACGCTTGAACAGGCGATGGCCGAACTGGTTCGAAACGGCCGGATCACGCAAAAAACGGCTGCAGCGGCGTTGCCAGGCGTGACACGCTAATCTACGACGCGCGCGGATGGAATTTATCGTAGATGCCGAGCAGATGCGTGCGAGAGACGTGGGTATAGATCTCGGTGGTGCCGATGTCCACGTGACCCAGCATCGCTTGCAGGGCGCGCAAATCGGCCCCGCGCTCGACCAGGTGCGTGGCAAAGGAATGGCGAAGTTTGTGCGGCGAGATCGGGCGCATGATCCCTGCCTTTTGCGCAAAAATAGCCAGACGCTTCCACATCGCCTGCCGGGTCATCGGCCCACCCTGCTGCGACAAAAACAACGTTTCGATCGACGACTGCCGACGTGCCCGTTTTAGATACGTCGGACGTCCCTCTTCCAGGTACCGCTTGATCGCAGCAACCGCCGCCTCGCCGAGTGGTACGATTCGTTCCTTGCTCCCCTTGCCAAATGCCAGCAGATAGCCCGCGGTCAAGTTCACGTCTTGAACCTTCAATCGCACGAGTTCGGAGACCCGTACTCCCGTCGAATAGAGCGTGTCGATCATGGCGATGTCGCGCGAAGCATGGAGGTTGTCCTCGGCAGGAGCGAGCAAGAGCCGATCCACCTCTTCGATGGTCAGGAACTCCGGCAACGCCCGTCCGAAACGGGGCATCTCGATGTTCTCCGTCGGATCGACCTCGATCACCTTCTCGACCTTCAAGAAACGAAAGAACTGCCGCAACGCAATCAGCTTGCGCGCCTGCGACCGCGAGGATCGCTTGATGCCTGCCAGTCTTGTGAGGTAGTCGAGAATATGAATGCTCGCGACCGCATTCACGTCGGACACCCCGGCCTCTGCCAGTTGCCCGGTGAATTCGGCGAGATCCGTCGCGTAGGCAGCCACGGTGTTGCGCGCCAGACCGCGCTCGACCTTGACCGAGTCGAGGAACTGTTGAATCGCACGATCGATCGGCAACGAGGCCATGACGCCATGCTGCGCGCCCTAGTGCGCGAGCGCAAATCCCGCGCTCAAACCGATTTGAGGGCAGACCCATTGGACGGGATAGCGGTGGTGAGCCATAATTGATTTCGGTTTTCAATCTCACTGAAACCACCTGAAATTGCGAGCGATCCCCTTGGCGTCCATTCTCGACATTCCCCGAAACCAGTCCGCCGTGGTCCGCCACGTAGGCGGCGACCGTTCGTTTCGTCGTCGGATCATGGAAATGGGACTTATCCCCGGAACTGCCATTCGCGTGGTTGGCGTCGCACCCCTCGGTGATCCGATCACGCTTGCGGTCCGTTGTGGTCGGATCTCGATTCGAAAAGACGAGGCCAGCGTTGTCGAGGTTGTGACGTGAATTCTCCACTACCCCTCGTGGCACTCATCGGTAACCCGAACACGGGCAAGACGACCGTGTGGAACGCACTCACCGGCAACCATGCGCAGGTTGGCAACTACCCGGGTGTTACGGTTGAGCGCCGCGTGGGATGGATGGCCATTCCCGGGGGAAATGGTGTCAATCTGCTGGACGTGCCGGGAACCTATTCCCTCGTCGCCCGCACCGGTGAAGAACAAATCGCCATCAAAGCCGTGCTCGGATTGCAGGGGCAGCTGGGACCCGAACTGGTGGTGGTGTGTGTCGACGCGACCAATCTTGAGCGCAGCCTGTACATTGTGCTACAGTTCCTCGAGTTCGGCATGCGCGTCGTGGTGGCGCTTACCATGGTCGACGAGGCCGCCGCATCCGCACCGGATCCCGAAAAGCTATCAGCCCGGCTCGGATGCAAGGTCGTGCCCCTTGCGGCCCACCGTCGCCAGGGACTCGACGGATTGCGAGCTGCCATCGCGACGGCGTTGAAGGACGACGTTCCGCCCCCCAGCTGGCGATGGTCCCCTTCCCCGATCTTGCGCAGCAAACTGGACCTCATCACCGAGTCCTTGCCCGCTGAATGGCCAAAAAACGACGCAACGGCTTTGTGGGCGCTCATGAGCGTCGGTGCCGAGGACGAGCTCGTTGGCATTCCGCCAGCACTGCGCGCGGCCGTGGCAATCGACGACAAGGCCGCGCAACCGCTCGACGATGAGGCGATCATTGGCCGTTACCGATGGCTTGATACAGAAATTCATCCGTTGGTGGCGAAACCTCCCGATCGGCTGAGGACCGAGCGCATCGATCGCTTGCTCATCCATCCCGTCAGCGGACTCATGATCTTTGCGGTGCTGATGTTTTCGATTTTCCAGGCGCTGTTTCTTGGCGCCGATCCCATCATCACGGCCATCGAAGACGTGTTCGCTTGGGTCGGCGCTGGCGTCCGCTCTACTTTACCCGTTTCAATGTTCACCGATTTTGTGGTCGATGGGCTGATTGCGGGTGTCGGTGCCGTCGTGGTGTTTTTGCCCCAGATCTTGATGTTGTTTTTCTTTCTCGGCCTGCTCGAAAGCAGCGGATACATGGCGCGCATCGCCTTCCTGATGGATCGCCTGATGCGAACGATGAACCTGCATGGTCGGGCCTTCATCCCCATGCTCTCGGGTTTTGCATGCGCGGTGCCCGCCATCATGGCGACGCGAACGATGGAGCGAAAACGCGATCGGATCTTGACGATGATGGTGATACCGCTCACCACCTGCTCCGCACGCCTACCCATCTACACTCTATTGATCGCGTCGCTGATCCCGGCCACCCTCGTTGGAGGATGGCTGCCCGTGCAGGGACTTATGATGGTCGGCATGTACGGCTTCAGCATCGTTTCGACGCTTTTGGTCGCCTGGGTGCTGTCGAGGACGCTGCGTCCACTGCGCGCGAAGCGGCTGCCTTTCGTCATCGAGCTGCCGCCCTACCGGATGCCTATCTTCGGCGACGTGGTACGGATGATGCTGCGCCGGGCCGGGAGCTTCCTGACCGATGCCGGGCGAATCATTGTGGTGGGCTCCATTGCGCTGTGGGCTTTGCTCTACTTTCCCCGACCGAGCCCCGAAGCCCTTTCAAGCTGGCGAACAGAACTGGCTGCGAATGACACCGGAGCGCCCGAGGACGTTGAAGGCCTGGAACGCGGGTTCCGACTGGAACAAAGCTACGCCGGGCGCCTGGGGCAGGCCATGGAACCCGTCTTGTCCCCTCTGGGATTCGACTGGAAAATTGGCGTCGGCATCATTGGTGCCTTCGCGGCCCGAGAAGTGTTTGTGGCGACCATGGGTGTCGTTTACGGAATCGGCGGCGACGTGGACGAACAGACCCCTCGCCTTCGCGATCGCATTCGCGCGGAACGACATCGTGACGGCTCGGTCGTCTACACGCCGCTCGTCGGCATCACCCTGATGATCTTCTTTGCCCTCGCCTGTCAGTGCATGAGCACCCTGGCCGCCGTCCGACGGGAAACCCGTAGCCTGGCGTGGCCGACGTTTCTATTCGGATACATGACGATCCTGGCCTGGGTGGTGAGCTTTGCCGTCTACCAGGGTGGCCGCATGCTTGGACTCGGCTGAAGCTCAGGACCGGCGCAAAACGTACAGTGCAATGCCGGTCGCCACGGACGCGTTCAAGCTGTCCACGCCCGCCGCGAGCAGAATCG
>Ga0105046_10011490_pt1 | contig 13758 bp, 13 predicted proteins | sample MAT03_FD_78385 | JGI IMG/M metagenome (GOLD analysis project Ga0105046, IMG submission 78385) | Freshwater microbial communities from Lake Fryxell liftoff mats and glacier meltwater in Antarctica - MAT-03 (megahit assembly) | ecosystem: Environmental > Aquatic > Freshwater > Ice > Liftoff... | reverse complement strand
CGGGCGGGATGGGCGCGGGCCGGGTCGGGGCGGGCGGGGCGGCTGGCTCGGGCCGTGCGGCGGGCGCGGTCGGGGCCGGAGCGGGCGGGGCGGCTGGCTCGGGCCGTGCTGCGGGCGCGGGCCGGGTTGGTGCTGACGGGGCGGCTGGCTCGGGCCGTGCGGCGGGCGCGGTCAGGGCCGGAGCGGGCGGGGCCGGGGCCGGCGCTGGCGGGGTGGAGCGGGCCGGCGCGGTTGGGCGCACGGGCAGCGTGCCTGCTTCGGCACGGCCCGGCACCTCGAACCAGGTATGGGCGCAGTTGGAACATTGCACATCGCGCCCGCTGCGCGGGATCGCGTCATCGGCGACCTCGTACTGCGCGCCGCAATTCGGGCAAACCAACCGCATCGACCCTGCCCTTGCCCCGTTTCCCGCGTTGACACGGCCCCTGACCGCAGCCCGAACCGATATGCTCACTAGGTTAACCACTATTGACACCCCGATTCCAGCCAACCGCCGCCCAATCGCAAAGGGAAAGACGCAACCGTTGCAGCGCTGCATTGAAACCGGGGGCGGAAATGGGCAGAAGGACGGGCAATACCCAAAGGGGACCGGCGTGATCGAGCTGAGCAAGGTGGCCTACAGCTATGGCGGGGCCCAACTGTTTTCCGACCTAACGCTGACGCTGGCGCCGGGATCGTTCCATTTTCTGACCGGGCCATCGGGGGCGGGCAAGACCACGCTGATGAAGCTGTGCTATGCCGAACTGGTTGCCACCAGCGGCATGGTCAAGCTGTTTGGCAAGGACGCCCGCGACCTGGGCCGCGACGGCGTGGCGCTGGCCCGGCGGCGGATCGGCGTCGTGCACCAGGATTGCCAGTTTCTGGACCATCTGCCCTTGGCCGATAACGTGACCCTGCCGCTGACCCTGGCCGGGCGCGGGGCCGAGGCGCAGGCCAACCTGCCCGACCTGCTGGCCTGGGTCGGGCTGACCGCGCAGGCACGGCAATTGCCGCCCGAACTGTCGGGGGGCGAACGGCAGCGTGCCGCCCTGGCGCGCGCGGTCATCATGTCGCCCGACGTGATCCTGGCGGACGAGCCGACGGGCAATATCGACTGGGACATGTCGCAGCGCCTGCTGACGCTGCTGGTGGAACTGAACAAGATGGGCAAGGCGGTGCTGATCGCCACGCATGATCTGAACCTGATCCGCACCGCCAAGGCGCAGGTGTCGGCGCGGGTGCTGCGGCTGGCGGACCGCCGACTGGTCGCCGCGGGGGTAGATCTGTGACCCGCCTGCGCCGCACCCTGCATCTGCTGACCGGCGCGCCCGAGGCGGAGCGGATCGTGCCCCCGACCGGCTTTACCGCGCGGCTGACCCTGTTCACGGCGGCGGCGATGGCGTTTCTGGCGGTGTTTGCGCTGGCGTTGTCGCTGGCCGCCGGGCGGCTGGCCGACCGCTGGGCCAGCGAACTGGCACGCACGGCAACGCTGCGCATATCGGCCCCGGCGGGCGAAATGGCGGCCCAGACCCAGGCCGCGCTGCGGGTGCTGGACACCACGCCCGGCGTGGCCTCTGCCCGCGCCCTGACGGCGGATGAACAGCGCGCGTTGCTGGAACCCTGGTTCGGCCCCGACCTGCCGCTGGAAACCCTGCCGGTGCCGCAACTGATCGAGATTGTCGAAGACGTGCCCGGCTATGACGCCACCGGCCTGCGGGCGCGGCTGCAGGCCGAGGTGCCGGGCGCGGTGCTGGACGACCATACCCGCTGGCGCGAACCGCTGGTGCAGGCGGCGGGGCGGTTGCGGCTGCTGGGGTTTCTGGCGATCGGGCTGATCGGGGCGGCGACGGCGGCGATGATCACCCTGGCCGCGCAGGCGGCGCTGGCTGCCAATGCGCAGGTGATCCGGGTGCTGCGGCTGGTCGGCGCGCAGGACGTCACCATCGCCGGTGCCTTTGTGCGCCGGTTCACCCTGCGCGCGCTGGGCGGCGCGGCGGTGGGCACGTTGGCTGGCGTGGTGGCGGTGCTGTTTCTGCCCAGCGCCGATGCGGCGGGCGGGTTTCTGACCGGCCTTGGGTTTCAGGGCTTGCACTGGCTATGGCCGCTGGCGATCCCGCCCCTGGCCGCGCTGGTCGCCCTCGTGGCCACGCGGGCGGCGGCTTTGGCAAACCTGAGGGCACAATCATGATCCAATGGCTGCGTTCGCTGCTGTTCGTGGCGCTGATCTATGCCGCGATGCTGCCCTATGCCATCGTCTATGCGCCCTGGGCGATTGCCAGCCGCGCCGGGGCAGTGGCCGCCTGCCATGGCTGGTGCGGGTTCGTGATCTGGCTGGCGCGCTGGCTGATCGGCCTGCGGACCGAAGTGCGCGGGCAGCCGCCGACAGGCGAGGTGCTGATCGCGGCGAAACATCAGTCGTTTCTGGACATTGTCCTGATCTATGGCTCGGTCCCGCGCGGCAAGTTCATCATGAAAAAACAACTGGTCTGGGCGCCGATCCTGGGCCAGTACGCGCTGCGCATCGGCTGCATTCCGGTGGACCGGGGCAAGCGGGCGGCGGCGATCAAGCAGATGGTGGCCGATGTGGCGGCGGGCCGCGCCGATCCGGGCCAGTTGATCATCTATCCGCAAGGCACCCGCATCGCGCCCGGCGTCAAGGCTCCGTTCAAGGCCGGGACCGGCGCGCTGTATCAAGAACTGGGCCAGCCTTGTGTGCCGGTGGCCTGCAATGTGGGCGTATTCTGGCCGCGCAAGGGCATCCTGCGGCGGCCCGGGCTGGCGGTGGTCGAGTTTCTGGCCCCGATCCCCCCCGGCCTGGCAACCCCCGTCTTCATGGCCCGGCTGGAGGCGGCGATCGAGGCGCGGTCCGACGCCCTGCTGGCCGAGGCGGGGTTCGTGCCGGCCGCGGTGCCCTGATGGCAACCGGTGCCGCGCAGGTGGCCGAGATTCTGGAGGCGCTGGCCGAGGCCGGCCCGCTGCGGGCGCGCCCGATGTTCGGCGAAACTGCACTGTATCTGGACGACCGGGTGGTGGCGCTGCTCTGCGACGGCACCCTGTTCGTCAGGCCGACGGCCGGGGCGACGGCGGCATTGCCCCAGGCAGCGTTGCGCCAGTCCTATCCCGGTGCCCGCCCGCATCTGGTGGCCGACGGCGTGCTGGACGATCCCGGCCCGTTTGCGCCGGCCCTGCGCCGGGCGGCAGCCGAACTGCCGCTACCAAAACCGAAACCGAAGCGGAAACCGAAGCCGAAACGGGGGCCTTGATGCAGACCATCACCGATATCGCGGCGCTCGAGGCGCTGTATGGTCAGCCGGGCGAGGCGTCGCTGATCAAGGTGGCGGATGTGGTGACGCCGGAATACCGCGCCTGGATCGAACGGTCACGGCTGGTCGTGCTGATCACGGTCGGGCCCGAGGGGACCGACGGCTCGCCCCGGGGTCACAGCGGGCCGGTGGTGCAGGTGATGGATGCGCAGACGCTGCTGCTGCCCGATTGGCGCGGCAACAACCGGATGGATTCGCTGCGCAACATCGTGCGCGACGGGCGGGTCAGTCTGATGTTTCTGGTCGCCGGATCGACCAACGTGATCCGGGTGAATGGGCTGGCGGTGCTGACTGTGGAACCGCAGATGCTGGCCCGGTTCGACCATGACGGGGCAAGCCCGCGCAGCGTGGTGGTGGTGCAGGTGGCCGAGATTTATTCCCAATGTGCCCGCGCCCTGATGCGGGCCGGGGTATGGGAAGGGCGCGACGATACGGCCGGATTGCCCAGCATCGGGCAGATTCTGGCGGCGATGAAGGCCGGGTTCGACGGGGGCACCTATGACGCCGATTGGCCGGGGCGGGCGAAAACGACGATGTGGTAGGGGGGCGGCAGGCCGCCGATCGGGGTGCCGGGGTGCGTTCCTGCAGGCACCTGCAATCGGCGCTGACGGTATGCGCAAGCGCGCAGCCTATGCGGTCAAGCCCTTGGTCCCCATGCCCAGATACTTCTTGCGCCGCGCATCGCGCAGGTCGCGGGGCGACCGGCCGGACAGGTCCTTCAGCATGGCGGCCAGCGCGCGGCCAACGGCAGCGATCGCCCCTTGCCGATCGCGATGGGCGCCGCCGACAGGCTCCTTGATCACCAGATCGCACACACCCAGCGTGGTCAGGTCCTGCGCGGTCAGGCGCAGCGCCTCGGCCGCTTCGCGCATCTTTTCGGCATCCTTCCACAGGATCGACGCGCATCCCTCGGGCGAGATCACCGAATAGATCGCATGTTCCAGCATCGCCACCTTGTTGCCACTGGCAAAGGCCACGGCCCCGCCCGACCCGCCTTCGCCGATCACGACCGATATGAGCGGCACCCGCAGCGACAGGCATTTTTCGGTCGCGCGCGCGATGGCCTCGGACTGGCCACGCTCCTCGGCGCCCTTGCCGGGATAGGCGCCGGGTGTGTCGATCAGAGTGATCACGGGCAGGCCGAACCGGTCGGCCAGGTCCATCAGACGGATCGCCTTGCGATAGCCTTCGGGCCGCGCCATACCAAAGTTGCGCTCGATCCGCGATTTGGTGTCGTGGCCCTTTTCGTGGCCGATCACCATCACCGGCATGCCGTCGAACCGGGCCAGACCACCCAGCACCGCCCGATCCTCGGCAAAGTTGCGGTCGCCCGACAGGGGGGTGTATTCGGTGAACAGCGCGGCGATATAGTCGTGGCAATGGGGCCGGTCGGGGTGCCGGGCGACCTGGCATTTGCGCCAGGCCGACAGATCGCCATACATCTGGCCCAGCATCTCGGCCGCTTTGCGGTCCAGCCCGACCGCCTCTTTCTCGACATCCGTTCCGGGATTGGCCCGGGCCATCGCGCGCAGTTCCTCGGCCTTGCCTTCGATCTCGGACAGGGGCTTTTCAAAATCGAGATAGTGCATGGGGCGTGCGTCCATCCGGGCCGGTCAGGGCCCTTATATGGCCGCCGGGGCGGCCGGATGCAACCGTCCCGGGTCGCGCAGGGCTGGGGGACGCTGCGCAAGCCGGTTGCAGGCAGCGGCGGAGCAGGCCAAGATCGCGGCGTTGGATTGCCCGGAGGTTGCGATGCCCCGCCTTGCCCTGACCCTGATCGCCGCGCTGCTGCTGGCCTGGCCTGCCATGGCGCAGACGCCGGATTTCGGCGATGACAGCAGCCCGTTCGCCAATGATGGCGAATGCGATGACCCCCGCTTTGCCGGTCCGGGGATGACGTCGACGCTGCTGCTGCAAACCGATATCCGCGCCGATGCCGGCGATTGCCGCGCCGCGTTCGCGGCGGGGCGGGTGACGTTGCCGGACGCTGGCAGCACCGCGCCGGGCAAGCCTGTTCCCCAGGCCAATCCGGGTGCGGCGGCGTTGGATTTCGGCGACGACAGCGGCCGCTGGCCCAATGACGGCGAATGCGACGACCGCCGCTTTGCCGGGGCCGGGATGGCCGTCAGCTTTGGCTGGGCGCAGGTGGGCCGCGATGCCGCCGATTGCCGGTCCTTGCTGACGGCGGGCCGGGTCAGCCTGTGGGTGCTGGACGACGCCCGTGCCGCGACCGCGTGCAGCGCGGTCAGTTTTGGCATCGACGCGGGCGAATATGCCGACGATGGCGAATGCGATGACATCCGGTTCGAAGGACCGGGCGCTGCGGGCAGCATGGGCCAGGACCATGTCAGCCGCGATGCAACCGATTGCGCCCGCCTGTGCCGGTTCGGCGCGGTCGCGCTGCGGGATTACTGACGGCCCCCCGGCACTGACATCTGCGTCACGATCCTGTCACCCGTCGCGGTGTCGATTGCGCCGGGGCACCCAGCCTGCCAAGAGATGATCCCAGCAATGCACCGCGGCCCCCGGGGGGGACCTTCATGCTTGATGCCCCAGTCCGCCGTCTGATCGATCCGCCGCTGAACCTTGCGGGGCGGCGACTTGCGCGCTTTGGCGTTTCGGCGGACCTGGTGACGATGATCGGCCTTGCACTGGGCCTGTTGTCGGCGGCAATGATCTGGGGGGGCTTGCCGATATGGGCGTTGGTGCCGCTGATCGCCTCGCGCCTGGCCGACGGGCTGGACGGGGCGGTGGCGCGGGCGACACAGCGCACCGATTTTGGCGGTTATCTGGATATCACCGCCGATTTCCTGTTCTATGCGGCGGTCCCGCTGGCCTTTGTGCTGGCAGATCCGACCCGCAACGGGGCCGCAGGGGCGTTTCTTCTGGCCAGCTTTTATTTCAACGGGGCCAGTTTTCTGGGCTTTGCCATCGTCGCCGCCCGGCGCGGGCTGGAAACCTCGGCCCAGGGGCTGAAATCGCTGTATTACTCCAACGGCCTGCTGGAAGGGACCGAGACGATCCTGTTCTTTGTGGCGCTGTGCCTGTTTCCGGGCAGCTTTGCCGCGCTGGCCTGGGTTTTCGGCGCGCTATGCTTTGTGTCGGGTGCCCTGCGCATCTGGGGCGCGCGGCAGGCGCTGGAATCCGGTGACGGCTTGCGCTAGCGATTGGCCCCAGGGGATGGCAAGGGGCCGACAGGGTTGAGCGGGGGCGATCTGACAAGCGGCGCGGCGCGAGGACCGCTGGTCCTGGGTGCGTCGGGCCGGATTGGCCGGGCGTTCCGCGCGCTGTGGGATGTCGGGCTGTGGCCGAGTTCGGCCCGCCCGCTGTGGCATGGGCGCGCATCGGCCGACTGGCAGCCCGATCTGGTCTGGGACATGGGTGCAGGCCAGATGCCCGCCGCATTGCCGCAGCGCGCGCAGGGTGTGATCGTTCTGGCCGGGGTGACGCAGGGCGATGCTGCCGCGCAAGCGGCCAACACGGCGCTGGCGCTGGCCGCACTGGCGCTGGCCCGCAGGGATGGTCTGGGGCCGGTCCTGTTGTGCTCGACCGCTGCCGTCTATGGTGGCGAAACGCAGGACCATGACGAAACCGGCCCGACCCGGCCCCTGTCGGACTATGGCCGGGCCAAACTGGCGATGGAGCGGGCGCTGTTGTCCCTGCTTGCCGGGCAAGGGGCAATTCTGCGGATTGCCAATGTCGCCGGGGCCGATGCGCCGCTGCTGGCGGCGGCGCACGGGCCGGTGCGGCTGGACCGGTTTGCGGACGGCGCGGCCCCGGTGCGCAGTTATATCGGGCCGCTGACGCTGGCGCGGGTGATGCTGGACCTGATCGCCCGGCATCCGTCCCACCCCCTGCCGCCGGTTCTGAACGTGGCCGCGCCGGGTGCGGTGGCAATGTCGGATCTGTTGGCCGCTGCGGGCTGTGGCTGGGACTGGGTGCCCGCGCCGGTCAGCGCCTTGCCCCGTCTGGTGCTGGATACTGCGCGGCTGGCGACAATCTGCCGCTTGGCCGCCGACACCGGCAGCCCCGCCACGCTGGTGACCGAGGCGCGCGCCGCCGGGTGGCGGCGATGGGTCGCGCCATGACCCCGGTCAAGCGCGCGCTGGATCTGACGATCGCCATCCTGCTGCTGGCCGTGCTGTGGCCGGTGATCGTGATCTTCGTCTTTCTGTTGTGGTCGGTCGAGGGGCGGCCGGTGTTCTATGTGTCGGAACGGATGCGGACGCCGGACCGCGCCTTTGGCCTGGTCAAGTTCCGCACCATGCGGCCCCGGGCCGATGCCGATGGCGGCGTGACCGGCGGCAACAAGGCGGCGATGATGTCGCGCTGGCACCGCATCATGCGCCGCACCCGCGCGGACGAGTTGCCGCAACTGTGGAACGTTCTGAAGGGCGATATCAGCCTGGTCGGCCCGCGCCCGCCCCTGCGCCGCTATGTCAGCGCCTTTCCGGCGCTGTATGCGCAGGTCCTGCGCAACCGGCCCGGCATGACCGGCCTTGCCACCCTGCGGTTTCACCGGCACGAGGAATGGATTCTGGCAGCCTGCCAGACCCCCGAACAGACCGAGGCCGCCTATCGCCGCCGCTGCATCCCGCGCAAGGCGCGGCTGGATCTGATCTATCAGCGCAACCGCAGCCTGTGGCTGGACCTGCGACTCATCGGCGAAACCGCAGGCGCGCCGTTCGGCCTGCGCCGCCGTTCGGGCAGGCGGAACAAGGACCAAGCAGCCAAACCGGGCGAAACGGGCGGAAATCAGCCAAAGGTTTAGGCAGCAGACCGGCCGGTACATGTCAAAAGAGTTGATCCGCTGCATTGCGGCGGCTAATGGTCAGTACAGGTTAAAGATTTGCGATGACGAGGAACCGACCGTTGCGGCGTCGTGCCGCTGCTGCCGGGCCAATAAAAGATAAAATGCAGCGGATACACATGCTGAGTATTGTCGTCAGAATGCCGCGTCGCGCCAAACAGGCGATGATCGTGATTTTGGACGTTCTTCTGGTGCCGCTTGCCCTGGCCTTGGCGCTGGCTTTGCAGATGAATGCCGCCCGGGGCCTGTCTGCCCTGGCCCGCCACTGGGAAGCGATCCCGCTGCTGATGATGATCGCGGCGTTGTTGTCCATCGTGATGGGCATCCACCGTGTGCAGTTGAAGGCTTATGAAATCCGCTCCGTCGGGATGACGGCGATCCATGCGATCCTGATCGGCCTGTCGACCGCGATCCTGGACGGGTTGGCCAGCTATAGCACGCCGATGGCCACCTTCATCAACTTTGCGCTGGTCTATTTTCTGTTGACGGTCACGGCGCGCATCGCGCTGTTGCAGGTGCTGCTGACGGTCTATCGGCAAGGCCGCGACCAGGTGCGGGTGCTGATCTATGGTGCCGGCCGCACCGGCCAGCAACTGGCCGCCGCCCTGAAAACCGATGAATCGATCATGCCTATCGCCTTTGTCGATGACAACAAGGGCCTGCATTCCACCATCCTGCAAGGGCTGCATGTCTATTCGCCGGTCGCCATCGCATCGCTGGTGGCCGACAAGCGCATCACCCGGGTGCTGCTGGCGATGCCGTCGGCACCACAGCCCCGCCTGTCGCAAATCTCGCGCCGGCTTGAGGATATGGGTCTGGACGTGCAGGCGCTGCCGTCGTTTGCCCAGCTTGCGGGCCATGGCAGGCCGCTGGTCGAACAGCTTGCCCCCGTTGTGCCCGCGCGGTTTCTGGGCCGCGCCCCGCTGGACGCCGAACTGCCGGGCGGGTCGGAAACCTATGTCGGGCGCTCGATCATGATTTCGGGCGCGGGCGGGTCGATCGGGTCCGAACTTTGTCGCCAACTTCTGACCTGCGCCCCCAAACGGCTGGTGCTGATGGAGATCAGCGAGCTGGCGCTGTACAATATCGACCTGGAACTGGCTGCGCTGGCGGGCAAGACCGGGGTCGAGATCGTCCCGATCCTGGGTTCGGTCGGCGATGCGCCGCTGGTGCGCCGCGTGTTGACCCAGCATGGGGTCGAGATCGTGCTGCATGCAGCCGCCTACAAACATGTGCCGATTGTCGAGGCCAACCCCCTGGCGGGGTTTTCCAACAACGTGCTGGGGACACAGACGCTGGCCCTGGCAGCGGCGGAAACCGGTGTGCGCCGGTTCATCCTGATCTCGTCCGACAAGGCCGTGCGCCCGCGCAACATGATGGGCGCGTCGAAACGGATGGCCGAACTGGTGGTCCAGGACCTGGCCAACCGCGCGAACAAGAACAACGGCGGCACCATCTTTGCGATGGTGCGGTTCGGCAATGTGATGGGCTCCAGCGGGTCGGTGATCCCGCTGTTTCAGGACCAGATCGCCAAGGGCGGCCCGGTGACCCTGACCGACCGCAACGTGACCCGGTTCTTCATGACCATCCCCGAGGCGGCGCGCCTGGTGCTGGTCGCGGGCACCTTTGCCACCGGCGGCGATGTGTTCGTGCTGGACATGGGCGACGCGATCCCGATCTACGACCTGGCCCGCCAGATGATCGAGGCGGCGGGTTACTGCGTGCGCGACGAGATCAACCCCGATGGCGATATCGAGATCAGGCTGACCGGCCTGCGCGCGGGTGAAAAGCTGCACGAGGAATTGCTGATCGGCGAAGGCCAGATCACTACGCCGCACCCCAAGATATTGCAGGCCCGCGAAGAGCATCTGAGCGAGATCGAGGTCGCCGCCGCGCTGAAGGCGTTGCGCGCCGCGTTGGCGGACGCTGACGAGGCCGCGCTGCGCGCCGTGGTGGCGCGCTGGGTCGGCGGATCCGGTCAGGCCGCCGCAGTGCGTCCGGAACGCGGGCTGATGCCGCTCTGAAACGCGATCCATGTGCTGAACGGGGGCGCCTGTTGCGTCTGGCTGCAGCCAACCAGAGCAATTGTTGCAGGTGCCCCTCGCATTTCGCGTGGCGACCACGGCCCGACGGATGCGCCTTGGATGCCGGGAACCGGGTTGTGGCCATGTCTTGGCCAGGGTCTGACGGGCCGCGCGGGCCCCGCCGCGCTCAGCCCGCGCGATAGCCGTCCGGATTGGCCGATTGCCAGTGCCACAGGCTGGCCGCCATGTCCTGCACATCATGCCGCGCGGTCCAGCCCAGCAGCGTCGCCGCCTTGCGGCAATCGGCCTGCATTTCGGCAATGTCGCCCGGGCGGCGCGGCCCCACCTGATACGGCAGGTCACGGCCCACGGCCCGGCTGAACGCCGCCAGCATTTCACGCACCGAATAGCCGCGTCCGGTGCCGATGTTGTACGCCTCGGCCCCGCTGGTGGCCACCAGTCGGCCAAGCGCCGCAACATGGGCGCGCGCCAGGTCGACGACATGGATATAGTCGCGGATGCAGGTGCCGTCGGGCGTCGGATAGTCATCGCCGTTGATCCGCAGCACCGGCCGTTTGCCGGCCGCCAATTGCGCCAGGAACGGCATCAGGTTTTGCGGCACCCCGGCCGGATCCTCGCCGATCCGGCCCGAGGCATGCGCCCCCACCGGGTTGAAATAGCGCAGCAACAGCGCGGCCGCACCCGGACGGGCTACGGCCCAGTCGGTCAGGATCTGTTCGGCCACCCGCTTGGTCATGCCATAGACGCTGGCCGGGTTCAGCGGGTGGCCCTCGTCATACGGCAGGTAGCGCGGCTCGCCATAGACCGTGGCAGACGACGAAAAGATGATCCGCGCGCAATCTGCCGCCGCCATTGCCCGCAAGAGCGACAAGGTGCCCGTCACGTTGACATCGTAATAGGCGACCGGGTCGGCCTGGCCTTCTGCCACCGATTTCAGCCCGGCAAAGTGGATCACCGCGTCGGGTCGCCAGCCGGTCAGGATGGCGCTCAGACCCGCAGTGTCGCGGATATCGGCGCGGAACAGGTCGGGCACACCGTTGGTCAGGCTGCGCACCCGGTCCAGCACCACCGGTTGGCTGTTGGCAAAGCTGTCGACCACCGCGACCTGATGGCCCTGGCCCAGAAGTTCGACCAGCGTATGGCTGCCGATATACCCCGCCCCGCCCGTGACCAGTACCCGCATCGCGCCCTCGTGCCTGCCTTGGGGCCTTTTATCCCCATTCCCCTGCCAAGGAAAAGCGCCTCAACCGCCGATGATGAACGGCAGCGCCATCGCGGCCAGAAACAGCCCGGCCAGGATCAGCGGCCCCCAGGCCCAGCGGCGCAGACGGTCGCCGGGCGGCAGCCGTCGCGCAACGGCGAAGGCCGCCACCGCCAGCCCCAGCGCCAGCAACTGGAACGCGACCAGCCAGCCCAGCACGTTCATCCCCCGGGTAAAGCCGTCGCCCACGGGTGTCACCACCAGCCGCACAGCCAGCGACGCCGCAAATGCGGCACCCCAGGCGGCCAAAAGGCCGATCACCCCGGAACGGCGCATCAGCCCTGCGCCCACTGTCGCTGTGCCGCGGTGGCAACCGCGCAGGGGCGCACCGCGCGTGGGCGGGCCAACGCGGCCTGTGGCCGTTCGCCCGCCGCCACCATCGGCCGCGATGCGACCATGCCGGCCCGTCCGCGGCCGCCAAAGCAACGCGCCGGCAGCCGGCCCCGCCTGCCCGGCATTGCCAGCGCCCGGGCCTGCACCGTGGTCCATCCCGCCTGTGTCGCGGCGTCAGGCGCGCCCATGTCCGCGACCGGCAGATGCGCCCAAGGGATCCCGATATTGGCCAGATCCTGCGGCAGCGACCCCATCCGCGCCAGTTCGTGCAGCGGCGTCATGGTGATCACCAGCCCCGGTGCCCGGTCCACCAGGCGCGGCCAGTCCGCCCCGCCATGCCGCGTGCGGCCCGGCATCGGCGACAGGCCCGGCATGCCACCGGCGACGGCAACGGGATGGATGGCGAACTCGATCATGTGGACCTCGGCGCGCATGTCCCCTACCTTGCCACGACAGTTGGATTCCCGGAACATCAAATGACCGAACCCGCCCCCGCCTATCAGGTTCTGGCCCGCAAATACCGGCCCCAGACCTTTGCCGATCTGGTCGGCCAGGAGGCGATGGTGCGCACGCTGCAAAACGCCTTTGCCGCCGGGCGCATCGCGCAAGCCTTCATCATGACCGGCATCCGGGGCACGGGCAAGACGACGACGGCGCGGATCATCGCCAAGGGGCTGAACTGTGTCGGCGCGGATGGCACGGGCGGCCCGACCACCGCGCCCTGCGGTATCTGCGACCCCTGTCGGGCGATCAGCGAAGGCCGCCATGTTGACGTGATCGAGATGGACGCGGCCAGCCAGTCCGGCGTGCAGAACATCCGCGATGCGATCATCGAAACGGTCAGCTACCGCACCACATCCGCCCGGTTCAAGGTGTTCATCATCGACGAGGTGCACATGCTGTCGGTCAGCGCCTTCAACGCGCTGCTGAAAACGCTGGAAGAGCCGCCACCGCATGTGAAGTTCATCTTTGCCACCACCGAGATTCGCAAGGTGCCGGTGACGGTGCTGTCGCGCTGCCAGCGGTTCGACCTGCGCCGGATCGAGCCGGAGGTGATGCTGGCCCTGCTGCGGCGGATTGCCGCCGCCGAAGGCGCGGTGATCAGCGACGCGGCGCTGGCGCTGATCACGCGCGCGGCCGAAGGCTCGGCGCGGGATGCGACATCGCTGCTGGATCAGGCGATCAGCCATGGCGCGGGCGAAACCGGGGCGGATCAGGTGCGCGCGATGCTGGGCCTGGCCGACCGGGGCCGGGTGATGGACCTGTTCGAGATGATCCTGCGCGGTCAGGCGGCCGAAGCGCTGACCGAACTGGGCGCGCAATATGCCCAGGGGGCAGACCCGCTGGCCGTGCTGCGCGATCTGGCGGAATTGTCGCATTGGATCAGCGTGATCAAGATCACGCCGGATGCGGCTCAGGACCCGACCGTCAGTCCGGACGAGCGTGCGCGTGGGCAGGGTCTGGCGGCAGTGGTGCCGTTGCGGGTGCTGGCACGGTTCTGGCAGATGCTGCTCAAGGCGCTGGAGGAGGTCGGGCTGGCCCCCAACGCCATGATGGCCGCCGAAATGGCGGTGATCCGGCTGACCCATGCCGCCGACCTGCCGACGCCGGATGACCTGATCCGCCGTCTGCAGGATGGCGGCGGCACTGCCGCCACCGGTGTGGGACCGGGCGGCCCGCAGGCAGGCCGCCCGCTGCCCCGCGCGCCGCAGGCGCACGCCCTTGCACCGGGATCGGCACCGGCCCCGTCCCGCATGGCGGCCCCGGACCTGGCCGCAAGCCGGGCCCCTGCCGGGTCGCAACCGGGATCATCCATCGGGATGGCCGGCGGCGGCGCGACCGCCATCGCCCATGCCCTGGCGCCCGGCGCGCTGGCCCGCTTTGCCCAGTTCGCGGATGTGGTGGCCCTGATCCGCGTCAACCGCGATATCGGCCTGCTGGTCGAGGTCGAGACCACCCTGCGCCTGGTCCGCTATCAGCCCGGCCGGATCGAGTTCAGCCCCACTT
>Ga0105046_10011488_pt1 | contig 13759 bp, 12 predicted proteins | sample MAT03_FD_78385 | JGI IMG/M metagenome (GOLD analysis project Ga0105046, IMG submission 78385) | Freshwater microbial communities from Lake Fryxell liftoff mats and glacier meltwater in Antarctica - MAT-03 (megahit assembly) | ecosystem: Environmental > Aquatic > Freshwater > Ice > Liftoff... | reverse complement strand
TAGCTCAAATCTTCATGACGAAACCTAGCCCGGGAAGCATTTTCAGGGCGTGGTAGGGAAAATTTTCCCCGACCCGACGGCAGATAAAACAACGAACATGGTTCATTTTTCATTGAATAACAAGTCAGTAGAATTCAATATGCCTGTTGGGCGGTTGGGTAGTTTTGTGGGGGGTGAACCAGCGTCTCATCCAAATGAAATTTTACTGGCAGTGCGAACGATTCAATACAAACCCGAATTGACCGTGAAAGAAGCGAGTGTACTTTTTGCGCGAAAAATGGAAATTTTAAAGCGAATGATTGGAATTGAGCGTTGGATGAGAGGACTATATGATGCGGGAAAAGTTTCTGAAGCCACGCACATTCATTCAAGAAGTATTTTTTCGGACAGTATGATGAAAGATTATTCCGAAGAAAGTTTTATAGGAAAAACTATTCGCATTACTCGCCTTTTTTATAGTGTGAATAAGAGGAATTTGCCTCCGGAACTTTTTTTGGCGGGGGTGAAAAGGGCGGTTGGGGCGAAGTGAAACAAGCCACTAATTTGGGCTGAATAGCTATCAACATAAAATTGTCTTCAAAATTTATTAGAAAAAGCCCGCAATTGATTTGTGAACTGGGGGCTTTTTCTCAAGTGAAATTTATTTTACTAACATATTGATCATCGGAAGCAACATTCCTACAATGATGGCAATAATCGCAACGGTGGCTGCAACTCGTACGCGTTTCGTTTTTTTCATGGGGGTTTTGTTAAGGATTGGTGACTTCTCCTGTGGCTAGAATACTTGTAGTGTAAGTGTTTACAACATTTTGGCTGTCAGCGACTTCAAGGGTTACTTGGTAGCTGCCTGGGTTTTGGAAGACGTGGGTTGGTTTTCGAGTTATGGAGGTTTCTCCGTCGCCGAAGTCCCAGCTGTATTTTGCTACCGTTCCAGTAGTACAACGGGGGTCAAATTCAACGTTTAATGGTGCTGCACCTTGCGTTTGACTTGTAGTAAAACAAGCTTTTAGCGCAATTGGACGAATATTAATTTGAATTTGTGTCGTATCATTTTTACCATCTGAAGCTTTTGCTGTCACCTGAATTGTGAAAGTTCCAATCTTATCAAATTTATACGCGACTTGTGCTGCGCCAATTCGTTTTGGAGAACCGTCGCCGAAGTCCCATTCGTAAGCTACTATTTGGCCGTCAGGGTAGCTTGAGCCTGTAGCGTCAAACTGGACTGTGAGAGGAGAAATGCCGTCGACTGGATTGGCGGCGAGGCGGGCTTTTAGGCCTTGGGGAGCCACTTTTACGATGAGCGTGCCTTTGCTGATATTTCCTGTGGCATCGGTTAAGGTGACCGTAGCATTGTATTCTCCAGCAGCTTTATAAATATATTTGGCTTGTTCTCCTGCAGTATCAGTTTGGCCATCCCCGTCAAAATCCCATTTGTAATCGACAATGTTGTTATCTGGGTCACGGCTGTTAATAGCGCTGAAAGTAACTTCAAAAGGAACAATTCCGGTAATAAATCCTGCGTCGGGTTTTGACATGGCTGGAACAGTTTCAATAACGGCAATTGGAGCAGATGCCGGATTTTCAACTTTTAATTTTTGTGAAATAGTTCCTGTTTTATTGGTTTCGTCGGTAATTGTTAAAATTACTTCATAGTTTCCTGCTTTACTGAAAGTATGGGTTGCTGTTCTCGTGTTTGCTTTGGGTGTTCCATCTTGAAAATCCCATTCATATTTGTTGATTTTCCCATTTGGAGAAGTCGATTTTTCAGCATAGAAAGTATACTGTTTGTTGGTGTAATATTTTCCATCGGTGGTTGGAATTTCTAAAACGGCAACCGGGTTATTTGCGCCGCCAACTATAATTTGTTTGGTTGTAATTGCAGGTGCTTGGCCAGTATTGTCAGTAATGCGGAGGCTTACGTTATAGGTTCCTTCGCCTTCAAATGTGTAGGATGTTTTTGCGCCGGAGCCATCACGGAAAATGTTGTCACCATTGAAATCCCAGTCATATGCTGTGATTTGTCCTGATGGCGCCTTGGAAAGCGAACCATCAAAATTTATTGTTAGTGGAGCTGGGCCGGTGGTTGGGTCAAAAGTAAAGTCCGATGAAAGTTGCACATTCGCAATGCTGATGACTTTAGAAAATGTTAAAGGTGCAAGATCTTTGCCTGTTCTTTTATCGTTTTTAATAATGGTGAGAGTTGCATCATAACGTCCATTATTTGCCCCCATGCTGTCATAACGGTGGGTTACAACTGGCGTCGTAGCACTTGTTCCGTCCCCGAAAGTCCAAAGGTAGGAAATAATTTCAGTTTGAGCTGGGTTATTGGGGATCTTGGTTCCATCAAATTTAATGTCAATTGGAGCTGTAAGAAGCAAAGTATTCGCTGGTTCCGTAACAATTTCAGCAATTTGCTGTTGTTTTGGAACGTTGATTTGTTTATCGCTTAAAAATATGTACACTCCAACCCAAGTTACGAGAAGGAAGAAAAATACAATTCCTGATACAAGAGCTTGGCTGCCGGCTTTTTGGCGAGCTGGCTTGTCATCTTTTTTCGCCATCACCATGCTGAAAACCCCAATAATACTGATAATAAAAGTCATTAGCGCGAAGAGGCCAAAAATGATGTTGGTGAGGAGGATTAAACTATTCGTAAATGAAGCAGCGTCAACACCTAAAGCCTTGGCTAAACCATTATCCCCACTTGCGGAAGTTTGACTTACGAAAATTACAACAAAGAGAACAAAGAGAATGATTGAGCAGCCAAAGAAGCCTAAACAGCCAAAAATAAGGCGACGGGGATCGGTTGGACGACGCATTGGTGGTTGGCCTGGACGAGACATTTGAGGAGGTTGGCTGGCCATTTGAGGCATACCGTTTATTCCCGGGCGAGCCGCCTGTGGCTGTTGGTATTGATTCATTGGTGTAGCTGGTCGAGCCATTTGTGGTTGGTACGACTGAAGTGGCTGCTGTTGCACAGGTTGCGGAGCATACGTCGGCTGAAGTGGAGGAGGTGTTGGAGTTTCTGGCGGAAGTGGTGGAAGCGCTGGGCCGTTATTGTTGGGAATTTGATTATTTGGATCTTGCATAAATTTTTGTTGGTGATTTTAATTTTATCCTATTTGGAAGTCTTTTTTCTCTCTATAGCCCAAAGTAGCACGAAGCCAGAGGTGGTCGCAAGAAGCAACCAAGGGTTCATGGAATTGATGTCGTGGAAAAGGCTGGCATAGGTTGATTTTGCATTGATATTGGCTTGAGGTCCTGAACTGCCGCCCACCAGAGCCGATAAAGCCTTCACATTTACGAAATTCGCTACCGAGGCACGCTGGTTATTATTATCAATTACCGTTAAGCGAGCGCGATAAACGCCAGGTTCTTTGTAGTCAATCACGGGGTTCTTTTCATTGGCATTTTCCTGGTCATCATCTGCTTTTCCATTTCCGTCAGCATCAACTGAAGTGTTGAAATCCCAATAAAAATTAGTAATGGTATTGTTTCCACTTTGCGTGTCAGCAGTGGAATTATTGGTGAATTGGACTTTGAAAGAGTTGATTTCTTGCTTGCTGATAAATTTAGCTTCTGGAGGATTTGCTGGAGAATCAACAAAGATTTTTATGGCGGGTGAAACTGCTTGAGTAGAATTATTATCAAGTACTTTCAGTCGAACATTGTATCCTTCTTGATTTCCTTTTTTAAAAATATAGCTTACATTTGCGCCATATGGTTTGCCATTTTCATCGGTATTGCGGAAAATCCGGTCACCAAAATCCCACCAGTATTCTTTAATAAAACCGTCTGCGTCTTGGTCCGTTGAACTTGAAGTGAAATTCACCGGTTCTTCGGCAAGAACGCTCGTCCGATCTACACTAAAACGAGCAAGAGGCGCTTTATTTGGCCCATTTGTTACTTCAACGGTTGGAAGCATAATTTTGAGTGCATCCGTTGGCGCATTGGTATCTGCAACGTCAGAAACAGTGGTTTTGTTATTTTCGTTGTCCGTCATTTCTACGTGAAAATTGTACGTGTGTAACTCCCCTTCTTGCCCGCTGGTTCCAATAATAAGGCTGGTTGCAGGACCTTGAGTAATTTGAACTCCACGTTGTTCTCCATCACTTACGCCATTGGTGACTTCTTCATACCACCAGCGATATTGAACTATGAAGCCATCGGTGTCTTCTGCGCCAATAGCCACTACATTTACGGCGACTGGTGTAATGAGATTTTTTTGATTTGGAACGGCAGTAAGCGTACTTAAAGTTGGCTTTAGGCCTATAACTCGAATGTTAATCGTGTCTTCTCCGCTTTTTTGAACATTATCTTCGTTTGTAGCGACTAATTTTACGGTGAGATAATCGGGAGTCATGCCGGTAGTTAAGTCGGTAAATTTGTGTGAGGCAAGTTTTTGAGTGCTGGTTTGACCATCACCGAAAGTCCATTGGTAACGCAATCGGCGGCCAGTTCCGTCAGTGTTTTGTGATCGGCCGGCGTCGAATGATAAAAGATCTTTTCGATTAATGACAATGGTGTTGTCTTTGTCTGGAAACACTTCATCATTATTTTTAATCACGCTAACAACGGCAATTGGCTCGTCACTATTGCCAATGGAGATTTTTCTTGTGATACAATTTTCAATGTCTTCCGCGTCAAATACGCAAAGTTTGGCGCTGTAACGTTGAGCTTTGACATAGCTGTGCGTGGTGGTTTGTGTTGCTCCAGTGGTTAATTCCTTCAATTCTTTCACGCCGTCGCCGAAATCGAGTTCGTAGCTGGTGACGTCAGATGATTTGGTGAAGAAACTGAAGGTTATTGGCGCAACAGCTTGTGAATTTGTTGCCGTTGCATTTGGATCACTACCAGCTTTATCAACTTTCAACATGGCTACGGGGTGCATGTCTTTGAAGGTACCTTCGGTGAGTGTTCCCCAGTTAATGTCTAAAGCACTGTCAACAACAATAGTTTGTTCATTTGCGAGTGAAAAATTGGCGGGTTCGTTGGAAGAATTCACCTGGAGAGAAACCGTATAGGTGCCTTTCTTTTTAAATTTAATGGTAATGGTTTTTGCCTCGGCTGTCGCAGTTTTTGGATCTGCGCAAGGTTCTTCTTTTGGGGTGGGGGGATTTGGTGCATCAATGAGGTAAACGCAATCTTCAGGATTTCCGCCAATTTCCCAACTATAGAAAAGTTCATTATTTGAATTTTGAGTATTTTTGTCGTCCGGATCAAAACTTAATTTGGAGGCGTCAAGAATATAAGTTGATGGATTACTTTCAGATTTTTTATTGATGCTGAAGCCGGCAATTGGCTTGGTTGAGGTGGCGGTGATTTCTATAGATTCTTCTGTTTCTTCATCATTTATTTTTAGTGATGCAACATATTTTCCTGGGGTATGGAAGACACATTTTAAGACGTCCCGGGAAGCATTTTTGGTACAATCAAAGTCTTCGCTTTTTATACCTTTTGAATCACTGACGGGTGGGTTCTTTGGGGGTGGTTTCTTTGCTATGTTCCAGTTGAAAACAATTGGTTGGCCGCCGTCAGCTGTGGAATTTGAACCATCAATGGTGACTTCTTCTTCAACTTTTACCTTTGTTGATCCGCTACTTACGCCATTAATATTTATACGTGGTGCAACGCCGGAGACTATAACTGTAAAAATCTTTCGGTCAGTGACGCCATTTTTGTCGCTTACTTCAAGAGTCACTGGGTAGCTTCCGACTTTGGGAAATTTAATACTTTTCTTGGTCAGCGAGGCAGGTGTTGCAATTTCAGTACCATTGGCTTCGGGATTGCCTGCCCCAAAATCCCAACGAACTTTTGCTGCTCCGGAACTGTCACTGGCGAGAAACTGATTGGCAGAAGTCCTGGTTGGGGTCGCGTCAAATGTAATGCCGCTTTGCGCTTCCGCAAGAGTTACTGGAACGGTGCTGCGACTTCTTATAATGAAGCCTGCATCTTTTTTAGTACATTCTCCCACCGGTTTCCCGGCATCTTCACAGTAAGCCAAAATCCAGACCTCCACTTGCGGGCTTGGATAATATCGCAAATTAATTTTTGTTGCCGGCGGATTGACTAAAATATCAATGTAGGCAATTCCTGGCGCAATTTCATCAATATATTTTGTTCCAGTTGCAGGATTATTTCCTTCCGCTGGGTTAATTTTTACCCTTACACGGTAGGTTCCTGCTTTTGTAAAAATACAGCTGGTGGTTGCGCCGGCAGTTTCGCTACAATTCAAGTAGCCCGACCCCTCTTCAAGCTTTGCTTCGCCGAAGGCGTCATTTCCGTTGAGATCCCAAGTTATTTTTTCTGATTGGACAGCCAGTCCTGAAGGATCTGCCGAGCCGATGCCGGAGAAATTCACCACCAATGGGGCATTTCCTTGCGCTGTGTCTGCAGTGATTTTGGCATCTACAAACTGGATGGTTTGGAGCATGAGGATGATGTCTTTCATTACAATCAATGAGTCGCGGGTCTTACCAATAACTTTGGAACGCGGGTCTCCAAAGAGGATAAATTCTGTTTTTGCGGCCCCAACAGCGTCGGCTAAAATCCCTGATTTTTCATCAATGCCGATATATTTTGCGGTATCTACGAGGGGAGTATTTGCGTCACCAGTAGCAATGGCTGCTGAAATTGCTTGTTTTGCTACCGTAGTTGGAATGAGTTGGGCAAAATTGTCTACCCCAATATTCGCTTTGGCAATACCTTTAATTTGATTCCAGATTGAGTTGATGTCTTCTCTAATTTCACCAATATCTTTTTCATAGGAATTGAAAACAAAATTTCCTTGGTCCGAAGTTTTGAGTTGGTTAAAATAGGTAAAAGTGCCATCAGCGATGAATTTTTCTTTGAATTTAGTGAAAATTCTTTTGGCTTCGTCGTCATCACAACCGCCACTCCCATAACAGCCATTGGAACGGGCTTCAGCAAAGGCTTCATTGTAACCAAGATCAATGTTGGCTTGGAGACTGTTTTTGATGGCACGAAGGCCTGCCTGCATAGTTTCGTTTGCCAACGAATAGTTGATGAGATTGTTGAGAACAGCAATTTTATTGTATACCGCAGTTCTGTAACTGCTGATTTTTTCGCCAATTCCTTGATTCCAGTCATCGCAATTATTTGCGGCAGTGACTTGACCTCCACAATTAGTAATAATGTCACGATACAGTGAATTTGGATTGGTAAGATCAAGAGTGATTGCCATGTTATCTATTTGCGCCATTACAGCGTAATGAAAATCTGTCACGTCGATAAGTCGCTGAACTACCGCTTGCATACGAGTGGCGAGAATGTTGAAGCGAGCATTGCCGCTTGCGCCGCGGAGAGTTGTTGATTGTCCTCCAGCAATAGTTTTTCCCTGGTCTGAACCACTTGGGGCAAGTAAAATTGTATTGACGATCGCAAAAGAGCCCATAATCAGTAAAATACCGATTATGGCATAGGTAACTGCTTTTTTACCTTTTTCAGCTTTTTCTTGTTCACCAGCGGAAAGTACATACATAAAACCGCCATAAATTACGATTATGATTGCAATTAAGCCAAGAAAGCCGAGAGCGAAATTTACGATGTTTTTAATGTATGTTCGCGCGTCGGTGGCTTGGGTTAAGCCGGGAGCGTAACCTTCAGTGCTTGGAGCCGCGAGCCCACCCTTGAAATCGCTGAAATTCACCACTTTGGTGTTGTCTGTTCCAGTGGATGTTAAAGTATCCCAAATCGAGGCCGCGCAATCCCATCCTCCGGAATTTGTTGATTCTACCGTCCCAAGATCTTGGCAAACAGTTGCATGGGCTTTTTCAATAGGGTTGAAGCTTGCTCCTATGCCTATCACGAAGCTGAAAAGTATGAAAAATTTAAGGGTGCTTTGGCGAAGTGGTTTTGAAAACATGGTTTTGTTTTTATTTGAATCTTGTGATTATACCACAAGGTGGCTGTGTTTTGCAAAAAACTGGGGGAGTTTTGCAAAACACTGAGGTCATACAACAAAATAGCTGTGTTTTGCAAAAAACTGAAGCCCGAAATGGCAATTTGAGTAATTCTGAAACAAGGCGAAGAAGATTTTGGCCTGTGGTATGGCTCATTAGATAATGTATTCACTGAAATTTGCAATTCGCAAGCTGAAGGAGTCCATCAAGCGCTTCAGTGGTTGTAAGCTGTAGGTGCCCAAGTCAATTATTGGCCATTAGAAGCGGTAGAAGTTACGCCAGTGTTCCCGGTAACTTCAGGAATTTGTGTAGTTGGAACATTCGTTAAAGGCTCAACTTTCACAAAAGTGTTGACGAAGCCAAAAGCAGCCATAGAAACTAAAATCCCAATAATCGCTCCGGTAATCACTTTTTTGGCTTTTTCAATTTTATCGCCGCCAATAGATATAACGTAAAGATAGCCAGCATAAATCAACATAATAACGCTTAGGGTTGCAATAAATCCTGAAGCAAAATTGGTAATTCGAACAATGAGATGGTTAGCGGCATTCAGGTCTGGTAAACGTGTACCTTGATCTGGGAAAATGATTCCTTTCACCACAAATTCACTTATTCCGGCAATAATTAGCCCTACACCTGACCAAAGCATTTGTTTTTTAGCCTTGGTAAGGTTATCTGGATTTCCGCTGGAGAAAACGAGTCGAATTCCAGCAATAACAAAGAAAAGTACGGCAACGGAGGCAACTAAAAACTGAATAAAAGTGTAAATTCCACGAATTTGGGCATTCCCGCGATCACCTGCGGCCATAAGACTTGAACTGGTGGAATAAACTTCTCCGGCATCGCCAAAAAGTACTTGCCGTACTAATGAATCCGCAATAATGATCATAATCAGGCCAAAAATTGCATATTTTATTTGTTCTTTTTGCTTGGGATACACTTCATCAATTTGTTTTCCGGCAAAGATAAGTTTCATTGCAGAAATAATAATCATACCAACCGCTATGGAGCCTATGATGTATTTCAAAAAATCCATAACATAAAACATAGCGCTGGTAATATTGGAGGCGCCTGCTTGATATGCTTGGCTTGGGTGTCCAGCGTCAAATCCAGGAAGTTTGGTTCCCTCTCCTATGACGGTGATGGCTGAACTTGCGCTTTGGTCCTGTGCTTGCGCCACTATCGCCATTGGAGACATTGAAACAGTAAAAAGAAGAAGGACTGCAAGTGTAGAAAAAATAATTTTGAGGATATTGCGCTGACGCATGATGTTACGATATAAATGGAATAAAAGCGGTAGCGGATGCGGCAGTGACATCGAGGGCCTGGCGTGAGATAAATGTTGTTACTACGGCAAATGCTCCGTAAATAATCAACAAGCCAACTAAGGCAAGCGTTATTATTCTTTTCGCTTTTGATTGAGCTTCTTCGTCTCCGGCTGATGTCACGTACATGATGCCTCCCACTATCAACATTAAAATGGCGAATGGGGACATTAACGTCACTAGGAAATTGGTGAAACCAATAATTTCTTTTATTCCCTGCCCATAATCTATTGCAGGTTGAGGAGCCCCTTGAGGTGGATACTTGGAAGTATCGATTTTAAATACAACATTATTTACAATATTGTCTGCTACGATGATCATAAACAAGCCAATAGCTGACCAAATAAGGTTCTTTTTATCTATTTCAATTTCGTCTCCGCCACCATTTGTAACCAAACGAAAGGCATTTCTCATCATCATTAAGATGGCTAGTCCACCAATCGTATATTTAATAAAGGTAATAGCAATTTGAGTTGTTTGATTAAACATAGTAGTTCGACTGAGTATGGCATTTGGGTCTTTTAAAAATCCGCCTTTAATACAAGTTAGATTACTTGTTCCAGGTAATTGAGCAATTTGGGGACATTCCCCAACGCTAAAAATACGTGAAATTTCACCTGCAAACCCTACAATGGTCAATCCAATAATAGACCAAATAATAACGCTTTTTTGTTTGGTAAATACTTCTTCATTTCCTTGCGCCATGACGAGTCTCACACCCGCAATAACCAGCATCGCAATAGCAATAGTACCTAAAATGTAGCGAACATTGAGCACAAGACCGACAATGAGAGCAGAAAATTTGTCTTCCGCTCGCCCTCCGATTCCTGGATCCTGAACAGCATTATTGTAATTTGCAACGTTCGGCAAAGTGATAGCTTGGCTAATTAACACACCATTATTTGAAGCTGAAACTATCTTGGCGTGGAAAGTAGTTACGGTGAGCAATACCAAAAACATCAGGATAGCTTGGGCGAAATTCTGGAGATGGTTTTTAAGGATGGATGGAATCATTAGTTTTTGTTTTTATTGCGCATTCTTGCTCAGCTGCAAATTTACCTGTAGAATATATTTATCTTGATATTTTAGCAGGAAATCACGAATTTCACAATAATTACTTGCTAATCCTGAAAGATCTGCTTAAATTTAAGGTGTTCAATTTTCGCAGACAACCATCTAGTAAATATAAAAAAATTTACAGTATATAAAAATTTTGTAGTATGAAAAATCCTGTACGTAGTCTCACATCTTACTTCTCAAATAGCTTTTCTGAACTCAAAAAAGTTACTTGGCCAACCAAACAGCAATCGGTTCGATTAACGTTTATTGTTCTTGGTTTTTGCCTCATCAGCGCTTTCGTTGTGGGCATTGTGGATTTGATCTTCAGTCAAGGTTATATGCAACTCGTTCTCTTATCAAAATAAGTTAAGCAAATATGGCAAAACAAGCTGGTAATACCGGTAGACATTGGTATGTAATTCATACTTATTCCGGTTATGAAGATGCGGTTTCAGAAGCACTCAAACAAAGAATTGAATCTTTGGGCATGCAAGATTATATTTTTGATGTCGTAGTTCCGAAAGAAACGCAAATTGTGATTAAAAAAGGTGAACCGGTAACGGAGAAAAAGCGGATTTTCCCGGGTTATGTACTGGTTGATATGCAAGTAACTGATGAATCTTGGTATGTGGTTCGAAATACGCCAAATGTCACAGGTTTCGTTGGCTCTGGAACGATTCCAGTTCCGGTTTCTCCTGAAGAATTCCAAATTGTGAAACGGAATATGGGTGAAAATGAGCCAAAGTTCAAGATGGATTTCAGCGTTGGCGATACTGTAATTATTTTGGATGGTCCATTCGTAAATTACGATGGAATGGTGAATAAAGTTGATGAAGAAAAAGGTAAAATTAAAGTCCTTATTTCAATTTTCGGACGTGAAACTCCAGTTGAACTTGATTTTACTCAAGTAAAAAAGAAATAATTTTTCAGCAGCGGCAAGTATTTACCCTGCACTTGAGATGAATAAAGATTCCCAACTTTTTACAATCATACTCACCATCATGGTTTTTGTTACTGTGATGGTGGTTGTTTCTAAAATCCAGGCAGAGCCTCTTCGTAAACCATTCACACCGAATGCTTTTAAGAACGACTCGGTTGTTTCTGATGATTCTGAATTAGATCCAGTAGAAACTTCCACAGCTTCAACTCCTACTTCTCAACCCATTCCTTCGATGGAAATGACGGAGCGGCGTGATATTCAGCTTGTTGAGCCGGTTCGAGCGGCGAAGACTAAAAGTTTGGTTGGCGGGTTGAAATTTGAAATATTGCAGCGGGCGGGTTTTCAGAATTTTGTTATTCAGCTGCGGCCGTTTGAGGGCAAACTTTTCCAAGAAGCTCCTGCGCCGGAATTGGCTGCGAGTGACGTGGTGGTTCAGGTGGTTCAAGACGCGGGAGATAAATCCATGATTCTACAGAGTTTTGCTTTTCCTAGTGATTCAAAAGAGTTGAATGAGGAAATGTATAATTTAATTATGGGCAAATACAAGAGCCAAATTGGCTCTGATGTTCATGAGACCAATCAATTTGGAATGAAATCGTTTTATATAAATTTTGAAGGGCTTTCGAAAAATGTATTTTTAGTTGTAAAAACAGCAAAAGCTGTGTATGCTTTGAGCTACGTGAAATCTTATCACAGTCAACTGAACGAATTATTTAAATTTCTTTAATATGGCAGGCAAGAAACTCCTTACAGTCATCAAGTTACAAATTCCAGCTGGTAAAGCAAATCCAGCACCTCCAATTGGTCCTGCTTTGGGTCAACATGGTGTAAATATTCCAAGCTTTTGTCAGCAATTTAATGCGGCAACTGCTCCTTTGGGCGATACTATCGTTCCAGTAGAGATTTCGGTGTACGAAGACAAGTCTTTCACGTTTATCATGAAGACGGCTCCTGCATCAATTCTCATTATGAAAGCGATTGGCTTAGCAAAAGGATCTGGAGAGCCAAATAAGACCAAAGTTGGTAATTTGACTCAAGCTCAACTCCGTGAAATTGCTGAAAAGAAAATGACAGATCTTAATGCCAATACCGTAGACCAAGCAATGAAAATTATTGCAGGGACTGCTCGAAGTATGGGCGTTACAATAGAAGCATAAATGTTTCTACCCCAAAGAAATTTGGGGCTTTTTTATGTCAATTATCTCTTTGATTTTATGCCTACTAAAAAAACAAATACAACAAACCAACAAAAACCTACAGCGTTGCAATTTATTCGGACAATTTATCTGAGTATTGCAGCGATTATAGGATTAATAATGTTTGTGATTGGAACTGCAGGCGCCGTAAGATTGGTGTTTAATACGTACATCTTCCAAGTGAATGATTATCAGTTTTACTCACCTTATGACACTGTTTGTCAGCAGCCAAAGTTTACTTCTCCTGATGGAAAAGTAACAACACCAAGAACAAATGAAGAAATTGCTGATTGTGAAGCGAAATTGAAAGAAAGTAATGAACGACTTAGTGATAATCAGACCAAGAGAGATTTGGCTCAGTCCATCTCACTCGGAGTTGTTGGCCTTCCGGTATGGATTTTTCACTGGTTGGTAATGCAAGCTGATTGGAAAAGACGAAAAGAGGTAGCTTAAATTTATTTATGGGAGCTCTGGCATTTAATTCAACGGAGCGATTGAACCATTAACACCACACCACTATGGCTAAGAAAGGAAAAAAATATATGGAAGCGGCAAAACTCATTGACGTTCATGTTGCATACAGTATGGATGAAGCAATTGACTTGCTCAAGAAGACTTCAAAAACTAAATTTGATTCATCATGTGAAATTCACATGCGTTTGGGTGTTGATCCAAAGCAAGCTGATCAACTTGTACGTTCAACAGTTGCACTTCCGAAAGGAACTGGAAAAGTTGTTCGTGTGATTGCATTTGTGAATGAAGATATGATGAAAGAAGCGACAAAAGCTGGTGCAATTAAAGCTGGATTGGATACTTTGATTGAAGAAATCCAAAAAGGTTTCTTGGATTTTGATGTTGCAGTTGCAACTCCTGATGCGATGAAAAGCCTCGGTAAAATTGCAAAAATTCTTGGTACGAAAGGTCTTATGCCTAATCCTAAGGCTGGGACTGTAACTATGGATATTGCAAAAACTATTGAAGAAATTAAAAAAGGTAAAGTTGAGTTTAGAACTGACAAGCAAGCGCAGATCCATCAAATTTTTGGAAAGGCTTCTTTCAGCGCTGAAGATTTGAAAGAAAACCTCAAAACTTTCATTAAAGCGGTGGTTGATAACAAGCCATCTGGCGTGAAAGGTGTATTTATCCAAAATATTTCTGTAGCAACTACGATGGGGCCTGGAATGAGATTGGACATGCAAAAAGTTATGGGTGACTTGAAGTAATATTTGTTTCAAATTTCAAAAGCACCAGTTGAAAGACTGGTGCTTTTTTGTTGTTATTCTCCAGATTTGCCGTTCAGATTTGCCGCCCACACTT
>Ga0105046_10011486_pt1 | contig 13759 bp, 13 predicted proteins | sample MAT03_FD_78385 | JGI IMG/M metagenome (GOLD analysis project Ga0105046, IMG submission 78385) | Freshwater microbial communities from Lake Fryxell liftoff mats and glacier meltwater in Antarctica - MAT-03 (megahit assembly) | ecosystem: Environmental > Aquatic > Freshwater > Ice > Liftoff... | reverse complement strand
CCTTCCGCCACCGAAAACCCCATGTCGGCAAAGATCGCGATGACCTCTTCGGTGACCTGGCTGATCGGGTGGATCGTCCCGCCGCGTCGGGGGCGGGCGGGCAGCGTCACGTCCAGCCATTCGCCGCGCAGCCGTTCGTCCAGCGCCGCATCGCCCAGCGCCGCCTTGCGCGCCGCGATGGCCGATGTCACCTCGTCGCGCAATGCGTTCAGCGCGGGGCCGGCGACCAGCCGCGCCTCGGGGGGCATCGCGCCCAGTTCGCGCATCCGCAGGCTGATCTCGCCCTTTTTGCCCAGGGCGGCCAGACGCACCTCCTCCAGCGCGGGTTCGTCCCCGGCGGCGGCAATGGCGGCAAGATAGCGGGGGCGTAGCTCGTCCATCGGGGCACCAGTCGCAGTTGCGGGGCGGTGCTAGCGCGCGCAGGCCGGGCTTGCAAGCCGGGGGGGCAGGAAATACCGCTGATGCCGCTTGGCAACCCAGCCCCGTGTCACAGGGTGATGCGCGTGCTTGATTGGGGATCGAACGCTACCGCCTTGTCCATGTTCACCGCAAAGTCGAACACGTCGCCCGCGTTGACCGACGCATCGGCGCGCATCCGGGCGATGGCGTCCTTGCCTGACAGGGTCATGGTGACAAACGTATCGGAGCCCGCCGGTTCGGTCACGGTAACCTGATTGCGCAGGGTCTGGATGTTGGCTGACGTGCGGTCGGCCCCTTCGGGATCGGTCATCGCCTCGGGGCGGATGCCCAGCAGGATGTCGCGGCCCGCCCAGGCGGCCAGGCCCGGCTGGCTCAGCCGCAGCAGCGCCGTTGCTCCCTCGGCATCGGTGATCTGCGCATGTGGGGCGCCGTCCAGCAACAGGACCTTGGCCGTCAGGATGTTCATCGCCGGGCTGCCCATGAAGGTGGCCACGAACACGTTGGCGGGGGTGTCGTAGATTTCCTTCGGCGTGCCCAATTGCTGAACATGGCCATGAAACATCACGGCAATCCGGGTTGACAGGGTCATAGCCTCGATCTGGTCATGAGTGACATAGACGATGGTGGTGCCCAGTTTCTTGTGCAGCTTCTTGATCTCGGTCCGCATGTCCACCCGCAGCTTGGCGTCAAGGTTGGACAGGGGTTCGTCGAACAGAAACACGTCCGGGTCGCGCACCAGTGCGCGGCCCATCGCCACCCGCTGCCGCTGACCGCCCGACAGTTGTCCGGGCTTGCGGTCCAGCAGGTGATCGATCTGCAACAGCTTGGCGACAGCGGCGAGTGCCGTGTCCCGTTCCGCCTTGGGCACGCCATGCATTTCCAGGCCAAAGGTCATGTTCTGGCCGACGGTCATGTTGGGGTAAAGCGCATAGGACTGGAACACCATCGCGATGTTGCGCCGCGACGGGTGGACACCGTTCATCACCCGGCCCTTGATCGCGATCTCGCCACTGCTGATGCCTTCCAGACCGGCGATCATGTTCAACAACGTGGACTTGCCGCAGCCGGATGGCCCGACCAGCACCAGAAACTCGCCCTCCTGCACGTCGATGTCGATCCGGTGCAGCACCTGGGTCGCGCCATAGGATTTGGTCACGTTGCGGATGTCGAGAAAGCCCATGGTGCGGAACCTTTGCAAAAGGGTGGCAGGGGGCCCCAGCCCGGCATGAAGTCCGGGGTGGGGCCGGGATGAAGGCATCAGGTTTACATCGCGTCGGCGATGCTGTCGGCCAGCAAGGTGACGCCATCTGCCGGCATCATGTCCGAGTTGCAGAATTCGGTGATCGCATCGGTGGCCGCGCCAACGATGGCGGCATTGGCGGCATGGGTGCCCGCAAAGGTCGGCACCGCCGTGCCGCCCGCGTCATTGGACGCCATCGCGGCCAGCGTCGCCTGCGCGCAAGCGTCCAGCCCCGACACATCGACATCCGTCCGCGCCGGGATCGCGCCCTTGGCGATGTTGAAGGCCACCTGCACGGCCGGATCCATGATGGCCGATGCCAGCACCTCTTGCGCGTGGATCTGGTCGGGGTCGGTCTGGCTGAACAGCGACAGCGAATTCACCAGATATACAAAGGCATCGCCCTGATCCTTGGGCACCGGCAGGCAGACATAGTCCGTGCCGGGGACAAGACCGGCATTGGTAAACTCGCCCTTGGCCCAGTCGCCCATGATCTGGGCGGCGGCCTGACCATTGATCACCATCGCGGTGGCCAGGTTCCAGTCGCGCCCCGGCGCGTTGCTGTCGACCATGTCGCGCAGGGTGGCCATTTGGGTGAACACGTCCAGCATCTGCGGCCCGCGCAGGGCGGCATCGTCCAGATCGACCAGCGCCTGGCGGTCGAAATCCGTCCCGCCGACGCCGGCCACCACGGCCTCGAACATGTAGGCCTCTTGCCAGGCTTGGCCGCCATGGGCCAGCGGGATGATCCTGGCGGCCTCGAACGCCGGGGCGAGCGCGTTGAACCCTGCCCAGGTGCCAGGGTATTCCGCGCCGATGGCGTCGAATGCCGCAACCGACAGCCACATCATGTCGGTGCGCTGCACAATGGTCGGCACGCTGACGTAGTGGCCGCCGATCTTGGCAAACTCCTGCACGGCGGCGGGCAATACGGCATCCCAGCCCTGCGCGGCGGCCAGGGCATCGACATTGCCCAGCATGCCTTCATTGGCCCGGTCGATGATGTTCTGCCCCAGCATCAGCATCGCCGCCGGCGGATTGCCCGGTGCGATGCGCGCCTGCAGCGCCGTCTTGGCCCGATCGCCGCCACCACCCGCGATGGGCGCGTCGATCCAGGCGACGCCCTGCGCGACCACGGCATCGCGCACGGCACCCAGCGCCGCAGCCTCGCCGCCGCTGGTCCAGCAATGCATCACCTCGACCGATGGTTCGGCCAGGGCGGCACCTGTTGTCAGGGTCGCAAACGCGGCAAGTATGGACAAATGTCTCATGGTGCGGTTTCCTGTGGGTGTTCGCCCGGTTCTGATGCAGTTGGGGCCATGGTGGGACAAAGACCGCCGGACGGCTCCACCCGTCCGGCGGTCGACTTAGCCCTTGACGCTGCCCGCCATCAGGCCGCGCACGAAAAAGCGGCCCGCGACGATATAGACGACAAGGGTCGGCAAGGCCGCCAGGATCGCGCCCGCGAAATGGACATTGTATTCCTTGACGCCGGTCGAGGATTGAACAAGGTTGTTCAGCGCCACCGTCATCGGCTGCGCGGTGCCGCCAAAGGAAGCGCCGAACAGGAAGTCGTTCCAGATATTGGTGAATTGCCAGATCACGCTGACGACGGCGATCGGGCCAGATACCGGCAGCATGATCCGCCAGAAGATCTGGAAAAACCCTGCGCCGTCGATCATCGCCGCGCGCACCAGCTCGGTCGGAAAGGCGGCGTAGTAGTTGCGGAAATACAGGGTGGTGAACCCCAACCCATAGACGACATGCACCAGCACCAGCCCCGGCACCGACCCGGCCAAACCCAGCTTGCCCAGCACCATCGCCATCGGGATCAGCACGATCTGGAACGGGATGAAGCAGGAAAACAGCATCAGCCCGAACAGGATCGTATCGCCGCGAAACCGCCATTTCGTCAGCACATAGCCGTTCAGCGCGCCCAGCATGGTCGAGATTGCAACCGCAGGCACCACCGTCAGGATCGAGTTCAGGAAATAGGGCCGCAGCCCCGTCGGCTCGACCCCGATCTGCGCGGTGGACCAGGCCGACAGCCAGGGCGCAATGGTCCATTGCTGCGGCAGGGCCATCATGTTGCCGCCGGTGATCTCGGACAACGGCTTTAACGAATTCACCAGCATGATGAAGAACGGCAGCATGTAGAACAGTGCAAACAGCAGCAGCACCAGATAGATGCCGACCCGCACCGGCCCGCCGGTGGTGACGGCAGTGTCTTGACTGGCCCGCGCCATTACCGTTTTTCCTTCAGTTCGGCATACAGATAGGGGGTCATGATCGCGGCGATGGTCATCAGCATGATGACGGCGGACGCCGCACCGATGCCCATCGAATTGCGGGTGAAGGTGTAGGAATACATGAAGGTCGCGGGCAGCTCGGTCGCCCGACCCGGGCCCCCGCCGGTCAGCGCGATGACCAGGTCATAGGATTTCACCGCCAGATGGGCGAGGATGACAAAGGCCGACATGAAGGCCGGGCGCAGCAGCGGGATCACGATCCGGCGATACAGGTTCCAGTTCGACGCGCCGTCGATCTGGGCAGCCTTCAGGATCTCGTTGTCGATGCCGCGCAGACCGGCCAGAAACATCGCCATCACAAAGCCGGAGGTTTGCCAGACGGCGGCGATCACCAGCGTATAGATCGCCATGTTGCGATCCTTGATCCATTCGAAGGTGAACGACTCCCACCCCCACAGATGCATGGTGTTCTGCAGCCCGATACCGGGGTCCAGAAACCATTTCCACGCGGTGCCGGTGACGATGAACGACAGCGCCATCGGATACAGGTAGATTGGCCGCAGCACGCCTTCGCCACGGATCTTCTGATCCAGCAGGATCGCCAGCGTCAGCCCGATCGCGGTGCAGATCACGATGTAAAGGCTGGCGAAAATCGCCAGATTGGCGACGGCCGTCCACCAGTGCGACAGCCCCCACAGGGTCACGTAGTTGTCCAGCCCGACCCAGTCGTAACGGGGCAGCATCTTTGAATCGGTAAAGCTGAGGTAAAAGGTGAAGGCGATGAAGCCATAGACGAACACCACCATCGCCGCCACCGAAGGCGACAGCACCAGCTTGGGGATCAGGTCCTGCAGGCGGGTGCGCAGGTCGGGGCGGTCAGCATGGGATGCCATGGCGGTGATCTCTCGGCTGTTGTCGGGCACTGGCCTTGGCGGCGGCCCGCATCATGTCGCACAATGTGGCGAGGTGCCGCTTGATGCGGCACCTCTCCCGAAGGCCCCCGGGAGGACGGGGCCCTACATCGCCGCTTCGACCGCGGCGACCAGCTCCTGTGCGGCGGTTGCGGCGTCGTATTCACCGTTGAAATGCGCCGTCACCACATCATAGATCGCGTTCTTGACCGCCGCGCGGTTGGCATGGCCATGCGCCATCGAGCCGAGCAGCGTGCCGCCCGCCGATGCGGCGGCAAGGTCGATCATGCCTTGCTGACCGCAGGCATCAAACGCGTCTGGCGGCACATCGGTGCGGGCGGGGACCGAGCCCTTGACCACGTTGAACGCCGACTGGAACGATGGCGACATGATCGCCGATGCCATCGCGGCCTGCGCTGCCTGGGCGGCCTCGCCTTCAACCGCGAACAAGGCGAACTGGTCCGCATTGAAGGTCACCGAGCCTTCGCTGCCCGGCAGGCGGAAGCACAGGAAATCGGTGCCCGGCACTTCACCCGCATTCAGGAACTCGCCCTTGGCCCAGTCGCCCATGATCTGGAACGCCGCTTCATCATTGATGACCATGGCGGATGCCAGGTTCCAGTCGCGGCCCGAAAAGTTGTCATCGACGAAACTGCGCAGCGTTTCCATCCGGCGGAACGCCTCGACCATCGGGTCCGAGCCCAGGGCGGCGGGGTCGAGGTCGATGAACGCCTGCCGGTAGAAATCCGGGCCGCCGGTCGACAGCACGACGCCGTCGAACATCGTCGCCTCTTGCCAGGCCTGCCCGCCATGGGCCAGGCCGACAAAACCCGCATCCTGGGCGGCCTGCATCGCGGCCACGAATTCGTCCCAGGTGGTGGGTTGCGCCAGACCCAGCTGATCCAGCACGGCCTTGCTGGCCCAGACCCAGTTGGTCGAATGCACGTTTACCGGGGCGGCAATCCAGTTGCCGTCATATTTGGAAAACGCCTGCAGCGCGGCGGGCACCACCGCGTCCCAGCCTTCGGCAGTGGCGACGGCATCCAGATTGGCCAGCGCGTCCTCGGCGGCCCAGTCCTGGATGTCAAAGCCCAGCATCTGCACGGCGGTCGGTGGATCGCCTGCCGTCACCCGGGCGCGCAGCGTGGTCATCGCGGCCTCGCCGCCACCACCGGCGACCGGCATGTCGATCCAGCCGATGCCTTGGGTTTCCAGATCGCTTTTCAGCACGTTCAGTGCCGCCGCCTCGCCGCCGCTGGTCCACCAGTGCAGCACTTCGACATCCTCGGCCTGGGCGGCAACAGCCAGCCCAAAAGTCAGCGCAATGGCTGACACACATGTTCTCATGACAGTGTTCATCGCTCTCTCCCTATGATTCCGAATCGTGCGGAACCTGATTATTATAACGTTGCAAATCACGGATAAGTCAATGCATGGTTACTTGTCGGACAGCGATTCATCCGCTTGCAACCGATGCCCAAATGGCAAAGGGTCGCTGGGGCAGCGTCAGCCCCTGCGCAGAAAGTACCGCCCGCCGTGATCGCCAAACGCCCGACCCTACGGACCATTGCCGCAGCCAGCGGGTTTGCGGTGACGACGGTGTCGCGCGCGCTGGCGGGCGACGTGCGCATCGCCGTATCGACCCGGGACACCGTGGCCCGGATCGCCCGGGATCTGGGCTATGTGCCCGACCGCGCCGCACAGCGGCTGCGCACCGGGCGCACCAATGTCATCGCGCTGGTGCTGTCCCCGCATGACGAGATCCTGGGCTTTCGCGGCTCGATGATCGCGGGGTTGCAGCAGGCGGTGGCTGGGACGCGCTACCATATCTCGATGGCGCCCTATGATGCCGACAGCGACCCGATGGTGCCGGTCCGGCATATCCTGACCCATGCCCTGGCCGATGGGATCGTGTTTTCGGGCACGCGGCCCGATGACCCCCGGGTGGCCTATCTGGCGCAGGCAGGGTTCCCCTTTGTCAGCCACGGCCGCACCGATGCGGCCCAGCCGCACGCCTGGTGCGACTATGACAACGACGCCTTTGCGCAGATGGCGGTGCGCAGGCTGGCGGCGCGCGGGCGGCGGCGGGTGGTGCTGATCCCGCCGCAGCCCGACCGCACCTATGCCCGCCACATGCGCGACGGGCTGCTGGCGGCAGCCGCCACCTGTGGCGTGACACCGCTGCTGCAACCCGGCCTGACGCTGGCCACCCCGGCCGAGCAGATGCAACTGGCCGCTGCCCGCCTGCGCCGGGACGACGGCATCGACGGTTTCATCTGCCCGGGCGAGGTGGCGGCGATGGCGGTGCTGGCCGGGCTGCACGACATGGGCGAAACGGTCGGCGGCGGGGTCGACGTGATCGCCAAGCAGACCAGCCAGACCTTTGACCTGTACCGCCCGGTGATCGACACGATCATGGAAGACATCCGCACTGCGGGCGAGACTTTGGGCCAGTTGCTGCTGCGCGCCATCGCGGGCGAGCTTGCAGCGGGGCTGCAGGTGCTGATGCCGCCCCGGGCCAATTTTCGCCTTGGCCCGCAGGCGCAGGGTCAGCAGACCTGACGGAACCGCTGCACCATCACGTCCAGCACATCGCCGGGATCGCGGGTCCACCAGTTGCGGGCGGAAAACACCTCGACCTCGCACGGGCCGGCATAGCCCGCGCCCTCGACCGCCGCCCGGATGCCGCGCAGGTCGGCCACGCCGTCGCCCATCATGCCGCGATCCAGCAGCATGTCGTTGGTGTTTTCCAGCCAGTCGCACAGGTGATGGCCGAACACCCGGCCCCGCGCCCGGGCCAGGCTGGCGGCCAGCGCGCTGTCCCACCAGACGTGATAGACATCGACGGCGATGCCCAGATTGGGCGCGGCGACGGCGTCGCAGACGGCCAAGGCATCGGCGGTGGTAAACAGGCAGGTGCGGTTGCCGCCAAACATCGGGTTCAGCGGCTCCAGCGCCAGTTTGATCCCGCGATCGGCCGCATAAGGGGCCAGCCGCGCCAGCCGGTCGGCCAGCCGCCTGCGCGACTCGGCCAGCCCTTTGGTGCCCGGATCGGTGCCGCCGGTAACGATGGTCAGGACCGACGCGCCCAGCGCCGCCGCCATGTCGACGCTCGCCTGCGCATCGTCATCGGACAAAGGCGCATCGCGGCCCACCAGATAGGGCGTGCGGCACAGGCCAGCCACCTGCACCCCAGCCGCGCGGGCGCGGTTGCCGATCTGCACCGCCCGCGCGCCGATCTCGCGCCGCCAGAACACGATATGGCCGATGCCGCGTGCGGCGCAGGCGTCGATCACGCGTTCCACCGGCCAGCCCGCGCCTGCGCCATCAAGGTTATGGCCCAGCGTCGCGGTGTTCAGCGCCAGCGCCGCGTGGTCGGCGGTAAAGTCACGCACCATGCAGCGCCAGCAGCCGCCGCATCCTGTCCACCGCCATGTCGGGCGCGCGCAGCAGGCCGCAGCCATCGGCCAGCCGGAAGATTTCGGTGAAATAGGGCAAGGGCCGCAGCGCCTGCGCGCCGTTCAGCATGATGAAATGGTCCTGAAACCCGTTCAACCAGGCCAGAAACACCACGCCCGTCTTGTAATACCGTGTCGGCGCGCGAAAGATCAGCCGGGCCAGCGGCACGGTCGGGTCCAGCGTGGCGCGAAACCCCACCACGTCGCCCGCCCCCAGCCGCCCCACCGCATGGGCCGCCGCCGGGGCGAGCGGATCGAATATGCCCAACAGCGCGTGGCTGAACCCCTGATCGTCACCCGCGATCAGCTCGGGGTAGTTGAAGTCATCCCCGGTATACATCCGCACCCCCGCAGGCAGGCGGCGGCGCATGGTGATTTCCTTGTCCTTGTCCAGCAGACTGATCTTGATCCCGTCCACCTTGGCCCGATTCCGCGCGATCACCGTCAGCGCGGTGTCCAGCGCATCGTCAAAACTGGCCGCCCCCCAATAGTCCGCAAGTGCCGGGTCGAACATCGCGCCCAGCCAGTGCAGCACCACCGGATGGTCGCATTCGGCCAGCACCCGGTCATAGACGGCGATGTAATCCTGCGGTCCCTGCGCCACCCGCGCCAGCGCCCGGCTGGCCATCAGGATGATCCGCCCGTCCAGCGCCTGAATCGCATGGACCTGCTCCAGATAGGCGCGGATCACATCGTCCAGTGACCCCGCATGCGCCGGATCCAGATGGTCGGTGCCACAGCCATTGGCGACCAGCGCATCCGGCAACTCGGCCCGCGTGCGGCGGATCAGTTCCAGCGCACCGGGCCAGTCCAGCCCCATGCCGCGCTGGGCGGTATCCATCGCCTCGGCGATGCCCAGGCCCAGATCGGCCAGATAGTGCCGGAACGCCATGGTGCGGTCCCAGTCGATGGCGGCCGGGCCGGTGGGGTCGCTGGCGGTGAACGGGTCGGCCACCACATGCGCCGCCGAATAGACCACCCGGGCCGCATCACGGGGCAGTTTGCCTGCGGCGATGGGGGTGCCGGTCAGGGTGTAGTCGGCCATCCGGCCGGTGGCATCGGGCAAGCTGATCTTCATCGCAGCACCTTTGTTCAGAACCGGGGCACCAGCATCCCGCCATCGGCGGCGATCACCTGCCCGGTGGTATAGGGCAATCGCCCGCTGGCCAGCGTGGCGATGATCGTCCCCACCTCCTCGGCCGTGCCAAGGCGGGGCAGCAGGGTCAGGCCCGCCTCGGCCCGGGCGCGATAGGTGTCGATCACCGGTGCCGTCATATCGGTGACGATCACCCCGGGTTGCACGTCATACACAGCGATGCCTTCGCGCCCCAGCCGCACCGCAAACGCCTTGGACGCCATCGCGGCGGCGGCCTTGGACACCGCATATTCGGCGCGCGGTTCCGCCACGGCGATGGCGTTGGAGGATGTGACGTTGACGATGCTGTGGAACCCGGCCCGGTCATCCCGCACGATGACGCGCCGGGCAAAGGCCTGCATCAGGAAAAACACCGCCCGCGCGTTCACGCTTTGGCAACGGTCATAGCTTTCGGGCGTCACGTCCAGCGGGTCGCCCCGCTGCATCACGCCGACGCCCGCATTGTTGACCAGCGTCGTCAACGGGCCCAGCGCGGTTTCCGCCCGGGTCAGCGCCGCGTCATGCGCAGTCAGGTCGGACACGTCGAACGGCACGCCGACGGCATCGACCCCCAATGCGCGAAGCTGGGCCACCGCGCCGGCCAGTTCGGCATCATCGGCCAGACTGTTCACCGCCACCGCAAAGCCCAGACGCGCCAGCGCCAAGGCGCTGGCCAGCCCGATGCCGCGCGCCGCCCCCGTCACAAGTGCGACCTGGGTCACGCCCTGGCACCTTTCTTCATCAACTCGCGCACGATGGTCATGCGTTGGATCTGCCGGGTGCCTTCGCAGATCTGGGTGATCCTGGCATCGCGGTACAGCCGCTCCACCTCGGCCCCGCGCATACAGCCGGAACCGCCGAACACCTGCACCGCATCCGCCGTACGCGCCACAGCCATATCTCCGGCACAGCATATGGCGATGGAACCGGTCTTGCTGGCGCCCTGGCCCCGGTCGATCTTTGTCGCCGCCGCATGCACCAGCAACCGCGCCGCCCCGATCTCTCTGGCGATGTCGGCCAGCAGCCATTGCACGCCCTGAAACCCGGCAATCGCCTTGCCGAACTGTTTGCGTGTGCCCGCGTCATCCACCGCCGCCTCCAGCCCTGTCTGGGCAATCTCCACGGCAAGGGATGCGATGCCGACCCGGCCCTTGTCCAGCACGCTTGTCATCCTGTGGAACCCGCGCCCCGCCGCACCCGGCAAGGCATCAGGCCCCAGCGCCACGTCCGTGAACGTCAACACGCCGACCTGGCTGGCGCGCTGGCCCATCTTGTGTTCCTTCGGCCCGCGTTCGACGCCCTTTGCATGCAGATCGACGATGAAAATCGACCTGCCCCGGTTGCCCGCCGCCTTGTCCGCGCGCGCCAGCGCAAAGCCGCAATCGGCAACCGGCGGGTTGTGGATCCAGATCTTGCCGCCATTCCGCCGCCAGCCGTTGCGGTCGGGTTCCGCCATGGTGCGGACGCTGGACAGATCGGTGCCCGCCCCAGGTGCGGTGATGCAACAGGCCAATCCTGATACGTGTCGCGGCGATGGAGGCGGTCTGCGCAGACTTCGGCGTGATCATCGCGGCGGCAGCGTTGCAATTTGTGGTGGCACATCCGGCGATCCCGTCGTTTTGCGCAGGGACACGGAATGTGCAGCAGTCGCAGCCGGATCTGGCCTGATTTTCGGCCCGATCCAGGCAGAGTTCCGGGCGGCGCCGAAGGTGCGCAGATTGTTCCGCCAGGATGCGCAGGTGCCAAGGTGATGTTCAGCACAGCAGTATCGCCCTGAAATCATTGACATTCGTCCCGGTCGGCCCCGGCACGAACAGATCCCCCAATGCCGCAAACGCGCTGTAAGCGTCGTTGCCCGACAGAAATGCCGCCGGATCATGGCCCAGCGCGCGCAGCCGCGCCATGCTGGTGCCATCGCCAAAGGCACCGGCATTATCTTGCGAGCCGTCGATGCCATCGGTATCGGCGGCCAGCGCGGCGAAGGGCACGCCCTCGGCGGCCAAAGCCAGCGCCAGCAGAAATTCGCTGTTGCGCCCGCCCCGGCCCTTGCCGCGCAAGGTCACCGTCGTCTCGCCCCCCGACAGGATCACCACCGGGCGGGCAAAGGGGCGGTCCCGTGCGGCGACCTCGCGCGTGATGGCGGCATGGACGCGGGCCACGTCGCGCGCCTCGCCCTCGATGGCGTCCGACAGGATCACCGCAGGCACGCCAAGCGTTTGCGCCCGCGCCGCCGCAGCCTCCAGCGACACGCGGGCCGAGGCGACGATACGCACCTGATGGCCCGCAAATACCGGATCGGCGGGGTCGGGTGCGGCGGCGGCGGGGCTGGCCAGCCAATCCATCACGCGCGCCGGCAGCGCGATGCGCCAGCCTGCGATCAGCGCGCGGGCCGCGTCCAGCCCGGTCGCGTCCGGCACCGTGGGGCCGGACGCGACCTGTGCCGGGTCATCGCCCGGCACGTCCGACACGATCAGCGACACCACCTGCGCCGGATGGCAGGCCGCCGCCAGACGGCCGCCCTTGATCCCCGACACGTGTTTGCGGATCGCGTTCAGCACCGAAATCGGCGCGCCCGATGCCAACAGCGCCCGGTTCATCGCAGCCTCGTCCGCCAGCGTCAGCCCACCCGGCGGGCAGGGCAGCAGGGCAGAGCCACCGCCGCAGATCAGCGCCACCACCAGATCATCCGGCGTCAACCCGCGCACCGCGTCGAACAGCGCCTGCGACGCGATCAACCCGGCAGCGTCCGGCACCGGATGCGCAGCCTCCAGCACCCGGATCGCCTTGGTCGGGCAGCCATAGCCATAGCGGGTGACCACCACCCCGCTTGACGGCCCGTCCCACAGCGTCTCGAACGCGGCGGCCAGTTGTGCAGCCCCCTTGCCCGCACCGATCACCACCACCCGGCCCTTGGGGCGGGGCGGCAGGTGGGCGGCCAGCGCCCGCAGCGGGTCGGCCGCCGCAACGGCCGCGTGAAACAGCGCGGTCAGAAAGGCGCGGTCGTCAGGCGTCACAGGGCGACGTCCAGCACCAATACACCATCCGCCCCGCCTTCGGTTTCCGCCACGATCCGCGCGCCCACCGCCTGATGCACAGGGTCCACCAGATAGGCGTCGCGCACGGCTGTATCGCGGAAATCGAACCAGAACAGATCGTTGAACCCGCGCACCACCGGCGTCTCGGGCGATATGTTGGCAAAGCTGCGGAAATCGAGGATGCCGTCGATATGGCCGCCAAGCGCCGCCAGATCGGCGTAAAGCCCGGCCTTGACGGCGGCGGATGTGCCTGCGCGAAACCGCAGGGCGACGATGTGGCGGATCATGATGAACCTTTCGGGAAACGGGGTTGGCGCTTGGCGCGGAATGCGGCAAGGCCTTCGGTCAGATCGTCACCGGCCGCCGCCACCGCGCCGGCCAGCGATTCCAGCACGCGGGACGTCTCTTCGCCCTCGGCGGCGTTGATCAGCATCTTGGTGATCTCGGTCGCGCGGGGGGAACGGGTCAGGATGCGTTCTGCCATCACGGCGGCGGCGGCCAGACCGGCCCCCTGCGGCACCACCTGATCGACCAGCCCCAGCGCCAGCGCGGCCTCGGCCCCGAACACCTCGCCGGTCAGGGCCATGCGGCGCACCAGTTGCGGGCCGAACCGGCGGACCGCGCGCTGGGTGCCGGACCAACCGGGAATGATGCCCAGCGCGGCCTCGGGCTGGCCGATGGTCACATGCGACTCGGCGATGCGGATGTCGGCGCAGGCGGCCAGTTCCAGCCCGCCGCCCAGACAGTGGCCGTTCAGGACCGCGATCACCGGCACCGTCAGCCGGGCCAGCGCGTCGAACGCGGCATGGCCATCGCGCACCCAATGGCGGCCGAAATCGGCCGGGGACCAGCCGCTCCACGCCGCGATATCGCCACCCGCACAGAACGACCGCGCGCCTTCGCCGGTCAGGATCAGGACGCGGGCATCGGACCGTTCGATACGGCGGCAGAGCGGGATCAGCGCATCGACCATGTCGGCGTCCAGCGCGTTCAGCTTGTCGCCGCGGCGGATGGTCAGGGTCGCCACCGCGCCGTCAAGGGCCAGATCGAGCCGCGGGCCGGTCGCGGGGCCGGTCGCGGGGCCGGTCGCGGGGCCGGTCGCGGGGCCGGTCACGGGGTCGGTCGCGGGGCCGGTCACGGGGTCGGTCGCGGGGCCGGTCGCGGGGTCGGTCATAATGTCAGCCCCATCGGTGCATCGCGAAACAGCCGGTCATCCATCACCTTCAGGTCCGCCGCCACCTGCAGCGGCGTCGCGGCACGATCCAGCACATCGCGCCGCAGGTCCAGCCCCGGCGCAACCTCGGTCACGGT
>Ga0105046_10011484_pt1 | contig 13761 bp, 10 predicted proteins | sample MAT03_FD_78385 | JGI IMG/M metagenome (GOLD analysis project Ga0105046, IMG submission 78385) | Freshwater microbial communities from Lake Fryxell liftoff mats and glacier meltwater in Antarctica - MAT-03 (megahit assembly) | ecosystem: Environmental > Aquatic > Freshwater > Ice > Liftoff... | reverse complement strand
CTTGTAACCGCGGCGGTACTCGAACTTGTCCACGGCCTTCATCAGGCCGATGTTGCCTTCCTGGATCAGGTCGAGGAACTGCAGGCCGCGGTTGGTGTACTTCTTGGCGATGGAAATGACCAGGCGCAGGTTGGCCTCGACCATTTCCTTCTTGGCCTTGCGGGCCTTGGCCTCGCCGTAGGCCATGGCGCGGTTGATTTCCTTGATGTCGGGCAGGCTCAGCCACAGCGAGCCCTCGATGCCGACCAGCTTGTGCTGCTCGGCGATGATCAGGTCCTTGAACTCGCGCATGCCCGACGACCACTTCTGCTTGCGCCGGATGACGTCGTCGGCCCAGTCGAGGTTGATCTCGTTGCCCGGCCAGGCGCGCAGGAAGTCCTTGCGCGGCATCTTGGCGTTGCGCACGCAGATGTCCAGGATGCGCCGCTCGTGCTCCTTGATGGAGTTCACCACTTCGCGCAGCTTGCGCACGAAGGCGTCCATCAGGGCCAGCGGCAGCTTGAGGCGCAGGAACTCCGCGGCCATGTCCTCGCGCACCTTGATGGTCTTCTTGTCGGCCGCGCCGTACTTGGCGTGCGCCTTCTGGAACTTGGTGTACATCCCCTTGAGGTTGTCCATCCGGCGGCCCACTTCGGCCGGGTCCGGACCGGTGTCAACGACGGTTTCCTCGCCGTCCTCGCCCTCCACCTCTTCGGTTTCCTCGGCTTCGGCGTCCTCTTCGACGACGGCGACCGGGACCACTTCCTCCGGCTCTTCGATGTCCAGGAAGCCCACCACCACTTCGTTCAGGCGCTTCTTGCCCTCGAGGTGCTGGTCGTAGTCCTCCAGCAGCAGCTGGATGGACCAGGGGAAGCTGGCAAGCGAAGAATGGACCTGGTTGAGGCCTTCCTCGATGCGCTTGGCGATGGCGATCTCGCCTTCGCGGGTGAGCAGTTCAACCGAGCCCATCTCGCGCATGTACATGCGGACCGGGTCGGTGGTGCGGCCACCCTCGGTGTCGAGCGAGGTGAGCGCGGCGGCGGCTTCTTCGGCGGCGGTGTCGTCGGACTCGCGGCTGCTGGACGTGTTGTTGAGCAGCAGCGTCTCGGCGTCGGGCGCAACCTCGTGCACCTCGATGCCCATGCCGTTGATCATGCCGATGATGTCTTCGATCTGCTCGGGGTCGACGATGTCGTCGGGCAGGTGGTCGTTGACCTCGGCATAGGTCAGGTAACCCTGCTCCAGGCCTTTGGTGATCAGCAGCTTGATTTCGGACTGAGCCGGACGATCGTTGGCCATGAAAAAGGATCCCGCGACTGGGAAAATGGAACCGCGCAGTATACAGGAGCGTATGCTCCTTGGCTATCTTATTGATTGGCCGAGGATTTCGCCCCGTTTGGGCAAGCTCAGGACTGCAGGCGGAAAGTGACCGGGCCGTCGTTGGCCAGGCTCACCAACATGTGGGCGCCGAACCGCCCGGTTTCAACCCGGGGGTGGCGCTGGCGGCACAGCGCCAACAGGCGATCGAACCATAGCCGTCCGGCCTCCGGCGGCGCCGCGGTGGTGAAGCTGGGGCGCATGCCGCGGCCGGTGTCGGCCGCCAGCGTGAACTGGCTGACCAGCAGCAGGCCGCCGCCGGTGTCGGCCAGCGACAGGTTCATCCGGCCGTCGGCGTCGCCGAACACCCGGTAGCCCAGCAGGCGCTCGGCCATGCGCGCGGTGCGGGCCTCGTCGTCGCCGGGCTCCACGGCCACCAGCGCCAGCAGGCCGGGGCCGATGGCGCCGACGGTTTCGCCGTCGACGCGCACGCTGGCTTCGGTGACGCGCTGGATGAGGGCGATCATGCGGCGATTCTATGCGAGCCCGCCGGCGCGATGCCGGTGAACGACCATCCCTTACACTCGCGGCATGGATTCCGCCCGGGTCGCCAGCCGCCTGATGTTTGCCGCCGCCTGGTGTGTGGGTCGGCTGCCGCTGGCGTGGCAGCACGGGCTGGGCGACCGGCTCGGGCGCTTCGCCCTGTGGCGCAACACGCGCGAAGCCAAGGTGGCGCGCCGCAACCTCGAGCTCGTTTCGCCCGAACTCAGCGCGCAGGCGCGGGAGCAGGCGGTGCTGGAGATACTCCGGCAGACCGGCCGCAACGCGTTCGAGACGCTGCGTATCTGGACCCGGCCGCGCGCCGACAACCTGCGGCTGATCCACACCGTGTACGGCGGCCCCCTGCTCGATGCCGCCGCCGCGGCCGGGCGCGGCACGCTGGTTGCCGCGCCCCACCACGGCAACCTGGAGCTGGTGATCGAAGCGATGGCGGCGCGCGGTCCGTTCTCGCTGGTGTACCGGGTGCCCGAAAGCGCCGCCGGCGACGATTTCCTGCGGCGGGCGCGCGGCGGCGACAACGTCACGCTGGTGCCCGCCGAGGCCAACGCGATGCGGCCCCTGTGGAAAGCGCTCAAGGCCGGCGGCACGGTGGGCATCACGCCCGACCAGCAGCCCAAGCTGGGTGCCGGGGAATTCGCGCCGTTCTTCGGCCGCCAGGCGCTGACGCTCACCCTGATCCCGCGCCTGGCCGAACGCAGCGGCGCCACGGTGCTGTTCGTCTACGCGCTGCGCCGCGACGACGGGCTGTTCGACCTGCACATCGAACCGGCGCCGGACGCCATCGCATCGCCCGACGTGGCCCAGGCCACCGCGGCCATGAACGCCACCGTGGAGGCCATCGCGCGGCGTGACCTGCGGCAGTATCAGTGGACCTACAAACGCTTCACGCTGCGGCCACCGGGCTCCGGCGAAACCAATCCCTACCCCCCCGACTGCCGATGAGCGCCACGCCATGACCGACCAGGCAACCCCCCTTCCCTTCCAGGCCTGGCCACCCGCCGGCTGGCAGCCGCTGCCGGACGCCGCCCGCACGGTGGCGGGTATCGGTGGGGCGCTGACGGCACTGCCGATCGCCGTGGGCCTGGTGTTCGCGTTGGTGATCGGCACTTTGGACGGCTGGCCTGCCCGCATCGGCATCGGCGTGGCGCTGCTGGTGGCGGCGGGGGTGGCCGGCTGGGCCTGGGGCATCGCACGCTGGCGGCGCACGCGCTGGCAGCTCGACCACCGCGGCCTCTCGGTGAAACGCGGCCTGGTCTGGCGCAGCGAAGTGCTGGTGCCTCGCACCCGCGTGCAGCACCTGGACCTGGAGCGCGGCCCGATTGAACGCCGCTTCGGCTTGGCCACGCTGGTGGTGCACACCGCCGGCACGCGCATGAGCGCGCTGCGCCAGCACGGCTTCCTGGACGCCGATGCGGTCGCGCTGCGCGACGCCCTCCTGCCCGAGCCCGATCGCCATGACGACGCGCTCTGAGACCCTGGGGCAAGGCGGCGCCGAGCGGCGGCTGCATCCGTGGTCGTGGCTGTTCGTGCTGATCCAGCAGCTCAAGAGTTTCGCGCTGCCGATCCTGGTGCTGCTGTTCGGCGGACGCAACAACAGCTGGGAGCTGTGGGGCCTGGTCGGTGCCGGCGTGCTGGTGCTGGTGTCGCTGGGCCAGTACTTCACTTACCGGTTCCGCGTGGACGCCGACGGCATCGTGATCCGCAGCGGTCTGCTGCAGAAGAGCCTGCGCAACATCCCCTTCAGCCGCATCCACAACGTGGCCCTGCACCAGACCCTGCTGCACCGCCTGTTCGGCGTGGCCGAGGTGAAGCTGGAGTCGGCGGGCGGCGTGACGCCCGAGGGCCAGATGCGCGTGCTGTCGCTGGCCGACGCGCACGCGCTCGAAGAGCTGGTGCGCAGCCACGGCCAGGCGCAGGGGGCCACCGAGGCCTCCGAAGGCGCGGTGCCCGACGAACCGGTGGTGCTGCTGTCGCTGCCCACCAGCGAGGTGATCCGGCTGGGCCTGATTTCCAACCGCGGCATGATCGTGGTCGCCGCCGCCTTCGGCCTGGTTGCGCAAACCAGCGGTGAACTGTTCAGCAAGGCGCTTTCCGGCTCGGCGGAATCGCTGGTCGGATTCAGCAAGGACATGCACCTGGGCATCGCCAGCACGATCCTGGGCGGGTTGGTGCTGGTGGGGCTGCTGCTGGTGGCCATCCGGCTGCTGTCGGTGGTGCTGGCGCTGCTGCAGTTCCACGGCTTCACGCTGACGCAGGACGGCCGCCGGCTCAGCTCGCAGCGCGGCCTGCTGACCCGTATCCGGGCCAACATGCCGCGCCAGCGCATCCAGGCGTGGAGCCTGCGCGAAAGCCTCACCCACCGCTGGTTCAACCGGCAGAGCCTCGTGGTGGACAGCGCTTCGGTCCAGGAGGCGAACGACCAGCGCTCGCTGCGCGACCTGGCGCCCGTGGCCACGCCCGAGGCGATCGACGGGCTCATCCGGCACCTGTTGCCCGGCAAGGCCTGGCCCATGCAGCGGTGGAACCCGCTGCATCCGCGCGCATGGCAACGCCAGTTCGCGATTCCCGCGCTGCTGGTGCTGGTGCTGGCGGCCGTGGTGACGTGGCACCAGGGCCAGTGGGGCCTCGCCAGCCTGGCGCTGCTGCCGCTGCTGCTCGTGCGGGCGAAGGTCTGGGCGCGGCACGCCGGCTTCAGCGAGGAATCGGGCCTGATCGCGGTGCGCGAAGGCTGGCTGAACAAGCGCTGGCGCTTTGCCGAGGTGCGCAAGCTGCAGTCGCTCACGCTCAGCCAGTCGCCGTTCGACCGCCGCCACGGCATGGCCAGCGTGCACATGGACACCGCCGGCGCCAGCCCGTTCGAACCGCCGCTGCGCATCCGCTACCTGCCCCAAGAGCAGGCGCGCGAGCTGCGCGACCGCCTGGCCGCGGCGATGGACGCGCGCCCTACTCCCGCCAGAACTGCGGCGTAAGCAGCACCAGCAGCGAGAACACCTCCAGGCGGCCCAGGATCATGCCCAGGGTGCCCAGCCAGACGGCGCCGTCGCTGACGTCGGCGAAGGTGTTCGCCACGGCCCCGAGGCCGGGGCCCAGGTTGGTCAGCGTGGCGACAGTGGCGCCGAACGACGACTCCAGGTCCAGGCCGGTCATGTTCATGCCCAGCATCAGCAGCACGAAGCACAGCATCCAGATGGCGATGAACCCGCTCACCGACAGCACCACGCTTTCGGACACGCGCCGGCCGCCCATCTTGACCAGGAACTGCGCCTTGGGATGTACCAGCTGCTTGATCTCGCGATAGCCCTGCCGCACCACCATGACCACGCGGGCCACCTTCAGGCCGCCGACCGTCGAGCCCGCGCAGCCGCCGATGAAGGCCAGGCCGACCAGCAGCAGCGGCGCCGGATGCACCCATTCGCTGAAGCCGCTGATGGCGAAGCCGGTGGTGGTGATGTTGGAAACCACCTGGAACGTGGCGTGGCGGAAGGCCTCGGCGCCATTGGTGAAGGTGCCCCCAAGCCAGAGGATGGCCGTGACCAGCACGCTGGCGACGACGATGATGCGCATGTACGCACGCAGCTCCGAATCGGCGCCGTAGACGGCCATGGATGGCCGTCGCCAGGCGACGAAATGCAGGCCGAAATTGATGCCGCCCAGGGTCATGAAGATGATCGCGATCCAGTCCAGGATCGGGCTCTGCCAGTAATCGAACGCCGCATCGTGGGTGGAGAACCCTGCCGTGGAAACCGTCGACAGGGCATGGCATACCGCGTCGAAAAGCGTCATGCCGGCCATCCAGTACGACACCGCGCACAGGATGGTCAGGCCGAAATAGACGCTCCACAGCGCCTTGGCTGTCTCGGCGATGCGCGGCGTGAGCTTGGTGTCCTTGGTGGGCCCGGTGCTTTCGGCGCGGAACAGCTGGGTGCCGCCGATCTTGAGCATGGGCAGAATGGCCACCGCCAGGATCACGATGCCCATGCCGCCGAGGAACTGCAGCAGCTGGCGGTAGAACAGCACGCTGTGCGGCAGGTCGTCCAAGCCGATGATCACGGTCGCGCCGGTGGTGGTCAGGCCCGAGGTGGCCTCGAAGATGGCGTGGGTGTAGCTCAGGTGCGGCGGGCCGTGCACGAACGGCAGCGCCGACACCAGGCTGGCGAATATCCAGGTCATGGTGACGATCAGGAAGCCGTCGCGCAGGCGCATCTCGTAGTTGACCCGGCGCACGGGCAGCCACAGCGCGAGGCCGATCAGGAAGCTGACCAGGAAGCTGCCGAAGAACACCTGCGGCGTTTCCGGCTCGCCCCACGCCAGCGCCAGCAGCGCCGGCGGCAGCTTGGTGAGCGAGGAGAGCACGATGATGACGCCGAGGATGCGCTGGATGGCGCGAAAGCGCTGGCTCACAGCCACGTCGCCCCGGTCTGGAACAGCGCGCTCACCTGGGCCATCTCGCGCTTGTCCATCACGAACAGGATCACGTGGTCCCCCGGCTCGATCACCACGTCGTGGTGGGCGATCAGCAGCTTGTCGCCGCGCACGATGCCGCCGATGGTGGTGGCCGGCGGCAGCGCCAGTTCGTCCAGCGCGCGGCCGACCACCTGCGAAGTGCGGCGGTCACCGCGCACCACCGCCTCGATGGCCTCGGCGGCGCCGCGGCGCAGCGAGTACACGCGCGCCGGCGCGCCTTCGCGGATGTGGGCCAGCAGCGCGCCCAGGGTCACCAGCTGCGGGCTGACGGCGATGTCGATGGTGCCGCCCTCCACCAGCTCGGCGTAGGACGGCCGGTTGATCAGCGCGATCACCCGCGGGCAGCCCATGCGCTTGGCCAGCATCGCCGAGAGGATGTTGGCCTCGTCGTCGTTGGTCATGGCGCAGTAGACGTCGGTCTGGTCGATGTTCTCCTCGCGCAGCAGGTCCTCGTCGGCGCAGTCGCCCACCAGCACGATCGAGTTCAGCAGGTCCTCGGCGATGCTGCGGGCGCGCTCGCGCGAGCGCTCGAGCACCTTCACCGAATAGCGGCTTTCCAGGCTGCGGGCGAGGCTGCGGCCGATGTTGCCGCCGCCGGCGATCAGCAGGCGGCGCGCCGGGCGCGCGTCCACTTTGCGCAGCTCGCTCATCACCGTGATGATGTTCTTGCGGTCGGCGAGGAAGAACACCTCGTCGTCCACCTCGATCACCGTGTCGGCCTCGGGCTTGACGGCCTTGCCCTTGCGGAAGATGGCCGCCACGCGGGCGTCCACGCCGGCAGGCAGATGCTCGCGCAGGTCGCGGATCTCGTGGCCCACCAGCGCGCCGCCGGGCAAGGCGCGCACGGCCACCAGCTGGGCGCGGCCGTCGGCGAAGTCCAGCACCTGCAGCGCACCGGGGTATTCGATCAGGCGCTCGACGTGCCGGCACACCAGCTGCTCGGGGCTGATGGCGGCGCTGACGGCCGAATGCTCGGGGTCGGCCAGGGCGGCCACGTCCAGGTACTGCGCCTCGCGCAGCCGGGCCACGCGGGTGGGCGTGCGGAACTGGTGCTGCGCCACCTGGCAGGCGATGAGGTTGACCTCGTCGCTGGAGGTGACGGCCACCAGCAGCTCGGCCTCCTCGGCGCCCGCCTGCGCCAGCACGCTGGGCAGCGACGCGTGGCCGACCACGGTGCGGATGTCGAGCTTCTCGGCCAGTTCGCGCAGGCGCTGGTGGTCGGTGTCGACGACGGTGATGTCGTTGTTCTCGGACGCCAGGGCCGACGCCACCGAAGTGCCGACTTGCCCCGCGCCCAGGATCAGGATTTTCATGCGGCCTGTGTGCTCTCGCCTGCGGGGATGCGCTCGCCGGTGCGGCTAGTCTAGCGGGAAGGCGGCGGCGCGGCTTGGCGGGGGTCGCCGGCGACCGGGCAGCCCGCGGGCAGTGCGCCGGCGGGAACGATCGACCAGCTGCGGCGGTTGCTGATGCCGGCGGCGAGCACGCGCGCGCGGTCCACGCAATCGGGCAGCGCGTCGTCCAGCGAAAGGATCCAGCGCGTCGTGCCGGGCTGCGACAGCCAATCCGAGGCGGCCGCCCACTGCGCCGGCCAGGGCGCGCCGCCGCTCGGCTGGGGGCCGAAGCCGAAGGTCTGCACCGGGCGGTCGGCGAGCAGCAGCTGCTGTTCGCGCCAGGCCACCGCCGCCAGTTCGGCGTCGGGCCCGATGAGGCGGCCGACGTCGGCCATCATCTGCCGCGGCGAACTGTGGCGGTCCAGCACCGGGAACGCCACGAGGCTGTAGAGCAGCCAGATGCCGGCCAGGGCCGTCGCCGCCGAGTGCGCGGCGCGGCGGCCGCGCATCCAGGCCGCGCAGCCCAGCGACCACGCGCCCATCGCCACCACCAGCCAGGCGATCACCGACTGCCCGCTCGCGTCGATGCCGCGGCCCGACAGCAGCCGGCGCTCAAAGCCCGGGTTGCCCAGCAGCACGGCAAGCCCGCCCAGCAGCAGCAGCGCGCCCAGCGCCACCACGAATCCTGTCACCAGGCGCTGCGGGCCCGCGCGTCGCAACAGCCCCGGCACCAGCGGCGCCAGCGCCAGGCAGAACATCGGCAGCGCCGGCAGGATGTAGACGTCGCGCTTGCCCGCCGGCACCGAGAAGAACAGCACCACAAGCGCCACCCAGCCCAGCAGCAGCAGGTAGCGCGGATCGCCGCGACGAAGCCTTCGCCACCACGCCGGGACGGCCCAGGGCAGGGCCAGTGCCGCGGGCAGCCAAAGCGTGACCATCACGCCCAGCGGGTACCAGGCCGGCTCATGGTGGTCCCACGACTGGGTGTAGCGGTTCACCGTCTGGTGGAAAAGGATGGTGCGCAGGTAGTCGTGCAGCACCGGGTCGCTGCGCGTGGCCACCGCCCACAGCAGCGGCCCCAGCCATGCAAGGCTGGCCAGCACGAAGGCGGGCGGCCCCCACCACAGCCAGTGCGCGCGGCCGAAGCCGACGCCGCGCCAGCCGCGCGCCACCGCCACCAGCGCGGGCACCAGCATCAGCAGCGACAGCGCGCCGGCCCCCTTGGTGATGGTGCCCAGGCCGGCCGCGAACCAGCCCAGGCACCACATCGGCCAATCGGGCCCACGCAGCAGGTGGCGCAGCAGGCCGTAGTTGGCCAAGGTCATGAGGAACAGCAGCGTCGGGTCGATCTGGGCGCGCTTGGCCTGGAAGGTGAACTGCAGCGCGAACAGCAGCAGCCACGCCGCCACCAGGCCAACGCGATGGGTCCACAGCCGGCGGCCCAGGTCGTAGACCAGGGCCAGCGTGCCCAGGCTGGCCAGCAGCGACGGCAGCAGGAAGCCGGCGCGCACGCTGCCCGCCATCGCGATGAAGCCGGCCTGCAGCCACATGAACACCGGCGGCTTGTCCGAGTAGAGCTCGTCGCCGCGGTGCAGGAACAGCCATTGCCCGCTGTCGAGGATGTACTTGGACAGCAGCGCGAAGCGCGGTTCATCGGCGGGCCAGGGATCACGCAGGCCGATGCCGGCACCGATCACCACCAGCGCCACCAGCAGCAGGTAGGCGAGGTCGCGGCCGGGCCGGGCGGCATCAAAGGCGAAACGATCGGTCATGGCGGCAAGGCGAGGGGTCGGCGGCGTGGCCAAGTATTCCGCGTTGCAGGCCGCAACGCCAAGCCCGGGTGTCGCGGACCCCGTGGGCGCACTACTCGGCCGGGCAGCCCTGCGCCGCGGCGGCCGTGACCAGCCACCACTCGCGGCGATTGGCCGTGCCCACGCGCACGGCATCGGGCCCGTCCTCGAAGCGCAGGCAGGCCAGGGCCTCACTGCGCTGCACCAGCAGCCGGCGCCGCGTCGGGTCGGCGCGCTCCCAGGCCAGCGCGGACGCCAGCTGCCGCGCCGGCGGCTGCCGGTAGCCGAACTCCACCACCGGGCCCTGCGCCTGCAGCAGGTTCTGTTCCTTCCAGTCCACCAGGCCGATGGCCACGTCTTTGCCGGCCAGCGCGCGCGCGTCGGCCATCAGGCCGCGCGCCGAGTTCTCCCGGTCGAACACCGGGTGCACGACGAACCCGTAGCCCAGCCAGAGCAGGACGAACATCAGCGCGCAGGCCTTGAGTGCCCCGCCCAGCCGCCACGCCATCGCGGCCACCAGGCCGGTGGCGCCCACGCCGGCCAGCATGGTCCACAGCCAGCGGCCCTCGGGCCCCAGGCCGCGCTCGGCGACCAGCTTTCGTTCAAAGCCCGGATCGCCCGCCAGCGCCATCGCGCCGGCCACCACCAGCACCGTCGAGAACACCAGCACGAAGCCCAGCACCGCGCGCCGGAAACCGATGCGGCCGGCAATTTCCCCGAGGAACGGCGCGGCTGCCAGCGCCAGCGCCGGCAGCGCCGGCAGGATGTACATGTCGCGCTTGCCGGGGCTGGCGCTGAAGAACGCCAGCACCAGCAGCGCCCACGCCAGCGGCAGCCAGACCCTGGCGTCGCGGGCCCGCCAGGCCTGCGCCCAGGGCTTCACCAGCCACGGCAGCGCCAGCGAGAACGGCAGCCAGTAGAACGCCACCACTTCCAGGAAATACCAGGGCGGCGCGTAGTGGTGCCAGGGATCGATGTAGCGTTCGGCGGTCTGCTTGACGAGGATGTTCTGAAGGTAGGCGTGGTGCTCGGGATTGCCGCTGGTCAGGCCAACCGCCAGCACCGGCACCAGCCAAAGCGCGATGGCCGCCAGGAAGGCCGGCGCCGCGCCGGCCCAGCGCCAGCCGTTGCCGGTGCCCAGGGCCGCCAGGCCCTGCCAGCGCCAGCGCACCATCAGCGCGAAAGGCAGCAGCGCCAGCAGCGGCAGGAAACCCACGCCCTTGCTGATCACGCCCAGGCCGGCGGCGAAGCAGCCGCCCCAGAACCAGCGCCAGGAGGGCCCCAGCAGCAGGTGTCGGCAGATTCCATAGAACGCGACGGTGGTGAACAGCACCAAGGTTGGATCGATCTGCGCGCGCTTGAACTGGTAGACGAACTGGAAGCTGGCGAGCACCGCGATCGCCGCCCACAGCCCGGCGCGCGGCGACCACAGCCGGCGGCCCAGGTCGTAGGTGCACGCCAGGGTGCCCAGCCCCGCCAGAAGTGAAGGCAGCAGGAAGCTCCAGCGCCAGCTGCCGATCACGCCGTAGGCCAGCGACAGGATCCAGAAATACAGCGGCGGCTTGTCGGGATAGAGCTCGCTGCCGCGGTGCGGGAACAGGAACTCGCCGCTCTCGACCATCTGCTTGGCCACCAGCACGAAGCGCGGTTCGTCTGCCGGCCAGGGGTCGCGCAGGCCGAACCCGGCGGCGAGCACCGCGAAGGCGATGGCGAAGAAGATCCAGGCTTGGCGGCGGTCGGCAGGCGTCATGACGGCGAACGATAGCACCGCGTCCCCGGCCGACGGTGGCGGTTTCAGCCGCCCTTGCGCAGCAGCGCGTAGAAGAAGCCGTCCATGCCGTCCTCGCCGGGCAGGCGCTGGCGACCGGCGCCGCTGGCGCGTCCGAAGCGCGGGTCCAGCGGCACTGCCTGCGCGTCCGGCGTGCGGCCGAGGAAACTCTCCACCTGACGCTCGTTCTCGTCGCGAAGCACGGAACAGGTGGCGTAGAGCAGCCGCCCTGCCGGGGCCACGAGCGGCCACAGCGCGTCCAGCAGGCGCGCCTGCTGCGCGACCACGGCGGGGATGTCGGCGGCGCGGCGGTGCCACTTGATGTCGGGCTGCCGGCGGATGATGCCGGTGGCCGAACACGGGGCATCGAGCAGGATGGCGTCGAAGGGCCGGCCGTCCCACCAGGCCTCGGGCGTGCCCGCGTCGGCCAGCTGCACATGCACGCGCGGGTAGTCCAGCCCTAGCCGCTCAAGGTGCTCGACCACGCGCTCGAGCCGGCGCGCTTCGATGTCCAGCGCCAGCAGCTCGCCTTCGCCGGGGAACAGGCGCTCGGCGATCTGCGTGGTCTTGCCGCCGGGCGCGGCGCAGGCGTCGAGCACGCGGTCGTCGGGCCGGGGGTCGAGGGCCAGCACCGCCAGCTGGGCGGCGCCGTCCTGCACGCTCAGCGCGCCCGTGTGCCAGAACGGCAGGCGCTCGACCGGGATCGGGTCGTCCAGGCGGGCGGCGTTGGGCAGCGCGGCCGACGGCGACGCGGCCAGCCCGTCCTCGCGCAGCGAGCGCAGCAGGCGGTCGATGCCCAACTGCCCGGGGTTCACCCGCAGCCACATCGGCGCCGGGCGGTTGTTGGCTTCCAGCATCGCGGCCACGTCGTCGGGCCAGTCGGCCGCCAGCGCCTGCACCAGCCAATCGGGATGGCTGGTGGTGATGGCCGGGTCGGTGCTGGCCGGCAGCGGTTCGCGGCTGGCGCGCCGGAGCAGTGCATTCACCAGCCCCACCAGCGGCGGTCGGCCGAGGTCGCGCGTGGCTTCCGCCGTGGCGCCCACGGCGGCGTGGGCGGGCAGGCCCAGGGCGTCCAGCTGCGCCAGGCCAACCAGCAGCAGGCAGTGCACCGGGTAGTCGCGCGCGGCCAGCGGCTTGGCCAGCCACTGAGAGAGGGCGAATTCGTAGCGGCGGCGATGGCGCAGCGCGCCGAAGCAGATCGCTTCGAGCAGGGCGCGGTCGCGGCTGTCGGGCACCGACGGCAGGGCGGCGCCCAGCACGGCCTTGAGCGAGCGGCCTTCGCCCAGCACCGCCGCGAGCACCCGCGCCGCGCGCGCCCGCAGTGCCGCGCCGGCCGTGGAATTCATGGTGATTTCAGCGCCGGGCGGGCATTGAGGTAGTCGGCGACGGTGACCGGCCGGCCACCCTCGCGCTGCACGAGGCGCAGCCGCAGGGCGCCTTCGCCGCAGGCCACGTCCAGACCTTCGCGCGTCGCGGCCAGTACGGTGCCCGGTGCCTGCCCGTGCGCCAGCGGGATGGCGCGTGCCTCGTGGATGCGCAGGCGCTCGCCGGCCAGCTCGGCTTCGGCCACCGGCCAGGGGTTGAAGGCGCGGACGCGGTTGGCGAGCACCTCCGCCGGCAACGACCAGTCCAGCCGGGCCTCGGCCTTGTCGAGCTTGTTCGCGTACGTGACGCCTTCCGCGGGCTGCGGCACCACCAGCGGACGCATCCCTGCGCGCAGCAGCTTCAGGCCATCGGCCAGCACTTCGGCGCCAAGCCGGGACAGGCGGTCGTGCAGGCTGCCGCCGGTGTCGTCCGCGCTGACCGGCGTGGCCAGGGAAAGCAGCACGGGCCCGGTGTCGAGCCCCTTTTCCATCTGCATCAGGCACACGCCGGCCTGGCTGTCGCCGGCTTCGATGGCGCGCTGGATGGGCGCCGCGCCGCGCCAGCGCGGCAGCAGCGAGGCGTGCACGTTCCAGCAGCCCATGCGCGGGATGTCGAGCACCGACTGCGGCAGGATCAAGCCGTAGGCCACGACGATCATCAGGTCGGGCTTGAGGTCGCGCAGCTGTTCGCGCGCGGCGCTGGCCCGGAAGTTCTCGGGCTGGAAGACGGGGATGCCGCGCGCCAGCGCCTCGACCTTGACTGGCGACGCCGCCAGCTGCCGTCCGCGGCCGGACGGACGATCGGGCTGGGTGTACACGCCTACGACTTCGCCGCGCTCGGCGGCGGTACGCAGGCAGGGCACCGCGAAGCCGGGCGTGCCGGCGAAGACGATGCGCAGCCCCACCTCAGGCGACCGCGTCGCGATGCTGCTTGGCCAACTTCTTGCGCACCTGCTCGCGCTTGATCGGCGAGAGGTAATCCACGAACACCTTGCCCATCAAGTGGTCCATCTCGTGCTGGAGGCAAACCGCCAGCAAGCCGTCGGCATCGACCTCGAAGGCCCTGCCTTCGCGATCGAGCGCGCGCACCAGCACACGGTCGGCGCGCTTCACGTCGGCATAGATCCCCGGCACGGAAAGGCAGCCTTCCTGGTAGACCTGGCTGCCCTCGGACTCGACGATCTCCG
>Ga0105046_10011483_pt1 | contig 13762 bp, 7 predicted proteins | sample MAT03_FD_78385 | JGI IMG/M metagenome (GOLD analysis project Ga0105046, IMG submission 78385) | Freshwater microbial communities from Lake Fryxell liftoff mats and glacier meltwater in Antarctica - MAT-03 (megahit assembly) | ecosystem: Environmental > Aquatic > Freshwater > Ice > Liftoff... | reverse complement strand
TGTTGATAGAATGACGCAGGGGTGTGTGCGGGGGCAGGTATCACAGCAATTTTTTTTTGATTTCTTAATTTACTGGAAATCCCGTTTAAAAAGGAAGGATTAAAGCAAGAATTTCATTGAAGCAATAAACTTCTTAACAAATGTTAAGTCACTCCAGAAGGACAATATCATGACCTCGTGTTAAAAAAGCGGCAACTATACACAAAGATGAGACAAATGAAAATTAGATAAATACGATTTGGCCAAACCAAAGACCTTTATTTGTTTTTCGGAAACTCATCAGAAAGGCACCGGAGGCGATGATCTAATCCTTTTGCAATTGTGGGTGTATTCAATCATCCAAGAGTTGTCAGACCATGTTGGAATTGCGAGAAACCATCTACTCAACGCTTTGCTCGTTCCTAATTTGATACCATACGTTGCCTTCGAAATATTTTGGTGCTAAATCAATTTCATATTCAATTTCGTCTTCTAAAAAACCGAATAGGTCAACACGAGAAACGTATTTCAAATAGATGATCAGCGGAAAAATATTAGAGTCAATAAATGATCTTCGTGCATAACGGGTAGAGTTGACCTTTAAGTGAATGTCAAACACCTCATCATCTAAATTAAGAAAGGAGACAAATACTTCTTCTTTAAATTCTCGTAATAGTGCATAGGAATCTCGCTTTATTTCCAAAGACGCAACAAGAAAATCTGAAAGTGCTACAACATCATTAAATCGCTTTATTACTGGCGTAGAATAACTACAATCTGTGAACGGAAGTTGAGTTAGGGCGCTTTTATGGGCAGGCGCAAATAGTCTACTTACCCTTTTCTTAATATCGTCCTGGATTAATTGGGAGAAAATCGGCTTGGTTAATATTTCCATATCCAGTCCAACATTCATGGTATAACCAATTACCTGGTACTTATCAATGTCTATACGAAATAAATGCATTGGTTTACTCTCAATCAGCACCTGCAAATGAGTGGTGGGAAGCTTCCCTTGAAAATGTCCATTCACATATTTGACAAATATCTCCTTTTTAGTAATCTGATTGGTGCACAATACAAATTCATGAGAACCTGAATCCCGACAGCGAATGTGGTAAAGTATCCTCTTCGCTACGCGTTTTCTTTCAGTGTCATCCAAGTCTACTGAGGATTGACAATCGTATTCAAATTCCTCAGACGTAAAATTGAAAACTTTAAATAGCGGCACTTTCGCCATTGAAATAGTCAGTGTTTTACCTTGTTCGAGTTGATCACGGTTCGAGAGCGAAAACCCGTGCTCGAAAAAAAAGAGTTCAGAGTCTTGTATAGTCTTATTTACTTTGACTAAGATTTCCATCTCATATATCCGATGCAGAAGTTACAACATCAAAATTAACATCTAATACTTCAAAATGCTTTCTTCCACACCGTACTTTGTCGGCCTCTGAGTTACGAAGTTTTTCAAAGTTCTTTGTTGATTTCGTCTCGCGCACTAAATAAATAGTTGCATCATGGTGCTTCACAATTGCCCAATCTGGAATATACTCACCTATCGGGGTTTCAACCCGGAACCATTTCGGTAGTTTAACAAACAGTTTAATGTCAGTGCGTTTATCCAAATCTTCAGCAAACTTTCTTTCAATTTCACTTTCGTAAATAACTCTGGCAAAAACTGATTTCTCAACCGCCACGCATTGCTCGAAGTAATCCTTTAGCTCATCATCGCGAAGTAATTGCATACTCCATTCTGTTTGCCCAACGGTAAGTTTCTCATACTTGATCCCATCAATCATCAGCTTGTAAAGTTCACGACTAATGATGGACGCAACTTCGTCCATGAATTTCTGAGGATTAATAGTAAACTCTTTTAGACGATCGCATCCAGTAAGTATATCAACTAATGTTTTCCGAGTTAATTCCGTTTGCTTTTGCAGGTATGCAATTATATCGGGTAGACCTCCAGTGTATTCTACTTTATGTATGTTGGCTCTCGTTTCAACTGTTGTTACCCCTTTCACTTTTACCCCTAACTGAGCTTCGCGGTAATTGATTGTAGCAGTCTCAATCTTATCCATCTTATTTATAGATTCGATACAATTGGATATAAGCTTCGGAGTCTTATAATCAACTTGATAGGTGGTTCGGTGCTTAATTTTATTCCAAAGGTTTTCAAATTCCGGATCAAGGAAAACTTGCTTGTTAAGCTTTAACCGTTTTGGAGCTTCATCTGATTTGATGTGTCTCTCAAGCTGATAGCTTTGAAGTACTGAAATTATTTCGGCTTCAATGGGCACAAGCGATTCTGGCATTCCTAAAGTAAATCCGTGTTCAGCAGGTTTAAATGAAGGTTGAATCTTTCCGCTTTTATCGAGAAATCCTTTCGCAACTAATTTATCCCAAATGTTTTCAGATTGTTCCCGATTAAGAGTTACTTCTTCATCATCAATAAACTGTGAAATACCTTTGAAGGCTAGTTTCGGAACCTTTCCAAAAGTTACACCACATTCTTCCTCATACTCAGTTTGTAACTTTTTAGCAAAATCATCATAGCTTTCATTCGCTACAATGGTTAACTTATTTATGTTATCATCAAATATTCGTTCACCATCTTGGTTAACTGGCAAACGTAATCCTCTGCCAATTTCTTGTCTCTTTTTGGAAGCTGAACGGGTTTCATTTAGTGTGCAAATCTGGAATACATTGGGATTATCCCAACCCTCTCGCAATGCAGAGTGTGAGAAAATGAATTTCAATGGTTCATCTAGTGAGAGAAGACGTTCCTTGTCTTTCATTATTAGAGAATAGGTATCATCATCTGCTTGTGTGCTTCCGTTCGTGTCCTTTAATACTCCCTTCTTGTCTTGTGAGAAATATCCATTGTGCAATTGCTCAACGAAAGAACTTTTTAACTCACTGTATTGAGGTAACTTTACAAGTTCATTGTAATGATCTTCGAAAGCAATGGCAAACTTACCTTTCACGGCTCCTCCACCTTCATCATAACTTCTATAGTTCGCTACTCTGTCGATAAAGAATAGGCTTAGAACTTTTATCCCTTGTCCATTCAGTTGAAGTTCTTTGTCGAGATGCTTCTTAATGGTGTTGCGGATTTGGATATCCATTAAGTCATCTTTTATACCACCACGTTCCTGGCCTTTAGAAAGTCTGCCAACTGTAAAGTCGATATATTCATTGCCGGGTTCCGCACTAATATCTAGTACCTCAAATCCATTTTGATATACAGCTCTTTCTTCCGAAAGTCTAAAGAGGTCAGCATTTTGGGTGACCCAAAAATCTTTTTCTGTTACTCCGTTCTTTCCCTGAACCTGTATTTTGATCCGCGCCCTAATGCCTTTTTTATTATCAACATCCAAAAGCTTAACGTATCCATCGTTATGTGCATTTGCGCCCATAATAGATGCAACTACAATTTGCTTAACCAATCGAAGGTCATAAGCCTTTACAGGATCAAGCTTATATACTAAGTTGTAAAGATTTTTATGTGTGGCTGAGAATCTAAGAATACAAGACGGATTAAGTGATTGAATGGCATCTTGCGCTTTAGGCGTATTATCTACACTTTGAGGTTCGTCAATTATGATAAATGGATTTGTTGCCTGAACAAATTCTTTGGGACTAAAACCACTAAGCGTCTTGTCTAACTCCTGATTGAATTTATTAACATCCTTATTAAAGGCATCAATATTAATTACCATTACCTGTAGCTGATTGCTTCTTGCAAACTGAGCGGTTTTCCCGGGTCTTTTGCTATCGTAAACAAAATATTCGAACTCTACATTATTATATAGTGCAAGGAAGTGATCACGTGTTATCTCAAGGTTCTTTAGTGTACCTTCTCTAATGGCTACCCCTGGAACAACAATGATGAATTTTTTAAAGCCATACTTTTGATTGAGTTCAAAGATGGTTCTGAGGTAAACATAGGTTTTACCTGTACCTGTTTCCATCTCTACAGAAAAATTCATTCCATTTTTTTCGAAATCTTCCTGTGTGTTGGGATCAAGATCATTCCGTTCTTGTATGGAGGACAAATTTTTATGGATAGTGTCTAAATCGATAATGATGTTGTTGCCTATGCCTAATTCGGATTGAAAAATACTGCTTTGACTTTTCTCAGTTGATGCATTGATCCCAAACGTGTAATCTCCTTGTGCAAGAGGTTGCCCATCAAATAGGTCTACAATAGATGCAACTGCATGGCTTTGGTAGAGTTGGGTGCTATCGAATTTTAGTTTCATACCAATGTTATCGTTTCCGATTGATAAAATTGTATTTTTTTATAGACCGGAAGGGGTTCCAAATACTTTAGAAGTTCAGCGTAGTCGCGTTCAATGCGCGAGCCATAAACTCCAATGTAGATTCTATCGATATGCGGAGCACTTGCAATCTTGTCAAGTATATGCCTATCATATGTTGGATTAAGGGAATGGCCGAAAACTACCAAAGCTCCATCTAACTTTCCCAGCGAATCAAAACACGTTCTCAAATAATAATCTTTCGAAATATGATTTAGCTTCTTTTCCCAATCACCCTCTGCCACAAAAACTGGATAAGTGCCATCACTAATTGAGGTTGTTACTAAGTTTTTCAGTTTATCCTGTCCCGATTTCCAACTTAACTTTTTAAGATTGTCTTGATGCCTCACTAGGTGAAGTGCACCATGTAAGTAATAGAGGCAAAACTCCTCTCTAAATCCAGTAAACTCAAGTATGTCGTTATTTCTTCTGAACCCATCATCCCACGACCCCTTTGTTGATAATTTGTACAACAAAATCCAGTATAAGATTAGATCATAATTAGTGGTAAAAATATTACTGTACTGTTCGAGAAATTGAAAAGTCTTCTCCTTGGCTACGTCAGTCAAAAAATTCTGATCATCAGGATGATTCTGGGAGATGATGTCTATCAACGTGGTTCTTACCTGATCTCTATCCTTTTGTGAATTATCTGAAATCTTTTCTCCATATTTCTCCATGAGCCATAGGGCATCATCATATGTTTTCAAAGCTCGTTCAAAATTTGTTTCACCAACTTTGGTAAAAACTGAGAGAATATTCTTATTAAAGCTCTCTTTTGCTTTATCGAATAATGATGAATAGCTAAACGCGTCATTGGCAAACACCCTACTAAATCCATTCCCTAAGAGAAGATTTTTCTTCTTCCCGGGATTGTTTTCGGCTAGTTCCTTTAATACCTCTTCGTAAGACAAAATAGGCATACCTAAACGGTTCTAAAATTCAGTACTCCTTTACTCTTCATGATTTGAACAGCATTCGTTTTTAATTGGTCGTTATTCTGAAAGCTACCATCCAAGCAAATTACGCGGGAAGGTTTTCTCTCAGCAATGGCTTTAATCACTTCTTGAGAAAGTTCTTTCTCCAAACAAATCAGTAATTCCCCATCCGCAACACTGTAAACCAATTTACCTTCTAAGGTTACTTGCTGAATGGCGGTAGTAAGTTTAAAACCAGATTTTAGCAATAGTTCATATAGGATGGCTTCTTGCTTGGCTTCAGGCGAAATATGATCAACATGTTCAAATAAAGCTTGCTGAATTGCATCAGGTTCTTTGGAAATCGCATTGTCCCAAATTCTGAAATTTGAAGGCGCTAGTCTAAATACCTTAAACCCCAGATCGATATTTGCTTTTATTGTTTCCCCGAAAAGCGTTTCTTTCTCCTTCTTTGCTTCTTGTTCCTTCTGATTTTTAATTTTATCAATGGATTTCTTAATACGATCAACTGTCAGATTTGATATTTTTTTATAACCAGCCTTTGCGGCTAAACTATTTTTTTCTATCCGCTCCGGGAGTTGTATCAGGATAAATTTTCTGTTCCCATCGTCCTGAGAATTGAGGTCTAGCACTGCTTGTGCAGTAGTGCCTGATCCGGCAAAAAAATCTAAGACCAAGGCGTTTTTATCACCTATTAAGTTCAACATCCTTTTGATTAAGCGTGTCGGTTTGGGGTAGTCAAAAATATCCTTTCCGAGTAAATTATCGACTTCCTTAGTGCCATCATCAACTGTTCCTGTATCCTTATAATTCCACAAATTTATTGGGACTAACCCATCTGTTAATTCTGAGAGAAATTTTTTCAATCTTGGAAATTGATAACCTCCGTCTGTCCCCCAGAATAGTTTACTCTCATTTTCATGAATCGAATTTTGATCCTGACTATATTTCCAAGCATTTGTTGGATGTTCTACATTTTTTCCGGTAGATGGATTCCTGATTTTGTAAGACAAATTTGGTCGCTGGTCTTTTGTTCTTTGACTGACATACGACACACTTGTCCACGATCCTCTTGGATCATTATCTGGATTAGAATAGATTGAATCTGATTTTTCATTTCTAGGTTCTCTCAGTTTAGAAACCTTACCTGACTTTCTATAGAAAAGAATGTAGTCGATAACTGAAGCCATCAACTTTGCATCATTACTTCTTGTATATCGCTTCTCCCATACCAAGTTGGCTATGAAATTCTCTTCACCAAAAATCTCATTGCAAATCTTCTTTAAATTATCTTGCTCTCTGTCATCAATGGAAATAAAAATAACGCCATCTTCTGAAAGGAGATTTTTTGCTAGGAATAATCTAGTGTAAATCATATTCATCCACTTGCTGTGAAATCTTCCATCAGTTTCGGTATTGGTTGAAAACTTTTTACCCTCACTATCAACTTGGCCAGTGTATTCCAAATATGTTTCAAGAGTTTCATTGAAATTATCAGGATAAATGAATTCATTCCCTGTATTATATGGTGGATCAATGAATATCATTTTTATTTTCCCTAAATAACTCTTCTGTAAGAGTTTCAACACCTCAAGATTATCACCTTCCACGAATACGTTTTGGGTAGACTCAAAATTTAGACTTTGCTCTCTTTCAGGGATCAAGGTGCCAATGCTTGGTTGTTGAATAGTTTTAAAACATTCTGATTTCCCAGGCCAATTCATTCCAAATCGTTCTTTCCCAATGTCAACTGTATCCCCAAGGGTTAAGCGAAGTTTATCCCAATCAATTTTATCATCTTCTGTAAAAGCTTCAGGAAAGAGCTCTTTAAGTTTTTGCTTCTGGTATTCAGTAATATCCATCGATGTTAATTTCTGCTTTTCAATTTCAGTCATACTATTTTATTTAAGGTTCAATCAATGGGAAGAGTCGCACCTCACCACTCCGTGTTTCCCAATACGAACCAGATTTATTTCGGTCAGGTAAATTGCCATCCAACGGGCAAATTAATAATTCAGCTAGTTTTATAGTGGCCTTTGCAAAATCTTCAATATCGCTATCACTAACCAAAGCTCCATCATAGGTAAAATGAGCGGCCACCTGATTTCTAACGGCCTTCAGGTTCTTGATGTCGTCAATAAGAGGTTTCAACAAAGCCTCCTCTTTAACAACTGTGCCGTATGCTTTACCATCCGGCTGTAGCTCCATTCGTTGAACCTTTAGCACTTTAAGTAAATCTTTAGAAAGCGCATCCAAGAGTTCGCTTAATGTAAAATCATTGGCAGGTTTTCTCTTTAGTTTGCTCTGAAAGTTTAAAGTTAAAAAATCAAGCAGAGCTTCTAGGAAACGACCAGTTGTCCCTGCTAAGTTTTCTCTATGGAATTTATCCGGCTCTAAAAGCTGCTTTATCTCATCTAACACCAGTTGCGGTTTTGCCTGAGTAATACCTCGTTCTTTTGTCCATCCACGTAATTCAACAAACTGAACATTTGTATTTGGCGCCCTATTATTCCGATAACGTTCACGCCAAGGTCTGTAATGAGTTGAAATAATTACGTGTGCAAAATTGGGGCATTCATCATGGACTAATTTAATTATCCTATCCAAATGCTTTTCATCTACCGACATTACCACATCATCCAGAACTAGAATAACATCTTTATTGCTCTCCTTTTTTGCAAGTGCTACGAAAATGCAAATTCCCAACGTGTCAAGATGCGATTCACTGTACACTGACTGAGGCGCGATGTCTATGGCAGAATGAAAGTTTGCCGTGAGGCTTAGTGAACTTTGAAACGTTCTGTTTAAAAATAACTTTACCCCACCCAATCCTTCGTTTGGATGTATTTTGTTATACATCGTTTCCACTTCACCCGAAATAGATTGCAATTCATTGTCGATAAATTCCTTTCTTGAATTTTCAAGTGCATTCAATGCTGGTTTCGCTAAAACCAACAATGAATTCAACTCTTCACACTTCTTCGTTAGTTGTTGTACAGTCGTATGGTTTGATTTGATGGAATTGCTGGATGCGAGCGACTTATTGATGCTGTCAGTTTGAGTTTGAAGCTTCTTAATTTCCAATGTAGCATTGGCCTGTACTAGCACAAATGCGTCAAAGTTTTCCTTTGTTTCTTTACTTGAAGATATTTCATTCAGAATAGTTGCAAAGTCAAAATCAGTAAGGTTCCATGCTTCCGTTTTAAATTCAATGAGTCCTTTATTAAAAGGAACGATTAAACCCTTCAGTCTCTGGTATAGCTTCTCTCTTTCATTTTTCGTTTCATTGAAAGCCTTCGTGAGTTTGGTTAACTCTTGCATTCTGGCAATCTGATCATCAACATGTTTAAGTAAATGCTCCTTTTTATTTTCTTTTCCGCAAACAGGGCATCTGTCTAAGGATGGTTTTACTTGCAAAAACTTTTTAGTCTCGTTTAAGAGAGCAAGTAGGTCTTTTTCACCTTCACCGTGTTTATCTTGATAAGCCTTTAAATTGCCTTCCGAAACGTTGTACGCCTCAGATGCGGTTGTATGCTTTTCCTTTTCCAGCTTAATAGTATCAACGATTGCCTGAAAAGAGTGCCAAGCTTTTAATACTCCATTATTAGTTGTTAGTTCGGCTGCTTGCTTTGTGTTATCCTTAGAGGTTTCTAATTGAGTCCATGCTTCAATTTTACCAAGCGGTTTACCCTCTTTTTCCCAAATGGTAGTTAATGTAGCGCTAGCGTCAGAAAGACTTTTAATATTTCTTTCAAGGTCATTCTCAACAGTATTAATTAGTTTCTTTAATTCTGATTCTGATTTCTGAATCCCAGAAACATCAATGAAATAGCTCAAGACTTTGTACCGCTCAGAGGGGCGATCCTCAATGAATGATGTTACCTGTGCCCTTCTTAAGGCTTTTAGTTTTGGAAGGTCTTTGTCAGGATTCTTTAGAATTTTATTCGAAGCAGAAAGGGTTGCCTCATAAGTCTTTGAATCCGTCTTGAGCTTTATCAACAAATCTGTATTGTTCGAGCCTAACGACTTTAGGTATGTTGGTTCCGCATCTTTTTTATCGGAAAGAGAGCCAATATCATTTGTGCAAAGACAAGCGAAGGCATCAGCTATGGTTGATTTTCCATTGCCGTTTTCAGCATAAACCAAAGTAATGTTCTTACTCTGACTAAAGTTGAGCGTAAAGGGTTGAGTAGCCCCTCGAAAAGATTTTATATATAAACTACTTAACTTCACTTATAGGTTCAGCCTTTATTTCTCTGAGCTTGGATTCAAATAAAACTTTCCAATCATTTTCTTTTATAGTTCCGTTGGCAATTTTCTTTTCTGCAACCGTTTCATCATCAAGAATAAGTTTATCCGTCTTAAGTTTTGTCAAGATAATCTTTGCCACCTTTTCATTGCTGGTCAACTCTGGCTCCCTACCTAAATCATTTTCCATTTGACAGTGAATAAAATATCTTCAGTAATTTGCTGATTGAGCCTTTTTTCGATATTATCAATCAATTCATCCTTATTTTTCTCTATTACTTTAGCAGCACCATCATATTCGTGCCATGCCTTGTCTCGCTCAGATTCTAATACCTTACGCTCCTTTTCTGATTTGAGCTTTTCTGGAAGATTAGGAGCTTGTCGGCCTTGCTTTTTGATTTCCTTTAGGTGGTCATCAAAATCCTTAAGCGTGACTTTTAAAGAGTTCCTTCTGTCTTCGCCCCATTTATCCAATTTGTCTATTTCAATATCGAAGAATTTATTGTTTCTTGCCCCAACCTCTTCAAGGATTGAATTCTGCTGACGTTTCATTTCATCTTTCAATAGCGGCTCAAATTTGACATCAAGAGTCACCTCATTCTCATCGATATTTGCTGCCAAAGAAAATAGTCTGGTACACTGTTCAGAATCAAGAATCAACCCCTCATCAGTCATGGCGGACAGAATCACATAATCTTCTGTTTCAAATGTCGATACAGAAATGCTCTTTGCACATAACCATCCATTCTGGCCAACTAATTCTTCGAGAATACTAATCTTTTTCTCATTGGTTGTATAATTGAAAACAAGGAAAGCTGGTTTCAGTTGTTCTGTCTTGCAACTCGAAATTATACTTTGTGCCAGTGGATGATTAATTCTGTACACATTTGCATCCTCAATATTTTTTCCAATCCGGTATGGACCAGGGTGAATTTTTTCCTCGGAGAATGGATTGCGATTTAATTGAAAGGAATAATGGTCAGTAGAATATTCGGCATTATCAGCTAGTCTGAATTTTGTTATTTCCCAAAGCCAGTTCTCATACTTACTTAAATATTGACGGCTCTCCTCCAAATTCATTTTTAATTTCTCATGAACTTCTTCATCAAAGTTCTCAAAAAGCTGTTGTCTAGTTCGTTTCAGTTCGTCAGAAATATTGGCTTCTAAATCTGATTGAAGTTGATTAAATGCAATTTCAATTTGCCCTGTTGTTCTACATTCCTGATAGATATTGGCTATTCTTTTTTCAAAGTCGATGCCACTCTCTACACTTCCCAATACTTCATCGCTTGCTCCAAATACACCATCAAAAAGTTTGAACTTATCCTTCAATAATTCATACACCCTTTGGTCGGCAGCATTCGCCTTGTTAAGGAAGTTCACAACAACTACATCAAATTTCTGACCGTATCGGTGGCATCTTCCAATTCTTTGTTCAATTCTCTGGGGATTCCAAGGAAGGTCATAATTGATAATCAATGAACAGAATTGAAGATTAATTCCTTCGGCAGCTGCTTCCGTGGCTATCATTATGGTTGCTTGGTCACGGAAGTAATCAACTATTGCTGCTCTCATATCAGCTGAACGAGAACGCGTGACTCTGTCAGTGTTTTCATATTTTGAAAACCACTCCTTATATACCTCCTTTGACTTTAAATCATTGTTAGTGCCGTTAAAAAGAATCACTTCGCCACTATAACCTCGGCCTTCCAATAATCCACGTAAGTATTCCTGCGTTCTTTTGCTTTCAGTAAATATTATTGCTTTACGTGCCGCTCCTAATCTTTCCAATTCTTTAAAGCCATTATCGAGTGCTGTAAACAATTTTTCGCCCTTTGAATTTTTCTGGATTGACTTAGCTATCTTCTCAACCTCTTTAAGTGATTGAATTTCTTTTTTGATGTTTTCTAAATCTGTTGTTGAATATGTGAGCATTTTATTTTCAGCTTCGTCATCTTCCCATTCATCCTTTAGTTCATCATAGGTTTCAAAATTATCCTGCAATACGGTTTCTAGATCGGAAGTACTATTGTCTTTAAATATTCCTTCAAGTTTAGCAACAAGACCTTCCAATGTTCCCGATATCGCATACGTAGAGGAAGCTAACAACCGTCTTAAAATCAAAGTCATTAACATTCTTTGACTGGCTGGAAGGGCATATAGATTTTCGGATTGCAAATACTCAGAAACAAGGTCATACAACCTTTGTTCTTCGGTTGTTGGATAGAATTCTTCTACAAGAGCAATACGATTTGTGTAACTGATGTATTCGAGAACTTGTCTTCTTAAGGTTCGTTTACAAATTGGCTTTAGTCTTTCTTTCAGTTCATCGAATAATGTTTCTTCAGCAGTACCATTAATCCGACTATACTGAGATCGAAAGCTTTTCAGGTCACCAAAAGTGTAGTCATCAATAATGCTCACTAAACCGTACAACTCCATTAAGCTATTTTGAAGAGGTGTAGCTGTAAGTAATATTTTAGGCGCATCTTCCAGAGAAGACTTAATCGACTTCGCTATTTTATTATTTGGTTTATAAACGTTTCGTAAGCGATGGGCTTCATCAATAACAACCAAGTCCCATTTAATAAGTCGTAAATAAGATTCTTTAGATCGTGCAAATTGATAGGAACAAAGTATGATCTCTGATTGATCAAACGGATTTAAGTTCCCAGTTTTGATAGTGTCATTGAAGGATTTTGCTTCAAGGATAACCGTAGGCAGAAAGAATTTGTCAAGTAATTCCTGAGACCACTGTTTGCGAAGGTTTGCTGGAGTGATAATTAATATCCTACGCTTCCGCTCCGCCCATTTTTGTGCGATTACTAATCCGGCCTCAATAGTTTTCCCAAGCCCGACTTCGTCTGCAAGTATAGCACCTTTTGAAAGTGGTGATTGGAAAGCGAATAAAGCAGCGTCTACTTGATGAGGGTTGAGATCAACTTGCGCATCAACGAGTGTCGATGCTAATTTCTGCATGCTGTCGGAGGAACTTCTCTTCGTGAGTTCGTAAGCGAAATACTTTGCATGATAGGGTGTAATCATCACTACTGATGGTTTATTAAAATCTAAAGTTCTGACTTCAACCTACCAAAAGGAAGTGTGGTATGCATAAGTTGAAAGTTAGGGCAGAATTAGGGAAATTAAAAATTTGCTAGTTGCCAGAGCTCGCTGTAACGAGATTTGAATAGGAGTTACTCCTATCAAAAAAACTAATTAACTTGTTCGAATAGCTCAGATGTTGCCGCAAAATTCATTCAACTTAAAATATATCTTCGAGACAATTAAAAGTGAAATAAGTAGTCAGTTAGTACAGGTATGAATCAGGAAATAATTATATCGTGACTTTGAAACCAAGCCTCAATATATTAGTCAAAGTGTCAGGCGCGTTTCAAAACCCTCTATCATAAATGAACGATTAAAATTCCTACATGTTCTTTAAGGACTCACTCAATGTGATGTCAAAGTATTTACAAATAACATTTAAATTGCTGATCGAAATATCCCTTCTTTCTGATTCTATCCTTGCTAAGTGAATATTTGTATCATTATAAAATTCTTGCAGCGTCACGCCTTTCTGCGCTCTCAGCTTCTTAATCTTTGTGGTGATTTTGTCTAGAAGAATATGGTCTCGGTATCGCGCCATTTTCACCAAACCTTGAAAAAATGTTACGCTTTTGCGATGACCTTTTGGTCATTATTCATAACTTGTAGTGTGTTTAGGCAGGCTCGGCATGGATTCCAATGCGGATTGTCGATTAGTAGATGATAAATTTTGATAAAAATATTCTCGAACAACTACAGAATGGCGACACTTCCGCCTTCGAAACAATCTACAGACAAAACGTAGCTGACCTCTACCGCTATGCGAAGAAGAGCATCAGCAGCAAAGAAGATTGTGAGGAGATTGTACAGGATATATTCGAGTCGCTGTGGACAAGACGCGAAAGTCTTACCCACATCACCGCCATCCGCCCCTACCTGTTCAGCATGGTGAAATACAAAATCATCCGCTATTTCCAGCATAAGAAGGTGATTGAGAAATACGAACAGCACTACCTGTTTTTCGAAACTGCCTATGACAGCCTCCCCGAAGAAGAGCGCACACCGGAACTCATCCAACAGCGACTGATCGAATGTCTCGAAACCCTGCCCCCCCGATGCCAGATGGTGATGCGATTGCGGATACTAGAGAATTTGTCCAGCGAGAGTATTGCGAAGCAGATGAATATTAAGAAGAGCACCGTGAAGCGGTATGTGACTTCGGCTTATGATCACCTG
>Ga0105046_10011481_pt1 | contig 13763 bp, 12 predicted proteins | sample MAT03_FD_78385 | JGI IMG/M metagenome (GOLD analysis project Ga0105046, IMG submission 78385) | Freshwater microbial communities from Lake Fryxell liftoff mats and glacier meltwater in Antarctica - MAT-03 (megahit assembly) | ecosystem: Environmental > Aquatic > Freshwater > Ice > Liftoff... | reverse complement strand
GGCCTCGCCCGTGAAGTGCTGGAGAAGGAGGATATCGATGTCGATGTGCTCGATCTCAGCCTGCTTACCTCGGAGTACGGACTGAAAATCCATCCGTGCAAAGGTTGCGCGTCGACCGCGATGCCGCTGTGCCACTGGCCCTGCAGCTGTTACCCCAATCACGCGCTCAACCAGACCAACGACTGGATGGCCGATATCTACGAGCGCTGGACGGCCGCCCACGCGGTGATCATCGTTTCGCCGGTGTATTGGTATCAGAGCCCGAGTCCCCTGAAACTGATGATCGATCGCCTGGTGTGCGCCGATGGCGGCAACCCCGACCCGACGTCCACCGGTGGCAAGAAGCCTGACAAGGCCAAGGAGCTCGAAATGGCCGGATGGGATTACCCGCAGCATCTCGCCGGCCGGGCCTACGGGCTGATCATTCATGGCGATGTTGCCGGCATCGAAGATTCGCGTCGCGGCTTGTCGGAATGGCTCGACTGGATGGGCTTCATCGACGCCGGCGCACTGTCGCGCCTGGATCGGTTCATCGGCTACTACGAACCTTATGCCACTAGTCACGAGGCGCTTGACCGGGATGAACCCATGCAGGAGGAATCGCGCAATGTCGCGCGCGCGGTGGCCAAAGCTGTCGTCGAATTGCGCGCGGGTCGCCTGCAGGCGGTGCAGCCGACACTGTCACGACCCCGTCAAAAGTAACTTGCCTGCACGGTCGATGCGTCAGGGATCGACACGAGGCAACGTAGCTGCAATATCCAACACCCGCCGGATGCGTGAAACGAATGTCAAGGCGCCCTCCCCTCCACTCCGTCGCTCCTGAAAGATGACCGTGGCCCAGATCAAGATCGCAGTAATCGTCGGCAGCCTCCGCCGCGAATCGAACAACCGCAAGCTCGCCAATGCCATCGTCCGGCTTGGACCGTCCGACTTCACGTTCACGCAATCCGCGATCGGCGACCTGCCCCTGTACAACCAGGATGACGATACCAATCAGGCCGCATCAGTGTTGCGCTTCAAGGAAGAACTCGCTGCTGCGCAAGGCGTGCTGTTGGTCACTCCGGAGTACAACCGGTCGGTGCCTGGCGTATTGAAGAATGCCATCGATCACGGTTCGCGACCCTCCGGCAGGAGCTCGTGGGCGCGGAAGCCGGCGGGCATCATGGGCGCCTCGCCCGGCGCCGTCGGCACCGCAGCGGCACAACAGCACCTCCGCAACATCCTGGCCGTGCTCGACATGCCGACGTTGGGCCAGCCGGAGGCTTTCGTTCAGGTGAAGGAAGGACTTTTCGACGAAGCGGGTAACATTGGCGACGGAAGCAGGAAAATCCTGCAGGGTTGGATGGACCGCTATGTCGCGTGGGTCAAGTTGCACGCAGCATGAGCGGTATTCCGGCAAATCCGGCCGTCAACGCGGTCCGGTTCTCGGGGAAACCAGTGCGCGGCCACGCTGAACGACATCGCACCGCTCGCATCGGCTGGCTTCGCGCGGCCGTGCTGGGTGCCAATGACGGCATTGTCTCCACCGCCAGCCTGATCGTCGGTGTCGCAGCTGCCAATGCTACCCAAAGCAGCATCCTGCTGACCGGTATCGCGGGGTTGGTGGCCGGCGCCATGTCGATGGCCGCCGGCGAATACGTTTCGGTGCACTCGCAGGCCGATACCGAGAATGCCGATCTTTCGCGCGAGCGCGCGGAGATCGAGGCGGATCCGGAAGCGGAGCGGCGGGAGCTGACGGCCATCTATGTCGGTCGCGGACTCGATCACGATCTGGCGGAGCAGGTTTCCGCACAATTGATGCTGCACGACGCACTGGGCGCGCATGCCCGCGACGAGTTGGGTATTTCGGCAGCGCAGAGCGCCAATCCGATCCAGGCGGCCGTGGCGTCAGCGGCAAGCTTCGCGGTCGGTGCGGTCCTGCCTATTGCGGTGGTCGCGCTGGCGCCTGCGCATGGACTCATCCTCTGGGTGGCGGGGATGTCGCTGGTCTTTCTGGCCGCCTTGGGGGTGGCTGCGGCACGTGCTGGCGGTGCCAACGTTTTGACCAGCGCGTTGCGAGTCACGTTCTGGGGCGCCTTGGCCATGGCCATCACCGCGGGCGTGGGCGCGCTGTTTGGCGCGGCGGTTTGACATGTCATCGCCATGTTCGTCGACGGGGCGCTGGTGCCGCTCGATTGTTGCGCGGTAGCGCGCCGCCGAATCCCTTCGACGTCGGCAGCGCAGCACTTGGTTTCCTAGAATAACGAGGCAAGCATCATGTCTGCCATGGTCGCCATCAATCGCCGGGTGGTTTGCCAGCGCTCGCTCGCCGTGACCGGTATCACCAAGCTCGAAATCCCCGCGTTCGGTGGTTGAATTTCCTATCCTTGTTTCTGCTTCCCAAATGTATATCACTGACTAGGGCAAGCTTGGCGACAAACACTCGGGGTAAACGACTTGATCCATTGTCCAAAATTGATGTCCGTTGCGACCGCTGTCCCAGAACACGTCTTGATCCAAAGCGATGTGGCCGCTGCGGTTGAGGATATCTTTTCTTCTCGAATAGCTGATTTTTCGCGCTTGTCGCGGGTGTTCAGATCGGCAGGAATTGCCAAACGCCATGCCATTCGGCCTTTGGAATGGTTCTTGGAACCGCATGGATGGAACGACTGCACCAATGTCTATCTCGAAGGTGCAACGAAGTTGTTTCAGGAAGTTGCGGTAAAGGCTTTGGCTGCGGCCGGATTGAAGGCTACCGACGTCGATACCGTCGTCACCGTTTCGTCAACGGGCATCGCGACGCCCAGCCTTGAGGCACGAGCAGCACTGGCGATGGGGTTCCGGGCAGATGTACAACGCGTGCCGGTCTTCGGGCTTGGTTGTGCTGGTGGGGTTTCGGGATTTTCGATCGCGTCCCGCCTCGCCCGATCAGCCCCCGGGACAAACGTGCTTTTGGTCACAGTAGAGTTGTGCAGCCTCGCCTTCCGATTGGATGACGCGAGCAAGGCAAACATCGTGGCCACTGCCCTGTTTGGCGACGGTGCCGCGGCCTGCGTGATGCGTTGTGATGCGGGTGGACTGGCCGAGGTTGAACTGACAGGGGAGCATTTGTGGCCCAACACCTTGGATCTCATGGGGTGGGATGTTGGGGCGCAGGGTCTTGGGGTGATCTTTGCCCAGGAAATCCCGCCCTTTGCCGAACGAAACATGGGGCCGGCCATTACCGGGATCCTTGATAGAGGTGGTCTCGCAATCAGCGATATTGACCAATACATCTGTCATCCGGGTGGGGCCAAGGTCGTGACAGCATTGGAGCGTGCGCTGGACCTTGAGAGGGGCACGTTGAAGCATGAACGTGACGTTCTGTCCGATTTTGGAAACATGTCAGCCCCGACCGTGCTATTTGTGCTGGAGCGTGCCTTGCAGGCAGGACTACCAAGGCGCGCGGCCCTGACGGCGATGGGGCCGGGTTTCACGGCAAGCTGCGCCGTGCTAAAAGCGGTCGCATGATCTGGTCGATACTGCTCCTTGCGGCGGTCACGATAGAACGGCTGGCAGAACTTGCCATTGCGCGGCGCAATACGTCTGCGTTGATGGCAAAGGGTGCGGTGGAACACGCGCCCGGTCACTACCCTCTGATCGTTGCTCTCCATGCCATTTGGTTGGCGGGGCTTTGGTGGCTTGCGCCGTCGCTGCCGATCAATGTCGCCTGGCTGGCTGTTTTTGTCGGGTTGCAGGTCCTGCGGCTCTGGGTATTGACGACGCTTGGCCCGCGCTGGACCACCCGCATTATCGTGATGCAGGGAGAGGAATTGGTACGCCGTGGTCCCTATCGGTTTTTGGCGCACCCGAATTACATCGTCGTCGTCGGTGAAATCGCTGTCCTGCCGCTGGTCTTCGGGTTGACCTGGTATGCGCTTTTCTTTTCGGCCCTGAACGCGGCCGTCTTGACTGTTCGAATCAGAGCGGAAAATACCGCGCTAGCCGACCGTGGTAACTGACCCACCCGCTGCAGGGGGCGCGACGCCGGCAGTGTGGGCAGGTTTTGCGGCGATGTGTCTTGGCATGTTCATGGCCATTCTGGACGTCCAGATCGTGGCCACGTCGATCCCGACGATCCAATCCGCCTTGGTTGTGGCCCCCGACCAGATGAGTTGGGTGCAAACCGCTTATCTGATCGCCGAGGTGATCGCGATTCCGCTGACCGGGTTTCTGACGCGGGCATTGACGATGCGCTGGCTTTTTGTCGGGGCAATTTCCCTGTTCACTGCAGCCTCTATTGGTTGTGCCGCCAGCCAGACCTTTGCAGAGTTGATCGCTTGGCGGGTGCTGCAAGGATTCTCCGGCGGCACACTGATACCAGCGGTGTTCGCGGCGGTCTTTTTATTGTTCCCGCAGCGTCAGCAGGCGCTTGCCACCACGATTGCCGGGGTGCTGGCGGTGCTGGCGCCAACGGTGGGCCCAATCGTCGGCGGCTGGATCACCGAGACGTACTCCTGGCACTGGTTGTTCCTGATCAACGTGGTACCCGGGATCGTAGGGGCCTTGATTGCCCTCCGATTTTTGCCCGTCGCGGCGGCCCAATGGCGATTGGTGCCGACCCTTGATCTGGTATCCCTGTGCCTGATGGCGGTTTCATTGGCGGCCCTTGTGATCGCCTTGAAAGAAGCCCCGCACCGGGGTTGGTTTTCGGTGATCGTGCTGGGTTTGCTGGCCGTGTCGGTGCTGTCCGTCGTGCTGTTCGCCCGCAGAACTCTTGGCGCGACGCATCCGGTGGTCGAGTTGCATACCCTGCGCGATCAAGGTTTTGCAACAGGGTGTTTTCTCAGTTTCGTTCTTGGGATCGGGCTTTTCGGTTCCGTCTACATGATGCCTGTTTTTCTGGCGGCGGTTCACGGCTATGGCGCGCTGGCTATCGGGAAGATCATGTTGGTCACCGGACTTGCACAGCTTCTGACAGCACCGATCGCTGTGGCATTGGAGCCGCGGGTCGACCCGCGAATTTTGTCGGCCTTTGGGTTTTTGCTGTTCGCGGTCGGGCTGGGGATGAGCGCGGGGCAAACCATGGCAACTGACTATGACCAGATGTTCTGGCCCCAGATCGTGCGGGGCGTGGCGATCATGTTTTGTCTGCTGCCGCCAACCCGGATGGCACTCGGGCACCTGTCGCCTGAAAAAGTGCCTGATGCCAGCGGCCTGTTCAACCTGATGCGTAACCTTGTTGGCGCAATCGGTCTGGCCCTGAGCGACAGCATCATTTTCGGGCGCGCGCCGGGCCACGGGGAAAAAATTCTGGCACAAATTCAGGTGGGCGACATGGCAACCATGCAGGCCCTTGGGTTGCCGATGGCGCAGCTGGCGGCGCAGCCTGCGGGGCCAATCGATCCGGCCTTGCTGTTCGTGGTGGCCCCGATGATCGAGAAACTGGCACTGGTGCAGGCGATGAATGAAGCTTGGGCGATTGTCGGCCTTCTGACCGCGTTGGCAGTTTTTTCGCTGATGGTTCGACGGATAGGAAATTCATCCACCCGACCCTGAGCATTTCGGGGCTTGGTGACGCAAAACCGCCTGTCCTTGCAACCCGCGAGTGTCGACGCATCTTCCACCCAGGGGATTTCACGATGCCGCAATTCACCGGCGCGAGTTCACTCGTGCAAGGCGTGCGCGGGCATCGCCTAAGGCAAGTACTGCGGGATGAAGCAGGACTGGCGCAACACGCGTTGCGTCGGGACGCACCCGCAGGCGGCTTTGCGAGCCTGAGCGGCTTCCAGCCTGCAGCTTCACCTCTCCGGGGCTGTACCAAGCCGCCGATATACCCCATCGTCTGCAGTGTCCTGTCGATTTGTCGTGCACTTCTGCTAAGGTCGCGGCTTTCCGTTCAGAACTGAGCACGATTGCGCCGATGAAAGGCTGCCAGTTGGCGGCCATAGGCAGTGTCGGCCCTGTTTGCAACCCCTCGCCAATTCCCAGATGGACCCAATCACCCACGCCCTCACCGGCGCCTTGTTCGCCCGCTCCTTGACGAGGCGTGATGCTCCGCCAAACCCGTCCGCGCGCCCCGAAGACAGTTTGGCAGCCTGGCAAGTGCTGCTGGTCATCACCATCGCCGCCGTGTTTCCGGACATCGACGCGTTGTTGGGTTTTGTGAGTGATGTTGCAACACTCACCGACCGGCGCGGCATCACGCACTCGGCGGTGATGTTGCCCTTGTGGGCGCTGCTGCTGGGTTGGCTCTTTTCGCGCCTGCTGCGACGCCCTGGCCGGTTGTGGACACTGACTGCCTACGCCGCACTTGGCATCGGCCTGCACCTGGTGTTTGACCTGATCAACGCCTTTGGCGTGATGTTGCTCGCGCCATTGTCGTGGCGGCGCTTTGACTGGGGCATGACCTTCATCATTGATCTGGGGCTGACGGGTACGCTGTTGGCCGGGTTGCTGGTCACGCTGTTGCTGGGCCGCAGGCCGATGGCGCGGCGCATGGCGATGCTGACCTGGGCCCTGGTGGTGATGTACCTCGGCGTGCAACTCGCCGCAAAATCGGTTGCCACGGATCTCGCGCGCGGCTACGCCCGCGCCAACGGCCTTGCCACAGACACTGCCATTGCCTTGCCAAGGCCGCTGTCGCCGTTTCACTGGACCCTGGTGGTGCAGTCCCCGTCCGGATATCGATATGCCCATGTCGATGTGGCGCGCCGCGACATGCCGGTTGCCTCGGCTGACGATGGTTTTTTCGCGCAGATCCAGAACATGTTTGTGCCGGTTGGTGCGGCCAGCTGGATGGAAGTCAGCCGCTTCGGCGCGGCGGGTGCAAGCGAGGCAGTGGGTGCACCCGAAGTCCGCGCATTGTGGGACGACCCGGCATTTGCCTTTTACCGAGAGTTCGCCGCTTTGCCAGCGCTGTTCTCCACCAGCGTGCAGCAAGGCCGCGCCTGCGCCACGTTTCAGGACTTGCGTTTTGTCTCACCCGGCCGCGAAGCCCAGCCGTTTCGTTTTGGCATCTGCCGCGCTGCAAGTCCGGGGGCCAAGCCGTTCGTCTTCACGCTGGATGATGCTGGGCGCGAAGTCGGCGTCAACCGCACTACACGGGTGTTGTTTTGAAGCCGGGCCCAAGCTGACGCCGGCAGTGCAACTGGCATGTCGATGCGCCGACGCGCGCTGCGCGCCGGCAATCGGCACCAGTCAGTCACCCCGGACGCGAAGTCATTCCACCGGCGGCGCGAACCCGTACTCTTTCTCTGCCTGTTCGCTGGTCAGATAGCGGCGCACGACGTCACGCGCGGATCGCCCCAGCCGCCGCCGCCAGGCGTCCGCACTTCGACCCGTCAAGCAATTCCGGCAGCCGGCTATTGAGCAGCAGCAGTTGCCACAGGTCTTCGCGCGTCACGCTGCCTTCGATCAGCTTCAGTGCCGGCAGCCGGATGCCCTCGTGAAAGATCTCGGTCGCCTGCGGATTGTACGTGCCCGCGGCACCGCCGCCGATGTCGGATTGATGCGCGCGGTTGCACGCGAATGCGACGAGCCTGTCCGCCGCGAACACCGGTCGCGCGATCACCCAGTCCGGAAGATGATTGCCGCCGGCCGCGTAGGGATCGTTGAGCAGAAACGCATCGTTGCGTGCGATGTTGCCGGTGAACGCCTTGAGCAAGGCGCGGACCGCAAAGCCGCCGCGCCCGGTATGGATCGGAATCCCATCGGCCTGGCTGACCAGCGTGCCGGCCGCGTCGGTAATGAAGCACGAGAAATCGTGCGACTGGTTGAAGATCGGGCTGCGCGAGGTGCGGATCATCACATGGCCCATCTGCCGCGCGATGTGATCGAGCCGCGCCTGGACGAGTGCAAGCTGGATCGGATCGAGCGTGCGGTCGGTCTTCATTCGTTGACCTTGTCGTCCGGCATGTGGACATCCATCAGGTCGAGGATGATAGCCGCCAATGTTGAGCATGTCGGTAAACGCGATGTTGCCGCCGCTCATCAATAGGACGTCGCAACTGGTACCGCCGATTTCCATCGAGATCAGGTCGTCCGATCCGATCGCACGGCTGTAGTAGTCGAGCGCGCCGACGCCAGCGGCGGGGCCGGAAAGCAGCAGCGTCACCGGGCGCTCGGCAACCTGGTCGACGGAAATCGCACCACCGTTGCTCTGAATCAGCAGCATTGGACGCGTGAGGCCCAACTCGCGCAGCCGTCGGTTTAGGTTTTGCAGATACGTCACCGTGCGCGGCGTGATGTACGCATTGAGCACGGCAGTTGAGGTCCGCTCATACTCGCCCATCACCGGCGCGATCGCCGCCGAGCGCGTCACCCATGCACCCGGCCAGTGCCTGGCCAGTTCCGTTGCAGCTTCGTCTTCGTGCGACGAATTCATGTAACTGTTGAAAAACGAGATGACGACCGCGTCGACGTTCTCACGCTTGAACTCCGCTGCGGCGCTCGCGATGTCCGCGATGGTCAACGCATGCGATTCGTCGCCATGGCGGTCGATCCGCTCGGTCACCGGACGGCGCAGAAAGCGCGGTACCAGTACCGGCGGGTACGGCACCCGATGGTCCCACGGGTTGTCGCGCAGGCCGCGGCGAATTTCCAGCGCATCGCGAAAGCCGTCGGTGACGAGCATCCCGATGCGCGCGCCGCTGCGCTCGAGGACCGTGTTGGTCGCGACCGTGGAGCCGTGGACGAACAGCGCGGTGTCAGCCAGAAGCAGGGGCACGGAGCAGCCGGCGCCGATCGCTGCGGCGCGAGCGGCACTCGCGGCACCGCAGAAGGGACGATTCTTGATTCGCCCGCACCGGCAAGGGGTCGCCCGCGGTCACGTTGGTCGTCGCCCGGCCAGGAGCGTTTAACGCTCAATCCTGACCTTTCCGGTCAGACTTTCGAGGGCAGGTAGCGCCTACAGCCCCTCGTGCACCGACGGCTCGCGCTCGACCGGTTTGGTTGGATCGAGACGATAGTCGGCAAGCACGTCGCTGCGGAACGTAACGCCGTGTCCGGGACGCTGAGGCAGGGTGATGCGGCCGCGCCTGACCGTCACGGGCTCCTCGACGACCCCGAGGTCGGAGAGGTTGCCGCCGAATATGTTCTCCACGAGAAAGCCATTGCGGATCGCGCCGACCAAGTGGCACGAAAGCTCCAGGCTGTCATGGGGCGCGACCACCAGGTTTGCGAGCTGCGCAGCATGCGCGACCTTCATCCATTCCCCGATGCCGCCCACCTTCCAAACGTTCGGCTGCAGGATGTCGGCCGCCTCCGCCCGGATGTAGGCCCAGAACTCGTAGCGGTTGGACAGCTGCTCACCCACGGCCACTGGGATGGCGCAGGAGCGTCGCAGGCCGGCATGGCCCTCGACGTCGTCCGACAGCAAAGGCTCCTCGATCCAGCCGGGACCCACTTCTGCGAGCGCGGCGAGCCTCACCCTCGCCTCGCCCGGGGACCATCGCTGGTTCGCGTCGAGCAGCAACGTGCGCGCGGGACCAATGAGCCGGCGCACGGCGCGCATTCGGTCGAGATCGTCCACCGGGTTGCTGCGCCCGATCTTCAGCTTGAACGTCTCGTAACCCAACGCCAGGTGCTCCTCGACCTGCGCGAGCAGCGCGTCCTGCGTCAGGTGCAGGTTGACCGCGCTCGCATAGACGCCCACCGAGTCGTTGGCGCCGCCGAGGAGGCGATGGAGCGGCTCCCCGGCCGCCTTGGCCTTGATGTCCCACAGTGCAATGTCGATCGTGGCGAGCGCCAGCGTGGTAACGCCGGCGGGGCCGAGGAAGTGGCACTCCTCCCACAGCCGCGCCCAGATCCGCTCGGTGTTGCGGGGGTCCTCGCCCGGCAGCGTTGGCGCGAGATAGGCGCGCAGCAGTTGCTCGATGGCCAATCCGCCCACGCCAATGGTCTGGCACCAGCCAACACCGCTCTTGCCGCAGTCGGTGCGTATCTCGGTGATCACGTATTCGTGGTGGGTGATCCGGTACTTCGCCGAGAACCACGGTTCGGCGAGTGGGATGCGGTACGTTCCGACAGCGACGTCAGCGATGCGCAAGTTGGGCTCCGTTATGAGGCGCCGTAGCTGCCAAGCAGCCTTGGCAGGCCGAGCGCCAGGTCGGGGAAGACCACGATGGCGAGCAGCACGATGACTATAGGCAACAGGAACGGGAGAACGGCAACGGCGAGCACGTCGGCGCGGATGTTGGCGATGCGGGCAACCGTGTAGAGGAGGAGCCCAACCGGCGGGGTTAGCAGGCCGATGCAAAGTGCCAGCACCGTAATGATGCCGAAGTGAACGAGGTCGATGCCGAGGAGCTTCACGCCCGGCAGCAGGATGGGAACGAGCAGCAGCATCGCGGCGATCGGCTCCAGGAACAGGCCGACCGCGAGGTAGAGGACGACGATGACCAGCAGCAGCAGCGTAGGACTCGTGATCTCGCGCCCGAGCCATAGCGCCACCTCGATCATGACCCCCGAGCGGGTGATCATGAAGCCGAGCAGAGCGGTGGCGGCGACGATGAAGAACAGCGCGCCGGTCGCCATCACGATGCGCACCCCGATGCGGCCGAGCTCGGCCAAGGTGAGCTCCTGGTAGCACGCAGCCAGCACGAGGGCGTAGGCGCAGGCGGCTACCGCCGCCTCCGTAGGTGTGAACAACCCGGCGTAGATGCCGCCTACGACGAACAGTGGAATCATCAGGCTCGGCACCGCGCCGGCCAGCGCCTCACGCACCTCTTTGGCCGTGGGCTTCGGTTCCTTCGGGCAAAGGCCGCGGCGGGCATGGATACCGACGGTGATCATCAGCGCAAGCCCCATCAGGATCCCGGGGACCACTCCGGCGAGGAACAGCGAGCCGATCGAGGCGCCGGCAATCGCGCCGTAGATCACCATCGGCACGCTGGGCGGGATGATCGGGCCGAGCAGCGAGGACGCCGCGGTGATCGAGGCCGAGAACTTCGGCTCGTAACCGGCGGCATTCATCGCCTTGATCTCCATGGTCCCAAGGCCGACGGCGTCCGAGATGGCCGACCCAGTCATGCCGGCGAAGAACATGCTGCCGGCAACGTTGACTTGGCCGAGTCCGCCGGGGATCCAGGCGAAGAGCGCGTGCGCCAGCCGGTAGATGCGCTGCGTGAGTCCGCCCTGGTTCATGATCTCGCCGGCCAGCATGAAAAAAGGCGCGGCGATCAGCACGAAACTGTTGACGCCGTTGACCATCGATTGCGCAGCGACCACGGGGGCCTGGGCAAAGCCATCTTCCACGATGACGGCCACAAGGGCGACGATCCCGAGCGATGCCGCGACCGGCACCCGCAGCGCAAGCAGCAGCAGCAGGCCGACGAGGCAGAATGTGACGGTCACGTCGCCACGCCTTGGCGGCAGGAGCGCAGCGCCGCGACGAGTTGCGCCACGACGCTGGCGAGGGCGAGCAACATCGCTACGAGGGCCGCAAGGTAGAGCCAGCCCCAGCGAAAGCCTGACAGCGAACCCGCGAACGTGCCCCAGGATTGCACGCTCATCCGTGCGAGCCCGAGGGCGAGCATGGCCAGGAAGGCGAACTCGAGGGCAAGGACCCCGGCCTTCCACGCCGCGCGCTGGCGCCACGACAGTCTGGGCGCAGCCCAGTCGTGAAAGGCCTCCACCACCATGTGCTCGCCGCGCCGGTACGCCGCGGCGGTGCTGAAGAAGACAAGCGTGATGAACGCGAAGGCGGCAAACTCCTCGGCCCAGACGAAGCCGAGGCCGAACGGCCGCAGGACGACCTGCAGGAGCAGCACGACGAACATCGCCGCCAGCAGACCGATCGACACGACCTCCGGCAGGCCGATGCGGGCAGGCACTTGCACCAGGGACAAGACAGGCCCCGGTTCTAGGGCTTGGTCGCCTTGATGCGATCGTAGAGCTTGCGCCCCTCGGCGCCGAGCACCTCCTCGGGCACGTTGGCGATCAGTGGATCGATGCCCGCGAGATTGATCTCGACGAGCTGCATCTTGCCGGTGCTGGTCAGCCAGGCGAGGTCGTTCTCCTGCGCGCTCCTGGCCTGGCCGCTCGTCCACGCGATCGTCTCCGCAGCCGCCTCGGCAAGCGCCTTCGATACCTTCGGGTCCATGGCGGCGAAGCGCTGCTCGCTCACGAAGAACGCCTGCATCTGCGGCACGTGGTTGGTTTTCATCACGTACTTCTGCACCTCGTTGAACTTCTGGGCACGGATGAAGTTGGGCGGGTTCTCCTGGGCCGACACCGTGCCCGTCTGCAGCGCGAGGTAGAGCTCCGTGAAGGCCACACTCGCGATGTTGACGCCGGTCTTCTCCCACGTCTTGATCCACATCTCCGCCGGAGCGAGCCGGAACTTCAGGCCCTTGAGTTCGGCGAGCGAGCGCACCGGCTGGTTCGCGGTCAGGACCCGCGTGCCGACATACTGCCAGCCGAGCACGCGCGCCTTGTGGTCCTTTACCAGCAGCGCGTTGATTTCCTTGCCGATCTCGCCGTTGAACACCGCGAGGCTGTGTTCCGGCGACGAGTAGATGAAGGGCATCGACACGATCATGTACGGCCGCGCCATGGAGCTGATGACGAGGTCCCCGGTGAGCGCGAGGTCGATCGTGCCAGCACCGATCTGCTGCAGGTTGGCGCGCTCGTCGCCTAGCGCGCCGCCCGGCAGCACGGTGACCTTCACTGCGTTGCCAGTCTTGGCGGCGACACTGTCGGCGAAGTACTGCGCGCTTCTGCCGGGCAGGCTGTCCGGGGCGAACTGGTGGGCGAGGCGCAACGAAGTCTGCGCGTGCGCCGTCGCGGCGAACAGGGTCGAGACGATGGCAAGGGTAAGCAGGGACTTGGGCGACATGCGGCGACTCCTCGGATTTGCGGCTTCTAATGAGCCGGATGGCTTCTGCATCGCAGTGTAGGCGGCGCGATCGCGCCATGTCCAATACGGAAATACTGCTAACCTATGCCTTCGAGTTATGGACTTGAGCCTACGCCAGATTGAGGTCCTACGCGCGGTCCTGCGCGCGGGCACGCTGACCAGCGCGGCGCACCAGCTGGGGGTTTCGCAACCCGGGATCAGCCGTGTCCTGCGCAACGCGGAGAACCGTCTCGGCCTCGCGCTGTTCGAGCGCCGCGCCGGCCGGCTCTATCCGACGCCCGAGGCGCTCGCGCTCTACCCCGACATCGAGCGCGTGTACGCGGAGATCGACGCGGTCCAGCGCGCGGCGTCGGATCTGCGGGGGGTGCGCGGCGGGCGGCTGTCGCTGGTCTCGATCCCGTCGATCGCCACAACGGTACTCGCCGAGGGGATCGGCCGGCTCGCCGCGGCGAGCCCTGAGCTGCGCATCAAGCTTCGGACGGTGCTGAACCACGAGGTGATCGAGCACGTTCGAGCCGGTACGGCGGAACTGGGATTCGCGTTCGATGTGCCGAACCACCGGGCCCTGGTTGCGACCGAGATCGGGCAGACGCGACTGGTCTGCGTGCTCCCGAAACGGCACCACTTGGCCGGTGCCGCCGCTGTCAGCGCCGGCGACCTCGATGAAGTGCCGCTGGTCTCGTTCAGCGGCGCTCTCGCGATTGGCGCGGCGCTCGACAGCGCCTTCGCCGAGGCCGGCGCGACCCGGCGGATCGGAATCGAGGTCGGGCAGACGTTCCTCGCCTGCGCGCTCGTCAATGCCGGTACGGGGATTGCCGTCGTCGACGAGCTCGTGGTCGGGAGTCTGCCAAGGACCCTGGTCGTCAAGCCTTTCCTTCCGCAACGCGTGGTTCGGCTCTATGCGCTGGCGCGCCCGGAGCGACTCTCGCTAGCTGCTCAGGCTCTG
>Ga0105046_10011476_pt1 | contig 13767 bp, 12 predicted proteins | sample MAT03_FD_78385 | JGI IMG/M metagenome (GOLD analysis project Ga0105046, IMG submission 78385) | Freshwater microbial communities from Lake Fryxell liftoff mats and glacier meltwater in Antarctica - MAT-03 (megahit assembly) | ecosystem: Environmental > Aquatic > Freshwater > Ice > Liftoff... | reverse complement strand
GGATCAATGACATCCTTAAAATGTGCGAATAAATCGGGGCTGTTGGAGAGGTTCATGGTTTATACTCCGTGTTTGGCACAGTTTACCTCATTTTCAATCCCCAATTAGATGCAATCGCCCTGCCTCACTGGTAAGACCGTGTATCCGAACGCCCTCCAATTCGCTATACTCGTGCTTTGGATAACGTGTCGGGAGCCAAAGATCTCCCTTTACGAAAAGGACTCGTGTGTGATTGACCTCATTCGCAAATTGACAGAAGCCTGGGGGCCTGCGGGCTATGAACATCAGGTGCGGGCGCTGATCCGTGCTGAAGTTGAAGAGTTGGCTAATGAAATCCGCGTGGACGGCCTCGGCAATATGATCTGCCGCGTGGGACAGGGCGGTAAGCGCGTCATGATTGCGGCCCATATGGATGAAATTGGGGTGATGGCCAACTATCTTGAGCCTCACACAAACTATCTTCGCTTTACCAATATCGGCGGGCTGCTGCAAACCACTTTGCACGGCAATCGCGTTAAGTTTGAAGATGGTACCATTGGCGTGATTGGGGTGCATGATGCTTTCGGGACCAGTCGACGCAATAGTCCTGATCTGGATGGTTTTTACATTGATGTCCAGGATGATGACAACGCGAGCACGATTCAGGCGGGGCAGCCCGCAGGCTTCTGGCGCGAGACGCAGGTGCGAGGCAACCGGGTCGTGGCAAAATCGCTTGATGATCGCATTGGCTGTGTGGTTGCGATTGAAACGATGCGTCGTCTCAAAGGCAAGCCGATTGACAACGAACTCTATTTTGTGTTCACCGTTCAGGAAGAAGTTGGGGTGCGCGGCGCTCATGCGGCAGCTTACGGCGTGAATCCTGATGTGGGGATTGCACTCGATGTGACCGCTACAGGGGATGAAATCAAGAATCGCAAAATGGCGGTGAAGCTAGGCAGCGGTGCAGCGATCAAGGTGCAGGATTCGACTCTCATTGTGCCGCCTGCTGTACGCGATTGGATGGTACAAACCGCTGAGGCGAACAACATCCCATATCAGCTTGAACTGCTCACAGGCGGCGGCACGGATGCCAGCGCCATCCAGAATACACGCGGCGGCGTGCCAAGCGGGTGCATCAGCATCCCGACGCGCTTTATCCATACCACCAGCGAAACAGTCGATTTGCGCGACGTAACGGCATGTATCGATTTGTTGACGGCCCTTCTGGAAAAAGAGATTACACTCTGATATAATGAACGTGTGTTCTAGCACAGAGCGCTTCTTTGGAGGGCTGTGCAAGCTTTTCATCGTTTTGATCATGAGTGAAACGAGGATGTGACGTTGGATATTATATGGTATGGCCACAGTTGTTTTCGTTTAACCGAACGGGGACAGATGACCGTCGTCACTGATCCCTATGCCCCGTCGATTGGCCTGCCGGAGTTGAAGCTCAAGGCGGATGTTGTCACTGTGAGCCATGCCGAGCCTGGTCACAACTACATTGATGGTGTCAAAGGCACGCAGCGCGTCATCCAGACTCCTGGTGAATATGAAATCGGTGGCACGTTCATCACAGGCATTGCGATGCATAACATCCATGAAGCATCCGGCATTGCACGTTCCAATATAGCCTATCGCATTCAATTTGATTCGGGTCTGACGGTGCTGCATCTGGGTGATGTCGCCGCTTTGCCGGATCAATCAATCGTGCGTGACCTCGGTGAGGTGCATGTGCTGCTCATTCCGGTGGGTGGCGGGGCTGGACTCAAGCCCGGTTTGGCGGCAGAAGTCATTGCGATGATCGAGCCTGGGCATGTGATTCCTATGCACTATGCTCTGCCAGGGCTGGCCTTTGAACTTGAACCGCTGGACAAATTCCTCAAGGCCATGGGCGTGAGCCGCGTGAACGAACAAGATACTCTGAAGATCAACAACACAAACGATATGCCTGAGCAGCCGCAGATCACGGTTCTCCTTCCCCAGATGAAATCGGAGCAAAACGCACGATGAGCTATAAGCTAATCATGAATTGGAATATCAAACCAGGGCGCGATCAAGACTACTTCGAGTTCGTTGTGCGTGAGTGGATTCCGACGACCTCCCGTCTGGGTTTGCAGACCGTTGGCGCGTGGTACTCGATCTATACGCGCAATCCCACCGGACCACGCATCATGGCCGAGGCGCTGATGGATGAAATGTCGGACATGCGCAGCGTGCTGGAAAGCGACGAATGGCGTGATATACAGGTGCGCCTGCTCGATTATGTGGAGCACTATTCGCAAAAAGTCGTCGAGACAGATGGCACGTTCCAGCTTTAAAGCCACTGTATGTTTGCACGGGAGAAACAGCAATGAGTGATCCGATTCGCGTGCTGCACTTCGCGGACGTGCATATTGGCATGGAGAACTATGGGCGGCCCGATGAGCGCACTGGCGTTAATCGCCGCGTCGTCGATTTTCTCCATCGCATGGATGAGATGGTCGACTATGCGCGGGATCACGATGTCGATCTGTGCATCTTTGCCGGGGATGCGTTTAAAACACGCAACCCCGATCCCACCTATCAGCGTGAATTTGCATGGCGCATTCGCGATCTGGCAGAACTTGCGCCCATCGTGATGCTGGTTGGCAATCATGATCTGCCGCCCGTCGTCAGCAAAGCGTCAAGCATTGATATTTATGAGACGCTGGCTGTGCCGAATGTGTGGGTCGCCAGTGAGTATGAAGTCCGCCGCCTGAGCACCAAACGTGGTGATGTCATCGTTGGGACGGCTCCTTATCCGATTAAGGCCCGCCTCATCAAGGATGTGTCCACGCGTGTCAGTGTGCGCGAGATGGATGATCTGATGACGCGCCAACTGGCCGTTATCATTGACGATCTGGGAGCCCAGGCCGATACGCTGGCAGGGGACGAAACTGTACCGCGTCTGCTCACGGGGCATTTTTCCGTCACGGGCGCGACAGTGAGCAGCGAACGCACCGTGATGTTAGGCCACGATTTGATGGTGTCGCCTGGAACGCTGGGTGATCCCCGTTGGGATTATGTGGCGCTGGGTCACATCCACAAGCATCAAAATCTCACGCCCAAAGGGGCGTATGGCCCGCCGATTGTCTACAGTGGCAGCCTGGAACGCATCGATTTTGGTGAGGCCTATGATCCCAAGGGCTTTTGCTGGATTGAGCTTCAGCGTGATCTCACCCAATGGCAGTTCATTCCGGTCAAAGCCCGTCCCATGATCGAACTGCACATTGATGCCCGCAACCCAACCGATACGCCCAATCATCTCGTTGCACGGCATATCCAGCAGCAAAAGAGCGCCCTGGCGGATGCCATTGTCAAAGTGAAAATTCAGCTCACACCTGAAACAAGCTCACAGCTTTCAGACATCCCGATCCGCGATGAACTGGTGAAATGCGGCGTGTTCCATATTGCGTCAATTCAACGTGAGATTGAACGGCGTGATCGTCCGCGCTTGCAGATCAGCCCGGAGGGATTGACCCACGAGCAGCTTCTCACACACTATCTCCAGCATTCCATTCCGGATGCGGATCGGCGTGAACGTCTGCTTGACCTGGGTCGTGATTTGATGCGCAGCGAGTAGCGACAACGTAAGAGGCGGCTTACTTGGGCAACCCAGCGGGTCGCCCCGACATACCATCGTCCAAAACGCGATTTTTTACCGTGTTGAGAGCCACAATGGGATTTATGGCAAATCGAGCGTGTAGACTTTAGGGGCGACCTGACGATTCACGGCTCATTGTGCTCCCAACACTTGCCGAATGACATCGCTATCCACGTTGCCCCCGCTGACGACAATGACTGTTGGCGCATTGCTGAACGGGATGATCCCTCGGCGCAGAGCCGCGATGCCCACCGCGCCACCACCCTCTATGATCCAGCCCTGCGTATCGATACACCAGCGCATTGCCTCGGCAATCGCGGCTTCGGAGACCTGTGCAATGCGACTCACATGTTCTCGAACGATGGGTATCGTGATGGAGTCGACTTCGATTCCACCGGAGAGGGCTTCCGCCAGAGTCTCCCACACCTCTGGCTGCGATGCCTGATAAAAAGCGTTGTACATCGCGGGAGCCGATTCGGGATTCACGCCAATGATCTCAACCGACGGTTTGAGCGCCTTGACCGCCAGAGAAATGCCTGAGATCAAACCGCCGCCGCCCACAGGCACGATGATGTGCTCAACATTGGGCAGCGCAGCTAAGATTTCGAGGCCGATTGTCCCTGCTCCTGCGATCACATGGGCATCGTTGTAAGGCGAGATAAAGGTGCGGCTCAGTTCTTTGGAGAGATGGCGGGCTGTCGATTCGGTTTCATCATAATTTTCTCCGATGAGCACCGCCTCTGCGCCCCAATGCTTGACCCCGTTGACTTTGCGCTGTGGCGTGTGCTTGGGCATGAGGATGCGCGCCTTGACCCCGATATGCTGTGCCGCATACGCCAGGGCCTGTGCATGATTGCCGGATGAGGCCGCAATTACGCCATGTTCGCGTTGTGTAGGATCAAGCGAGAGCAGGGCATTGAGCGCCCCTCGTATTTTAAAAGAGCGAGTTGGATTGAGGTTCTCCCATTTGAGCCAGACATTCTCACCGGGTAAAACGGCCCGTTCAAGTAGGGTAGGCGTGAGATACGGACGCAAGCGTTGTTGGGCCTGCAAAATATCCATGAGCGTCACAGTGGCGCTTGTCATGTGAGGAGAAGTCCTATCAGATAGAGATGGTCTGCAAAGTGTAACGAGAAAAACGAGCTTGTGCTTCTGATGAAACTTCTAAAAATTAAGAAAATAAAAAATCCACCCGTTTGCGGAAACGCCTATACAGGTTATGATTAGTTACAAGTTATCAGAGACAGACCTAGATTTCTACAACGCGGATGGTGGGGTTCATGTCACAGCGCGATCCTATAATTGTCAAACGGCAGTATGCAACTGATGAAAAACTGCGCTTGCGGCACGATACACACGCTCGATATACCCTTCCTAAAAAAGATTTCATCGAGTGGGCGATTAAAATGCTCAACCTGCGGGGTGATGAGCAGGTGCTCGACGTAGGCAGCGGGCCGGGCTTGTACTATACACGCTTGCACGAGCTGTATCCCAACACGCGCTATGTTGGTATTGATCTTGTGCCTGCTATGCTTGAGGGTCACGGCCAACACAACGACTCCGATTACAGCCTTGCCTGTGCCGATGTTGGCAAGCTGCCATTTGCGGATGGTCAGTTTGACATCGTGATGGCGAATCACATGCTCTATCATGTGGAGAACATTGAAGAGGCGGTTGCAGAAATGCGCCGCGTCCTCAAACCAGGCGGGCTTCTCATGGCGGCCACGAACAGCCAGAACACGATGCAGGAGATGCAAATTCTTATGCGTCGCGCGATTGTGCTGCTCACGCGCCAGGGAGCAGCGATGGTGCGTCCACCTTCTCTCCCCAGCGACCATTTCAGCCTCGAAAATGGCACGCGGCTCCTATCGCGCCATTTTAATGCGGTTGTGCGCTATGATCTGCCCGGTCATCTGGCCTTTAAAGAGGTCGATCCGCCAATTGCGTATCTTGAGAGCAGCCGTGAACTGCGCGAGATGATGCTGCCCTCGGATGTGCAGTGGGATGATGTCATGATGATTATGCGCCAGCAGATCGGCCAGCTCATCAAGCATATGGGCGAATTGATGATCAGCAAACTTCCCGGCCTGCTTATTGCGACGGATCGCGGGGGATTCATCAAAACCTACATGGATCAATTTGATCCGCTGGAAGTAGAAGAATAACAACCTTTAAGGGCGCAGAACACTGCGCCCTTAAACATTAACCTCCGTTTTCACTTCGACATGCCCTCGCACGCGCTGTAGCAGCGTTTCATAATCGCTGTGGGCGCGATTGGTAAACGCCACAATCGGTTGACCACCCACCCCGGCAAACAAACCCGCCACACGATAACGCATTGGCAGACGAGGCACGAGAAGCATATAGCCCTCTGCGGCACGATATTTTTTGCGTCCCTGCATCAAGCGCCGTTCAACCTCTTGATCTGTTTGCGGCAGCAGCGGATAAACCTGCATCGAGGCAATGTCATTCCAGGCAATCTGCTGTGCTTTGCCCCAGAAGGGCTGAAGCGTGAGACCGTTTTCATCAATCGTGATAGGAGGTGAGACACTCAACAACATGGCAACAGGCCCCATGAGCAGGCCGACCATGAGGGCCATAAGGATCATCAGCGGAGCCGGGATCAGAAACGCGAGAAACAGCAGCCCGCCGACTGCTCCAGCCATGACCACAAACAAAAGTGCCATGATGATCTGCTGCAAGCGGTAGGTGGTGGGAGAGAGAGGGAGATGGTGCGTGATTTTGGTCATGATGTTACGCCATAAGAATATGAGCAAAGGGGCACAATGTTCGCTGAGGTCAGATATACAAGCATAATCGTAGGGGCGCAGCATGCTGCGCCCGCATGGACCCAATTGCCATAAAGGGCGCAGCACGCTGCTCCCCTACAGGCTGAATTTAAGAGACACCGAAAATGTTTTTCTGTGTCTCTTTAAAACTGCCCAATCACCGAGCGCCATGTGCCCGTCTGGATGCTGCCGCTGCTGTTCATCAGCACGAAAATATCCTGGCGACCCGGAATATAGATCATCAGGCCACGTTCAAAGCGCTGGATCGTCGCCTGCGCACCGATTTCAGGTTGCGACGCCCATCCCAGATCATGGGCGCTGGGATTGCTGTTCCACACCTTGAGAAATCCACGCATGGGAGAGTAGAAGCCTGAAGGCGGCGCTTCGCTGCTGGTTTCAGGATCAACACCCGTGCTGAATGTATCAGGGTAGATCGTAAAGGTATTATCAGTCGCGCGGAAGACATAAATCGTTCCATTGAGCCACACCATCAAGCCCAGTTGGAACGGCTGGACAGCGGCCTGGATCGATTCGGTATTGGGGGGGCTGCCTGCCGCACAGCCAACAACCGACGCCAGATCGGGATTGTTGTTATAGACCGTTGAAAAGCCACCCGGCGGAAAGAACGCACAGAGTGACATTTGCTGTGCGGCAGTCGGCAAAATGACGCTGCCCTGATTTGGTAGAACAATGACTGTTTGTGTGCCAGGGCCAGGAACAACGCCAGGTGTGACAGCAGGAAAGAGCGTCAGGGCGGGCAGTGGCGTCGCAATGAAGCCCCCTGGTGGTAAATCGGTTAGCAGGGGCATCATATCCATCAAGAGGCTTGTGCGGGCGCGTTCTTCCGGATTCAGGGTCGGAACGGGCGATGCCGTGCTCGTGGGTGTGTCGGTGATGGTGGCGCTTGGCATAACAGTCACAGTCGATGTAAAGATCGTCGTGGCTGTTACGGTAGGGGTTGGCGTCAACGTAAAGGTGGCGGGCAGCGTATGAGCGGCAGCAGGCGTATCTGCGACGGTTGTGGGGAGGGCTGCAATCTCTTGCGAGGGCAGGGCCGCCGCTGTAGGCAAGGTGGTGTCAGTCGATTGGCAGGCACTCATACCAATGGCCGCCAAAAACAAAAAGATGGGGAACAGTTTCATATTCTTCATAGGTTGGTATTGTATCATTGTCTCATCGACTCTGGCAGGGATTTGACATCGTGGCCTCTTCATCCAATAAGGCACTGCAACGTGCTGCTGAATTGTGTAAATCGGGACAGACGAAGATTCGGGCGGGTGATGCACAGGGCGCGTTCCGTGATTTTGAGCAAGCCATTGCCTTTGCCCCCCAACTTCCTGAACCGTATATCAACCGGGCGGTTCTGCGCATCCATAATTTTAACGATATTGCAGGCGGCATTGATGATTGTAATGCTGCGCTCGACCTCAATCCCGATAGCGGAGCCGCCTACAGCAATCGCGGTGTGGCGTACTTCAAGCAAGAGCAGTATGAAAAGGCGGCGGAAGACTTTCATGAGGCCCTCATGCGTCAGCCGCTGGAAGCCAGCCTGCATCGCCTGAAAGCCTATGCCCATTATGAATTGGAGCAGTATGCGGCTGCGGTGGCACATTACTCCGTCTGTCTGCGCTTCTGGCATGAGCCCGCCCTGTGTCATGAGATGCGCGGCGTATGCTACTACAATCTGCATGATTTCGAGAGGGCGCTGGAAGACCTTAATGCATCAATTGAGAGTAATGCTGATCGTGCCTCGGCCTACACCAATCGCGGCGTGCTGTATCTCGCCCTGGGTGATACCGACAAGGCCCTGGCTGATCAAAACAAGGCCCTGAGTCTGCGCGAATACGCGGGCTATTATAGCAATCGCGGCCTTGTGCATCTCTTGCGTGGCGAGATGCACGAGGCGCTCAATGAAAGTGAAAAAGCGCTTTCGCTCGACCCCAATTTTGCTGATGCGCATGGCTTACGCGGACAAATCGCGTTTGTGCAGGGTGATTACGAAATGGCGCTCGAAAACTTCCAGCAGTTAGAAATCTACAAGATGCCGGGGGATCTTCATGCCCAGGCAGGGCAAAGTATTGCCCTGTATGCGCTTGGTCGCAGTGATGACGCGCTGGATATGTGGCAGGCGATCATCTGGGAGAACGGCCATTTTCGTGATCTGGCATGGCTGAAGGTTGAGTTTTTGCTGGCGGCCCCGCTGCTGGCAACCGCTGAGAACATCCTCAAGGATTTAGAGGATATTTCGTAAGGGATGGAAAATTTAGGAGGCGATGACAAAAATTTATAAATTAGGGAGATGCAAACATTGGACATGTAGGGGCACGATGTATCGTGCCCAGAGCGAAGAAGTTTGTGGGCGCGATACATCGCGCCCCTACATTTTAAATCCTTCTGTAAATCTTTTACGCCCGCAGCCCCAACAACCGCAGCACGCGATCCCATGCGGCTTTGAGATAGGCAAGCACCAGCTGTCCAGTTGTGCGGCGAACTCCAAGATCATCTTCCAGCGACATATAGAGCAGGCGAGCCTCTTGCAGCGCCCGAATCATATCCGTGTACTGGTGCATCAGATCCAGGGCCCGTGCCTGTCCTTCCAGGGCGGTGGCTTCGCCCAGTGGATTGTTATTTTCAAGCGTAAGAGTACGCATCTGCTCGAAATCTGTTAGGGCGACGGCCTGATCACCCTGTAAAAGACGCGCTTGTCCCATTGCGGCAAAGGCAAACGCCTCTTGCAGGCGATTCTCGTGCTGGGTGGCAACGCTCAACATATGATCGAAGGCGTTGAAGGCGCTGACAAAATCGCGTGTCTGTGCATACACCTCGCCCAATCCGCCCCAGATGTAATACTGCTGTTCCAGACATTGGGTTTCTTCGGCAATGGTCAGCGCCTGCCGATAATACGAAACGGCGCTCACCACATCCCGCGGCCCATATGTCAGCCCAATGTGATACAGACTCTCGGCCTCATACAGCTTGAGATGAAATTCCTGGCTGATCGCCAGAGCATGCTGATGGCAGCGTAAAGCAAGATCATAATCTTTCTCACGCTGAAGAATACGCCCCATAATATTCAAGGCCTGGCATTCCAGTACCTGAATTTTTTGATCATGGGCGCTGCCCAGACCCTCCCGCGCGTAATTCTTGGCGGTGGGATAGATACCAAGCGTGTCATAAATGCTGCTCAGGCCGAGCATGGCCTCTGTTTGGGTTCGTTCATGGTGGCCGCGATGAGCAATATCAAGAGCCTCGCGATAGAGATCACGCGCCTCATAGAATTGAAAACTGCCCATTGAGCGCAGTTCTGCTGCCTGAACGAGGGCTTCTGTCAGCAGTTCCATCGACCCCAATTGAACAGCAAGCCGCTGTGCGCCCTCCTGATTCAACACACGCGCCTCAGCATATTGGCCTGTATAGCGATAGGCGGTGGCGAGGCCAAGATAGGCGACTGCTTCGCCTTCCAGATCGCTCACATGGCGGGCGGCAACAAGCGCTCGTTTGCAGACGTCTGTTAGGGGGCCAAACTCTCCACGGGATCGTAAATGGTCAATTTCTTGCCGTAAGGGATGTGCGAGTTCGCTCATTGGTCAGATTCCGCTAAAGTCATGAGTCATGACTTCATCATACGTCTTGTGTTGCTCTCAGGCAAGCATGAAAGCCCAAAATTGAGGTGGGATGAGCCTAGCGCGAACGAGAGAAATTTGACATGATAGAGGAGTCTCAATAGAACGGATGTTAGAAAAATGGCTGACTTAGAAGCACTTTTACGAGACCGCGATATTTTTCTCCTGCCGCTCTTTGCAGAACTGTGGGGCGTAAAAAATGCCAGTAAAAATCATGATGAACTCATTCTTCAGGTGGCCGCCGCCATGCGTGATTCGGCGCGGGCGACGGCTATGTGGCGCAGCCTGCCCGAAGATATGCGGGGTGTCATTCAACTATTGGCGAGTTCACCGCGCCGCCGCCAACCCAAAGCCCAGTTTGAGCGGATGCACGGCACGATACGCAAGTTGGGGAAGGCTCAGATCGACAAAGAAAAGCCGTATGAAAAGGGTACCAATAAAGCGGAAACACTGTTCTATCGCGGGTTTATCACCGAGCTGCAAGATCGGAATCAGCAGGGTAATATCGTCACCTATATCGTCTTGTCGGGTGATCTGGCAGAGGTACTGCCGCTCAACGACACATCCTATGCCCAGTTGATCAAAGCCACCACGAGCGAATATGTGCAGGAGATGCAGGCCCCGCGCAAACTCGAAGTTTTGGACGACAGCGATATTGAGCAGCCTGAGCCTGCCGACACATCTGTGGTGGATGATCTGACGACGCTGCTGGCTTTTTTGCGCATTCACAGCCCAGAGGTGAGTCCTACATCGCTGGCCCCTGCCGCGCAAGAGAAACTGATGCCTTTCCTGCTCAATGGCGATGAGGGACGACTGGCTTTCATGATGATTGTCGGTGTGGCGGCAGAGTTGATTGATGTGCAGGAGGGCCGCGCGAGTGTAGGCAAAACAGCCGTACAACCCTGGCTCAATGCGACGCGCTCGATGCAGCTCAAGACATTGGCTGAAGCATGGCGCAGCACGAATCTCTATGCGGAAGTCTGGCATGTGCCAGGTCTAGAATCAGATGCCGGGTGGGTCTATGACGCCGCCACCGCTCGTAAAGCCGTGTTTGATCTCATGCGTGAGCTGACGCCTACCAACGGTTGGTGGTCGCTGAGTGAATTTATCGACATGGTGAAGATTAAACAGGCCGATTTCCAGCGTCCCGATGGCGATTATGATCGCTGGTATATTCGTGGCGAGGATGGCGGCTATCTCAAGGGCTTCGAGAGCTGGGATGCTGTCGAAGGTGCGACGCTGGAATTTATCCTGCAAGGCCCGATGCACTGGCTTGGCCTGACCGATACCGCTGAAGATGCGGCACGGCTCTCGGTCTTTGGACGGGCGTTTTTGCATGGTGCGGATTGGCCGCAGCCATCTCTGTCCGCTGAAATGATTGAAGTGCGTGCTGATGGAACCCTCTCAGCCTCGCGCAAGGTCAAATGTTCAGAGCGCTATCAACTGGCACGCTTTACCACCTGGGTTCCAGGGGAAGGCTATGTCTATCGCCTGGATGGGCCTGGGTTGCAGCAGGCTGGCACACAGGGTATTTTGCCGCCCCAGGTGCTGACGTTCCTCAAGCGGCATTTTGAGAACAAACCACTGCCACCCAAGCTCGTCTCCTTTGTGGAAACATGGCAGGGCAATACGGCGGGGCCGATTGGCGAAGTGACATTTGAGCAGCTTCTGGTTCTGCGCACTGTGTCGAGCGATGTGCTGGATCGAGTGTATGACAATCCGGCGACACGGCGCTATCTGCTGGGGCGGCTTGGGCCCACAGCGGGCGCGATTGATCCCACACAGGCCGACGCCTTGAAGACTGCGTTGGCAGATCTGGGTTTACAGGTCGAGATTCGATAGGGGTCAACGGCTGATTGTAGGGGCGTGAACGAAGTCACCGAAGGTATATATCGCGCTCGCCCGCCAAATCCATATTTTTCTAGAAACAGTGTCGAAAAGGCGAAATCGATGAATGCCCCTGAATATTTTGATCCTGATGCGCTCGAGCAGGAGCCGATTCAAGGTTACTGTCTGCGCTGCCGCGAATCGATTGAGATGGACTCGCCGCGTGCGGTCTGGACGCGCCGAGGCCAGCCTGCAACACAGGGTGAATGCCCCATTTGCGGCGGCACAATCTTTCGCATGGGTAAGACCTATCTGCATGCCAACAAAGAGCGTCCGTCTGCTGTGGTCGTGTCGGAGGAGCAGGAGAAACGTCAGCGGGCGCAGCTTACGCGCGATGCCGTGTATGTGCATTATGTGCCTGCTGATGAAGAAGCCGCCCAGCAAATCGCGGCGGACCTGGGCAAGAGTGGGCTGGCCGTATGGCTGCATGAGTCGGGTGGTGACTCGAAGCAGTGGGCGGGCGGGGTACATCCTGCCCTGAAAGAGTGTACACGTATGGTGTTTGTGCTCTCGCCTGATGCTTCAAACGAAGAGACATTGAGTGTGGGGTGGCAGTTCTTCAAAGAGAAGCGCAAGCCAATCGTGATTGCGCAGGTGAGCACCGCCGAGATGCCCGATGCCCTGCGGCGCTGCCCACGCTTTGATTTTGCGGCAGATTACAAAAGTGCTCTCCGTCAGATGCTCAATGCCCTGAGTGCCTGAAATATTTAAACCGCAAAGAACACAAAGTAAAAACATAAACTTTGCGTTCTTTGTGTTCTTTGCGGTTTAAATCGTTTCTATCTTCAGATATTCCGCGATTTGCTCTGCCGCGATTTTGGCCTCCACATTGATGTTGTAGAGCGCCCCTTTACCCTTATAAAACACACCCACAACGTATAAACCAGGGGTGTCCACCACCTGCCGCCCATTGGGATGCGGCGTGCGATCCAGCAGGGGAAATCCGCGCTGTCCATTGGGGCCGATCTGCCACTCACAAGCAGAGGGCGCTTGCCAGGAGGACTGATTATATTGCAGCGGTACATCAAGATAGTTGTGCAAGGCGGGTTCATAGCCTGTTGCGCAAATCAGTGTGTCAAATTCGAGGCATTGACCATCTGCAAATTCGACGCCATCAGGATAGACTCGCACGGGGCCGGGCAGAGGATGGACTTTGCCGGCTTTCACGGCATCAATCAATTCTGGCCCTAAATAGGCCGTGATCGCCTCTGTACCGGGCGGCGGCTTGTGCAGGCCATAGGCATCAGCGGCAGGCAGTTCGACTTTGGTCATGCGCTTGTAGAAATTGCTGCACCAGCGGGCGGGTAGTTGCAGGGCAATCATCAGCCAGAGATGGCCGGGCAGTCCATGCGGATAGCGTCGATACATCGTGATGCCGCTGCGAATAGAAATGTGTGACGATTGGGCGACTTCACCCGCTGTCACGGCAATATCAACGCCGCTTGGCCCGCTGCCAATGACCAGCACGCGCTGATTGGCGATCTGCGCTGGATCGCGGAAATCATGGGCGTGCAGCAGTGTGCCTTTAAAGCTGTTGAGGCCGGGAATGTTCGGCCAGATCGGGCGGCTGTGCAAGCCTGTCGCCACAATAACCGTTTGTGTGCGATACGTGCCCTGATTCGTCTCAACGCACCACCAACCGTCGGCCTCTTGCGAGACACGCGAGACAGTCGTATTGAACTGCGCGTTAATGTGATGTTCGGCGGCAAACTCAATGATGTGCTGATGATACTCTTTGCCGGATGGAAAGATTCCTGCGCGGATCGGGAATCGCTTGCCGGGAAGGTGCGAAAAGAAGCGTGTGGTATTGAGGCGCAGCGAGGGATAGAGATCGCGCCATGTCGCCCCCAGGCCGTCTTTTTGCTCC
>Ga0105046_10011475_pt1 | contig 13770 bp, 12 predicted proteins | sample MAT03_FD_78385 | JGI IMG/M metagenome (GOLD analysis project Ga0105046, IMG submission 78385) | Freshwater microbial communities from Lake Fryxell liftoff mats and glacier meltwater in Antarctica - MAT-03 (megahit assembly) | ecosystem: Environmental > Aquatic > Freshwater > Ice > Liftoff... | reverse complement strand
CGAGGCGAACCCGTCCGACGACGCCGATGGAGACGGCCTTCCGAACATCCTCGACGCCGACAGCGACGACGACGGACTCTTCGACGGCACCGAGACGGGGCGCGACTGCTCCGGCCCGGCCACGGACGTCACGCGTGGCGCTTGCCGCGCCGATGCGGACCCCACGACCCAGACCTCCGCGATCGACGCGGACTCCGATGATGGCGGCGTCAGCGACGGCAACGAGGACTCGAACCTCAACGGCCAGGTGGACGTTGGCGAGACCAACCCCGTTGCTGGAAACGGGGCCGACGACGGATCGATTCTCGACAGCGACAACGACGGCCTCAGCGACGCTCTCGAGGCGACGCTCGGCACGGATCGCCTCGACGCCGACTCGGACGACGACGGCGTCGCGGACGGCGACGAACCGAACCCTGCCCAGGACAGCGACGGCGACGGTCTCATCAACTCCCTCGATCCCGACAGCGACAACGACGGCTTGCTCGACGGCACCGAGCTCGGCTCGGATTGCGCGGGCCCTGGAACCGACGCGGCCGCAGTTCCTTGCGTACCGGATGCAGATCCCTCGACGACGACCTCGGCCCTGAGCCGCGATACTGATTTTGGCGGGGTCAGCGACGGCAATGAGGACCCCAACCTCAATGGCGCCCAGGACGGAGGCGAGACCGATCCGGGCGTGGGCTCTGGCAATGACGACGTCGCGCCCCCGGACGCGGATGGAGACGGCCTGAGCGACGCCATCGAGGCGACGCTCGAAACCGATCCCAACGACGCTGATAGCGATGACGACGGTCTCCTCGACGGCGACGAGCCCAACCCCACCCTCGACAGCGACGGGGACGGTCTTCGCAACCCCTTCGACGTGGACAGCGACAATGAAGGGCTTCACGACGGACTCGAGGCCGGACGCGATTGCATCAATCCGGGCACCGACGTCGCTCTCGGGCACTGCTTCGCCGACGCCGACAACGGCTTGACGACGACGGGCACGCTCAATCGCGACACGGACGGCGGCGGCGCGTCCGATGGGTCCGAGGACTCGAACCGAAACGGCATCGCCGACGGCACCGAGACGGATCCGACCCTCGGAAACGGGGTGGATGACAGCGGCGTCATCGACAGCGACAATGATGGTCTGGGCGATGACCTCGAAGACACGCTCGGCTCCGACCCGCTCGATGCCGACTCGGACGACGATGGTCTCGTCGATGGCGACGAGCCCAACCCTGGCGACGATCACGACGGCGACAGCTTCCTGAACATCAACGACGTCGACAGCGACGGCGACGGCCTGTTCGACGGCACCGAGGCTGGTCGCGACTGTAGCGATCCGGCAACCGACGGCGCGGCGGGCACCTGCATGGCCGACGCGGACGCAGGCGTGACGACTACCGGCGTGCTCGACGCCGACACCGACGACGGCGGCGTGTCCGACGGCGACGAGGACACGAACAAGAACGGCGTCGTCGACGTCGGTGAGCGCGATCCGAGCGACCCGCTCGATGATGGCCCGCTGTCGGGTGCGGGCGGCAATGGCGGCGCCGGCCAAGGCGGCGCAGGCCAAGGTGGCGATGGTCAAGGCGGCGCCGGCCAAGGCGGCGCAGGCCAAGGTGGCGATGGTCAAGGTGGCGCGGGTCAAGGCGGCGCCGGCCAAGGCGGCGCCGGCCAAGGCGGCGCCGGCCAAGGTGGGGAGGGCGAGGGCGGAGCTGCTCAAGGTGGCGCCGGACCCGGAACGACAGCCGCGTCGAGCGTCGCGTCGAGCGCGTCGAGCGCGTCCACCGGAGCAGGCGTGACCTCGGGCGGCGGCTCAGGTGGCGAGGGCGAGGGCGGCGGGCTCGACGCGGACGTCGTGGCCTCGGGCAGCGGCTGCAGCTGCCGCGCGGCCGGGGAGCCTTCGGGCCATGGCGCCTGGCAAGCTGTCATGGCGGTGGCCGCGCTCGCCTGGTCACGTCGGCGTCGGGCCGCTTGACACGTCGGGATTGATTGCGGCCGGCGGGCGTCGCGTGACGCCGCCGCGGCAGGGACACTCCGTCACGTCGATCTCCAAAGACGTGACGGAGCCGCCTTCGATGGCGGGGGGATCATTTTCCGCTTCGCGCCCAACGCGTCACGCAGGCGCTGGGGGCGCCAGCGTCAGTCATCTTCTGCGGACGCGAGCTCGAGCGCGAACGTGCCGGCACAGAGGGCTCTTGCTCACAGACCGCGCTCTTCGAGGAGGACCTCGAGCTCGGCGATCGCTTCGAAGTCTTTGGGCCGACCCGCCGCGCGCTTGACTTCGATGAGCTTCGGCAGATCGAGGCAGCGCACCCTGCGCCCGAAGGCATCGAGCAGTGTCGTTGTGGGGAGGAGCGTGGAGTATGTCCCGCCGCCTGCGATCTCCGCGAGAAGATCGATATCGCCGAGACGGGTCGCCAAGGTGAAGTTAGCCCCATTGCGCAACGTCTGGACGTCGAAAACGAACGGCAGACCTGCCGGTGCGCCTCGTGGATACGGCGAAAACGGCGCCAGCGCGCGCACGATTTTGTCGAGATTGGCGACGTCACGTGCGTACACGATGTCGATGTCCTGGGTCAGCCGACTCGCCCCGTGAGCGGTAGCAGCGGCGCCCCCAATCACGATGAACTCTACCCCCTCGTCCGCCAACGCCCCGAGGAGCCCTCCGAGGTCCGTCACGTGACGCGCTTCGAGTCGAGCTCGATGCTCTCGCGTCGAGCGCGCTTCCCCGCCGCCGCCATCTCCTCAGCGAACCGCTGAAGGTCCATCAGCTTGCGCCACCTCTCCTCGACGGTGAGCTTGAGATTCTCGCGGAGGAGCGTTCGGTCGACGCCGGCCTTGTAGGCCTCGATGACGGGGTCGCGCCACATCGCGTTGGAGCCTATCACGCGCTCGTGCTGTGGCCGGCCCGCCACGTCGCTCGCCAACGAGCCCGCCGAGCAGCGTGAAGAGGAGACCGGCGGCGGTCGAGCCGTCGCCCTCGATGCTGACCGTGGCGAAATCGCGGAACGTGGAGAATGCGGTCATCGGCCGGCCTTGCTCCAAAGCTCCTCCGGCGAGCGGTGTCCGACCCGCCATGGGACGTACCCGGCAGATGTGGGCAGCCGCGTTCCTGTTCATCTCGGGCTTCGCCGGCGGCATCCTGCTGCGGCTCGCGGCGCTCGGATGGCTCTTTCCACATGAGCTCGGCGTGAGCCCGGACGGCTTCGCCCCCGTCGAGATCTCGAGACCGCACGCCGCGCTGGGGTTTCTGCTCATGTCGGCGGGCCACGTCGCGCCGCGCCTCCTACCGCAGCGTCGCGTGGTCGTGCGCGCCGCCACGTCTTTCGAGGAAGACGGGACCTATCGCGCGGCGCCTTCCCGCCGCTTCGTGGCGCTGAATGCCGCGCAGATCGACCGCGCCGACGCCGGGCGGAGCGACATCGGCGTGGCGTGGGCCCTCGCCTCTTCGCTCGCCGTCGCGTTCCTTGGCTTCCACGCCCAGGACGGGAGGACGCATGCGCCGCGGCAGCATCCGCTCGAATGGTGGAGCTTCTTCGCCGCGTCCGCACTCACGGTGGCGTCGCACGCGCCGCGGGGGGGTTCGGCGGAGGTCCGTGGGCGCTGGCGGGTGCTGGCCTCCCGACGCACGATCGGAAATCGTTGAGGGTCGCCCGAGCTTGCTGCAAGCACATACGTTTCATTGGCGTGTGCACCATACTTGCAAGCGACGATCGCTCCCGCGTCGCGTGCCGTTCAGCCCCGCACGATGGTGACGACAGCGAAGGCGACGTAGAGCGTCACCGCGACGGCCCCCTCGTGACGAGAGATGGTGCGCTCGCTGCGGATGAACATCGCGGCGATGCCCGTCATGAACACGAGCGCGGCCAAATCGAAGCCGAGCGTGTGCAGCGGCGCGCTCATCGGACCGGCAAGGGCCGAGGCGCCGAGGCAGAGAAGTACGTTGAAAATGTTGGAGCCGACGACGTTGCCCACCGCGAGGTCGGAATGGCCGTTGCGAGCGGCGATGACGCTGGTCACGAGCTCGGGCAGCGAAGTCCCGACTGCGACGATGGTGAGCCCAACGAGGCGTTCGCTCAGGCCGAACGTGTGCGCGACACTGACGGCGCCATCGACGAAGACACTTCCCCCCACGAGGAGCACGGCCAAGCCGACCGCGGCCGTCGCCATGGCCCGCAAGGAGCCGACCGGTTTCGGCGCACCCGCGGCATCGGCGGCCTTGACCTTGGCGGTCGCGTCGATGCGCGCGGTCGCCTGAGCCGACGCGGCCCGCGCCACGTGCACCATCCAGGCGGTATAGCCGACCGCGACAAGGAGCAGCGCGCCCCCCTCCACCCGGCTCACGATGCCGTCGACGAGGAGCAAGGGAACGAGGGCCGTGCTCGCGACCAGGACCGGCAGCTCACGACGGCGCAGAGCCCCATCGACCCGAGCTGGCCTGACGAGAGCAGCGATGCCGAGGATGAGGCCAATGTTCGCGATGTTCGAGCCGATGACGTTGCCGAGCACCACCTGGCCATGCCCAGCGCTCGCAGCCTCCACGCCCACGATGATTTCAGGCGCGGAGGTCCCGTATGCGACCACAGTGAGCCCCACGAGGAGCTGCGGTACGCGGAGAGCCAGCGCGAGTGCGGAGGCCCCACCCACGAACCACTCCGCGCCGAAGTAGAGAAGTAGGCCACCGCCGAGAAGCTGGATCCACTCGTTCACCCGACCTCCAACGCAAGACGACGCGCCCGCCGTCGCACGATGAGCTTCCGCAGCTCTTCGACCCACAGGACCAAGCTCGCAACCGCACAGATCGCCACGAACTCGCGCAGGCTGAACGGTACCGTGTGGAACACCGCGGCGAGCGGGGGAAAGAAGACGACCGAGAACTGCAACAGGTTGCCGACAACGAGGCCACCGATGAGCCAGGGGTTTTTGAGGATGCTCAGACTGAGCGCGGAACGCGTCTCGGAGCGGCAATTGAGCACGTTGAACCATTGGCATACCGCCAGCACGGTGAACGTCTCGGTCTGGACTTGCGGGAACGGCGCGCCTTGCGAGAGTCGATAGATGAACCACCCCAGCGTGGACCCCGCAATGGCCGGTGTCATGAACGCCATGCGCGAGAGGAGAACTCGGGTAATGAGCGGCTCGTCCGGTGAGATGGGCAACTGCTGCATCTCGTCGCCTTCGGCGGGCTCCATGATGAGGTTGATCGTGACCGTTCCCTCGGTGACCAGGTTGATCCAAAGGATCTGTACCGCCGCGAGTGGCGGCGGATAGCCGAAAATGAGCGCCGTCAGGAGAACGAGCACCGCCGCGATCGACGTCGAGAAGAGGTAGAGGACAACCTTCTTGATGTTCCGATAAACGACGCGTCCCTCTTCCACCGCCGCGACGATGGTTGCGAAGTTGTCGTCGGCAATGACGATCTTCGCCGCCTCCTTCGCCACCTCGGTCCCCGTGATGCCCATGGCGACGCCAACGTCGGCCTTGACGAGCGCGGGGGTGTCGTTCACGCCGTCGCCGGTCATGGCCACGACGTCGTGCTGCTTCTGGTAGGCGGCGACGATTCGGAGCTTCTGTGCCGGGTGGACCCGCGCGAAGACCGAGATGCCCCCAATGCGATCGGCCAGCTCGGCGTCCGACATCTGCTCGAGCTCGCGCCCATCCACCGCGCCGTCGCCCGGTTGGGCGATGCCCAGCTCCTTGGCGATGGCGTACCCCGTGGCCTTGTGGTCGCCGGTCACCATGACCGGCTTGATTCCGGCTGCGCGGCACCGCGCGACCGCGTCCTTCACCTCGCTGCGAGGAGGGTCTATCTGGCCGACCAGGCCCATCAAAACGGCCCGGTCACGGAAGCCGTCGAAACCGACTCGCCCGTCTATCTCGGCATCCTCGATGACGGCAACCGCGAGCACCCGCAGAGCCTCGCCGGCCATTCGCTCGGCGGCCGCGCGCATCGCTTGGCGTCCATTTTCATCCAGCGGATCGTCGACCCCGTTTCGGCGAGCGGCGCGGCAGAGCTCGAGCACCGCTTCCGGCGCACCCTTGAGGACGACCCGCATGCCGTCGCTCGTCTCGTGCTGCGTCGCCATCATCTTGGAGGCCGAGTCGAATGGGATTTCCGCCCGGCGCGGGCAGCGGGCGCGCAGGTTGGCGGGGACGATGCCGCCCTTGATGGCTACGGTGAGCAGCGATACCTCGGTTGGATCACCAATGGGCTTCCAGTGCGGCTCGGTCTCCTCCGGTCCCTGAAGCTGGGCGTCGTTGCATAGCGTGACGGCTTCCAAGAGTGATCCGAGCTCGCGATCTTGGGCAGGGTCCACATCTCGATCGCCGTCGACGAACTTCCCTGTCGGTTCATAGCCCACGCCGGTGACGGCCAGCTGCCGCCCGTCCGGAAGGTTGAGAGCCGTCACGGTCATCTCGTTGCGGGTCAGCGTGCCGGTCTTGTCGCTGCAGATGACGGTGGTCGACCCCAGCGTCTCGACGGCGGACAGGCGGCGCACGACAGCGTTGCGGCGCGCCATGCGCTGGACACCGACCGCGAGCGCAACCGTCATCGCGACAGGCAGTCCTTCCGGAATCATCCCCACCATCTGGCTGATGCCGACCATGAGGATCTCGCCAAAGGGCATGCCGCGGAGGAGCCCGATCCCGATGACGAGTGTGAACATCCCGGCGGACGCGTAGATGACGTACCGGCCGAACTGAGAGATGCGGCGCTCGAGCGGCGTCTTCTCTTCCTTCGCCCCCTCGGCCAAGGCCGCGATGTGACCCATCTCCGTCAAAAGCCCAGTGGACACCACCACGACTCGAGCGCGCCCCGCGGTGACGTGGGTGCCGGCGTAGACCATGTTGCGGCGGTCCGCGAGCAACGTGTCCGGGGCAAGAGGTACGAGCTCCTTGCCGACGGGGGCCGACTCACCCGTGAGCGCGGCCTCGGCGATTTGAAGCGCGGCGCCGTCGAGCAGCCGAGCATCCGCGGCGACAGCATCGCCCGCCTCGAGGATGAGGATGTCTCCGGGAACGACCTCCCGGGCCTCGACAATCAGCTCCTGGCCACTTCGCACGATGCGTGCCTTGTGCGTCGCCAGCTTGCGAAGGCCCTCCAAGGACCGCTCCGCCCGTCCTTCCTGAAACGCTCCGATGAACGAGTTGAGCATCACGACCGTGAAGATGACGATCGAGTCCTTCACGTGACCGAGCGCGAGCGCGATGCCCGCGGCGACGAACAGGAGATAGATGAGCGGGCTCTTGAACTGACTCAAGAAGACCGAGAGCAAAGAACGCCGCTTGGGCTCTCGCAGCGCGTTGGGCCCGAAGCGCTCGAGCCGGCGACCAGCTTCCTCGGTAGAAAGCCCGGTCGCGGCGTCCGACTCCACTACGGCCACGGCCTCCTCCGCCTGCAGCGCGTGCCAGCGTCGGTGCTCGTTGTCAGGTGCCTGTCTTGATACCTGCCCTGATGACGGTTCGCTTGCCCCCGTCATGCGAGGGACCCCCCTCCAAGGCCACTGTAACGAGCGATCTGAGTCACCAGCTCATCGGCCTTCCGTTTTCGCTCCACCGGCGCATCGGTTGCCATCGCACTGGTCACGCTTCTCTCGACGTACGCGCGCAGGATGATTTTACCCGCTTGGCCAAGCGCCGCCTGCATGGACGAGAGCTGCAGGAGGACATCCACGAGCTCACGGTCGTTTTCAATCATTCGCGAGACCCCTTCGAGCTGGCCGACGATGCGATGAATACGGACAAGGACTTTCTTCTTGGTGGCATCGTTCATCTGAACCGGACCTCCTGGTGCCTATGCCCCGCCTAGGCCCCGCCTATGCCCCCCATGGCCATCGGGAGCCAAGCAGCGTGGCCCAGCATGGCCATCGGGCGCAACGCAGCGTCCGTGCCAGAGCGAAGCGAAGTGCAGAACCGTTCGGGCTGCCTCTCCAGCCGCGCCCGTCTGATGCGCAGAAAGGCCCCGGTCGACGCGACAATGCCCCCATGGGGCATCACGCAACTCTTGCACCCGCCCGCGCAAGCCGTTCGCTCGACCTCGCGCCGACTTCGCGAGGTCGTCGAAGCAACAGCGCCGCGCGGCGGTGTTTACAACGGCGCCTCGTACGAGGGCGTCTGCGGCCTCGGCAAGTGGCCCGATGCGTGCATAGGTGACGGACGACACACCAAGAACAGTTCATCAGATCAGAGCTGCTCGAGCCCGACGAGCCGCTTTCCCAGGAGAGCATTGATGACGATCATCTGCGGAACGGACTTTTCAGAGAACGCAGCCCACGCTGCTCGGGCCGCTGCCGCAATTGCCAAGCGGCTCGGTGTGCCTCTCAAGCTCGTGCACGTCATCGACGAGATCGGGGCGGAGCTGTCGGCCGCGAGCGACCACGACACGATCTGCGAACCGCTGCGAGAACAAACTCGAGAACAAGCCGCCGAGCTCGCAGCGCGGTTCGGGATCGACGTCGAGCCTGTCGTGCTGCTCGGGATCGCGGATGAGAAGCTCACCGACATCGCGCGGGCATCCAACGCAAGCCTGGTCGTGCTCTCGTCCCTGGGTGACAAGAAGCAGCATCGCTGGCTGCTCGGCAGCGTTGCTGAGCGTGTTGCGCAGGCATCGCCACTGCCGGTGCTGGTGGTGAGAGAAAGCGCGAGTGTTGAAGCGTGGGCGCGCGGCGAAAGGCCCCTTCGCATCATGGTCGGGGTCGAGTTGGCGTCCACCTCGAAAGTGGCGCTCCGCTGGGCAGCGGGCCTGCGCGCGATTGGTCCGTGTGATCTTCTCGTCACTCAGGTCGCATGGCCATTCGGAGAGCACGCCCGTCTCGGTATTCCGAGTCCGATGCCGCTCGATCACTTGCGGGCCGAGATCCAGGAGCCGCTCGCGCGCGATCTCCGCGCGTGGGTTGGCGACCTGCCGGGCGCGGGTGAAACGACGTTGACCGTAAGCTCCTGCTGGGGACGGGTGGATTCTCATCTCGCGCAGCTCGCCGCCGAAGCCAAGGCGGACTTGCTCGTGGTGGGCACCCACCAGCGGGCTGGTGTCGCGCGCCTCTGGCAAGGGTCTGTCTCACGCGGCGCGCTTCACGAGGCGTCCTGCAACGTCGCCTGCGTGCCCCGCGGTGAGATCGCCGAAGAGGTGTCCGGGATTCCAACCTTCCGCCGCTTGCTGGTACCGACGGATTTTTCGCCTCTGGCGAACCGCGCTATCGCGGTCGGTTACGGTCTGGTCGCGCCGGGAGGAGTCGTTCACCTGCTCCATGTGGTGACGCGCAAGCCTGGCGAGGACGACCCGGATCCGACCGAGCTCCTGCGCGCGCTGATCCCTCAAGGCGCAGCGGCAAGAGGCATCACGACGGAGCTCGAGGCCGCAAAGGAAGCGGATGCCTGCAACGGAATCTGGCACGTCGCTGGGCGCCTCGGCGTCGATGCCATCTGCATGGCGACGCACGGGCGCTCGGGCGCGTCGCGGATCGTTTTCGGCTCGCAGGCGCAGGAAGTGGTGCAGCGCGCGCGGCAGCCCGTGGTGCTGGTGCCGCCAGAGCGGGAAAGCTAGGAGCTCCGCGGAGCGGGTTGCGATGTGCGTATCGCGCGGCCTGCCGGACGCTCGAGTTCGAATCCCCGCGACGGGGGGAAGGGAAAGACATCCCCGATGAAATGGTCATGGCGTATTGGACGATTGTTCGGCATCGATGTATTCGTTCACGCGACGTTCGGGATCCTGCTCATCTGGGTGTTCATGGGGCACTATGCGCGCGAGGGGAACGTCCACGGCGCGCTGGTGGGTGTTGCATTCGTCCTCGCGGTGTTCGGCACTGTCGTGCTCCACGAGCTCGGCCACGCCCTCACGGCCAGGCGGTTCGGCATCAAAACGAAGGACATTACGTTGCTCCCCATCGGCGGGGTGGCACGCCTTGAGCGAATGCCGGAGAAGCCGGGGCAGGAACTGCTCGTGGCGCTCGCCGGACCGGCGGTGAACGTCGTCATCGCGGCCGTGCTCCTCCTATTCATTACTTCGACAGGAGGACAGGTGATCCTCGAAGGACAGAATTTGATGGGCGGAGAGGGAGGAGCGCCGTTTCTGACGAAGCTCCTCTGGGTGAACGTCACGCTCGCGGTCTTCAATCTGCTTCCCGCTTTCCCAATGGACGGCGGACGCGCACTGCGCGCGCTCCTCGCGTTGCGCGGCGACTACGTGCAGGCGACGCGAACGGCGGCGGGCATCGGCCAGGCGATGGCCCTCCTGCTCGGGTTGGCAGGGCTGTTCACAAGCCCCCTTCTGGTGTTCATCGCACTCTTCGTGTGGATTGGGGCGGCCGGTGAATCAGGGGCCGTGCAGACCAAAGCCGCGCTTGCCGGCCTGCCCATCCAAGCGGCCATGCAAACCAGCTTCAGGATGCTCTCACCCCGCGACTCGCTCGCAGCAGCATCTCAGGCACTTCTCGCTGGCTCGCAGGTCGACTTCCCAGTCGTGGACGAGGGCGGCGCGCTCGTCGGGGTCTTGACCCGAGCGAACCTGATTCAGGGCCTCACTACCCGCGGTTCCGATGTGGCAGTGGAAACGGCGATGTCGCGACGCTTCGAGATTGCCGACCCAGGCGAGATGCTCGATGGCGCGCTGACACGCCTGCAGGGATGCGAGTGCAGCTCCCTCCCCGTCGTACGCGACAATCGCGTTCTGGGAATCGTAACGATGGAGAACATCGGCGAGCTGATGATGCTGCAAGGCGCCCTCCGTGCTTTGCAGCGAGCGCAGGCAGCGTGACTGGCGGTGAAGCTTTCGGTGAAGCTTTCGGTGAAGCCAGTCGCAGCGTCGAAGGGATCCACAAATGATCGAAACTGCCGTCTACAGTACAACGCCGTACGATCGCGAGTACCTCTTGCGTGGGGGCGGCGCAGAGCGGATCTCGTGGCGCTTTCTCGAGTTCGCCCTGAGCGCCGAAACGGCAGCCACCGCGCGCGGCGCCCAGGCTGTGTGCCTCTTCGTCAACGACCAGGCGGACAGCGCATGCCTCGCTGCCCTGGCGGCACACGGCGTGAAGCTGATTGCCCTGCGCTGCGCCGGCTACAACAACCTCGACCTCTCCGCTGCACGCAAGCTCGGCCTCGGTGTGGTTCGCGTGCCAGCCTATTCGCCACACGCGGTGGCCGAACACACGGTCGGTCTCTTGCTCACGCTCAATCGCAAGATTCACCGCGCGTACAACCGCGTGCGCGAGATGAACTTCTCCCTCAATGGCCTTGTCGGCTTCGACCTGAAGGGCAAGACCGTCGGCATCGTCGGCACCGGAAAGATCGGACGCATCACGGCAGAGATTTTTCGTGGCTTCGGCAGTCAGGTCATCGCTCACGATCCAAGCCCATCTGCCGATTGGGCGACCTCGCACGGCGTCCGCTATGTGGATTTTGACACCCTGCTGTGCGAAAGCGACATCGTGTCGCTACACGTCCCGCTGCTTCCCGAGACCCGCCACTTGCTGGATGCAAAAACGCTCGCACAGATGAAGCCCGGAGCGTTCATCGTCAACACGAGTCGCGGCAAGCTCGTCGACACCGGAGCCCTCATTGCAGCGCTCAAAGTCGGTCAGATTGGCGGCGTCGCCCTGGATGTCTACGAGGAAGAGGAGGGGCTCTTCTTCCAAGACCTTTCTGGACAGGTCCTGCAAGACGACGAGCTCTCACGCTTGCTGACCTTCCCGAACGTCCTGATCACCGCGCACCAGGCGTTTCTCACGCACGAGGCCCTGACCGAGATCGCACGGGTGACGACGCAGAACCTTCTCAAGCAAGAAGCCGGCGAACCATTCTTGGAAGGGACGGTTCTATGAACTGCTGGCGAGCATCACGTCAGCACGGCCGGCGTCGTCGTCGTCCGGTGCCCGTCCCGACCTGAATGAAGAGCGCGAAAGGTGGATCCGACCCAGGGCGGTGACACTGGCCGCGTAGTACAGGCCGTCGTAGGCCATGCTGGCGCCGCGCAGGCCGACCATCATCCGCGAGCGCAGCACGTGGCCGTAGCGCAGCACGTCGAGCGAGCCGGTGGCGGTGATGGGCGAGTCGCACGTCATCCGCGTCCACGAGGAGGACCGGATGGAAACTCCGCGGCGAACCGGGGAAGAAGGCGACCGAGACTCGCAACAGGTTGCCGACAACGAGGCGCGAGCTGCCGCCGAGCCGTTGACCCGCACCCGCGCTCGTTCAAGGCTCGGGCCAGCATGACCGTCTTGCAGCTCGATTCCGCCAAGAGCCACGTCCGCATCGAGACCCGCGCCAAGGGCTTGCTCGCCAGGCTCGCACACGATCTGTCGATCGAAGGGGCCGGGCCCAAGGGCAGTTGCACGATCGACGCAGACAGCTTCACGTTCACCCTCGAGATCCCAGTCGCAGCGCTGCGCGTTGCGGGCGTTCGCAAGGGCGGGCGGGTGGAGACGTCGGTGCTGTCGTCGGGCGATCTCGCCGACATCCACAAGAAGCTGCGCGAGGAGGTGCTGGTCGGCTCGCCGAGCGTGACGGTGACCGCCACGGGTCCGGCACCGACGGATGACGTCAAGGACTTCGTGGTGGAGCTCACCGTCAAGGCCGGTCGCGGAGAGCAGCGCGTACGGACGAAGGTCGCGCGCCGGCGGGACGGCGATCGCACCATTCTCGCGGCCGTGGCGACGGTCTCGCTCGAGGCGCTGCGGATCCCGCCTGTAAAGGCTCCTCTCGGCGCGTTCCGTGTCGACGACGCCATCGACGTCCATACCCACCTGGAGCTCGTTACGACGGGCTGATTTGGCAGGCTGCTAGGAGTGTGTCGGGGGAAAGGGCGTAGCGAGGCGGAGGAGGCCCCCAGGAGGCCCCCCAGGAGGCCCCCCAGGTGCGCAGTGGCGCGGACCGGAGGGTGCATCGTTCGCCGCAGTAGCTCTTTTCCCCAGCGCCCTCCTAGAAGCCGCGATCCGCCTCGATATTGCAGGTGAGCCAGGTGCGCAAGAGCAGGCGCTCCTCGTGGGCGACTCCGCCGCCGGGCGGCATCGCCTCGACGTCGCTGCTGCCTGCGTCGGGGTCGTCTCGATCGACCGCGTCGAGGATCAGGTAGGCATACGCAAGGAAAGTGTCCTTGTCGTCGAAGTCGACGCCCTCGGGGGCGCCGTGGCGATCGAGCGTGGTGCTGGCGTGGCAGCCGGTGCAGTATCGCATCGCGAAGGCGTCACCAAAGCTCGCCCAGGTCACGAGCGGCGCCGACTTGCAATCGATCGCAGCGGCTCCACCGCCGGCGCCATCCGCCGCGGTCGACACGCTCCCGCCGGAGCCGGCGCCGGTCGTCGTCGCCGCCTCCAGGCCCCCGCCCGCGCCGTCCGCGCCATCCGCTCCGTCCGCTCCGGCGCGGATGGTGCCATCACCCGTCGCGTCGCTCTCGACGTGGCAGCCGACCGACGCTGCGACGAGAACAGCGCCGAGCCCTATCGCCCATGTCGCCCATGCGCCTCGGCGCTTCACGAGAACACACCGGCGATCGGGGTCGCATCGGGCAGTGCTTCGGCCGGGTCCACGCCGCCCGCCGCGAGCAGCGTCGCGCCGATGTCTGCGGCGGAGATCGCCGCGCGCGAAGGATCGATCTCGCCGGTCTTGGGGTCGACACCGCGCCCCACGTAGCGGTCGTCGAACCCACCAAACGTTCGCCCCTCGGCGATCCCCCCGCCGATCACCAACGCGCTGGTGAACGGCCAATGGTCACGTCCGCCACCCGCATTGAAGCGCGGCGTCCGGCCCATTTCGCTGAGTACGACGACCACGGTATCGTCG